>Ga0315268_10003727_pt1 | contig 16692 bp, 16 predicted proteins | sample C1_top_MG_FD_204535 | JGI IMG/M metagenome (GOLD analysis project Ga0315268, IMG submission 204535) | Sediment microbial communities from Yellowstone Lake, YNP, Wyoming, USA - C1_top | ecosystem: Environmental > Aquatic > Freshwater > Lake > Sediment | place: USA: Wyoming | collected 2017-08-01
CGGAGGGGGTTGGTCCTTCGTCTTTATATCACCTGAAAGGAGTGCTACCATGTCCGAACGAGTCGCCATATACCTGCAAGACGCCCACCCAATCCGTGATGGGATGGAATACGTGAAATATGCCGAAAGTCACGGCTTTGAGGCTGTGTGGCAGGCCGAAAGCCGCCTCGTGCGCGACGCTGTGGTTCCCATGGCAGCGTTTGCCGCCGTGACCAGCAAGATCAAGGTCGGCTCCGGCGTCATCAACAACTGGACGCGCAATGCGGCGATCATTTCCACGACTTTTCTCACGCTGGATGACCTGGCCCCTGACCGCATCATCCTGGGCATCGGCGCATGGTGGGATCCGCTCGCCAAGAACGTGGGCATCAACCGCACCAAGCCACTCAAGGCGATGAAAGAAGTCGTCACCGTCGTGCGCGACCTGCTGGCGATGAAGAACGTCACGTTCCACGGCGAGTTTGTCAACGTGACCGGCATCGAGCACGACATCGTCCACGGTCGCCGCGAGCCACGCCACGTGCCGATCTATATTGGCGCGACCGGGATGCAGATGATGGAGCTTGCAGGTGAGATTGGCGATGGCGTGGTGCTCAACTACCTGGTCAGCCCCAAGTACAACGCTGAAGCTCTGGCGCACCTAGACGTCGGCGCCAAGAAAGCCGGGCGCAAGCTCGACGAGATTGACCGGCCTCAGCTCGTCGTCTGCTCGGTGGACGCCGACCGCAAAAAGGCGCTCGACGGCGCGCGCAAGCTCGTCACACAATATCTGGGTCAGCAGCCGCACATTATGAAAGCCAGCGGCGTTTCGCCCGAGTTGCTGGACGAGATCGGCAAGGTGTTGCACTGGCCAGCCACCGAAGAGGACGTGGAGCGTGCGATGAAGTTGGTGCCAGACGATGTGGTGCAACTGATCACCGCATCCGGCTCGCCCGACGAGGTGCGCCGCAAGGTGGCCGAATATCGCGCCAATGGCTGTACTTGCCCTATCCTCTATCCGTTGGGCGATGTCAAAATGATGATCGATACGTTCGCTCAAGCCTAGATGACCATCCGGGTGACACAAGTTCCGCGCGACGTTGCGCCGGAGGATAGCCATATGAATAATAACCTTGTGTTGAGTGGGCCGACGCTCCTGCCCGATGGGAGCATTAGCGAAGCAACCCTGCTGGTTGAGGGAGGCAGCATCGCACGTGTCGCACCTGGCTTGGACCCGTCGGCTGATATTATCGCAAAGGGCTGCATTGCTCCGGGATTCATTGACCTGCAGGTCAACGGTGCGTTCGGTGTGGACCTGACCAACACGGGTAGCGCAGTGGGGGAGGTGGCAGCGCGCTTGCCCGAGACCGGCGTCACGTCGTTTCTGCCGACGATTATCACGTCGCCCTTCGAGAGCTACGCCAGGCTGGTGGGCGATATCGTCGAGGCCAGTCGGGGCGCGACTGGGGCACACGTGCTTGGCGTTCACCTGGAAGGCCCATACCTCAGCCCGCTCAGGCATGGCGCCCATAATGTGGCGCTTCTGCGTGAGATAGACCCGGACGAAATCATGCATTGGGCTGATGGCGTCGGCATCCGTATCGTGACGCTGGCGCCGGAATTGCCCGGTGCACTCGATGCAGTGCGAATGCTGCGCAGCAAAGGCATTGTCGTCAGCGCTGGTCATTCGGATGCCACGTTTGCCCAGACGATGGCCGGGTTCGAAGCGGGTATCACCTGGGGAACGCATCTGTTCAACGCCATGAGTGAGCTAAAGCACCGCGAGCCGGGACTGCCAGGTGCGTTGTTGACTTCGTCTGTCCCATGCGGGTTGATTGCCGATGGAATCCACGTGCACCCAGCGGCGGTCAGGCTGGCCTTTCGCCTCAAAGGTGCAGACGGGATGACGCTGGTTACCGATGCGATGGAAGCGATGGGTATGCCGCCCGGCCGTTACACGTTAGGCGACCGTGATGTCATCGTGGACACAACCTCCGCTCGACTTGCAGACGGGACACTGGCCGGCAGCATCCTGACGGTGGATCAAGCTGTGCGGAATGTCGTCGAGTTCACTGGCTGCTCGCTGGCCGAAGCGATTGCGATGGCGACCGCCACGCCTGCTCGTGTGCTGGGCTTGGAGCGCACGGGGCGAATCGCACCCGGCTGGGATGCCGATTTGGTTATTCTGAATGAAACACTGCATGTGACCCACACGGTTGCGGCGGGCCAGGTCGTTTACGAGGGGCAATCGGAATGATCAGCCTTGCTTGACGCCGGAACTGCCCAAAGGAGTTGACATGCCCGACCTTTTCCCTGCCCCGCGTCAACTGGAGATGACTGGCAGCACATTCGCGCTGACCAATGGGCAGCTCGTCCTGTTAGACAGCGCTACGCCCCAAGCCTTGCGCTTTGCCGCTGCGCGCTTCCAAAAAGCCTTGTTCGACTATCTGGCCCTGACCTGGGAGGTCGTCGCCAGCAACTCTACACCGCGCGATCAAATCGCGCTGACCCTGCGCATCTCACCAGAGTTCAAGCACCCACAAGGCTATGAGCTCGTTATCACCTCGGATGGCATCACCATTGAAGCACGCGATGACGCTGGTATCTATTATGGCGTCTGCACCTTGATTCAAATCCTCCAGTCTTTCTCATTTCACACTCCACGCTCTACACTCTCTACTCTCCGCATCGCCGACTGGCCGGATTTCCCTGCGCGCGGGGTGATGCTCGATGTGAGCCGCGATAAAGTCCCGACCATGGACACACTATTAGGGCTGGTGGACATGCTCGCTAGTTGGAAGATCAATCAGCTCCAGCTCTACACCGAGCACACGTTTGCATATCGTAATCATCCCGAGGTCTGGGCGAACGCTTCGCCGTTCACCGGCCAAGAGATCATGGAGCTAGACGCCTACTGTCGCCAGCGCCATATCGAGCTGGTGCCGAATCAAAACTCGTTTGGGCACATGCATCGCTGGCTGACCCGCACACGGTATGCGCCGTTAGCCGAAGTCGCCGAAGGCTACATGACGCCGTGGGGCGAATGGAAGCCTGGCCCGTTCAGCTTGTGTCCCGGCGACCCTGGCAGCCTGGAACTGGTGCGCAGCCTGTATGACGAATTGCTGCCGCACTTTTCCAGCCATATGTTCAACGTGAATTGCGACGAGACCTTTGACCTGGGCCAGGGGCGTAGCAAGGGCGAGTGCGAAAAGCGCGGCACAGGCCGCGTTTACCTGGACTTTGTGCTCAAGATTTATCGACAAGTCCAAGCACGGGGCAAAACGATGCAATTCTGGGATGACATTATCGTGCAGCATCCCGACCTCATTTCAGAATTGCCTAAAGATAGCATCGCGCTGGAATGGGGCTATGAAGCGGATCACCCATTTGGGGAGCATGGCGCGCGCTTGGCGGCGGCGGGCCTCCCGTTCTACGTTTGCCCTGGCACGTCGGCGTGGTGCAGCATCGCCGGGCGTACCGATAATGCGTTGGGCAATCTCCTCAACGCCGCGGAAAACGGCCTCAAGCACGGCGCGATTGGATACTTGAACACTGATTGGGGCGACGACGGCCACTGGCAAGTCTTGCCGGTCAGCTTCTTGGGCTTGGCCGTGGGTGCGGCATACTCATGGGCGCTGGACGCCAACCGTCCCATGGATGTGCCGCGCGCGGTCAGTTTGCATGCCTTCCGCGACCCGACCGGCGTGATGGGGCGTATAGCTTACGACCTGGGCAACATTTACAAGGCCGTCGGCCTGGAGCTGCCCAATGCGTCTGCGTTATTCTCGATTCTTCAATGGCCATTGGAGCAGGTGCGCGCTGTCCTGGGGGTGCCGCCGGCCGCGCTCCATCGCACGGTCACAGCCATTGACCGCGCTATGGACGGCCTGGACGAAGCACGAATGGATAGACCCGATGCGGCGCTGGTGGCGCAAGAATATGAACTGACAGCCAGGCTGTTGCGCCACGCTTGCCAACGCGGACTGCTGGCGCTCGAAACTGACCCGGCCAGGGCTCTGGCTTTACGCCGCGAGCTTGGCCGGGATATGCACGAGTTCATTCTGCACTATAAGCAAATCTGGCTGGCGCGCAACCGGCTGGGTGGGCTGGCAGATAGCGTTGCACGGCTCGAAAAGGTGGGTGAGGAGTATGATGCAGTCCGCAATACGGCCGCCCAAAACTAGAGCGCAAAGCAAAGTATGACGAATCAAAACAAAGCGTTCCTGATCGGAGTAGACGGCGGCGGCAGCAAGACGGTTGCACTGCTCTCCGATTCGGATGGCCGCCTGCTGGGCCTGGGCACAGGCGGCCCATCCAACTATCACGTAACGGGCATGCAAGCGGCTGGGGCTGCCCTGACCCAGTCCGTTCGTGCTGCGTTCGCCAATGCCGGCCTGGAGCCGTGCTCGCCACGCGCTATCTGTCTGGGGCTCTCCGGTGTAGATCGGCCGGCCGATCAAGCCGAGATCCAGGCTTGGCTCGACGCAGAGATGCCGGGCACGCAGGCAGTGATTGTCAACGATGCCGAGTTGGTCCTGGCGGCCGGGACACCTGCTGGTTGGGGCGTGGCGCTCATATGCGGCACAGGTTCCATTGCGTATGGGCGCACGCAAGAGGGGCGCACCGCACGCGCAGGCGGTTGGGGTTACCTGCTGGGCGATGAAGGCAGCGGGTACGCCATCGGACTGGCTGCGCTGCGGGCTGTGGTGCGCGCCTCGGACGGGCGCGCTCCCCACACCAGGCTCACGCATTCCATCCTAGAGTACTGGTCATTGGCTACGCCCTAGGACTTGATCAGTAAAGTGTACAAGGGGCGCGTGCCCACGCAAGACATTGCAGCGCTGGCCGCGTTTGTGCAAGATGCTGCATCCGAAGGAGACTGGGCTGCGCAGAGCATCCTGGTGGAAGCCGGTCACGAGTTGGCGCTGACCATCAAGGCTGTCGTCCAGCGATTGGGGATGCGAGGGACAATCGCTTGCGCGCAGGCCGGCAGCGTGATTGTCAAAGGGCAGCTCATCGGCAAAATGTTTCTGGATTCTGCCAGCGCGTTGGGGCTGCATCTCGAGCCGGTGACTCTCGTGACGGAGCCCGCGCAGGGCGCGCTGCGATTGGCGCGCAAACTAGCCCAAAGCAATCCATGAGAGGCCATCATGTCCGTGCTACATTCCGAGATCCTTGAACAACCTTCCGTCATCCGGCGCCTGCTAGAGATGGAAACCGACCGGGTGGCGAGCATCGGCCGGAGCCTGGCCGCGCAGGACATCCGCTACGTGGTGATTGCGGCGCGCGGCACGTCTGATAACGCGGCGCGTTACGGGCAATACGTCTTTGGCGCGCAAAATCACCTGGCTGTGGCGCTTGCTACGCCGTCGCTCTACAGCGTCTACAAACGCCCACCCCGCCTGGAGGGTGCGTTGGTCATCGGCATCTCGCAGTCGGGGCAATCACCTGATATCGTGAGTGTGCTGGAAGAAGCCCACCGGCAAGGCGTGGCGACCGTCGCCGTCACAAATGACCCCGCCTCGCCATTGGCTGCCGCTGCCCGGCATGTCTTGGAGCTGCATGTCGGCCAGGAGCAGAGCGTTGCAGCGACCAAGACCTATACCGCGCAACTGGCGGCGCTGGCGCTCCTTTCGATGAGCATGACGGGCGCGCTCATCCGCCCCAGCGCGCTGGATTCGATCCCGGACGTGATGGAGCAAGCGCTGGGTTCCGAGCAGGCGGCGCGCGCCGCTGCCGAGCGCATGGTCCACAGCAACCGGTGTGTGGTGGTCGGCCGCGGCTTTAATTATGCGACCACTTTCGAGGTCGCGCTCAAGATGAAGGAGCTGTCTTACGTGGAGGCGGAGCCTTACTCTTCTGCCGACTTTGAGCATGGCCCCATCGCCATGGTCGAACCCGGTTTCCCCGTTGTCCTTGTCAACGTCGCAGAAGCGATGCGGGGCGAGATGCTGGCGCTGCAGGACTCGTTGCGTGAGCACGGAGCCACCCTGATCGTGTTGGGCGACGACCAGAGCCTTCCGCGCCCTGCCGATGCGTGGATCCCCGTGCCGGGTCACACGCCTGAATGGCTGACGCCGCTCGTCGCCATCCTGCCGGGCCAGCTCTTGGCTTATCACCTGACGCTTGCGCGCGGCAGCGACCCGGATAGGCCGCGAACCATCCGCAAGGTCACCCTCACGCGCTAACCGTTGTCATTCTGGGCGAAGCGAAGAATCTCAGAAATGCTTCGCTATACAGCCGAGTACCGGGAATGGTGGACTTGGACACGCGGCGGGGTATAATAGAGCCATTGAATATCCAATCTTGGAGGAGCATGGTGAACAAGCTATCTGCATTCGATGCCAGATTGGGGAGGCCGTGCCGTGCATAGACGCCAACCCAGCTCTCGTCACTGCTTTGTCTGCGGAGTACAAAATCCTTTCGGGCTCAAGCTGCAATTTTTAGACGACGGCGAAAGCGCCGTGTGCGCCCAGGTGACCGTGCCGGATCATTATAACGGCTACCCCGGAGTCGTCCACGGCGGGATCATCGCCGCGATTTTGGACGAGGTCTCGGGCCGGGCGCTGCTCGCGCGCGGTCACGATCTCACGAACCTGTTTGTGACACTCAAGATGGAAATCCGTTACCGCCAGCCCACTCCCACCAATACGCCACTCACAGCCGTAGGCAACATTGTCAAAGCGAGCGCGGCCCGCGCCGTCGTCCACGGCGAGATCCGCCTACCCGATGGCGCCGTGACCGCCGAAGCCGATTGCGTCGTCGCCCGCCCGCCGGAAGAATTCGCCGAACGTTGGGAGCCCGAGCGGCCTTATTGGAAAGTGTACGACTGATTCTACCCTTACCAGGGTTGGGAGCGGCAGCAGCCGATGACATTCGCAATCGTCACATACCTTGACCCGGCCACCGAAGCCGAGGTGCGAGTGCTTTGGGAATTGCTTTCTGAAAAAGGAATCAGTTCCGCCATGTCCACCATGGGTGTGCGCCCTCATATTACCCTGATGTGCACCGAGGGTCTTGAGGTTAGCTCGTTTTGCCAAGAGTTAAAGGCTTTCGCCAGAGGTACCTCGCCCCGGACGATCCGGTTTGGAGCGGTCGGAACATTCTCCACAGACCAGGGAGTCGTTTACCTTGCCCCTACAGTGACACGAGAGCTTCTCACACTGCACGAGGCATTTCATGACCGGCTGGCGAGCCTGGGCCTCTCGACGCACGAATACTATTATCCCGGTAACTGGATTCCCCACTGCACGGCGGCGATCAACCTGCCGCCGGAAAGCATCTCCGCCGCTGTAGAGGTTTGCCGTCAACGTAATGTTACCCATGCGGTGCAGCTCACTCAAATTGGCCTTGTCGAGTACCTGCCTGTCCAAGAGATTTGCGTGTTCCCATTCGGAGGGACGATAGATGTGGAACCTCACTGAGCTTGTCCGCCCGACCACTTTGCCGGAGGCCGTACGCTTGCTGCGGCGGCCCAACGTCAAGACCGCCATTTTAGCAGGCGGGACGACGCTCGTGCCTCAAGCGCGGCGTGACGTCCAGTCCCTGGTAGACCTCCGCAACTTGAAGCTCTCGTACGTCAAGCGCGAAGGGAATGCGCTCCGCCTCGGGGCGATGACGACGTTGCAGGACATGGCCACGTCGCCCAATGTCCCCCCGGCGCTGGCCCGGGCAGCGCACACTTCCGCGCCGGTCAACGTCCGTAACGTGGCCACCATCGGCGGCGTTCTGGCAAGCGCGGGCTTTGGTGCGCCACTGCCGGTCGTGCTGCTCGCACTGGACGCTGTGTTGGTGATCTATTCGCCGGAAGCGCGGCAATCGCCCGTAGCCGCGTTCCTGGCCTACCGTGACAAGCTCTTGCACGATGGAGCACTCATCGCCGAAATTGGCCTGCCGCTGATGGATGCCCGCCTGGTGTTTGAAAAGGTTTCACGCACACCCTCCGATGCGCCTATCGTCTGCGCGGTGACCAAGCTGCGACTTGCGGCGACCGAAGGGAGTGTGGCGCGTGACGTGCGCATTGCTGTCGGTGGCGTCGGTCCCATCCCAGTGCGACTGGCGCGCGCGGAGCAGACATTGGAAGGCAAGCTGTCGAGCGAATTGCTCATCGCCCAAGCTGCCGAGCTGGCCTCCAAAGAAGTCAACCCGCCCAGTGATTTCCTCGCCTCATCTGAATATCGGCGCGAGATGGTGAAGGTGTTGGTGAAACGAACGTTGACTACGGCAATGACACATGAAACGTGATATGTGACCATGGAAAGTGGTTCACCCGACTGGTCCGTTCAAGACGAGGCTGAACTATGAATCTGACGATCAATGGCGAGCCCAAATCGTTTGACATTTCCCCACGCGAGCGCCTGCTCGACGTGTTGCGCCGCGCAGGCTATTTCGGCGTCAAGCACGGCTGCGACGACGGGACGTGCGGCGCGTGCGCAGTGCTCGTCGCACCCGATGCCAATAGCCTTGGCAAGATTGTCAACTCGTGCACCATGTTGGCCGCGCAGGCCGAAGGCATGTTCATCACCACCATCGAAGGCCTGGGTGGCGCGCAGCAGCGTGGCTGGAAAGGCACCGAGCCGCTCCACCCACTGCAGCAGGCATTCGTCGAAACCGGCGCGATCCAGTGCGGCTATTGCACACCCGCGCAAATCCTCGCCGCCAAGGCGCTGCTCGACCGCGAGCCGAACCCGACCGAGGCGCAGGTGCGCGACGCGCTCTCTGGCGTGCTGTGCCGCTGCACCGGCTACGTTAAACCCGTTCAAGCCGTCTTGCAAGCTGCTGCTGCAATGCGCGGTGAACGCCGGCCCGGCGACTCGGTTCTGGGTCCTGGTTCCCTGGTCCCTGGCGAGACTCACGAGTCACCTCAGCCTGAAGAAACAACCGGCGCAACGTTGACCCAGACCCGCGTGCTCCCCAAGATGGTCGTCGCGCCCACGCAACCGGAGACGCACGTCTTCGGCAAGCCGGAAGTCAAGGTGGATGCGATCAAGCTGGTGCAGGGCAAGCCCGCGTTCACCGACGACGTCGAGCTGCGCGGGATGCTCTACGCCAAGATTCTCCATTCGCCCGTGCCGCACGCCCGCATCAAGCGCATTGACGCCAGCCGCGCCCGCGCTCTCCCTGGCGTGGCCGCCGTGCTGACCTGGCAGGACCTCCCGCGCGTCGTGTATTCCACCGCCGGGCAATCCGACCCGATCCCGGGACCGCTGGACACGTTCAGCCTGGATAACAAGGTGCGCTTTGTGGGCGACCGCGTGGCGTTCGTCGCCGCCGAGACTGAAGCGATCGCAAAGCGCGCGCTGGAGTTGATCGAGGTCGAATATCAAGAGCTGCCCGCCATCCTCGACCCCCGTGAAGCGATGGGCAACAAGACGATCATCCACGACGAACCCGAGTACGTCAACTTTGCCGATAGTGAGCCGAACCAGAATCTTGCCGCCAAAATCCGCATTGACATCGGCGACCTGGAGGCAGGCTTCCGGCAGGCCGACCGCATCTTTGAGGACGAGTACACCGTCCAAAAGGTCCAGCAAGCTCACATCGAGCCGCACGTATGCGTGACGTATTGGGACGAAGACGACCGGTTGGTCATCCGCACGAGCACGCAGGTGCCGTTCCATGTGCGGCGCATCCTCGCGCCGGTGCTGGGACTCTCGCCCAAGCGCATCCGCGTCATCAAGCCGCGTATTGGCGGCGGATTCGGCGGCAAGCAAGAAGTCCTCATGGAAGACGTATGCGCGCACCTGACGATTGCCACGGGCCGCCCCGTGCGGCTGGAATATACGCGCGAAGAAGAGTTCACGGCGGCACGCTCGCGTCACCCGATGCGTGTCAAAATGAAGACGGGCGTCAAGAACGACGGTACCATCACCGCCAACGAGATGATCGTCCTCAGCGATACAGGCGCGTATGGCTGTCACGGGCTGACCGTGACGGGCAACACCGGCCAGAAATCAATGGCGCTTTACCCGGCCTATGGCGTGGATCGCGGCCCTGGCATCGCCGCGCCCGGCGTCATGCCGAATCTTCGCTTTTACGCCGACGTGGTGTACACCAATACGCCGCCTGCGGGCGCGTTCCGGGGCTATGGTGTGCCGCAAGGATTCTTTCCCGTCGAGACGCACATGGAGCGCATCGCGCGCGAGCTGGAGCTTGACCCGCTCGAGTTCCGGCTCAAGAACGCACTGCGCGCTGGCGAGGAGCATCCCTTTAGCCGTGCGTGGAGTGAGGGCCGCGAGCCTCGTCCCGAAACCATTCGCACCTGCGCGCTCCAGCAGTGCGCCGAGCAAGGCGCCGCCGCCATCAACTGGGACCGCCTTCGCTCTTCGCTCTTCGCTCCTCGTTCTTCGGATGACTGGCGCAGTGTGCCCGACAAGCCCTGGCTCCGCAAGGGACTGGGTGTGGCGCTCGTTATGCAAGGCACGGCCATCCCATACCTGGACATGGGCGCGGCCAGCATTAAGCTGAACGAAGACGGCTCGTTCAACGTCCTCGTCGGCGCAACAGACCTGGGCACCGGCAGCGACACAGTGTTGGCGCAGATGGCCGCCGAAGTCTTGGGCGTCCCGCTCGACGACATCATCATGTATTCCTCCGATACCGACTTTACGCCGTTCGACAAGGGCGCGTATGCCTCCTCCACGACCTACATCTCCGGCGCGGCGGTCGTCCAGGCCGCCCAGCAGTGTGCCGGGCAGATGAAAGAGGTCGCCGCGCAGATGCTCAACGCAGAACGGAAAACGCAAGACGCAATACGTCTGCAAGACCTGATCCTGCGCGACAAGAAAGCGATTGCGCCCGACGGAAGCTACGTCACACTTGATCAAGTCGCGCTTGAATCGCTGCACCACTCGAACCAGCGGCAGATCATGGCCGTCGCGTCGTACATGTCGCCCGTGGCGCCGCCGCCGTTCGCCGCCCAGTTCGCCGAGGTAACCGTGGACGCCGAGACGGGCCAGGTGACCGTGGACAAGCTCGTGATGGCGCTCGACTGCGGACGCATTGTCAACCCGGCCACTGCATCAGGCCAGATCGAGGGTGGGATGGCGCAGGCGTTGGGCTATGGCGTGTGCGAGCAAATGATTTTCGACGGCAAGGGCCGCGTGCTCAATCCGCGCTTTGACGATTACCGCATTCTGCGCGCCGACGAGATGCCCCAGATGACGACCATCTTTGTCGAGACGAACGAGCCTTCGCACCCGTTCGGCGTCAAGGCCGTGGCCGAGATCCCAATGGACGGCGTAGCTCCCGCTGTGGCCAACGCGGTGTACGATGCGGTCGGCGTGCGCGTCAAGGATTTGCCGCTCACGCCGGAGAAGGTATGGAGGGCAGCACGACACGGATTCTGAGCACGGATACACGGATTCGGAAGGTGTGCGATGAGCAAGCTTGTCAAAGCACCACATGAGGATGTCACCTACCACATCATCGGCGCGGCGATGGCGGTGCATCGGCGGGTAGGGTCAGGTGGTTACCTACCTGAACCACACTGGCCTCTCGATTGGCCTGCTGGTCAATTTTGGAGAGCGCAGCCTGCGCCGCCGTCGCGTCTTTCCATCACCACAGACCGCCGAGTTCCGAGTCAATCATCAATGGCTGTTTGTCCCCAACTGGCTCAAGGCTGAACTCGGCTTATCCGTGTAATCCGTGCGAAATCCGTGTCGTGCTCACGCCGGAGAAGGTGTGGCGGGCCACAAAGGGCGGGTAGTCATTAATCTATTGCAATAATATGCCATTCATGGTATATTATCTGCATGGAATTCAGGCGACTCGTCGAGATTGTAGGAGACGAACCGGCCTTTGAAACCGGTCTACTCCTGGCTGGCGAGGTTGGTCCTGCCGATGTGCGCCGCCAGTTATCGCGTTGGACCAAGGTCGGGCTGCTTTATCAGTTGCGGCGCGGCCTCTATACGCTGGCGCCACCCTTCCAAAAGGTCAAGCCGCATCCCTTCGTCGTCGCCAATCGGTTGGTGCGCGGCTCTTTTGTCAGTTGCCAGTCAGCCCTGGCGCACTATGGTCTCATCCCGGAGCACGTGCCGGTGATTACCAGTGTCGCGACGGCCCGGCCCGGGCGTTGGGAGACGCCATTGGGTGTCTACGAGTTCCGCCACGTCAAGACTGATCAATTGTGGGGCTATCGGCTGGCGGAATTGGGTGGGGGACAGCGCGCGTTCCTCGCCATGCCGGAAAAGGCGCTGCTCGACTTGATCTATTTGCAGCCGGGCGGCGACTCGCCCGATTACTTGCGGGAGCTACGCCTGCAACACCTCGACCGCCTGAACCGGGATGAATTGCAGCGCCAGGCCGACCTCAGCGGCAGCCCCAAGCTGCGGCGGGCAGCCGGGGTTGTAGGAGAACTGGCAAGCGCCGAGGCGCGAGAATACGAGACGCTATGAAGGACTATCTCGCCGAAATCGTTCGCGCCAGTCCCACGCCCACCCAGGCGCGCAACGTCGTGCGCGAGTATTTGCAGGCCAGGCTTCTGGGCACGCTCCAGCGCAGCGGGGCTATGGTCCCACTCGCCCTTCACGGCGGCACTGCGCTCCGGTTCCTATACGCCAGCGCTCGTTATTCAGAAGACCTGGATTTTGTGCTCGAACGGCCATCGGCGGACTATGACCTGCGCACGTACCTCCGAGCCATTCGAGCCGAGTTGTCCGCTGAAGGTTACGCACTGGAATTAAAGGTGAGCGACCAAAAGGTTGTTCACAGCGCGTTCGTTCGCTTTGCCGGACTGCTTCACGAGTTGAATCTCTCGCCCCATCGCACTGAGACAATCTCGGTCAAGGTCGAGGTGGACACTCACCCGCCTGCCGGGGCTGTGCTTGCCACCACACTCGTCCGCCGCCATGTGACTCTCCACCTTCAGCATCACGACCGTGCAACACTTTTAGCTGGCAAGCTGCATGCCATCTTGCAGCGCCCCTTCCTCAAGGGTCGAGACCTATATGACTTGTTGTGGTATCTTGGCGATCCCGATTGGCCCGCACCTAACTTGACCTTGCTCAACAATGCGCTGCAACAGACCGGTTGGACGGGCGGCCCTTTGACCGAATCTGCCTGGCGAGAGGCTGTGCGCAACCGGCTAGAGGGTGTCGCGTGGGATCAGGCCGTAGCCGATGTGCGCCCGTTTCTGGAACCGAGCGCCGATCCAAGCCTGCTGACGCTTGAGAATATGCAGAGGCTGCTTGAAGCGCCAGCGTGAAGGGTGTGCCACTCACGCCGGAGAGGACGTAGAGAGCGATGAAAGGAAAATGATCAGCGATTCTATCACTGGATCAGATGAGAGGAAGAGCTTATGCCCAAAGTCCACGCCGCCAACGACCGCCAACGCATTCCTATGCGCGACATTCGTGCTGTAGTGAAGCAAATCGCCGAAAAATTCCAGCCGGAGAAAATCATCCTCTTCGGTTCCTATGCCTATGGCAAACCCAAGCCGGAAAGCGACGTGGACTTGCTGGTCATCATGGGCACCTCGTTGCGCTCGCGCCAGCAACGGCTAGAAATTTCTCGCGCGCTCTCGCCCCGGCCATTCCCGATGGACATTGTCGTTCGCACTCCCCAGCAAGTCAAAGAGCGTCTCGCGTTAGGCGACCTCTTCCTGCGCGAGATCACGACCCGAGGAAAGGTGATCTATGAACGGCCACGTGCGTGAATGGGTTGAGAAAGCCGAGGGTGATTTTCACAGCGCCGAACGCGAGTTGCGGGCGCGCAAGGCTCCCAACTATGACGCGGCCTGCTTTCACGCGCAACAGTGCGCGGAGAAATATCTAAAGGCGTATGTCGTCCAGCACCGACTTCAGTTTAAGCCTATCCACGACCTTGAGGTCATCTTGGGAGACATTTTGCCTTCAAGCTCGGATTTCGAATTCATCCGTGATCTACTCTTGTTGCTTAATGACTACGCAGTGGACATTCGCTACCCAGGCGAGTTAGCCACAAAGGAGGAGGCGCGTGCGGCCGTCAAAGCGATGCGAACAGTGCGTACCTTTGTACGCCAAAAACTGAGTCTGCCGTGAAGCGAAAAGAACCCACAAATCAATAGAACAGCATGCGATGCGGTCGGCGTGCGCATCAAGGGTTTGGCGCTCGCGCTGAAGAAGGTGTGGAGGGCAGCACAACACGGATTCTGAGCACGGATACACGGATTAGGATGGTAGGGCATGGGCAAGTTGGTCAAGCACCACATGGAGATGTCACCTACCGCATCATCGGCGCGGCGATGGCGGTGCATCGGCGGATAGGGCCAGATGGCCACCTACCTGAACCACACTGGCCTCTCGATTGGCCTACTGATCAATTTGGGAGAACGCAGCCTGCGCCGCCGTCGCGTCTTTCCATCACCACAGACCGCCGAGTTCCGAGTCAATCATCAACGGCTGTTTGTCCCCAACTGGCTCAAGGCCGAACTTGGCTTATCCGTGTAATCCGTGCGAAATCCGTGTCGTGCTCACGCCGGAGAAAATGTGGAGGGTAGCATGACACGGACCACACTGGCCTCTCGATTGGCCTGCCAAGCGGGATGCGAATAGGTTAAGCCTGAGTTGAGCTCGTGACTTTTGGGACCGGGACTTCAGAAAATTAGATCGTGCCTCCTCGTGCTGCCTCTCGTTCAAGTGGCTAGAAGAATCTCCGTGGCACATGTGCTTTCAAGCGATATATCGGTTTCTGGAAATATAAAGGTGACGATTCTTTGTTAGAACCTATCTGAACATTTGTCCCTGCAAGTGGAGAAGGTATATAATTAAGTCATTAACCGCCGCCCTCAGAGCTTGCACGCAAGAGAACACTGTTGGCTATCATTCGTCCGAGAATCAATGACTTTTACAATCTCCCGTTCACTCAGGAAGAGGTGGACTTTGCTATTCCATTCCTGGATGAGGATATTCCATTCTATCTTGATCCATTCCTTCTTTGGAAATCTCCTTCTTTACAGGATAACTCATTCCACACGGCAGTCGTTAACTCATTCAATCATCTTGGCTATCTGCGAACCGACAGGACATCGGCGTTTACCTTTTGGCCGAAAAGTACCGCCACAACATCGTTTAGGAATCTGGCGTGACCACCGCCAGGACATCGTGTAGGTTTCGGACGTTATTTGCGATTCAGTTTGTAAGGCCAGCGTTTGAGTACCTTACCAACCACATAGACGGTCAGGCGTTGCCGGCGAGTATCCAAGACGAGCTTGACGTAGTTGAACTTGTGCGACGGGCCGACCTTGAACGTTTGCCCCAACAGGGTAATCTTGCCACGTCGGGAGACTTGGCGAATTAAAATGACGCGGCCTTCGGAGATGGGCAAGTGATTTGTGTCGAGATGGAATTTGACGGGCAATCGGCGCAGACGCTTGCCCCGCCGATACTGGGCCACGGTGCGCTGAGCCAGGCGCGATTGGATGTGTTGCTCGTTGACGGTGATCATCAGCCGAGCGAGTTCGCGCCGCAAGACCGCGGGATACTTGAAGCGGCGTCGGAACAACAGGGGCTGAAACCAGCCATTGAAGTTTTCCACCGCGCCATTGCGTTGGGGCCGCCGCTGCGGGATGAAGATGGGCGTCACGCGCAGGCACAGACACAAACGGATCACGCGCGACAGATACCGGGCCGATTTGCCCCAGCCACAGAACTCGCGAGCGTTGTCGAACTGGACTTGGGCCGGTAGGCCGAGATAGTGCCAGGCCTCGAGCAGAAAGGCCAGCACCTCGTCCATCCGGCGCGAACGGGCCAATTTCAAGTACACCGCGCCATCGAAAGCGTCTTTGCACACGTAGATATACCAGCGCTGACGCTGGCCCTTCAAGTACACCGGCCCGACCAAGTCGATTTGGTGCAGACCATTCGAATCGTCGGCGATGGGCGCCGGATAGCCGTTGGGGTTGATGGGCGATGCCAAGCGCATCCGTGGACTGGTCAAGCCATGTTGGTGTAAAACACGCTCGATGGTCCGTAGACCCGGCAAAGGCGTCGCCTGCAAGGCCTTGAGTTCGGCCTGGATGGTTGGGGCACCGATGCGCTGATAGCGCGTGTCGGGCGTCGCATGCGCCTCCAGCCGTCGGCGGATGCTGACGATCGTGCGTTCGATCTGCGGTGAAATGCGGTCGATTACTGCTTGGGGCGCCCGCGACAAATCGAACAATCCGTCCGGCCCGTCGGCCACATAGCGACGCCACCATTTGTGGAACCACATCTCGGAACGTTTCAGACGTTGACAAATGGCTTCGACCGATTCGCCCGCCAGACGCCATTGAATGGCGAACTGGCGATCGGTCAGTTCGTTGTTCATGCTTGCCTCCAGTGGCAGCCTGATGGTGGTCACTGGAAGCAACTATAGCGGCGATTGGCGATGGTACCAACCGCCACCGAGTCAACTTGCGCTGGCGGTACAACACGTCATTCACCTAAACGATGTCCTGGCGGTTCGGACAGCCTGAAAGCTAAACGATGTTCTGTCGGTTCGCAGCTATCTTGTAAAACACAGCAAGGAATTTGAGGCCATCTCCATATTGATAAAGGCATCCGAATGCAAAGAGGTAGGGATGGGGTTGGCTCGTGATAGACACGGGTTGAGGATAGGCGAAGACGTTGCATCGTCTATTACTGCCCTCTTCAGAAATGTGCCTCAGATTCGGGATAGCGGCTTCATTCACTTCGAGGAGATTCAGCTACTTGTCGACCATGTATCCAAGGACAGGGTCAGCGACATAGCTTGCAG
>Ga0315268_10003728_pt1 | contig 16691 bp, 15 predicted proteins | sample C1_top_MG_FD_204535 | JGI IMG/M metagenome (GOLD analysis project Ga0315268, IMG submission 204535) | Sediment microbial communities from Yellowstone Lake, YNP, Wyoming, USA - C1_top | ecosystem: Environmental > Aquatic > Freshwater > Lake > Sediment | place: USA: Wyoming | collected 2017-08-01
AAATGCTTGAATATGGTCTGGTAATTTTAGCCGGTCTGGTTGGCGGCATTGCGGTGGGCATCCAGTCGCCGCTCTCGGGCGCAATGGGACAGCGCATTGGTGGAACGGCCAGCAGTGTGATCGTCCATCTGGGCGGTCTTGTCATCTCGATAATTTTGTTGATCTTCCGCGGCGGGGAGAAGGTCCGCGATTGGAATACACTGCCGTGGTATATGCTGGGTGCGGGAGTCCTGGGACTGGTCCTGATCCAATCCGTCAATATCACCCTGCCCCGTCTGGGCGTGACAACCATGTTGACGCTTATCATCACCGGTCAGCTCCTTACCGGGGCATTGTTGGATACTTTTGGATGGCTGGGTACCGGCTCACGGCCTCTCGATCCGACCCGGATCATCGGGATCATCGTTCTATTGGTGGGTGGTTATCTGGTTGTTAAATAAAATGACTGTCCCACGATCAGGAAATATTCAGTTTGTATCAAGACAAATGGAGTAAGCCATGTATGAACACGATATCATCATCGATGGAATTCCATCCAAGGCGATGGGTTATCTAAACAGCGTGATCCTGCCGCGCGGAGGCTTCAAACGGCATAATACCCTGCCGTCGATCAGCATTACACGCCGCGGGTTCAAGATCGATGAAAACCATCTCTCCGAATTTCGGAGGATGTGCGGATGGGCGGCTTCAGAACATCTGCCATTTGTGTATCCGTTATCGCTTGCGTTCCATTATCACCTGGGTATATTCGCTCACAGGGATTTTCCCTGGTCGATGAGATCGCTGCTGGGCCTGCGAAATCACGTGCTGCAGCGCAGGCGGATTCGGGCCGGCGAAACCTTTGACCTGTCCGTGCGCACGCTGGGCCTGCGGGTCAAGCCGAAGGGCGTGGAGTTCGACATCCATACGAAGTTTTCGAGCGAGGGCCAGGCGGTCTGGGAAAGCATCCATGTTTACTATCTCAGGGGCAGCTTTGGCGGGAATGATGTCCGGCCGTTGAAGGATTATTTGGATGCGCTGGCTGTGGGCGAATTCCAAACCGGTTGGGACGCCCCAAGGTTGGGCGGCCTGGAGTTTGCGCGGCTTTCAGGCGATTTGAACCCCGTCCATTACTTCGCGCCTTGGGCCAGGCTGCTGGGCTTTAAACGTGATTTCTGCCATACCCAAAGGATCATATCTGATTGTCTCCAGCAGCTGCCGAATGCCCGCAAGGTCCTGAATATGGAAGCACTGCGGCTCGACGTAGCCTTCAAAGGTCCGGTCTATTACGGCAGTAAACTCGTTTTGAGAGGGGCAGGTAGACCGAACGGGGTCCGCTTTAATCTCTATAGTGATGTGACTGACAGACCGGCCATGCCTGGGAACATACAGGAAGTAAACGTGGACCACGACCTGCTGGCCGGATTGGCGCGGGATTGCGTCTAAAGCCTCCGGGAAGCGCTTTTGGCCGCTTTGACTCTATTCATAACTGGACAAATATCCGAGTACGTGCCGAAGAAAAATTGTTAAGGGAAAAATTCGGCCAGGAGTATGAAAAGTATGCCAGGAATGTGCCTGTCCTGTTTCCACGGATACGGAAATAAGGAGGCCCAGTGATGAAATTAACCAATCTACCCTTTACTTGAGTTTAGAGTTGGATTTGGAATCGCCGACCACAAACTTTCCTGCCACAGATTTCACAGATTTGCACAAATTGGCCCCAAAAATCCGTGAAATCTGCGGCTGTTTTTTTGGCGAACTCCAAACTGAAGTTTTATCGGCCGCGTATAAATATTTTTTGGAGATCAATATTTCAAAGGATTTTTCCTGCACGTTGGAAACCATTGCTGCCCAGGCTCTCGGCAGAATAGATTTTTAGCGTTTATCTTTTTTATTTTCCCTCTGGTATGTCCGCTTTGGGGGATTTCTCCGATAGATATATAGAACTTGCATGAAACCATTTCAGGAGATTTGCATGGAGAATGAGCATTTGGGCCGCACGGAGATCGATGCCGTGGCGGTGCAGAGGGCGTTGCAGGGTGATAAAACCGCCCTGGCACAGATTTACGACACGTATGCAAGGCCCATCTATCACTATCACTATAGCCGCGTGGGAAACGCCGTCGACGCAGAGGATTTGACATCGCAGACTTTCATTGCGGTCATTGAGTCGCTGCCGCGCTATCAGCATCGCGGTAACTTTCCGGCATGGATCTTTCGGATCGCGCGCAACAAAGCCATGGACCATTTCCGTAAAGACCATGCCCAGGATCAACTCCATCCTGCGCTTGCCGATCCAAGCCATGGTGACACGCTGGATGTCGTGATCAAAAGTGAAACCAATGAAAGATTGAGATCGCTGCTGCATTTGCTGAGTGAAGAGGAGCGCGAGTTGATCCGTTTGCGTTATGCGGCCGGGATGTCGTTCGTAGAGATCGCGGAGACGCTGGGGCGTAAAGAGGATGCGGTCAGGAAGTGGTTAAAACGGCTGCTCAACCGTTTGTCAAGCCGTATGGAGGTGCAGAATGACTAAGCCGATCCCACACTCAGAACTTGAAGAAATGATAAGTAACATTTCCAAAACATCTGAGCCTGATGCGGAATTCCTGGATTCCCTGCGCGCCCGTTTCATCCTGGAGGGTCATGCAAGCGCAAAACAGAATCAGGAGAAAAAAATGAAACGAAATAAATTATCCCCACGCCTTGCCTGGGGACTGACATTGCTTGTGCTTGCCGTTCTGCTGACGCTGGCTTTTTCCTCGCCAACGGTAGTCAATGCCCTGCGCCGCCTGTTCGGTTACGTACCCGGTGTTGGGTTGGTGGAAAATACAGGCAGCATGCGCGTATTGGAGAGGCCTGTCTCTGTGACACGTGAGGGTGTCACGCTGACTGTAACGCAGGCATTGGTGTATATGGATCATGTTCAGCTGGTTTATGAGACAAGCGGCATCGCGCCTGAAAATGATCGCGCAAAAGCCGCAGATGGCAATAATGCTGCCGCTTTTTGCAACCCGGAAAACCCTGTCCTGCGATTACCCAATGGGACCCTCATTGAGAGCGTGGATGAATACCCGGAAAATATATTTACGCCCGTTTACAAAACATCCATCCCTGCTGATGTAACCGGGATGACTGTGTTGCTCAAATGTATTCCGCTGACAAGGCTTGATGCAGTCCCGGAAAATTGGGAAGTTCAAATAAAAATCATATCTGCGCCGGCAGGAACGGTTATCGGCGAACCAGTTATGGATGTTGCGTCGCCTGAAACAATCATAAGTGAACCTATTATGGGTATTGTACCGTCTGAAACGCCAGCCACCTCTGATAATCGGATTGCCGATGAAATTACCGTCAAACTGGAAAAGGTGGTGCCGCAGAAAGATAATTATATTTTTTACATTTCCATGGCCTCGAACAAAAAGGATGAATCTTTGCTTGCCCTATATCCGGCTTCGGCATATCTTCTCGATGCAACAGGCCAGAAAACCCCATTGCTCTCGTACCCGTCGTGGGAACCTATTAAAAAGGTTGAGCTATGGGAACTTCAAAACTTCGTTCACAAACCTGCCCATGGACCTTATACCCTGGTGGTCGATAAAGTTTGGGCATACTATGAGACCAATCATGCTTCCTTCGAATTCGACCCGGGGCAAAATCCGCAGATCGGTCAAACCTGGTCACTCGATCGAACCTGGTCTTTTGGCGGGCATGAAGTAAAAGTGGTTTCCGCCCAAATGGTTGAAAGACCTGAATATGGTGATGGGGACTCGATCAAAAATCCACAAGGGTACGAGTTCAAGTTCCAGGTGCTTGATGGAAAAACTCCAATGAATGCGATCATTGGTAATTCCGAGTCACAAAATGTCTTTCAAAGTGATTTCCTTGGCCCTTTTGGTTCTCCCGAATTTTCCGTTGCAAACTATTGTGGTTACCAATATCACAGTTCCAGCAGACACGCCTTTACAGATAGAATGGCGACCATAAATTTAAAACGAAAATGCGGAGGGCATCTGCCCTCCGCATTCCTTATCTCCCAACGTTTTGGCATGTCAAATAGTAATTTGTCCCTTTATGCAATGAAAATAGCAGCAAAACAAATTTCGATGATTGAAGGACCTACTGTCACAGGCGGCTTCGATGGAGGCGATAATTGCTCAACAAATATCTGACCGCAAATCACACGATAAGACTTGCGCGCTCCACGGTCAGACAAATAACAGAATCTAACGCTTCCCGCCGTCCCAGACGACGAATGGCATGTTGACCACAATGCCGGTTGCCTTGATGGCCAGTTCGCCCGCATCCTTGGCGGCCATGATTTCAGCCACAGATTTCAATTCGCGAGCCTTTGTCGCGTCCGCCCACACCACCATGTTCAATTGGCGCAGGGGGGTATACCCGCTTGTTCCAGGTGGATTGTCGAATACGCTGACCTGGCCTTTTACGCCGTTCTTGAAGGAATATACATTGGCCAACGCTTCGGCAGGTACTTTGCCCAATGAAGGCACATAAAGGACGGGCGACTTCATCATATCTGTGAGCTGCTGCGCGGCAGCCTCATCGGAGGCTTCAAGGTGCACAAAGTAGATCTCTTTTCCATCGGCGAACGCCTTGTTGACGGGAAGGGCGGCGGTCTGTACCTGTTCCGTCGCTTTGGGAGCACAGCCGGCGAGCACAGCAATTAACAATAAGCCAAACACAACCAGGGAGAGCTTTTTGGTGTTCATTTTCGGATTCCTTATCCTGCGAAAAATTTGATCCTGGATATTTGTTTTCCAGGTCGTTGCTAGATCATTTGCCTGCGTAATCTCAGGCTGTTGGAGACCACGAACAGGCTGCTGAAGGCCATTGCGCCCGCGGCCAGCATGGGGTTCATGTATCCCAGCGCCGCGGCGGGGATCAATACCACATTGTAGAAAAACGCCCAGAACAGGTTCTGTTTGATCGTGTTCAAAGTCTTGCGCGAAAGGTCGATGGCGCGTGCCACGCCGCGCAGGTCGCCGCTCATCAATGTGACAGGGGCGGCAGCCATGGCCACGTCGGTGCCGGTGCCGATTGCGAGCCCCACGTCTGCCTGTGCCAGGGCCGGTGCATCGTTCACACCGTCGCCGACCATGGCGACCACGATATGACCCGATTGCAACTTCTTCACTTCCGAAGATTTCCCCTCCGGCAGCACCTCGGCGAGGACCGTGTCAATCCCGACCTGCTGCGCAATGGCCTCGGCGGTCTTTTGGTTGTCGCCGGTGATCATCGCGACCTTTAAGCCCATGCGGTGCAGGTTCGCAACCGCGTCCTTCGAGCTGTCTTTGATGGTATCCGCCACGGCAATAATTCCTGCAGCCTGGTTGTCGACCGCCACCAGCATGGCGGTTTTCGCCTCGGATTGCAGGCGCGCCACTTCGGACTCAAGGTTCCCCAACCGGATATTGCGTGCCTCGAACATTCTCCTGTTCCCGACCATCACGCTTCTTCCCCCGACCTCAGCCTGCACGCCCTGCCCGGCCTCTGCTTTAAACCCGGCCGGTTCCGTTAAAGCCAGCCCGCGGGTGGTTGCTTCGGCCCAAATAGCTTCGCCGAGGGGATGTTCGCTGCCTTTTTCAACGGAGGCGGCCAGGCGCAGCAACTCTTCGGTTTTCCAATTTCCGTTAACCACAACATCCGTGACCGCAGGCTGGCCCTTGGTGATCGTCCCGGTCTTGTCCAGTACAACCACATTGACCCGGCCGGCGCGCTCCAAAGCTTCGCTGGTGCGGAACAGGATGCCTGCTTCCGCACCTTTGCCTGTGCCGACCATGATGGCTGTGGGGGTGGCAAGCCCCATGGCACACGGACAGGCGATCACCAGCACTGCCACCATATTGATCAGGGCGCGTGTGAAGGTGTTCACATCAGAGTTGATGGGCAGCGCAGGCGCAAAGAAATACCAGGCCGCGAACGTCAGGAGCGCGATGGCGATCACGATCGGCACAAATACCGCCGAGACCTGGTCTGCCATTTTCTGGATGGGCGCCTTGCTGCCCTGCGCATCCTCCACCAGCTTGACGATCTGCGCCAGCGCGGTTTCCTTTCCGACTTTTGTAGCCTCGAATTTGAGCAGGCCGAGTTTGTTAAGGGTTGCACCGATGACCGGATCGCCCGGCTTCTTCTCCACCGGCAGCGACTCACCTGTCAGCATGGATTCATCGACCGAACTGCGGCCTTCGATGACCACGCCGTCCACCGGGACCTTCTCGCCGGGTTTAACGAGAACGATGTCGCCCACGCGCACATCGTCCACGGGCACTTCGGCTTCAACTCCGTCCCGAATGACGCGTGCGGTCCTGGCGCGCAGCCCCATCAGCTTCTTGATCGCTTCAGAGGTGCGGCCCTTGGCGCGCGCCTCCAGGAATTTCCCGAGTTTGATCAGCGTGATGATGACCGCCGCCGTTTCATAATAAACATGCCCCATCAGCAGGCCAAAGGTGATCGGCAGGGAATAGAAGAATGCAGCGGAAGATCCCATAACGATCAGGACATCCATGTTTGCGGATCGATTCCGCAGCGCCTTGAAGGCGCCGACGTAATACTGCCAGCCCACATAAAATTGAACGGGGAGTGCCAGCACCAGAATCAGCCAGCCAAACCAGGGCTGTGCGTCGCGCATACCATCCATGGCTACGCCCGTGTAAAAGAAGGCGGGCAGCAGACCGAAATCCCTGCCCATGGAGAGCAGGAAGAGCGGTACCGTGAAGATCAAACCGATGATAAGCAGGCGTTTCTGTTCGTTGATCTCGTCTTCGCGCGCCCTGGCTTCTGCATCTTCGGTCTCGCCGCCCAGTTCGGCGGCTTCAAAGCCGGCGGATGAAACCGCCCGGCGCAGTTCGGCCTGTGTTGTAACGGTGGGAACGTAGATTACCTGTGCCTTTTCAGAGGCAAGTGTCACCTGCGCGTTCAACACACCTTCGAGCTTTGCCAGTGCCTTCTCCAAGCGGCGCGCATCGTTATCGTCCGAAAGCCGTTTGATGATGAGTTCCGCCTCCCCGGTGGCAACGCCGTAACCGGCGCGGTTGACGCGCGCGATCATTTCGGGGATGCCCAATTTGTCGGGCTGGAATTCGACCGTGGCGCGTTCGGACGAAAGATTAACGACCGCACCCTGCACGCCGTCCAGTTTTTTCAAGTTGCGTTCCACCGTGGCGACACAGTTGGCGCAGGTCATGCCGGTAATTGGGAGGGTGATTTGCCTTGCAGCTTTCATGGTGTTCTCCTGGGATCATCGATCCCGCAGTTCATCCGCAGCAGGAACTGCCACCGGCGGGGATGGGTTCCTCCCGGACGGGGTAATTGATCCTGGCCAGAAACGCCTTGACCGTTTCCTCGGTGGCGGGGGCCTCGAAAGTGATCACAGCCTTTTTGGCGGCCACCTCCACATTCACTGATTGAATTCCCTGCATCAAGCCCAGGTTCGTTTCAATTTTGCGCTTGCAATTCCCGCAGTTGATCGAGGGGATGAAATAACTTACAGTAGTCATGGTCTTCTCCTTTGAAAATTTTTTATTGCTACACTTTTGTGGCTGTGGCGAATACACCAGCGATCTCCTTCAAAACGCGTTCGCGTTCCTCAGGGTCATCGCCCTGAAGGGCGGCGGCCACGCAGGAGTTGAGGTGGTCGTCCAATATGCCGGCGCTGACCTTGTTCAAGGCGGCCTGGACCGCCTGTATCTGGCGGAGCGTATCGATGCAGTAGGCGTCATCCTCCAGCATGTGGATCACACCGCGTACGTGGCCTTCAATGGTCCTTAATCGTCGTATGTTCTGGGCTTGTGGCATATGGCCTTCCTATCATCCTACCCCCCCCCATATGGGGAGGGGTAGGATGATAATAAATCCCCCGTCAGCGAATGTCAAGATGAAATAGCGTGAAAGTAACAAAAATCATGGGGGAACCCATGACAAAATTTTTCCGGGTTTGAGTTCGACAAATAAATTTCCATACAAATCCAGGGTCGCTGTTCGTTATTGAGCGGAATTCCCGATTTGATTGTTGACCCGCCCCGCAATCCATTCCTATAATGATTGCCCCCGGGTGATCCTGCATGGGGGTTGAAACGATGTTTTAGGTTAAATAAACCAACCTTATGGAAACTCAAATTGTATGTTTAGTGTGAATTCACAAACAATAAAGGAGCCGCGTCTGTATGGATGATTCCCATGCGATCCGCCGCCTGAAACGCGGAGAGGTCGGCGCACTGGAAACCCTCGTCTTGCGATATCAGGAAAAGGCGATCCGCACCGCCTTTCTCATTACGCAAGATGAGCCGCTTGCCCAGGATGTTGTCCAGGAGACGTTCATCCAGATGTACCGCCATATCGGGCAGTTCGATGAAGCGTGCGCATTCGAGCCTTATTTCCTACGCAGTGTGGTCAATGCCTGTCTGAACGCGTTGAAAACTTCGGCAAAACAAATTTCGCTGGACGATGACCTGTCGCAGGTCGAAAGTCTGTTGTCCCAGGCGGCCTCTGCAGAGACGGAAGTGGAGGGCAGGCAATTCAGGGCGGAGATCCTTTCGGCCCTGTCGAGGCTTAAGCCGCGCCAAAGGGTGGTGGTGGTCCAGCGCTACTATCTGGAGATGAGCGAGAAGGAAATGTCGGCCGCATTGGATATTCCCGCCGGTACGGTCAAATGGCTGTTGAACGGAGCCCGGACCAAACTGCGTGCCCTGCTGGGCCCGGGCAGGAGAGCGAAATGAAACAGAAATCATATCGCGAAATTCTGGACTCAGTGGCCTCCGACTCTCTGGAAGGGCAAGCCGATCTATGGCCGCGCATCGCGGCACAAGTTGAAAGGAAATCTTTTATGAAGACCCTGCGTACCCGCCCATTAATGGCGATTGTACTGGCGCTATTGATCCTGCTGGCTTTGACCGGTGTGGCTTATGCGATTGGAAAGTCCCTTGGATACATCCCCGGCATTGGAATGGTGGAAACATCGTCTTTGCGTGTACTTGCGGAACAAGTCTCGCAGACTCGGGATGGAGTCACCGTCACGGTTGAGAAAGCCATCTTGAATGCAGATAATGCCCTGATCGTATTAAAAGTGGAAGGGCTTTCCCACGATAAATTCGTTCCTCTTGAACCCTTGAATACCTGTATATCCACGGAGGAATTGCGTTTCTTGAGCGGTGGGTATGTGAAATCCGGCAGTGGAACAACCAAACCTCTGAATGGCGCGATGGTTTTTGATACCAGTGTTGGTGGCGGGTTTGAGAGCAGTTACACGTACACTCACATCCCCTCAGATGCGGCAGATGCCACTTTATTTATTCCGTGCATTTGGGGCGCTTTGTCGCCGGGGATTCTTCCCGAAAACTGGGAACTGCCTCTGCATTTTGTTCCCGCGCCGCCGGATGCGGCTTTGACCATGATGCCGGTTACTGAAATTGCGCCATCCACCAATTTTCAAACCGCAACGACTGTGCCGAATGTTGAATCCACACCTTCCTCTGTGGTTAATACAGGCAGCACCAAGCCGATCACCCTCACCCAGGTTATTGAAGCGGGCGATAGTTATATTCTGGTTGGAGAAGACTACCCACCTGCCCCATCCCAATCCGGCGATGGGCAGTTGGTCGATTGGATTTTGACGGATGGTAATGGCGAGAAGGTCGATTATCAGGTCCCGCCTGCCGACATGGATTTTGGCGGCAGGACAATGCTGGCCGATAAAAAACTGTGGGCAGTCCAGGTTGCCAGGGGTTTCGCTCCGCCTCTTCACATTACGCACCGGTATCGTTATGTGTTCCCGGTGGATTCACAGGATACGTATGGGTTTGAATTCGATGCAGGCGCAAATCCGCAACAAGATCAGGTATGGAATGTGAATCAGGAATTCCAATTGGCCGGTCACCAAGTGCGCCTGACGACGATTACGGCTGATAATACCCCGGTTATTACTGGAACCCCGATTGGTGTGGCTGGCTATTGGTTTCGTTTTGAGACAGACGACCCGGCTGTAAACAGTTTCACCGTAAGCATTGATGGATACATCCCCAAAAAACAACAGAGCACCCCAAACAATTTCGCGGAGGGAGACTCGTTGGCGGGTCAATTGGTTGAGTATTTAACCTATCCTGAACTGCCTACGGGAAAGTTGAAGGTGATTTTTTCCAACTTGTTTCTCAATGGAGAATTAAGAAGTTGGACGATGGAGTGGCAGCCATAATAAACGCCAAACAGTCTGGCGCAACAACCGGCACGGGTAAAAATTCATTCGCGCCGGTTGTTACTTTTTGGAGTCTTTCCCGATAACAGTATTGAATGCATACCAAACAGATATTCACGAACTACGCGAACCTCAGTGACAGCGTGCTGGCAGAGCGAAGCCGCGACGGTGAAGCCGACGCCTTCGCTGAACTCTACCGCCGCTATCTGACGCCTGTCTATCGGTTTGTCTTTCGGCGGGTGGGTGGGGACGTTGCGATTGCCGAAGACCTGACCTCGCAGGTATTCCTCGAAGCGCTTAACAACCTGGCTGGATATTGTGAACGCGGCAGGTTTACAGCCTGGCTGTTCACGATCACGCGCCGCCGTTTGGTGGATGTCTATCGAAAGACTGAGATGGCTTTCCTCGAAGATATTCCCGAGTCCCTGTTGGGCGTATCCGACGGATTGGAACAATACGAAGACATGTCCCGCCTGAAACAATTGTTGGCAGCGCTGGATGAAGAGAAACACGAGCTGCTGCAATTGCGTTTCTCCGCCGAACTCAGTTTTGCGGACATGGCGGCTGTGCTCGGGCGGAGCGAAGCGGCGGTCAAGATGTCGCTGTATCGCGTGTTGGATGTGCTGCGTGAGCAGTGGGAGGCTGGCAATGAATGAGTTAACCCCCAAACTTCCACAGGAGCTTGAAAAAACGCTGGTGAAATATTATTCATCGGCCGCGCCATCGACGGAATTCGCCTCGCGTTTGGAAGTGCAGATGCGACGGACCATGGAACAGACTCGAAAAAAGCAGCACACCACAGAAAGGAAATCTTTTATGACTCTCTTGCGCACCCGCCCGTTGGCGGTGATTGTACTGGCACTATTGATCCTGCTGGCTTTGAGCGGCGTAGCCTATGCCATTGGAAAGTCCCTTGGATATATACCCGGGGTGGGGTTGGTGGAACCTGGCTCCTCGATGCGTGTTCTTGACGAACCTTTTACGGTTGAACAGGGGATTATCAGCTTGAACGTGGAGCAGGTTGCAGCCAGTGAGGATAAGACCACCATTATTTATAACTTTATCAGCCCGCCCCTGGACCCTTCTGCTTATCAATCTCCGGTGGATCCAAACCCCCGCCGCGCTGCCCTGGTACTGCCGAATGGCAGCAGGCTGGATGTCCGGTTTGGAAGGCACCTGGCTGGAGATGGGTTACCGACCGACAAGGGGAATCCCATTCGATATTCGTTGGAATTTCCTCCTCTGCCGGCAGATGTGATGGAAGTGACCCTCGAACTATCCGACCTGCCGCCAATCCCCCGGGGAATTGTTCCGGATGGTTGGAAAATTCCCTTGAAGTTGAAGCTCGCACCCAAGGGAACCATCCTGCCTGTCCTTGCGATCACACAAACCGGGGCCGACACCGGGGTCGCAACCGATGCAGCCCCGTCCAATGAAACTCCGGCAGCGGACACTTCCGCCTTGCATGGTGTCAGCCTGTCGCTGGATCTATTCGTCCCCATGGATGATGGCACCTTGTTGATCGGCAGCATGCATTGGACCGAAAAGGACTATCCCGCGTATGCCCTAAAACCTTTGGATTATATACATGTGACCGATGCAACCGGCAGGGAAATTGCTTTTGAACCCGTTATTGGTGACGTTCCCGAGAAGCCTCAGGATGAGGAGTATCGCTCCTATTGGGCAATCAAGGTGACGGAAAAGAACTTTGCCGCGCCGTTAAAGATCAGGATCGACAGTGCGCTTGTAAATACCACCCGGCCGGGTACCTTTAAATTCGATCCGGGTCCCAACCCCGCGCCTGGGCAAAGTTGGGAAATTAACCGGGACTTCCAGATCGGAGACATCCAGGTGCGCATCCTGAAAGCCGTTTTAACAACCTCCGGTCCCAGCCCGGACCTGGTTTTTCAATTTACCGTTCAGGCCAAGCCGAACGAATTAGCGGATGTGTACATCAATATGCCGATCAATCAATGTATGGGCGGCGGTGGAGGTTATCCCGCCGAACCGTCTGAAATTATAGAGGCGTATGCATATACCTGTCGGACGGACCTGCCGTCGGGTCCGCTGGAGGCGGGAGTGGGTGGCGCCGTAATCTGGGGTCCCTGGCAGGTGGAATGGATGCCGGCTGATGCTTCACCGGCTGCGACTCCCACCTCAACCACTGTGCCTGTCTTTCACACTGATGCATGTCTAAATATGTCCAAATTCAAGCAGGCTGTCAGTGAAAAGCCGTCCCTTCCGGAAGGGTTGGGCGGCCGGGTGATCCTTTACGGACCATATCAGGGAAACAATAACGTATGGAAAACCAGCATTGTAAATATGGATGGTTCGGAACCGCAAGCATTGGGCGATGGAGATGGAAACTTTTCAGCCGATGGAACAAAAGTGGCGTTCTCATACACCATGGAAAAGGATAAACAGGGGATCTACATTGCAGACTTGATTACCGGTGAGACTGTCCGTCTTCCCGGTACCGGTCAGGGCGATTTTAATCCGCTGTGGTCGCCGGATGGATCCCAGATCGTGTTCAACCGCGGCATGGGCCTCTTTGAACTTTATGTGATCAATGCCGACGGCTCAAACCTGCGGCGCCTGACCTATGATAAGGGGCAGGAGTTTGCCATTGGCTGGATGCCTGACGGACAGCACCTGCTATACACTTTGCCCGGCAGGGCCTATGAATATACCGATCACATTGTAGATGTGCAGACCGGCAAAATAGAATATTTTTCAAACGAAGAATTTCTCGGGATGTCAGCGGACACGAAATACAAGATCGTTGCCGGGCGTGACCCTGCCAATATGGATGCGTGGACTTCCTATTTTAGCAATCTGGATGGTTCGGACCGCTGGGCGCTTGCAGATAGTAGTGTCGTGATTCAATCCCCAATCTGGAGCGCGGATGGGGAGTGGCTGCTGGTCTCTTTGTCAAAATTGTATGATGACAAACAGACTCCAGTATTCATCCATCTCACAGACTGTCAGATTATCCCGCTTCCAAAACTCAATGGGATAGTCCTTGACTGGCTGCAGTAAAGTTCGTTCGGTTTGTTTTTGAGAAAGAAAGTTCCGTGTTCGGGCTTGCTCTTGTCTTTTTCTTTCTATTCGTTCCTGCCATCTCCGCCGTAGACTTGTTCGTTCGCAATATTGACAGGGACGAGTTGGACGACATGGGCATTGGAAAAAGTCATAAAAAAGGCTGATGACCATGATCCCGGTCTGCGTTCACGGTTCGGCGCGCGTGGTCCCTATATTCAAATTGTACAGGGAAATATATGTTAACTAAAAAATCAATATTGTTCCTGCTCATACTATTGTTGTTGACTTCAGGCTGTGCCACACCGGCGCCTGGAACGCCTGTCCCAACTGGGATGAATACGCCGATTGCTCCCGCGTCGCCAACTGCTTCTGCTGAAGCGCAGGTTGTTCCCACTCAGGATGCTCAGCCCGACCTGATCAAAGTCGGTTTATTAGACTCGTTTAGGGTCATTCCTGCCAACCTTGACCCTGTCTCGCAAGCGCAGGAGATTACATCTCAATATCGATCTGTAACAACCGGCAGCTCAGAGACCTGGGCGGGCGGAACGGTGATGGCGGGTCATCGTTTCAGCTTGGTGATCGATTCCTTATCGCAATCCGCTCAGGAATCCATTACGTTGAAGGTTCCCATCCATTTAACCATAACAGCGGCCAATACATCGGCTGACGGTTTGAACATCCTGGCGCCGATGGGCGGCGGTGGAGGAGGCGGAATTACTTTTCCGGTCATGCCCTTAAAACCCGGCGAGTTCGACCTGATGCCTGATAACCCGGGTCCTGTGATCTTGACAGCCGATATGCCGGGGAATAGTTATGATTTGGATATGTCCTGCCAGCAAGCAGGCGTGTTTGATCTGAAGTTTAATATTCCTTACGCTGTATCCGCCGCAGCGGGGACTCAAGAACGAGCCATGATCTACTCCATTTCCCTTGCCTGTCCACAAAACGAAACGGTATGGATGTTGGATTCCGTGACGGGTCAAATCACAAATAGAGGCCAATGGGCGCTCCAGAACGGGCAGTACACCAAATAGCCCTAGATTCCTTCCTTGCATCCCGATAATGATCGATCCTCCCATTCTCTAATCTCTGAGTGTGGGGAGGCTGTCCATAACCTTCGGCATGTTTCCGCACAATTCAATGCACAAGTTTGTTATTGAACAAAATTACGGGTTTGGTTGTTGACTTGTCCGGCTATGGATGCCTATACTGGCCTCTCCCGTGTACAGGTTTACAGAGGCGCTGTTCAACCCTCCTGTTTGGCAGGTGCGAAAGGAAAAATAATGTTCCGTCGAAAATCAATTACATTGGCGCTTGTTTCATTGCTGTTGATCACGGCCTGTGCCTCGCCGCTGCTTGCCGTGCCTGTCACAACTGAAATGAACACGCCACTGCCTGCCGGTCAGTCCACACAAATTACGCCAACGCTGACACCTGCCGTCGCGGAGCTGGTCTATGTTCCCAATATCGGCTTTATTGAACGGTCTAATTCCCTGCGGGCGCTGGCAGAACCGGTATCCATTGAACGAGATGGTGTTCGCTTGACCGTGGACAAGGTAATTGCAAATAACTTTCAAATACTTGTTCACTATAAAGTGGAGTGGTTAAATCCACCCGCCGTGGGAGAACCGGATATAAGTTGTGAAGGTGAAAAGCCGGGGCTGAAATTACCAGATGGGTCATCATTAAGCGCCGGGGCGCACGGCGGGTTTGGCCCCGCGACACTGGCGTCGAATGTCTTTGAGTATGTGGGAGACTTTGTACCTCCTCAAGATGGACAGAACGAACTGGTTCTTGTTGTTCCCTGCCTAATTTCCAGTTTCCCCGGTCACTGGCCTGAAAATTGGCGAGTCCCCTTCCGTCTGGTCCCACCGCCACCTGGAAGTATTCTCCCGGTGATTGACATTGCTGAAAAGGCGGCAGCCAACAAGTCTGCGATTGGGACGACCCTCGTAAATGACCAACATCGTATCAAAATGTCACTTGGTGGATACGTCCCGATGGAAGACGGCTATTTGTTATTCGGCAGCTTGCAATGGTCTGAAATGGATTTTCCCGCCAACGCGTTGCTTTCGTACGACACGCTCAAGGCGACTGATTTAACCGGCAAGGAAGTTGCCATTGAACTTGTGACGCCATACTACCAGTTGGACGGGCCATATCGTTCAACCTGGACGATCAAAATAAAGAAGAAGGATTTTTCTGCGCCATTAGTTCTCAGCATGGATATCGTCTACATGGACATAAACCCGGAAACCTTCACCTTCAATGTGGGAAAAGATCCGAAGGCCGGCCAAAGCTGGGATTTGAACCGTGAATTTCAAATTGCCGGGGATGAAATCCGCATCTTGAAGGCGCAGTTGGTTGCGCCTGAATCGACCGTATCAACTGATGGATATGGTTTTAAATTTGATTTGCAGGTCGATCCAAAATCCGTGGGAAGTGTGGGGTTTCGCATGCCGGAGCCGGTCAACCAATGTAAAGCTGATGGCGGAAAAAATATGCTGGAACATTCGAGTGTATTCCACGTTATCGTATTGACCTGTCGTCAAACTCCGCCAATCGGTTCTGTGGAAGTGAAAATCACAGATGCGGGTCTTTGGGGTCCGTGGATGGTAACCTGGTCGCCTGCATTACCCTGATCTCAAACATAAAAGGAGGAAAAATGACTTTTCGAAAACCAGGACTTTTCATGCTTGTTTCGCTGCTGATGATCACGGCCTGTGCTTCGCCGCTGCTTGCCGCGCCAGTTGCAACAGAAGCGAATACGCCCCTGCCCGCTGCACCGATTAGACCGAACGACATACCTTCTGCTGTGCCGACTTTGCCGACGCCGACGTTTAAGCCATTGCCGACCCCCTTTCCAATTATTCCAACCTTTACTCCCCTGCCGCCTCAACCCGTAAGGACCCTTTTTTCAATCCCCGAATCGGCCCTCACTTTTGATCAGGGTGCCAATGCCTACCGCATTCAATTCCCTTCGAACGCCACGCGGGTGGATATCGGCGGGCATATGGGCCCGGAAGGTGAAAAACGTTATGTGCTTTCCGCCATGCAGGGGCAAATCATGGCCGTCTGGATGCAGGCGGTAAAAGGAGGCGGCTACTTCGAGGTGATGAGCGCAGATTCGAAGATGCTTAGCCGTCAACGCTGCCCTAGTTGTTCGATTAACGACGAATATCTGGATTTTTGGAGAGGCGCTTTACCTGCTACGCAGGATTATGTTTTCACTGTGAAATTGACCGCAGGGCAGGATTTCAGGCTTTATGTGGCGATCGCCCCTCTTGGCGAAAAATCGCAATCATTCGACTATCGCGATGAACAAAATGGATTTGCCCTGAGTAGTGTAAGATCGTTTCTGTAAATTGCAATGAAAGGTAGGTCAAGTGTTATCCTTGCGGTATCGAATCGAAAGGAAAAACAACATGACCTACCGCGAAGATTTTACCCTACCTGCTGAACTATT
>Ga0315268_10003729_pt1 | contig 16687 bp, 15 predicted proteins | sample C1_top_MG_FD_204535 | JGI IMG/M metagenome (GOLD analysis project Ga0315268, IMG submission 204535) | Sediment microbial communities from Yellowstone Lake, YNP, Wyoming, USA - C1_top | ecosystem: Environmental > Aquatic > Freshwater > Lake > Sediment | place: USA: Wyoming | collected 2017-08-01
CAATGCGCTTGGTCAGGTCGCCGCCGCCGGCCGCCATTTCCGCGAGGTGGGTGGCCATGGCCACCACCGGAACGCTCACGCTGCGCGCAATCATCTGCGCCACCACGATCGCCACGATAATCGCGAGTCCCACCACGAGCAGCATCAGCGCCAGCGTTTTTCGCGCGAATTCGGTCATGGCCGCGTCCTGGCCTGCCATGGACTTGAAATGCTCCGCCGACAACTCGCTGGCGTCCGCCTCGAACTGGTGAATCGCTCCCTTATACTCCCCGACGGCCTGGTTCGCCGCTTGCGGCGTCTTGAGCTGCCCGTTCTCGATCATGCCCAGAACCTTCAGGTAGCCGTTCTCGTACGTTGCGGCATTGTCCTTCATCCGGCCGACCATCTGTCCGTCTTCGCTCGTCGTTACCTTCTTTTCCAATTCACTCAGATTTTCGTGGAACTTGTCGCGCCAGCTCTTCCACGTGGCCACGTACTTTTCCCGCGCCTCGGGATTATCAATATTCAGGAACGTGTCCTTCTCTGCCCGCCGCAATTCCAACGTCGTGGCTTTTCCCACCGCCGCCAGCTGCGCGATCCGCGCATCTCCATGCAGCATCGCCACGGTCTCCGTCTTCATGGCGTCCAGTCCCCAGTAGCCCATCCCCGCCACCGCCACCAACAACAGCAGTACCACCCCAAACCCCAGCAGCAGACGCCACGAGATTTTCATGTTCTTCAGCATTGCCTTGCTCCTTATTCTTATAATACGTATGAAAGCAAATATCGGAATTCCTTGGACCCAGCGTGACTGTTGCACGTTCGCGGCCAACTTCTCGTCTTCCACAGATCCTCTACTTTTTTGTTTTCAGTAAGATGAGGGCGCACCTACAAAAGGGTGGCATATTAAAGAGGATATCCTCTGCATTTACAAAGCCTTAGCATTAATCATCTTCTAGTAATACAACCTTATTTCTTGATAGGTCAACAATCCCCGGATTTCTTTCTCCTACCGCTCCCTCGTCTCAACTTCCACTGAGATTCTCACTCCTGCCTCCCCTGCGCGAACGATTTGAGACGCCCCCATAAACACCAAAAGGCCCCACCCTCGCTGGAGAGGATGGGGCCTTTGCCATCTGCTTCGCCGCTCCGGCTTCGTCAGCCGCAACGGGTTCATGGCCTTCTTGCGGAGCTACTTGTCTTTGTCGGAGGCGGAGAGTTCCGTCAAGTTGAGCAGTTCGTCGGTGGAGAGCACCTTGTCCACATCGAGCAGCAGGGCGAATTTCTTTCCGAGCTGCGCCATGCCGAGCAGATAGTCCACCTTGATGCGCGTGCCGAACTCCGGAACCGTGCGGATGTCCTCGGCGGCCAGATCCATGACCTGGCTCACCGCATCCGCCACGATTCCGATCACGGCACCGTTACCTTCGAACTGCGTCTCGATAATGACGATGCAGCTGGTCTTCGTGACCGCCCGCTCTTCCATCCCGAATTTGACGCCGAGGTCCACCACCGGCACCACGCTGCCGCGCAGGTTGATGACACCCCGGATCCATTTCGGCGTTTTCGGAACGGTGGTCACCGTGTCGTACTCGATGATCTCCTTCACTTGGAGGATGCTGATCGCATACTCCTCGCCGGCCAGGAGAAACGTCAGGTACTGCTGTTGTTCGACTGCCTCTTTCGTTGCCGTTGCCGTAGCCATCGTTTCCTCCTCTCCTACCGGAACCGGGCGAAGCTGTGATCTTCGCTGGTCTTGACGGTTTTGGCGCTCGCCTTGGTTGCCGCGGCAAAGTGCGTCGTGTGCTGCGGCTCGTGATGCGCGGCAATCGTCTTCGCCCCTCCTTGGTGCAGGAAGGAAAAGCCGGATGCCTCCTCTCCGCCCACAATGAAGAAGCCCATCAGTTGCAACAGGGCCTCGGACTGCGAAGCCATCTCTTCGGATGTGCTGGAGAGTTCTTCCGCCGCGGAAGCGTTGCGCTGGGTCACCTGGTCCACCTGGCTCATGGCCTTGTTGATCTGGTTGACGCCGGAAGACTGCTCGCGTGAAGCGGCGGCAACTTCCTGCACCAGCTCGGCCGTCTTCTGAATCGAGGGCACCAGTTCATCCAGCAGGTTGCCGGACTGCTCGGCGACCTTCACGCTATCCGAAGCCAGCGTGCTGATCTCCTTGGCCGCGGCCTGGCTGCGTTCGGCCAGTTTGCGGACTTCGGTGGCGACGACGGCAAAGCCCTTGCCATGCTCGCCGGCCCGCGCCGCTTCAATCGCCGCGTTGAGCGCGAGCAGGTTGGTCTGGTAGGCGATCTCGTCGATGATGTTGATTTTTTCCGTGATGGACTTCATGGCTTCCACCGTCTGCTTCACGGCCTTGCCGCTCTGCTCGGCTTCGCGCGCCCCCTTGGTGGCCACGCCTTCCATTTGCCGGCTGTTTTCCGTGTTCTGGTTGATCGATGCGCTCATCTCCTCCAGGCTCGAGGTGGTCTCTTCCACCGACGCCGCCTGCTCGCTGGTCCCCTGCGAGAGGGACGACGAAGACGAGGCCACCTGCTGCGCCGCCGCGGAGATCGATCCGGCGCCGCCTTTTACCTCGATGATTATTTTTTCGAGCTTATCGAGAAACGTGTTCAGGTAATTGGCCATGTCCCCGATTTCGTCGTTCACCGAAACGCCGACCCGCTTGGTCAAATCTCCCCCGCCGGAGGCCATCTCCGCCAGGTGGCTGGCCATCGCCCGCACCGGATTGGAGAGCATCCGCGCCAGATAGAGGGAGAGTCCCAAGCCGCCGGCGATCAAAAGGCCGATAAAAATCCAGGTGGCCGTTTGCGCCGTGCTGTAGGCTTTTTCCGCGCTCTTGTTGGATTCCTCTTTTTGCCTTCGGGTAATTTCCGTCACTCCTGAAATCAGATCAAACTGCTGCTTGCGCACCGGCAGATACTGCTCCTGATATTTCTTCCGGGCTCCCTCCGCGTCTCCCGCCGTGGCCAGGGCCATCACATCGTCCTCCAGCTTATTCAGCACGGAATTATCCAGGTCGGCCGCCTTCTGAATTCCGTCCAGCACTTCCTTGTCGTCCGTCGTTTTTTTCAACTCCTCCGCATACTTGCCGTAGCTTTGGTCCGCCTGCTCCTTGTACGCCTTCTCCGCCGCGTTTTTCGGGTCCAGCATGACCCCGCGCACACCATCTCCCATCTGCAGGATGTCGTAGCGCATCCGCAGGGCTACGTTTTCATCCTCGGCGTTTTCCAGCGCGTGCTTTAGTTCCTTCACGCTTCCCGAGAGCACATAGAGCACTCCCAGCGAGGAAATCGATCCCAGCAGCAGCACCGCCAGGAATCCAAGCATCAACTTCTTTTGAATGGTCACTCTCATTTATTCTCCTTACGTGAAAATTAATAAATCTATTTTCGCCGAATCTGCGCGAATGGATGCTCCACGCTGAAATAGACCACCAGCCCGTAGTCCCCGCGGCTCGGCCCCACGCCGATTGGAAATCCCAGTCCCGGAACGATCTGCGTTCCGTTTTTCAGGTTGTACGCCCAGCGGAATCCCGGGCTTACCAGAATCGAATTGATCCGCCCCGTCATCCCCGGCCCTTCCACCGCTTCCGTGCTGTTGAACACCGTTTCCAGCATCGGGTTGAATCGCTTGCTGGCCAGAAAAATGAAACTCTGTCCCGCGTTATACCCCCACACTGCCGCCCGGTTCCCCAGCGGGTCCCGCGCATGCGGCACATAGGTCGCGCCGAGATTCCAGTGCGTCACCAGCTTGCGGTGCCACGTCCAGCTCACGGGAATGTTGGTCTGCCAGCCCCAGCCGCCGGCCCCGCGTCCCAGCCGGTAATTTCCCGTTGGCGCCAGCGCGCTGAAGCGCGGCGAAAACGCCCATCGCTTGTTCTGCACCAGTTGATAGCGATAGTTCAGGATCACGTCGCCCACGCCCATCCCCGTTCCCGGATCGGTGTGCAGCGATTGAAAGGTGTAACTCAGCTGATTCTTGGGCGCGAGATTCACCGGCCATTCCTGCGTAAAGCTGTACGCCCAGCCGTTCCCCACCCACATCTTCGTCCACATCTGAATGTGCTGCACCACGGCGTATTCCTGGTTGTAGGCTTCCTCCACCAGGAAACTATTGTCCATGATCCCCGCTTCTTCGCTCTCCGGCTCGGCGCTGGCCGTTGCGGGTGCCGCGGGCGCGGAAGAAACTGCGTTCTTGTTTCCCGTGGAAGACAGGGAGGCCGCAAGAGTTGCGCCAGAAACGGCGCCTGATTCTTGTGCCTGCGCCGTCACGGAAAATACAAACCAACCGATGAAAATCAGAAGCAGCGTAAGAATTTGGGCTCGCGTTTCGTTTTTCATAAGCTGTTCTTCTCTCGTTATTGTTAAACTCCCGGAACCTTTTGATTCTGCCCCGCCTGTTCGTCCGCGTTTCTTTCTTGCGTACCGGGGTAATTGCATCCCGCGATGGATTGCAGGTTCCCTAAGCTGCTGCACGAATGTCTCCATTCGCTCTTCCGAGGAGGGGTTGCTATCGTTAGGAGGGAAAGAGGAAAGTCAGAGGAAAGTTAAAAAGAATAGAATACGACCCTATTCTCTTCTATTCCCCGCACTTAACCTCCCCCCCCCTCCTCAAGATCCGCCTTCCCCCTTTCTCCTCAGCGCCAAACCGCGTCGCCCGTCTCAGCCCGCTTTTCCGTATCACCCAGCCTGAGATTCTCACGCTCATGACTCAAAATTGAGAAAATGAGATGATTTTCGTTTCGTAATTTATTTGCCTGAGAATTGGCGACAAAAACAGTCCGATTGCCCTCGCCGGCCGCAAACTGGGCATCCGCTCCGTCGCCGTTTTCAGCGACGTCGATCGCCCTGCCCTGCACGTCCGCCTCGCCGGCGAAGCCTGTCCCAGCGCGCCGAAGTTTCCGCTGTTCCCGGCCTTATCGAACTGATTTTTCCCGCTTGGCCTTGCCGCGGAGCGGTCAACAAAATGTTCCATTGTGGCCGGGAGAAACGAAAGGTGTAAGTGATTCTCTCGTTTACGATGCCCGCTTTATGCTCTACCCTGTAGCGGCGGTCTGCGGCCGGGAAGGAAAAAGGTAGCCATGTCCATCACGCCCTATCTTTTCTATGAAGATGTCGGCGGCGCTTTAAAGTGGTTGGCCAAGGCCTTTGGTTTCCGCAAGGACGGCCCATCCATGTCCGGACCGGATGGGAAGATCAATCACGCCTCCATGAAACTCGGCGACGACCTCGTCATGCTGGGATGTCCGGGCCCCAAGTATAGGAATCCCAAGCGCCTCGGCCACGTGACACAGAACCTCTACGTCATCGTCCATGATGTGGACAAGCATTGTGCACGCGCCAGGAAGGCGCGCGCTAAGATCCTGGAAGAACCCAACAACACGTTGTACGGCCACCGCCGCTATGGCGCCGAGGACCCCGAAGGCCATCAGTGGTACTTCGCTCGGGAGATCAAAGCCAAGCCCAGAAAGCACGCGACCAGAAAATCGCGTTGAGTACCACCGTCGCGGCTGCCATCCTGAGCGAAGCGCGTTCTTTGCGCTCCGGATGGGTTTGCGGAGCGATCGAAGATTCCGATCCGGTCGGAAAGGATCTCAACGGATCGGCGCTGCCTGCTTCTACGCGCTATGGCAGGCGGCACAGAGAAAGTCTCCGGACATACCCTTTGGCTGTATGGAGGCTGGCCCACCCGCCTTCACGCGATGTTCGTCAGGTTTTTCTTGCGTACTAGTTCCGCCACAAATGCCGAACCGGGCGGAAGAATTTTGACCCTGCCAGTTGCGAAGTCGAATTCCACTAACCGTTGGGTATGAAGTTTTCGGATCGTCGCCATTATGTGTTTCTTGTTCTTTTCAGTCCACTTAACCAAGTCCGCCGAAGATGCATCCGGTACAGATGCGGCCGTGAGCAAAAGCAACTGCTCGTTCACTTTCAGCTTGGGCCGCAGGACGCGCTTTATATTGCCGTCCGTCCAAATGACCGGGATTCGTATTTCCGCCAAGATGTCCACTACCGCTTGCGCTTCGCCGATCTCTAGACCGTGAAACACGCGCACTAATTCCGCCATGACCCAATTGCACATTGATAATACGGCAACCGAATCCATATGATTGGGGTCAACATCTCCTCCGACGTGGCCGACGTTTCGATTGTTTCGGATCTCGTACAGCGCCGGAAGAATGCGGGGAATTAAGATCTGAAAGCTGCGCGGGACGTGTCCATTGTTTTCGAGACTTCGACATGCGTTAACGAAGTTTGCCGGTTTGACGGGGGTTGCCGCGTATGAACCGTTGGCATATCCGTCCAGAATCGTGTACACGATTTCGCTGAAACGACCACCGCTTAGCTCCGATGGCAGCCAGCGTCGTTCCAAAAAGTTTTGAACGATTGATTGGTATTCTTTAATCAACGGGTCGCGTAGGCCCGACGGAACGTTGGAAAGCGCCAGTGCCGCAGTTATCATCAGCCAATCTCAGCCCTGCCTTCGTCTGTCACGTAGAACTGTCTTCCCTCTTTCAGGCAAAAGCCTCTCTTGGCATTATTCGTTAGACTCTGGGACGCGTTTCCAAGCGGCCCTTGCTTGTTGTCGTTAACGGCCTTCTTAACGTCAGATGTTGAGAGTCTATTTTTGCTCTGGGTGTCTTGAAGCCATAACGCAGCCGCAAGGAACTTCCGCGTTTTATCAGTTTTCGCAGCCTTGGCTGCCAGGAAGCTAGCTAGTGTTCCGTGGGCCTTGCCGTGGTGGGGCGCCGGTTGCCCGCCACCGCTGCCCTCCGACGGTGGTGCAGGCGGAGCAACCTTTGAGAGCGAAGGAAGTTTCTCCAGAATCTTGTCTAACTGGTCAGAAAGCCATTTGCCTTCGCCTTCACCCGTAAATGAAACGGCACCCACTTTGATTTCGATTTTCGCTTCAGCCACAAAGCCTCCATTTTGCATGTGATCCCGTGTCCCTGAGTGTCTTGTTCTCCCGTAGGGGTATTAACGAAAGCAAGTATAAGCAATATCACAAGGCCCCCTATTTTTGCCACTTCTTAGGCGTCGGCGGCTGGCGCGGACATGAACTGCCAGGACGAATCTAGGTGCCGCACCCAAGTCTCCTACCTACGGAAGACAGTGCCCGGATGATATACTCCATCAGTGCCAAACGACCAACGAAACTCTTGCAGCAATTACTCTGCGCCACCAGACCAGCGACGAACTACCCCTGTTTTTTTAGGCTCCCGTCCCAGAGAGGAGAGTCAATGTCAGCCAGCAATAAACTACTAGCCAAGTCATATAAAAAAATCCAGAGCAGAAAGCGAGATGTAGTCGGATTCGCACTCTTTTTTCTTCTCACACTTCCAGTGTTGAGTCTTGCCGGATACCTGTCAATCAAATTGACAGGTGAGTTTTTATCCGGGAAAGGAAATAGCGACTACGCGGCTCTCGGAGAACTCTTGTTGGTTATTGTTATTGGTGTGGGCGAGTTCATCGCGTTTCTTGAACTTCGATACGTTGCAAGAGACCGGGATTTTCACTCTTGGCTCAAGGCACAAGACATATGGACGGAAGAGAAGTTCGTGAAACGACGCGGCGTGATTTTCAAGCGATTGGATAATTTGCAAGCTCCGTGGAGTGAGGATGAGACAAGCGAAGCGAAAGAAACATGTCGCAAGATGGATGAATTTGCTCACTTGGCTCCATTCTTAGGCGTTAAGAAAGTACTTGCTGTGTGGGATGATCCTCTCGCCAAAGCTTGGGTCGTTCTCCAGGAGATAGTGAACAAGGAGCGCAAAGACACGAAGTGGCCAGAAAAGTGGATGGGTTTCTCGACAATCGGACAGGAAGCATTGGATAAAGTTGTATCTGAGAAGAGAGACCCCCGCCAACAGCAGCCGATAATTCGATCAAGCGCGAATGCCGAACACTGATTTGGCCATAAGCGGGTGGGACATGCTTTTGAACTGGGTGGCGCACCCTTTGGGGTTTGGTTTTTCAAAGGGTGCGGCTTTTGACTTTGTCTTTTCCTCGTTCGCCACGCGTGCTCAGCGTGCGCGGCGGAGAGGCCCCTTCGCCGCGTGAATCAACGTGCGCAAGGCCGTATTGACGGATTGCTCGTCAGGGAACTACTCAGCTACGTCCGGTGAGAGCAGTACGAGATTCGTTCCTGCCCGATAGCGCGGGGTATATTTGCCGCGGACGCCGCCTTTCCATTTAGACTGGCCGTACTCTCGACGTAGAAGGAAGACTGGTCGATTTTCTTACTGCAGGCAGTGTCGGGTGTCGCGGAAAGCCAAGCCAAAAAAAGTGAGGGCGCAGCCGCCGTTAGGCTTGCTGCGCCCTCAAAACTGAGCCGTAAAGTTACTCACCTTCCCGATTCCATCTGGCAGCGTAACCGCCGTTAGGCTTGTCGCGCCCTCCAAACAGAGCCGTAAAGGCTTCGAGCTTCGCAGTTCAATTTCGCGGCGCAACCGCCGTTAAGCTTGCTGCGCCTTCTCAACTGAGCCGTAAAGTTCTTCGGCTTCCCGGTTCAATCTGGCGCGCAAGATAATGCTTCCCGTTCGCGCCGTCAATCAAATTCTGATCGAACCTCTGTGCAAATCTGTGGACGGCTGTGCAAAAAATGCCGGCCTGCTACCCCATCCGCGCGGGCGCTGAAAATCTCCGATCGCATGCCGCAAAGAGGCTGCTCCCGATTCCCGTGAACTATAGGAACGCACCCGTCTTTCGCCGGAGAGTTTTCCCCGGCGCATCATGTTAGAATCGGTGTCGTTCGCAGCCCATGTTTCGAAAAATACTCATCGCCAATCGCGGAGAGATCGCCGTCCGCATCCTGCGGGCCTGCCGCGAACTGGGCATCCGCTCCGTGGCCGTCTTCAGCGACGTGGACCGCCCCGCCCTGCACGTGCGCCTCGCCGACGAGGCCTATCCCATCGGCCCCGCTCCCTCGCGCGACAGCTATCTGCGCATTGATAAAATCATCGACGTGGCCAAGCGCGCCCACTGCGACGCCATTCATCCCGGCTACGGTTTTCTCGCCGAAAACGCGGCCTTCGCCCGCGCCTGCGCCGATTCCGGCATCGTCTTCATCGGCCCTCCGCCCGAAGCCATGGAAGCGCTCGGCTCCAAGACCTCCGGCCGCCAATTGGCCCAGCGCGCCGAAGTCCCCACGGTTCCCGGCACGCTCGAACCCATTGAAAAACCCGACGAAGCGCAAATCTTCGCCCAGGGCATGGGCTATCCCGTCCTGCTCAAGGCCGTCGCCGGCGGCGGCGGCAAGGGCATGCGCCTGGTCAACAAGGACTCCGAATTCGCCGCCGCCTGGCGCGACGCCAGCTCCGAAGCCCTCAACGCTTTCGGCGACGCACGACTCTACCTCGAAAAATATCTTATCCATCCGCGGCACATCGAAATTCAGATTCTCGCCGACGCCCACGGCCGCGTCGTCTCGCTTGGCGAACGCGAATGTTCCGTGCAGCGCCGCCACCAGAAAGTGATCGAGGAAGCCCCTTCCCCCATCGTCACTCCCGATCTCCGCCGCAAAATGAGCGAATCCGCCGTGCGCCTGGCCCGCGCCGGAGGCTATACCAACGCCGGCACCGTGGAATTCCTCGTGGACGGTAATCTCGATTACTATTTCCTGGAAGTGAATACGCGCCTGCAGGTCGAACATCCCGTCACCGAGCAGGTCACCGGCCTGGACCTCGTCAAGCTGCAGATCGCCATCGCCGCCGGCCACCGCCTCCCCTTTGCCTGGGAGGCCATCACCCCGCGCGGCCACGCCATGGAAGTGCGCCTCTACGCCGAAGACCCGGACAACAACTTCTTTCCTTCGCCCGGAAAAATCCTCTCCCGGCGCATGCCCACCGGCCCCGGCATTCGCATGGACGACGGCGTCTATCCCGGCTGGACCGTGCCCAACGACTACGATCCCCTGCTCAGCAAGCTCATCGCCTGGGGCAACAGCCGAGAGGAAACCATCGCCCGCCTGCGCCGCGCCCTCGACGAATTCGCCGTCACCGGCATCAAGACCAACGCCGGCCTCTTCCGCCGCATCCTCTCCGAACCCGATTTTCTGCGCGGCGAAATTTATACCCGCTGGCTCGACGAACTTCTCGCCCGGCCCGTTTCCGGCGCCAGTTCCGATTCCGGCGCCGAACACGCCGCGCTCATTGCCGCCGTCCTCTGGCACACCGCGCAAAACGCCGCGCCCGCCGCGCCGCAGGAATCCGCCTCCTCGCAATGGAAACTCGAAGGACGCCGCCGCCTTCTGGACCGCAACTCATGACCTGCGCCATGCTCAATCTCTGCGGCTCCTACACGCCAAGAAAACTCTGCGGCGGCAAAAAGCCCTGCCCGCGCCGCAAAATCTGCGCCCTCTGGAAAATACAGAACGAAACTTTCGAAAAATCGCCTTCCTCCACGCGCGATTCCTCTCCCTCCGCGGAGCCTCGCCCATGAAATTCGAAATCCAGCTCCAGGGAAACCTGCATATCGTCGAATTCGAAAACACTCCCGCCGGCCCCGTCTTCTCCCTCGACGGCAAACCCCTCGCCGCCGACGCTCTGGAACTTTCCCCCGGCGTCTATTCCATTCTTCTCGAAGGCCGCTCGCACGAAGTTCGCGTTTCCCCCGCTCCCGGCGGCGGACTCAAGCTCCAGACCGGCGCGCACGAATTTTCCGCCGAAGTTTCCGACCCGCGCGCCTGGCGCGGACGCCGCCACGGCGCTTTCGAAACCGAAGGCCGCCAGCAGATCCTCGCCCCCATGCCGGGAAAAGTGGTGAGGGTACTGGTGCAGGCGGGGGATCAGGTGGAAGCGGGGCAGGGGCTGCTGGTGGTGGAAGCGATGAAAATGCAGAACGAGATTCGCTCGCCCAAGGCGGGCGTGGTGGAACGTTTGGCGGTGAAAGAGGGCCAGGCGGTCAACGCGGGAGACGTGCTCGCGGTGGTCGGCTGATTCTTTATTTCGCGGGAGCGTTGCTCTTGGCTGCGCCGGGGAGTTTTCCGGCGGCTTCCAGGACTTGCTGGGCGAGATAGTTGGTCACGCGCGATTCGTCGCGGGCGTCGGCCAGATAGGCGGCGCGCAGGAGCTGTTCCTTGCGGGTGCGCAGGGTTTCGCGGATGGTCTGCTGCACCGGAGGATCGGAGAGATTGCGCTGGCCCGGCGCTTCGCGGGCAATGAGCTTCAGAAAGCGATAGCCTTCCTTGGTAACGATGGGCCCGCTGACCTGGCCGGGCTTCATTCCCAGCACCAGCTTCTTCAGTGTCGGGTCGGACTTGTTCAGCGCGGATTCCTGGATGTAGCCGAGATCGCCGCCGGTGGCGGAGGAGTTGGGGTCTTCGGAATAGTCCATGGCTAGCAAGGAAAAGTCCACGCCCGCGGCGATTTTTTCCGAAAGCATCTGCACCTTGCGGCGGGCATCGGATTCGCCCACGGCATCGTCGTTTTTGCGGTTATGGACCTGCTCTTCGCGGCGCGGAGTGACGACGATCTGGGCGATGCGGAACTGGGTTTCCGGGAGATTGAACTGCTGGCGATTGGCGTTATAGAAATCGGTGACGTCCTGATCGGAAATGGAGATTTTGGCGACCACTTCGCGATTGAGCAGTTTCTGAATGGAAAGCTGGCGGCGCAGATCGCGCTTGAGGTCGTCCACGGTGAGGCCGCCTTCTTTCAGCTTGCGCTGAAATTCGTCCTCGGTGAAGGGGCTTTTCATTTCCGTGAATTTGTCTTCCACTTCGCCGTCGCTGGCTTCCATGTTCATCTTCTTGGCGCGCTGCAGAAGAATTTCGTTATTGACCAGCTCGTCGAGGACGTTGAGCTTCAGCGTGAGCGCTTCTTCCTGCGAGGGTTCCTGCCCTTCCGGATTCACGCGGGTGCGGTAGTACTTGTCCACTTCCTCGCGCTTGATTTCCTTGCCGTTGACCGAAGCCCACACGCCGGCTTCCGGCTGGGATTTCCGGTCGCAGCCGGCGAAGAAGAGCAGCGCCGCGAACGGCGCCAGAGCGGCCAGGCGCGCGGCGTTTTTTCCGGAGAAGGACTTGGGCAGGGTAGGCAAGGTCGGCTCAGGCGGCTTTCTTCACGCGGCCGGCGCGGATGCAGGCGGTGCATACGCGGAGATGCTTGCGCGTGCCGCCGATCTGGGCATGCACGCGGCGGAGATTGGGATTCCAGCGGCGGCGCCGGGTGTTATTGGCGTGGCTGACCACGTTTCCGTAGGAGGGCTTCTTTTCGCAAAGTTCACACTTCATTGCCATGACTCACCGTTTCTTTCTTCTTTTCTGGCTCGCGGGGTATCCCTGCCGGGCAGGGACTTCCGTTGGCACCCGCGCTCGCAAGGTGCAAGGGGAATAGTCTATCAGAGATGCGGCGGGATGAGTAGGGGAAGAGGGGGTGAGGAGACGAGGTAAGGAGGTAATGACACGGGGCGGAAACCGGAGGGAGATGAGTTGACTGCTTGGATTGGGTGAGGTCCTTCGCTCCCGTTGGTTGGTCGGCGACAGGGTTGAGGTAAGCGGCGTTGGAGCGGGTGCGGTCCTTCGCTCCCGATGGTCGCTGGTGCAGGGTTACGGGATAGGGGGTCTTGTTGGTGTGGGTGAGGTCCTTCGCTCCCGTTGGTCGGAGTTGGGGGCTAGCTGAGCAGGCGGCCATGGAGTTGAGGTCCTTCGTTCCCGTTGGTCGCTCAGGACAGATACCCTTCGTCGGGTATCTGGTTAACAATAAGACTCCCCACCCCCCGGTTTTTTTGTAAGTGTTGATTCTGCGGGGTTTTAAGTCCTTTGTTTTGGAAGTGCAGATTCTACAGGAGTTACAGGCGTGTTTTTTGTAAGTGCAGATGGTAAAGGAGTTAGCGGCGAGTGGAGGGGGAAAAGTATCGAGTGACGAGTGGCGAGTAGCGAGAGCGGAGGGGGCGGGCATGGGATTATGGCTCGTTGGCGATTGCGGGGAGGATCTGACTCCTGCTCGGAGCAAGGCTGTGGCGGAGGGTTTCTTCCCAGGCGGAGTAGCCATAGGTTTCCTGGAATTCGTGCTGGGCGGAGTGGTGGTTATGGAGGAGGAGCTGGGTGATATAGGCGAGGGTGGCGGCTTTGGAGCGGGGGATGCGGTCCTGGGCGAGGAGGTGGAAGAGTTTGCCGAGGACGCGGGAGAGGTCGGTGGCAGTGGAGAATTGGCCGGAGAGGGCGGCAAGTTCGGCGGCAATGGCGGGGGAGTCGAGGAGTTGCTGCTCCTGGCGGGCGTGGAAGGGGCAGAGGGAGGGGTGGGAGTCGTGGCGAAGCATGGAGCATTGGCGGCCGTCGGAGGTGGAGAAGAGGCAGCGAGGGGTGGGGTTGGGGGCGGGGCGATTGCTGGCGAGATGCTTTGTTTTCATCGAGTTGCTCCTGAAAAGAGAGGTAACGAGGTGATGAGGTAAAAGGGTAATGAGTGGGAAGCGGGAGAGTTGGCGGCGCGGGGCCGTGGAGTGCGACTGACCACGGGGAAGAGTAGCATGGATGTTACTGAATGTCAATAGGAAACTGTGTTATTGAGTAGTATGTTTCGAATGGCTGTGGAAAACTGTTCGATTGCTTCTTGTGAGCTTAGTTTGCAGTCCGTGACAGCGGATGTGCCAATACATCTACACTCGCCACGCAGCAAGCAAATAGGTGGGACTCCCTCGGTGCTTGCCTCGTTAGGATTCTTTTCATTTGTCTGCATTCTTTTCATACGGGAGCAACTGGGTGACCTCTTAGCCAAAAGACTACCAGAAAGACAATGAACCGCTTTCAAGACTCTTGTGAGGCTGCTAGACTCAAGCCCATCGTGACAATTTCAGAGTACATCGCTCAACTGAAAAAGAACCTTGCCCAAGGCGATGCCACGGAACACACATATCGCCCTGCCTTGAAGGCTTTGCTGGAATCATATTCAAAGGGAATCACTGCCACGAATGAACCCAAGCGCATTGCCTGTGGTGCGCCTGACTTCAGCGTTAGGCGCAAGACAATACCCCTTGGACACGTAGAAACAAAAGATGTAGGCACCAATCTTGATGAGATTGAGCGTGGACGCGGCCCGCACGGTGAGCAGTTCAAACGATATATTGCCGCACTGCCCAATTGGATTTTGACGGATTACCTTGAGTTTCGCTGGTATGTGAACGGCGAAAAAAGACTTACTGTTCAACTAGGTTCGCTCGATGGAAAAAAGAAGATTCACACTACCCCCACGGGCGCTGATGAAGTTTCTCATTTGCTTGAAGCGTTCTTGACAGAACCTGCTCTAACAGTTGAAACAGCGAAAGACCTTGCACAAAGAATGGCGGGAATGACGCGGGTGGTCCGTGACCTGATTGCGGCCACGTTTCAACACGGTAGCGTTAATGACCGCAAACAACTTGAGAATTGGATTACCGCATTCCGCGAAGTGCTAATTCCTGACTTGGATGAGCAACAGTTTGCAGACATGTTCGCGCAGACTTTGGCCTACGGCCTTTTTGCAGCGCGCGTTCACAGCTTAGATTCTGGTAAGCCCTTCACACGCGAAATGGCTGCGTTCAGTCTGCCAAAAACCAACCCGTTCTTGCGCAAGCTCTTTTCAGAGATCGCAGGCGTGGACATGCCTGACACGTTTGGTTGGGCCGTCGATGACCTTGTGTTGCTCCTCAATCACGCGAATTGGGGGAAAGTTCTTGAGGATTTCGGCAAGGGAAAAGCAAAGCATGACCCTGTCGTGCATTTCTATGAGACATTTCTAACCGCATATGACCCGGAAGTCCGTGAACTACGTGGCGTCTATTACACGCCCGAGCCTGTTGTGGGCTACATCGTTCGTTCGATAGACGATTTGCTGCAAAAACAGTTTGATAAGCCCGATGGGATGGCTGATGAAAAAACATTGATATTGGACCCTGCGGTTGGCACCGCAACTTTTCTGTTTTTTGTAATACAGCAGATTTACGCCCGGTTTGCAGAGCAAGCGGGCGCTTGGGATGGGTACGTGTCTGACCATTTGCTTAATCGTGTCTTTGGCTTTGAATTACTCATGGCTCCATATGCCGTGGCTCACTTGAAGCTCAGCATGGAATTGCAGGATACCGGGTACAAGTTCGACTCGGAACAACGCCTCGGTATCTACCTGACGAACACTCTTGAGGAAGCGGCCCGCAAGACTGAAACACTTTTCGCTCAATGGATTTCAGATGAAGCGAATGCCGCAGCAGAGATTAAGAGGGACCGCCCCATATTGGTGATTCTCGGCAATCCGCCGTATTCTGGCGTTTCTGCGAACCGGAGCAAGGACGAAAAAGGGAATTTAACTTTCATTGGCAACCTCATCGAAGATTACAAAAAGGTGGACGGAAAAAGCCTGAAGGAACGTAAACACTGGCTTCAAGATGATTATGTAAAATTCATTCGATTTGCGCAGTGGCGGATTGACCGCACCGGATATGGACTCTTAGGCTTCATCACTAACCACGGCTATTTGGACAACCCCACATTTAGGGGTATGCGGCAGAATTTGATGAGCAGTTTTTCGGAACTGTACGTTTACAACCTACACGGTAACAGCAAGAAAAAGGAGAAGTCCCCCGATGGTGAAAAGGATGAAAATGTATTCGACATTCAACAGGGAGTAGCCATTCTCCTTGCCATCAAACATCCGGGCCAAGGAGGACTCGGGAAGGTTTACCACTGTGACCTTTGGGGTACACGAGAAAGCAAGTATGCGACGCTTGACACGAATAGCATTTCCACCACAACCTGGCAGAAGATAACGCCGTCCTCACCGCTCTACCTTTTCATACCAGAAGACAAGCAGAACGAAATGGAATACCAGTCTTATTGGAGTTTGGCCGACGTAATGCCAGTCAAGAACACGGGTGTAATCACCGCACGCGACGGATTCATAATAGATTTTGAGGACAAGGAAATCGAGAAGCGTGTGAAGATTTTCCTCAACACTGAACTGAGCGACGAAGATGTTAGAAGTCAACTTGACCTAAACGAAAACTACGCATGGAGAGTGGCCGAGGCGCGAAAGCAACTCGGAAAGGTAAAGAATGTCTTTTCTCTACTCACTGATTTTCTATATCGGCCATTCGACAAAAGAAGAATTCTGTATCACGACTCGGTCGTATGGCGCACTCGACACAAGGTCATGCGCCACATGCTGGGCGGCACAAATTTTGGACTGATTACAACCCGCTTGACTAAAGATAAATGGGATTGCTTTGTCACGGATTCCTTGATGGGCCACAAGGCGCTCGCTGCATACGACATCAACTACCTGTTTCCTGCATTCATTCTTGACTCGTCATCAGGCTTAGATAGCACCCAACAACTGTTTTCTACTGAACGTCCGAACATCAGTGCGAAGTTTCTTTGCGAACTGTCGAACCGTCTTGGAATTAGGCAGGAACAACCGTCCCAACTTCCGGACGGAATATCAGCGGAACAGATTTTCGGATACACTTACGCAATCTTTCATTCTTTAAGCTATCGAGCTAGGTATGCAGAATTTTTGAAGCGCGACTTCCCCCGCCTACCTCTTACTTCAGATGCAAAGCTGCTGGCCGTCCTCTCTGACAAAGGGCAAGAGCTAATCAAGTGTAGTGCCCCCCTCTAATTTAGACAGTCAGGGTCTCGTTTTTTAGTACACCTGCAAAAGCCAAGAAGGCCTCGTGCGGGGTGCGATTTCGGATTCCGCGATGAGGCCGGTCGTGATTGTACTCCT
>Ga0315268_10003730_pt1 | contig 16686 bp, 15 predicted proteins | sample C1_top_MG_FD_204535 | JGI IMG/M metagenome (GOLD analysis project Ga0315268, IMG submission 204535) | Sediment microbial communities from Yellowstone Lake, YNP, Wyoming, USA - C1_top | ecosystem: Environmental > Aquatic > Freshwater > Lake > Sediment | place: USA: Wyoming | collected 2017-08-01
GCATCGCCGCGCCGCACATTTGCCGTCGGCGGGGTGAGATCGAGCAGGTCGCGGATGCTCCGGCGGGTCTTGTCGAGCGTGTACGACTCCAGTGCCCCAACCACAGCCATGATCAGAATGATCACGGCCGCGGGAACGAACTGCCCAGCGGCTATCGAGATGAAGATAGCCAAGGTCACGAACACGTTGACCGTGATCTTGCGCCTGGCGACATCCCTGAAGCCAGCGAGGAATCGCTGCCATCCGCCGAAGAAGATGGCAACCAGGGCAAGGCCCGCATGCAAGAACCCAGGGCCGACCTGCCAGCGGCCCAAGAGCCAAGCGGCCAACGTCAAGGCACCCACGATCACCGGCGCAAGCGCAAAGACCAGGATCTGCTGCCGGTGCTCCAATCCACTGCGCCGCGCCATTATGTCCGCTCCTTGCCGCTTCCTGAATTACCGGGCTTGTCCTTCTGGTGATTGTCGTCGCTTCGTTTCTCGACGTGGCAGCCGCACCCTGGGCCGCAACCGCTGCTGGCCTTGGTCATCGACTCCTTGAGCATGGCCCAAAGGCTTTTCTTGCCCGACTTCACTTCGTTCTGCTTTTCCATTGATTGGGTCTCCCTGATGTTCAACTTTGTTCCTCTAAATCTTGTACCGACAGCACAATTCGTCCAAGCTCGTCCGGCAGACCACCTCGAGCTTCCTGACGTCCTGAGCAACCCGAGGGTCTTCCACCAGCGACTCCTGAAGCCATTGAAGGATGCTGTGAATGCGAGGCGGGGCATCGCTGCCCGGGAGGCGGTAGTAAATCCAACGCCCCTCTTTGCGCGACTCCACAAGGCCCGCTCGGTGCAGGACGCTCAGGTGTGTCGAGACGGTGGAGGGAGCCAACCCCAGCATCTCCATGATCTGGCAGACGCAGAGCTCTCCCGCCCGCAGGAACATCAACACCCGTGTGCGGTTGTCATCCGCCAGCGCCTTCGTTATGGCCATGACTTCCTTCATGCGGTACTCCTATTCAACCTGCCGCACGGCCAGGTATAGAAGCATCTTGGCCATGCTCAGGTCGTAGCAGCTTCGGTATTGCTCGCAGGCGACGCATCGTTTCCACTGCTCGGGGTCGGCGGTGATCGACCGGCCGGAAAGGCCGATACCTTTGCTCTCCAGCAGAACCTCGAACACCTGGCCTCGTAGCGGCTGGTTGTATTCCAACCGGTCAAGGTCGGGGAACATGTTCCCGCAGCAGGATGATGTTTCGCGTTCCATCAGGGCACCTCTCGCTAATACTACTATACTTCGCAAACCAACGAATTATACGCCGCCGCCGCCAAACAGTTCAATGAAAATATCGCGAAGGCATCGGAAAACCGCTCCGGTTACTTCCTTGCCGGAAGCATCTCACGACGCCGATACACCCAGATCAGCAGTCCCACGCCGACCAGAAATGGCACGATGGACAGGATCTGCCCCATCGTCACGCCCAATTCCAATCCCCACGGTGTCTGAAACTCCTTGAAGAATTCCACGATGAACCGGCCGGCAAAGTAGATCGTCAGGAAAAGTCCGGTCATCAGACCAAGGGGCCGCTGTTCCTCACCCGCCCATCGGTCGGCCACGTAAAGGATGAGCAGGACCAGCAATCCCAGGGTGAACTCGTAAAGCTGGGACGGATGTCGAGCGACGGCCCCATTGTCGTAATGCATGAATCTCACCGCCCAGGGGACGCTGGTCGCTCGGCCGACCACCTCGGAGTTCAGGAAGTTGCCCAGGCGAATGCCCGCCGACCCTACGGCGGCCGACATCGCAAAGCGGTCCATCATTTCCAGAACGGGCAGACGGTTCCTGCGAGCGAAAAGAAACAGGGCGAGGATCAGGCCAATCGTGGCGCCGTGACTCGCCAAACCTCCTTGCCAGAAGAACAGGATGCTGACAGGATCGTTCAGAAACCGCTCCGGCTCGTAGAACAGGCAATGCCCCAATCTTGCCCCGGTCAGTGTGGCAATCGTGCCCCAGATCAGAAAACGGTCGGCGAGAGCCGCCGGGTGTCCGCCCCGCAACATCTGTCGGCGCCAGACCAAGTAGCTCACCAGCAGGGCCGCAACAAAGACGAGGCCGTAATAGCGGATATGAAAGGGGCCCAACCGAAGGAATACCGGGTCCAGATTGTCCACAAAGCCAAGCATCATCGTCCCACCGCCAGCCTTCCATGCATGAGTTAGTTCTCTGTATCCAGCGTCCAGCCAAAAGCATTCGGCGGCGATTCATTGAACTTTGGCGGAACTTGCCGGCGCGGCAACGCGCACCGACGTGCCGCCAACCAGAGAATCGGACGGATTGAGGATGACACGATCCGTAGGGCTCACTCCCGCGAGAATCTCCACGGTTTGCCCAAAATCGCGGCCCAGCGTCACGGATCGCAGTTCGACCTTGTCGTCCGCTCCCACCACGCCAACTTGCGGGCCTTCGGCCCTGAACAACAGGGTGTTGCCCGGCACCGTCAGCACTGCTGCGCCCTTGGTCTCGGCGAATCGCACCTGGGCAAAGCTGCCGGCCAAGATTTCGCCGCTGGCATTGTCCACGTCGAGTTCTGTCAGCAGCGTGCGGGAATCTGCGGAAATCTCGCCCGCGGTGCTCGCCACCTTCGCCTTGAAAACCCGTTTCGGCAGCTCCGGCACCAACAAGTCGGCCGTTTGGCCGGGGGCAATGGCCAACGCGCTAGTCTGAGGAACGCGGACATATACACGGAGTTTGTCCGTCTGCGTCAGTCGGAAGAGTTCCTTGGTTCCTCCGGCGGCGATCAAGTCGCCGATGTCGATGTTTCTGGCCGTGATAACGCCGGCAAAAGGTGCGGTGACGTGTCCGAACGACTGAAGCTGTTCCAGACGGCGGACGTTCGCGCCGGCGCCCTTGACCACGGCATCCTTCACGGCCAGTTCCGCCTGTTGCACGTCGTTCTCCTCCCCTGGGATGCTACCGCTGGCGGCCAGCTTGGCCGTGCGGCCGGCCATAAGCTTTGCCAAAGCCAACGACACTTCCGCCTGGGCGAGTTCATGGCGGGCACGTTCAAGTTCCTGATCAAGTTCAGGCGTCTCAATCTCGGCCAGCAACTGGCCGGCTTCCACTCGCGCGCCGATATCGACGAGCCTGCGTTTCAGATAACCGTTGGCGCGGGCATAAATCGGCGTTTCGATCCACGGTTTGACCTCGGCAGGCAACAAGAGCCCGGGCGGCGCCTTGGCGGGGACCGGCGACACAACCGCGACAGTGGGAACGGACATTTCCCGCGTCTGGGCCTCCAGTTCGGCGCGCTGTCGCCAGCGAGGCGTAAGCCCGGCGACAAACGCGGCGCCAATAATCACCGCCGCCAGGACAACCAGGCCCCATAGCTTCAGCCCCCCTGGCCCGCCCGTTGATGGATTGGCTTGTTTCGTCGTCTGTTCCGTATCAGTTACAGTCATGTCGGTAGTACCTCAATTCGATGTCGCAGGTGGAATGACCGCGTCGAAATCCGACGCGATCTTGACCGTGGCCCGACGGTGAAGCAGACGAAAGACCGCCGGCACGAAGAACAGCGTGGCGAAGGTGGCGACAATCAGGCCGCCGATCACCGCGCGGCCCAGCGGCGCGTTCTGTTCGCCGCCCTCACCCAATCCCAAGGCCATCGGGAACATGCCGATGATCATGGCCAGCGCTGTCATAAGCACCGGGCGCAGCCGTCCCGTCCCGGCTTCCCAGACAGCGGTCAGCGGGTCCATGCCTTTCCGCAGGTTATCGCGAGCAAAAGACACCACGAGCACGGAGTTAGCAGTGGCAACGCCCATGCACATGATCGCCCCCATCAATGCTGGCACGCTCAGGGTCGTGAAAGTCAAATAGAGCCCCCAGGCCACGCCCGCCAACGCCCCCGGCAGCGCGGTGATAATGATGAATGGGGCAAGCCAACTCTGAAAATTGACCACCAGCAACAGGTACACCATGACGATGGATATCGCAAGCCCGACGCCCAGACCGACAAAACTGGAATTCATCGTCTGGGCCTGCCCGCGCAGGACAATGAAGCTGCCGCGCGGCAGTTCCTTCTCCGCCTGGGAGACAAGCGGCGTGATCTCGCGCAACACGCCGCCCAGATCGCGCCCGTCCACTCCACCAAAGACATCGATAACCGGCGTCACATTGTAGTGGCTGACGATTGGGGGGCTGCTGTCGCGTCGCAACGTCGCCAGGTTTGCCAGCAACGGAGCGTCACCCTCGCCCGCCTGTGCCGCGCCTGCCGGAATAGCGCCCAATGCCGCCAGCGAGTCCATCGCGTGCTGTGGCGCGCGGACATTGACCAGGTATTGCACGCCGTTTTTGGGGTTGAGCCAGTAGATCGGCTGTACCTGGCTGCTGCCGCTGAGGCCCAGCAACATGGAGTTGGCCACGTCGCGCTCTGTCAGGCCCATCTCCGATGCCTTGGTGCGGTCCACGGAGAACTTAAGTCGAGGCAGGTCCGCGGGCTGTTGTACACGGACATCCACCACCCCCGGAACGTGGCGGATTTTGTCAGCCAAACGCGCGGCGATAGCCCGACTCTTAGCCTGATCGCGACCCACGATCTGAACATCCAGCGGCGCCGGCAGCCCGAAATTGATCGTCTGGCTCACGATATCGGCGGGCAGAAAATAGAAGGCTATACCCGGGAATTCCCGATTCAGGCGGGCGCGCAAGCGGCGCACGTACTGTTCCGTAGGCTGGTGCCCCAGCCGCAACGAGACCAGGATGTCCGCATCGCCGCTGCCGACCAAGCCGTTGTCGATATAGGTCAGCGGGACGCCGCCGCCGGGTATGCCGATGTTGTCCAGAATCCCGGCAATTTCCGGCTGTGGGATTTCCTGACGGATGACGGCCTCAACCTGGTCGGTCAGCTTGGCTGTTTCCTCGATGCGCGTCCCGCTGCGGGCTCGCAAGTGCAGGCGGAACTGTCCGGCATCCACGGCTGGGAAGAAGTCCTGGCCAAGCTGCGGCAGCAGGAACGCCGTGCCGGCGCAAAACGCCAGGAACAGCCCCGAGAACGCCAGGGGACGGTGCAGGACCGCCCCCAGCAAACGGCGATAGCCGTTCCGCAAGTGGGTGAAGCCTCGCTCGAAACCATTCTGAACCGCCACGAACGGCCGCAGCCACAGCGAAACCGTTCGGGTATCCACGATGTCGCCATGATACCCGCCGCGGCGGTAGAACCACATGACCAGCGTCGGCACCAGCGTCCGCGACAGGACATAACTGGCCAGCATCGCAAACACGACCGCTTCGGCCAGCGGCACAAACAGATACCGCGCCGTTCCGGTGAGGAAGAACATCGGAACGAATACGATGCAGATGCACAGCGTGGAGACAAACGCCGGCAACGCAATTTCCTGGGCGCCGTCGAGGATGGCCTGAATGGTCGGTTTGCCCAGAGCCATCTGGCGGTGAACGTTCTCGATTTCCACCGTCGCGTCATCCACCAGGATGCCCACCGACAATGCGAGGCCGCCGAGCGTCATTAAGTTGATCGTTTCGCCCAGCGCGCTGAGCGCTGCGATGGACGCCAGCACCGACAGCGGTATCGAAATGGCGATGATCAGAGTCCCTCGCCAGGCCCCCAGGAACAGGAGAACCATCATCGCCGTCAACGATGCGGCAATCACGCCTTCCTCCACGACACTCTTGACCGCCGTCCGCACAAACAGCGACTGGTCGGCGAACTCCTTGGCCTCCAATTCCGGCGGCAGTCCGCTCAAGATACGGGGCATGGCGGCTTTGACGCCCCGCACCACGTCGAGCGTCGAGGCCACGCCGCTCTTGAGAATGGTCAAGAGCACGCCGCGCTGACCATCGAGGCGGACGGCGTTGGTTTGCGGCTGATAGCCGTCATGCACCATCGCCACGTCGCGCACGCGGATGACCGCTCCGTTGACGGTCTTGATCGGCAGATCGTTCAGTTCGTCCAGAACGTCCGGGCTGCTGTTGAGCGTCACATCGTACTCGGTGGGGCCGATCTTCGCGGTGCCACTGGGCAGGATGAAGCTTTGGGCGTTCAGGGCATTGACCACATCCGTCGGAGCCAGATTCTTCGCCTTCAGCGCCGACAGGTCGATGTCCACGGCCACCACGCGCTGCTTGCCTCCGTAGGGGTACGGCACCGAGGCGCCCGGTACGTTCATCAGGCCCACGCGTACCTGGTTGAACGCCATATCCTGGAGTTCCGATTCGGAAAACTTCTTGCTGGCGAAGCTGTACTGAAGGACAGGGACCGTGGAGGCGTTGTAGCGGATGATGATGGGTGGGGTAATGCCGGCAGGCAACTGCCGCAGGATGGCCTGTCCCGTGGCCGTAAGCTGTGCCACCCCCGTGTCCACCGAAGATCCGGGCCGCAAGTAGACCTTAATGACGCCCGCGCCGTTGTACGCCGTGGACTCCACGTGCTCGATGTTGTCCACGATGGTGCTGATCATGCGCTCGTGATTGTAGAGAATCCGCTGCTCGATCTCCTGGGCGCTCAGGCCGTTGTAGGTCCAGACCGCGCTGACAACCGGAATATTGACTGCCGGAAGAATGTCGGTCGGCGTGCGAAGCAGCACAAGCGGCGTTAATAACAATAGCACCAGCACCGCCACCACAAACGTGTACGGTCTGCGAAGGGCTAAACGAACGATCCACATGAATCTGTCTCCAATCCGCTTTGGCACGGCGGCTCGCCGTTGATCCGGTCATTCATGGTCGATACTCACCTCGGCGAAAGCGGCAATCCGTAAATGTGCGTCAGCACGTAGTACAGGCCAACCAGGATGAAGACCACGCCGGTAATCACGCGGAACCACCGCTCGAACTTCGTCAGCGCTTTGAAGGCCTTGCCCACGTACTGGCTGGCGAAGGCGATAATGCAGGCGAAACCCAGCACCGGGACGGCCGTGCCGATCCCAAACAGCGTCGGCAGCAGCACCGGCGAAGAGTGCTGGGAGGACAGGCCGATCAGGCCGCCGAAGAACAGGCTGGCTGAGACCGGGCAAAACGATAGGGCAAAGAGAATGCCCAGCGGCAACGCCCAGAAGGCCCCGCCCTTGGCCACGCGTTCCTGTAGCCCTTGGCCGCCGAGGCTGAGCGAGCCGGCGAAGTCCAGCATGCCCAGCAGCATCATGCCCACGAGGATCAGGACGGGACCGAGGATCACGTCCATGTATCTCTGGAGGAATCGCGAGACGCCGGAGGCTGCGCTGTTGGGAGCCCCTCCTGCCGAAACGGTTTGGAGGACCAGAAGGATTAGCACGCCCAGCCCCACGTAGACGATGGTGCGGCCGAGGGTGTAGAGCAGGCCCGACAGCAGCACTCGCCGGGTGTTGCCGACCGAGCGGCCCAGGAACGAGATCGCCGCGATGTTCGTCGCCAGCGGGCATGGGCTGATGGAGGTCAGCAGCCCCAGCCAGAACGCCGACCCGAGTACAAGCCACAACGTCATGATTTACCCCCCAATAGCGAGGTTATTGCGCCGCGAACGTAAGTCATGAACTCGTCGCGATTGTTGGCCAGCTCCATCACGCGATCCAGGCGCCGGCTCTCGACTTCCTTACCGTCCCGGAACTTGGCGACGATGATCATGTTCCCGCCGACGCTGTAACGTGTGGCGATCTGATCGTTCTCCTGGTAATCCACCGGTTTCCATTCCAGGCGGCCGTCCTTGACGGCGTCCGCAAACTCTGTGCGCACGAGTTCCTCGCCCATTGATTCGACCTGATTGCACGTCAGACAGCGGAACGTCGCGTGCATGTAGTAGACGATGACCTTGTCTTCGCCTCGAGTGGCGGGAGGAGCGGCTTGCGCCTGGGCCCCGGCATGGTTCCTCTCGACTTCCTTGCCGATGGCAAAGCCGATGCTGACCAGCACGAACGCCAGCAACAGCTTGCCGATGATCTTCTTGACTTTCATAGAGACTCCTTACTTCACGCCGATTTCGGCGAGTTTCTTCTCCAACTCTTCTTGTGGCCAGAAACCGGTGTGGCGAAAGACTTCCTTGCCGTCCTTGTCGAAGAATATCTGCACGGGGATGGATTGGATGCCGTATCGCGACGCCAGAATCTGCTCCTCGCGGACGGAAACGAACTGCACGTTGGCCTTGCCGTCGTATTTCTTCTTGAGGGTTTCCAGGATCGGGGCGAGCTTATCGCACGGGATGCAGCCCTTGGAGCCGAAGTCCACCAGGGATGGCTTGCCGCTGGCGCGGAGCTTATCCACGGGGTTATCCATCGCCAGCTTTGCCTGTTGCTTGAGCCAGGGCGCGGCCACTTCAATAGCCGTCCGCTGTCCGAGCGTCTGGATGTGCTTATCCACGATCTCCTGCTGCTTCTGCTGGAGCAGGTACTTGCCGACGGCCTCCTTGACCGCCTCCAGAGGCTGGCCGCCAACCATATCCTTGTTCTTGGCGTAGAAGTCGGCCACTTCCTGGTCGCTCGTTTTGGCATCTGCCGTGAGCTTGTCGAAGTACGCCTTGAACAACTCCTGGTCGGTCAAGTTGGAGGCATCCTTGCCGTCCTTGGTCACCACCACCTTGGCTTCCCGCGTTAGCAGTTGGCGCGTGGCCATCTGCTCCAGGAGGAAAAACGCGTTCTTGCGAAGCTGCTCGCGCACGGCCTCGGGGGCCCTGGCGATCTCAGCATCGACATCCTTTTGCGTCACGGTCAGTTCTCCAGCCCGAAGCAGGACGCCTTCGGACAACTCGGCTAGGCGGGCATAAACCAACCCGCTCGATGCCAATCCGGGATAGGTGGCCGACAACGACTGTGTCTGATCCGCTGGCGCGGAGGCCGGCTGTGAAGCCGCCTGCTGCGCCAAGGCGCTCAAGGCTGACAGGCTTACGATCATCGCGACCGTCATCACACGAACGCTCATGGCAATTCTCCCGTCAGCTCCTGGCTGACTCATTCTGGATTGAACCACAACACTCCTCTGGCATTTCATGACTCGTTGGTCGGTAAAGGACACTCCTCAGCGCGCCCGTTGGTCTCGGCCTCCAACGTGGCATGGCCGATGGCCCACTTGCTACGGAGACGTTCGCGGATTTGCCCCAGCATCTCTTCCGCCCGACCCAATGAGCCTTCCGACAGAAGGATATGGGCCGTCAACAGCCGGTAGCCGGAACCCAGTTCCCATACGTGGACATGATCCAGCCCCCGAATGGCAAACTCACTTTGTATGTCCTCCCGCAACGCCTTAAGGTCCAGGCCCGGCGGCGTGCCCTCCAGCAGGATCCTGACAGTGTCACGCAGCAACCGCCAACTGCCGCGCAGGATCATAAGGATTACAAGGATGGACGCGACGGGATCGAGATACGGCCCAAAACGCCAGCCGGACAGGAGCGCCGCCAGGACAACCACCACTGAAGAAAGCGTGTCCTGCATCAGGTGAAGGAAGGCGCTTCGCATGTTCAGGTCCGCGTGATCGTGGCGTCTCAGGAGCAGCATGGACGCCAGGTTGGCCGCCAAGCCGACAAGGGCGACGACCAGCATTATCCCGCCCCGAACCGCCTCTGGGTGCAGCAGCCTGCCCACCGCCTCCCGACAGATCAACGTGGCCACCACCAGGAGCGTCGCACTGTTGAACAACGCCGCCAGAACCTCCAGCCGTCCCAGGCCATACGTATGCCGCGGCGAAGGCGGCCTCCGCCCGACGACCCTGGCGACCAAGGCTATGGCAAGCGCCGCCACGTCGCTGAGGTTGTGCATAGCATCCGAAAGCAGCGCCAGGCTACCTGATGCTAGGCCGCCGACAATCTCGACCACAACGATCAGTGCGTTGAGGACGATGGATATCCCCAATTTGCGGTCCAACGAACCGTTGGGGCCTGAAGGCTCTGGATGCCCGTGCTCGTCAGCGTGCATTATGACCACGCCTCGCACGACCTGGTTTTTGAGAATACCTCACGATTGGATTCATTTGCTTCTCCTGGTCGGCCGCATCATTTCGGGGCACGTTGGCCGATCTTGTATCCTTGGCGAAAGACAATGCCAGTCGCCGCGGCGTGAACCTTGCACAACTCATCATGTCGAACTCCATGCCCTGGTGGACTATTGTTTGGACATCGCTTCACCCACCGCGCCGACCAGCATCGCGTGGAACGCCTTCGAGTCGCCTTTGAGACTCCAGGTATCATCGAGGCGACGATAGGAGGCGATCTTTCCATGGCCATTGACCGCGACGACCAGCGTGGGGGAATCCACGCCGAACCGCTTGGCGAGTTCCGCATCCTGCCAGTAGTCAACCGGCTGCCATCGGATCGTGCCTTTGGCCACATCCTGCGGATAGTTCTCCTGGAGCGTCTCGCGCGCCATCTTCTCGATGCCCAGGCAGGAGATGCAGCGAAGTGTCCGGTGGAAGTAGTACACCGTCACCTTCTCATTCCCCGCGACAGCCGCCACAGGGCTTGGCGATCCTGAGATCGTGCTCGACGAAGAGCAACCAAGCAGAACCGCCGGGAACAGCGCCAACGCCAAGTACGTCAAGTGTTTCACGTGTGTGTCTCCTGGTTGGGGATTCCTATTTCGGGGCGCACACGCCGACCTTGCAGGCCTTGGCGATCTGCGCCGGCGTCATCTTCATCTTGTCGCCCAGGGCCTGGTCGATGGTGATCATCTTGCCGACCTCCAACGGGTTCTGCTCAACCCATTTCTTCAGATTGTCGGAGTTGACGAAGAAGCCCTGGTGGAAGCATCCGGCTGATCCATACTTCCCGTCCGTCCCTTTCCTTAACCCGAACCAGGCGACGGCCGTCTTAGGCTCGACGGACGCGACGTAGCCGCCCAGCGTCTTAACGACGACCATCTCGCCGGTCAGGCGGTCGGGCTGATGAACCTCGATGTCCTTGCCCGTCCGGGCGGCCACGCCAATCGCACAGTGCGAGCAGCAGCCCCAGCTATAGACGCCCTCGATTTTGACTAGGGCAACGTCTTCGGGATACACCGCCCGGTCACAGAAGCCGCAGCGGTGAGCCAGTTCCTTGGCTTGAAGAACCTTCCAGTCGACGATGTTGCCGCCGGCGGTCCGCATCTCCTTTGTCGCGGCGTCGCGCTGGGCGAATGCCTTGATAGTCGGCCTGGCAGTCTTGGCATCCAGTCCGTAGAGGAACACCGCCTCTGTCAAAGGCACCGCCTTGCCTGTCTCCCAATCGGTGACGGACACCTTCTTCTCGAAGCCCGCCTTGTCCTCGGTGAGGCAGGAGTACATGATGAAGTAGCAATGAGGCGAGCACAGCCTCACGTCACCCTTGTCTGTCTTTACGGTCACTTGCGTCTTGGCATCAATATCGCCGTCGCAGAAGTGGCAGACCTTGTCCTTGGGGCGGTCATCCGCCTTGGCCGCCTCCATGCGGCTGAAGGAAGGTTTGAGGGCTTCATCCGCGAAGGCGTAGCCCAGCTCGCGGAACTTGTCCAGGATGCCGTACCGCGAGATGTAGCCCTCGTGCCGCCAGAGTTCCTTGCCTTCGGCGTCCAGGAAGATCTGCGTGGGGATCAGGTTGATGGCGTGCTGTTTGGCCAGCGGGAGGTTCTCCTTCTTGCCCACGTCGAGGAATTCCACCGTCATCTTGCCGGCGAAATCCTTCCGCATCTCCTCCAGGACCGGCCACATCATCTTGCACGGGATGCACTCGGTGGAGCCCAAATCCAACAACTTTGGCACACCCGTCCTTGCCATGGCGGGCTTGGTCGCCGCCGAGGGTTCAGCCGCCACAGATTGCCGCCCGACAAACCCAATTCCCGCCGTCACGATGGTCACCGCCGCTAGCCCAATCAATGTCACTCTGCCCATTCCACGCATGATCTATTCCTTTGTATGATTGCCTGATCAGTTCGCCGCCGGGCTTGACGCGTTCTGCGTGTCCGGCCCGGGCACTCTTGCCTTGCTGAATTCGTAGCCCAGTTCCCTCCACTTGCCCAGGATCTCCTCCTTCGAGATGTAACCCTCATGCCGCCAGATTTCCTTGCCGGAGGCGTCGAAGAATATCTGGGTGGGGATTGTACTGATGCCGAATTCCTTGGCTTTGGCGGCATTCTCCTTAACCCACACGTCGATGAACTCCACGTCGAGCCTGCCGGCGTAGTCCTTTTGCAGCTCCTCCAGGATCGGCGCCATCATCTTGCAGGGAATGCAGCTCTTGGAGCCCAAGTCCAGGAGTTTCGGAATGCCGCTGATGGGGACGGTCGCCCGCTCCGCCGTGGCGGACGGCCTCACAAGCTGCGTTCCAGCGATCACTGCAAACAGAGCGACCAGCGTGACGATCAGCCCCATCTTGCCAACTCTCCGCCTGCTGGTTATTCCCTCCGCATTCCAGGTCGACCTTGTCCACTTCGTTGCGTGCCAGAGGCCAAACGCCAATGCGAACAGGGTCAGCAGGGCGATCTGATTGATGCCGCCGCCGGAACCGCCTCCGCCACCGCTACAGGGACACTGACTCAGTATCGAAATCATTCAGGCCAACTCCATTCTGTCGATTAACGATGAACCGCGCCGCACGAACATCGCTGCTGGCTGCCGTCCAAATGTTCACGGCAAGCCGCGACCGTCGGTGCCGCCGCGATTGCCTTGTGCCTCTTATGAAACAACCGAACCAACCATCGGGGCACGTAGAGCAGAACCGCGACCAGGCCACCAAGGACGCCCGCACTGGCAAGCCCGCCCGGACAGGTCGCAGTCCCGCAGCAAGGGCACACCGACCCGCCGGCCAGCAGGACAAACAGCCCAGCCCACCATGCGGCGAATCGCCATAGCGGGCCAATCAACCGCCGAAGAAGTCCTTTCATGGCATCCTTCAATTCGTCCGCCGCGTCAAGCCAGCATCGTCTTAACGGCGTCGACGTCAGGCACTCTACCGACGACCTTGACGACGCCGTCCACTACTAGCGCCGGAGTCATCATCACGCCGAACTTCATGATGTCGTTGATGTCCGTGACCTTCTCGATGGTGTACTCAATGCCCAGGGCCTTAGCGGCGGCCTCGGCATTTTCGGTCAACTTCTTGCACTTGGGGCAACCCGTGCCCAATATCTGCAACCTTTTCATGGTGTACGTGCTCCTATCTCTATTCCGACAGCACTTCTTTGGCCTTGGAAATAACCTTGGCGACCTGTTCGCTCGTGCAGCGGACGCCCTTGACCTTTTCGATGCCCAGGTCCGTCACCTTGATCTGCTTGTAGTTGGTGATGCCGTGGCGGTCGAAAGTCTTCTTCGCGCAGTCCATCGGGCAGCCGTCGATCACCAGGTTCACGTCGGCGTCGCGGGCCGTCTGCACCATGCCCTGGATGTCGCCACCCAGACCGGCCAGGCAAAACATGGTGCCCTGGCCGGCACACATCAACTCGCGGGCGGCCTTGTCGGCAATCTCTCCCACGTTGGCGCCGCCGGAGCAGGCATACAGCAGCACGGTCTTGCCGCCGCCTCCGCAGCATGAGGACGATTCGGCCTTCTTGGGTTTGTCACTTCCGCAGCAGCTACTCATGATGGTTCTCCTATGTTCAAAAGAGTTACATGTTCAGTATGGACCTATTTGCAATGTGGTGACGCGTTCGGTTCAGCTTGCCGGTCCCTCCTCCGGCGATGGCGTCGCCGATACCCGAGCCCGCAGGTGTTCCGGCAATCCGTGACCGGGCCGGCGTGCGTAAATCAGGTAATAGGCCACGGGGATGATCAGGAGGCTGAACAACGTGGACGCCAGCAGGCCGAAGATCAGCGCCCACGCCAGGCCGGCAAACACGCTGTCCATCGTGATGGGCCAGGCGCCGAGCATGGCCGCGCCGGAAGTCAGCAGAATCGGCCGCATCCGGACGGCGCAACTCTCGACCAAGGCCTGGACAAGCGTTCGTCCCCTGGCCAGAGCCAGATGGACGAAGTCCACGATGATGATCGAATTGCGTGTGACGATGCCCGACAGCGCAATGACACCGATCATCGCCGGCGACGAGAAGAAGAACGGGTCGGGAAACGCCCCGACCGTATGCACGCCCAGATGGTTGAGCAGCCAGAATCCCGGCAGCACGCCGATGACCATCAGCGGGATGGCCATCATGATCACCACCGGCAGGAGGAACGAGCCCGTCTGGTAAACCAGCAGCAGGTAGATGACCAGCAGCGCCCCGGCAAAGCCGATGCCCAGGTCGCGGAAGATGTGCATGGTCAGCCGCATCTCGCCCTCGTCCCACCACTGCACCTGGATGCCGGCCGGGACCGCCCACGGCTCGCCGCCGCCCTTGCGGAACATCGTGCGCTGCGCCAGCGGCCGTGGCGGGGCGTTGCGCTCGCCGGCGGGCATGGCGGCCAGTTGCGCCGGAGTTACTTCGTCGGCGCGCAGGTCCAGGATTGTCTCCACCGGCGGCCGCCCGGCCATCTCCGCCGTTACATACACCACCGGCTGGAGGTTCCTATGATAGATGGTCTTGTCCTCGACTTGCCGCTCCCAGTGGCCCAGGCTGGCCAGGGGAAGCCGGGCTCCTGATTGCCCCGAGATGTAGATGCGGGAGAGTTCATCCCTGCCGGATCGCTCGGGGCGCTGCATCCAGAGCAGGATCGGGACGGGAGAACGGTCGATGGTCGTTTCCAGGATGCCGATCTCCTGGCCCGCCAGGGCAATCCGGAGGGTCTGATCGATGTCCGCCGTGCTGACGCCGTGGGCGGAGGCCTTGGGCTTGTCCGTCACAAAGATGTCTTTCCACTGGTCCTCCTCGACCGAGTCGTCGATGTCCACGACGCCAGGCTCCTTCTGCATCCGTGCCTTGACAACCCTGGCGGCGGCGATTAGGTCGGCGTAGTCCTGGTCCGGTTGCCCGTAAACGGCCGCCACGAGGGTGGACATGACCGGTGGCCCGGCGGGCAATTCCACGATCTTGAGCTTGACGCCGTGGCGCTGGGCGATCATGGTGAGGTCTTGCCGCATCCTCAGTGCCAGAACGTGGCTGGACGCCTCTCGCTGGGTCTTGTGAATCAGGTTGACGCGGATATCGCCGCGATTGGCCGACTCGCGGAGGAAATACTTCCGAGACAGGCCGTTGAAATCCACCGGGGAGTGCGTTCCGATATAGCTCTCGACGTCCGTAACTTCCGGCACATGGCGCAAGTACTGTTCAAAGTCCCGCGCGGCGGCGTCCGTTCTCTCCAGCGTGGTCCCTGAGGGCATGTCCAGGACCAGGAGCAGCTCGTCCTTGTTGTCAAATGGCAGCTGCTTGGGCTGCACGCGCCGCGTCAGCACCAGCAAAATGCTGCCCACGAACATCGCCAGGATCACCGCCACGAAAACATAGGACCGCCACCGCCGCGTCAGCAGCGGTTCAAGAATGGGGCGAAACAGGCGATACAGTCGCGTTTGAGTAATGTCCCGTTCTTCGTGGTGGGACAAAAGAGGGTTGGCGGATTGCTTGTAACGATGACGCAGGGCGCGGAATGTCAGCCACGGCGTGATCGTGAAGGACACGACCATCGACAGGATCATGGTCAGAGGCACGTTGACCGCCATGGGACGCAGGTAGTCGTGCATCTCCTCGGTTACGAAGAATAGGGGCAGGAACGAGATGATGACCGCTATCGTCGCCGCGACCAGGGGCGGGCGGATTTCACTGACGGCCTCCAGGACAATGTCTCGCGTGGCCTTGCCTTTCAGGTCGAAGTGGCGCCGGATGTTCTCCACGTCCACGATGGGGTCGTCCACAAGCAGACCCAGCGCCACCGTCAGCGCGAAGAGGGTCACGCGGTTGATCGAGAAGCCCAGCCAATAGTTGATGATGAGCGTAAGCCCGAAGACGCATGGCACGGTCACCGCCACCACCAGCGACTCGGTAAAGCCCAATCCCACAGTCAGGAGGCACAGCACCACAACGATGCCGACGCCCAGGCCCTCGACAAGTTCATTCACCTTTGCGTCGGCGGTCACTCCGTAGTTGCGCGTGATCGCCACGGACACGTCGGAGGGGACTACCTGGTCACGAATCTGATTGAAGCGGTCCAGCACGTCGCGCGCCACCACGACGTTGTTGGTGCCTTTCTGCTTGGCCAGGGCTATCGTGACGGCCGGCTGCTCGAAGGCGGGTTGACTGGCGGGCGCCGGCGACTTGAACGCCCAGTTTCCGGCGGCATCCTTACGCTCCTGGCGGCCCCAGGCGGGGCCCTGGCTGAAGCGAACGTAATTGACCACCTCGCCAGGCCCGTCCGTGATATCGGCCACGTCCCGCAGGTAGACGGGGCGCGCCTGGCTGCCCGTGCCGTCCGTTGCGACGATGAGGCCCTCCAGGTCGTGCTTGTTCCTGATAAACCGGCCGCTCTCGACCCGAATCTCCTGGTCGGTGCGGGTGTAGTCGCCGACCTGCGAGTTGGCGTTGGCCGCCTGAATGACGCGGGCGATCTCCAGCGGCGTGAGGTGGAAGCCGGCCAGGCGTTCGGGACGCGGCCGCACCAGCATCTGCCTGGGTTCCCCGCCAACGATCGATATCAGGCCGACATTGGGTACGCCCTGGAGGCGGTCCAGGACTTCCTCCGCGACGCGCCGCAACTGATAGTCCGCCATTCGAGGGCTGGTGAATGTCAGCGTCGCAATCGGAACATCGTCGGTCTCAATGGGCTTGACGACCGGACCGGCCGCGCCGGGGGGAATTTTGTCGGCATTCTGCTGGAGCCACTTGTTCAACTTGACCAGGCTGCGTTCCCGGTCCTGACC
>Ga0315268_10003731_pt1 | contig 16686 bp, 12 predicted proteins | sample C1_top_MG_FD_204535 | JGI IMG/M metagenome (GOLD analysis project Ga0315268, IMG submission 204535) | Sediment microbial communities from Yellowstone Lake, YNP, Wyoming, USA - C1_top | ecosystem: Environmental > Aquatic > Freshwater > Lake > Sediment | place: USA: Wyoming | collected 2017-08-01
GTCTTTCAAGGCCGGTCACACGCTGAACGCTAATGCCGTCTCCTGCGCCGGCGGGATTGCCGTAATCCGCTACGCGCTGGAACACAACCTGGTGGAAAATGCCCACGAGCGCGGCAAGCAGGCCCTGGCTGGCCTGCAGAAGCTGATGAAGCAGCATACGGTAATCGGCGATGTGCGCGGGCTGGGGATGATGTTCGGCTTTGAGTTTGTCCAGGACCGCCAGACCTGCCAGCCATTCCCGGGGGCGGGGAAGGTGAGCCATGATTTTGAGAAAGCCGCCCTGAAGCATGGCCTGGTGGTCTATCCCTGCTCGGGCTGTGTAGATGGGGCAGCGGGGGATATGATCTTGCTGGCACCGCCCTTGACCACCACGCAGGCCGAGATGGAGGAGATTCTGCGCCTTTTGGGCCTGGCACTGGCAGATTTTGAGAAGAGCCTACCCCAGGCGTGATGGTTATAGCCATGGATTTCAGGCTGTACTTCGAGACACCCGAAGGCGCGGCGCTGCCACCGGTGAGCCAGGCTGACCTGGTGCTGGAGAGCGAGGACGAAAGCGCCGCAGGAACCATGCTCACCTACCGGGGTGGGCAAGCCAGCCTGGGGGTCGAGCTGAAGGTGCAGGTGCGCATGCGCCAGCAGGGCGTGGAGCAGATCTCAACCCTGGCAGTGGAGGCCATCCGCAGGCTCAGGCTGGTGCGGGTGCAGTTCCCGTACGTGGAGCGAGCCGGGGTGGAAAGCTATGACCACCTGCTGGTGGGTTCACCCTGGGGTGATGATATCCCGAACCCGGCCAGGACCATCGCCGGGTTCTGCAGTGCGCAGAGCGGGCAACCCGAACGCCCAGGGCGCCTGCAATTCATCCGTCCTGGGCTGAACGAGGTCTTTTACGCTTACCCGGGCATCCTGGCGATGCAGTACGCGGTGCTTTACAACCCGGCGGCTGCTTTTTACCTGGCCTGTTATGGCACGGGCGATGAAAGCCGCGCCCTGGCAGCCGGCGCTCCAGGCGCGGGACGGCTGGCCCTCTCTTTCAACCATTACCCATTCCTGCAAGAGGGAAGCTGGGAATCACCGCCCTGCGCCATCGCACAGCTTCCCGGCGGCTGGCACGCAGCGGCCGACCTCTACGCTTCGCACATGGGCGCAGTGTTCACTTCGCCAGACACCCCGCCCTGGCTGAGGAGCGACTTCCACGGCTGGGTTCAGATCATGATGCTGGATGAGCGATTGGAACCTTTCTGCCGCTACCGCGACCTGCCCGAGATATACCAGCAGGTGGAGGCAGCGGGGTTGAATATCCTGCACGTGGCAGGTTGGAATGCACCCTATTTCGATGCCCGGTACCCCGATTTCGACCTCAATCCCGAATTGGGCACAGCGGAGGAGCTGCGCGCCGCGCTGGCTGCCATCCAGGCGCGCGGCGGGCGGGTGATCCTTTACACTAACGGCCGGCTGGTTGACCCTGCCTCGCACTTCTTCCGCAAGGGAGGCGCGGACTGCATCTGCCTTAACCGCGATCTCCAGCCCTACCTGGAGCAGTATGGCACACCGGTGCTCTTCAACATTGCCTGCCCGGATTGCCAGGCTTACCGCGACCATTTCGTCGGGGTGATCGAGCGCCTGATTCGTGATTACGGGGCGCAAGGAGCGCAGATTGACCAGATCAGCTGCACGCAGGGCTTTTTTTGCTATGATCCATCCCACGCTCATCCGACCCCAGCGACCAACTTCTTGCCGGGCGTGGAGCGGTTGCTGGGTGCAGTGCGCGCCAGGCACCGGCAGTTGGACGCCGAGTTTTTCACCTGGATCGAGGGCTGTCACGAGCGCTTCGGTCAATACTACGACGTCGAGCAGGGACACGGCGAGGTGGGCAGCAACTGGAATATCGGTGAGCTTGTACCGGAGATGTTTCATTACACTTTCCCGAGGCGCATCGTCACCGGCCTGAGCGAAAACGTGCAGCGGCTCTGTCACACCTACGCCCAGGGCAAGCCCTTCGATCTCTATCTGGAGAATCTGCAAGATAAGGAGTTTCGGGCTTTGCTGGGGGAGTTCCTGGCCCTGCGCCGGGCGCACCCGGAGTACTTCTTAGGCGGCGTCTTCCGAGACTGCGTGGGGATGGAGACCACCGGCAGCGTACGGGCCTTCCAGATCGACCGGGCCGAGGGCGGCGGTAGATTGGTCAACTTCTGGCTGCCTGGAGCCAGCCCGGCACAGGCCTGCCAGGCACTGGTGAAGAACCCCAGGTTGGGCTGGCGGGTGGAGGCGCTCTATCCGCAGAATCTGAAGGCGGCTGAACAGGGGGACTGGCTGGAGGTTGCCTGGCGCGGGCCTGTGGCGACGCTGGTTTTAGAACAATTCTAAGGACGACTCTGCCATCTGGCGCGCAGCGCTTCGACAATCTCTTCGCCGATCCGCTCGCTTCCCAGGTGCTGGAAGCCTTCCGGCCAGGCATGCTCGTCCGAGCCGCCGGTCACCAGCAGGTGCAGGTTCCTGGCAATTGCCAGGAAATGCTCCCGGGCGACAGCATCGAGCCGAAAATGGAAGATCTCCACCCCATCCAGGCCGATCTCCTGGGCAGCGGCAAAATGCTCCTCCCCCATCAGGCCCTGCTGAAAGTGATAGGCGGTCGGGTGGGCCAGCACCGCCACACCCCCCGCAGCGTGGATAGTGGCGACCATCTGCCGGATCGAATAAGCGCTCACGGTCTCATTCCAGTACGGGTCAATCCAGTCAATGGCCGTTCTCAGGTCTGGGCAGAAACCCTTGCGAAGCAAAACCTGCCCCAATTGTAAAATTCCAACGTAGCGCGGGTTCTCCAGGAAGACCTCATGCATGGAGATGGGGTAACCGCGGCTGGTCAGGCGCCGGGCACAGGAATCGATCCGCTGGTAAATATCAAACAATGAGGCGCTTTCCATGGCCTGCAGGGCAGGCGAATCCAGGTCCATGCCGTACCCCAACAGGTCGACATCCTGCCGTTCCAGGTATCCATCTACCTGCACATCCCAGCAGCAGGTGAATTCGATCGCAGGAATCAGCTCGAGCCCCAATTCCCTGGCCAATGGCCGCGCCTGGCGCGAACCGCGGGTGTTATCATGGTCGGTGATGGCAATGATCTTTAGTCCCCGCTGGTGGGCAGCGCGCAGCAGTTCCTCCGGCGAGGACCGACCGTCCGAATAGAAGGTATGCAGGTGCAGGTCAACAACGGACTGGGGCGAGGCAGGCAATGGATCCGGCATGCAGGGTCTCAGTTCAATTGAGTCCCGCAGTAGCGGCAGAACTTGACCCCTGGTTGGACCGGTTTTTGGCACTTCGGGCAGGAGGCAAAGGGGGCGGTATCAAGAGCTGTGGCAGCCGAGACCAAAGGCGGGACGACCGCCCCGCATACATTGCAGATCTTGGCCTCGGGTCGGAGATGGGCACCACAGTTGGGACATAGCAAGCCAGTTTGTACTCTCTTAGCTTCCCCAGGGGTCCGCACCTGACCTGCTGGCGGAGTTTGGTCCTGGGTCACGGCGGGGGCTGCAACGGGCAGTTCCAGCTTGATGCCACAGTAACGACAGAACTTGGCGCCTACCCGCACTGGCGCGCTGCAACGTGGACAGATGCCAGCCTCGACCTCCTGTTGAGGAGGCTCAAGCATCTCTGCCTCCTCCCCTTCAGGCAGTTGCAAATCCTCCACAGGACCGGCAGAAAGCTTTCCTATTTTCAGGCCGGTGCCCTGCAGCCTGGGCCGGGCAGCCTCTACGGGGTTGATGACTTCGAAGGTGGTCCTGCCGATGGAGAACTTATCGCTGTGATGGAGCAGTGTGGACTGGCTGATGCGGATGCCGTTGACGTATGTTCCATTGCTGCTGCCCATATCGCTGATCCAGTAGCGAGCGCCGCGCCGGATGATGCGCGCATGGTGGCGAGAAGTGTTCGGGTCAGTGATGATCATCTCATTGTCATCACTGCGCCCGATGTGCATGGATTCGGTCAGCTGGATGGTCTCTTCAGCTCCATCAGCGGTCTGATAGCGGACGTACCAGGCAGTGGTCTTGCCCGGCTCAACCGGCTTGCTGCGGATCACCGATTTTTGGGCATGCGCCAGGTGTTGCTCGGAAGCCACGGTATCGGTGACGGTCTGGATGACCCTGGCAACTGCCTTTTGGGGATCGGTGGAGGTTGAAAGGCCCGGCATTTCCAGCCGACCGGTGAAGCGCGGCGTCTCAGTCCAGTGGAAACCGGGCATCTCGCTCCCCAGTGGAAAGCTGCACTCCTGGACGCCGTCGTCAATCCCCAGCTCGTAGCCTTCGGAGGAGGAGTGAATATCAAATGCCAGACCCTTGATCTGGTCGCTGGAGATCAGCACCATCCAGGTTCCCAGGTAAGTGTAACCCTTAACATCCAGGTTAAGCGTCAGACACTGGCCGCTGTCGGCGAAATCCTCCACCACGAAGAGTCCTTCGCCGGTGGGGGTAAAGATGATGCGGGCATTCCAGGTGGATTGGTTCGCTTCGTCCAGGCGAGTGGGCTTTTCCATGTTCTGGAAAATATCGAAGAGCACCGCCAGCCCGGCCTTGACTGGCTCGGTCTGTGTCCCAGCCTGTCCAACGCACAGCCCTACCAGGCTATTGCACAGACCTTCTAGGGCAGGAGCCTGGTCTCCAGGCACCCGCGACTGCACGGATGGCAACAAATCCAGAGTATCTTTAACGGCTTTCATTCACTCCCTTTCTCCCTGATCCAATCTGATACGAACTCAGTGATATCGTGATAAGTCCAGAGATTCTCCTGGTTGAGCTCGGCGCAACTCATTTTGTTGCGATCGATCTGGCGCGGGGTGATGGACTGTCCAGCCGAAGCATAAACTGGGGCGGCTGCAATGATGGAAGCACTCACTTCGTTGATGGATAATAGCTTGGCGGATGGGTCGATCTGGCGCAGGATTTTGAGCATCGCCGAGGCCATGGGCAAGGGGTTCAGAGTCATCCAGGTGGTCGCCGCCAGGCTGTAAGCCTGCTCGGCTTTCATATCCGGCAACGCTTCCAGCACTTGGTAACGAGGGTCCTCCCACTCCTGGCTCCACCAGGGATCGAGGCAGCGTGGGTTTTCCACGGATTGCATGCCAGAGGGAAAAATCGCGATCCAACTATGCACACCGGGGATATGGAACACCTCAAAGTCGATCCCGTTCATCTCTTTGAGCTTTTCGATCTGGCTGGGGTTTTCTGGCTGGTAATGGCGACGCTTGAACAACCAGGCAGCAACCCGATCACGGATCTGAGGGGAAGCAAAACCGGCTGTATCCAGGGAAGGAGATGCTGTTTCCGGCGATTGGGCAGCACCGCTGGCCTGAATGCGGTCAGCCAGGAGAGTCAGGAGCGGCCCGCGCAGGTAAGGGCGCCAGGAGAACAGCCTTAGCTGCTGGTAGAACTCGGGTTGGCGGAAGAAGGGATTGGTCAAGGATAGCCCAGTCCGTTCCTGGAACAGGTCTTTTAACAGGCTGGCAATGTTTTCCCTTACATGGATGGTGAAGAAATCGGCTGCCACCGAATTTCCCTTATAGTCTTCGATGGAGCCAGAGATTTCAAAGACCGCTTTATCCAGGTTTTGCCAGGTGAGGCCGCGGTAAAAGAGCTCCCATTGGGCACATCCCATGCGGTCGGTCTGGACGAGATCCGGTCCATATAGCTCCAACCGGGGGATATCCTCAGGCTTTGGGGAGGCCTCGGTTTTGGACTCGAGCACCAGGTTTCTTACCGTCAGGCGGGTCTTGATCCCCGGCAGCACGTCTTTAGGATGGGGTGCAAGGTAGGTGAGCAGGCACACGCTGGCGGAATCGCGGTACCTGCCCGGGATAACCCATAATTGGCCGGATAGGTAACGTGGTTTCAGCTCGATCTCGGTCTCCAGGCTTTCTACCTCGTAGCTCGGGGGGGCTTCGTTCAGCCGGCCAGTGATGTGCAGGGTCACTTTTCCAGCCACGGCTCCCAGAGTGCGCTGGGCCAGCGCAGGTTGGGCGGTCTGGTCGGTGGAAGAGATGGCTGGTCTTACGAACTGCCCGGCCAGCAAGGGTTTGCGCGAACGGACGGAGATCAGGAAGAGGCCCGCCACCGTCGAAGGGTAGAGCTGCACATCAAAATCATCATTGGGCACCTGGTCAACCTTAATGGTCACATCGTACTGCTCGATCCGGCCGTAAGGCAGGATGCGTTTATCCTGGGGGCTCGGGGTAGGCCAATCGGAACGCCTGAATCCGGCGGCAATATACAGTCGATCGGTCCCATCGGCGACGAATTCGCCCTCCCCCAGGCTGATGGCACAGCAACTGGCGGAGGCCTCAGCAGGGGATGGCGGTTTGGCTTCTGGTTTAGCCTGGAGCAGGTAGGTATGGCCCTGGGCTGGCTCGCCCAATCCATTTTCATCGCACGGGTAGGCCACCAGGCGGGCAGAAGGGACGAAATGGTAGGTGATGGTATCCTTCAACTCCTGTGGGAGGGGCTTGGTCTGCCCGATGCGCAGAGAGACCTGCACCTTGCCATCCCGCTCCAACCAGATGCTGCCGGCTGACTGATCGATGTCATCCGAACCCGCCAGCTGGACGGGAATCTCACGCACCAGCTCAGAATCGAGGCTGGCCTGTGGGGGGCTGAACGCCAGGGCAGGTTGATCTGGCTGAGCCTGGGGCAAGACATGGACGTAGTCTTTAAACGGCTGGGGGAAATACTCCTCGCCTGGTTTGCTGAAAGAATAGGTGATATTGGGGAGATCCCAATGGGGCTCTCCAAACTCGGGACGGACGTAGCGCACCTCAGCCGTCTTGGCACCTTTGACCAGGGCGGTCAACTGAATCCGGGCCTGGTAAGGGCCTCCCAATAAAATAACGCCTTCCTGGCGCACCGCCTGGTTGCGCACTCGGCCACGCAAGGTGACCCGGGCGACGGCGGGAGGGCCGGCAGGAGTACCCTCCTGGCCGGCAATTTTGCCGCTGACCATCCAGACGGCGTATGGGCTTGCGCCGGAAAGCTCATAGAGCGGACCAGAAACTGCCAACCAGGGACGGCTCGCTTCATCGATCTCGATGGTCAGGCTATCCAGTGCGGTTTGAACCTCGGCAGGGGTCAAGGAGTAGCTGCTCAACTCAAGAACGCCAAACACGCGCACCGGTTTATCGGCTTGATCATCCATCTGGATGTACTCAGGCTGGATATCCAGGCGGATCGGTTCGGGGCCGAAATTCAACTGGACCGTTTTTTTCAGGGTTTCATACCCGACCTGGGCGCTGATATACACGCTCTGGTTTTCTGGCGGACCGGTTGAGGAGGAGACGGGCTGATCGGGGGAAGAATCCTGGCTGGCTGGGGCAGGATAGATATGAAAACATCTCCACCCGTGACTTTCCGTGCGTTCCGCATCCGTCACGACCAGGTTTTCATCGGCCTGGATTTGCAGCTTATCCTGGTAACCTTTGAGCGTCACCGGATCGGTCGCAGGGGTGAACAGGTTCAGCCGGACGAACAGGTAGGTGCCTGGCTTCCCATCCAGTTGGGCAGCCCGCACACTCTGGTTGGTCGCAATTTCCAGCGGCAGCGGAATGGACAGCTCACATTGCCCTTCATAGGTGATGGCAGTGCCGGTCATGGCGGGGGTGAGGGCAGCTTTGAGGATGCAGCGCCCGCGGTTTTGCAGCAGGTCATCCAGAGTCAGGGAGAGGGCAGGCTGGAGGGTGAACTGGGCGATTTTGTTCTCATTGCCCAGGGTCATGTTGCGTACTTCCAGCTTTTTATGGTTGATCCAGGCCGGGGTGGGGCTGCCATCGACCACCAGGAAATCCGGCCGCAGGTTGAGGATATGGGTGCCGTTGGTCACCCGGGCCCGCAGGGTGAGCGGTTTCCAGGAACGCGTTTCAGGTCCGAACACAAACTGATGCACATCTGGAGCGGGGGAACCCTGCTCGGTGATAAATTCGACCCGGTAAGGTTCTTCGACCGACAGGATGACCGTCTTCGACAGGGTCTGATGGTTGGGGAGCTGGGCGGTCACCGAAAGGTCGAATTCTCCGGATTGGATGCCTGGGGCCGGCACCAGTTGCACTCGCAGGGTGCCCGCCGGAGCGGTAAGGTGGGTTACCTGCACCTGGGGAGGGCCGCTGATCTGCATCAGGATATCCATGGCCCGGCGATAGCTGCCTTCCGAGTCACTGCGCCAGGCAGAGGCGGTCAGGAGCGCCGATTGCTGTCTGCTGCAAATGAGCCGATCCTGGCTGACCTGCAGCAGGTAGCCTGATTTTTGATAGGTGGGGCGAGCGGAGCGCCGGCGCCTGATCTGTGCCACCAGGAACCAGATCAACAGGCCGATCAAGATCACCGACAGCACAAAGCCAATCACCAGCACCAACCAGGAGGGGATGGGGAAGGCCGGTATGGCGGGAAGGGCGTAAAATGGGCTGGCGAGGGCCGGACCTTCCAGATGATGTCCAAAGGTTGAAATGAGCCAGTCGATCATGCGCGAAACAACCATCCAGGTGTCTGAAGTTGCGGTTGATTGAATCATAGCATAAGATAAAAAGATTGGATGGGTCAATCACTTAAGAGTTTTGCAAATCGAAGAGGGAGGAGACCCCGGCCTGTGCTTAACCCTGGTTGCACTTTTTGTGCGGAATCCAAACAAAAAGGGCCTCTGCAGGCCCTTCAGTTTTGTATTTCGGACGGCTTTTCCTCACGAGACTATCTGTTTCTCATCCGGATCTATTTGCTCTAACCCAACTGGCGGCAGATCGGGATACAGGTCTGGTTGCAGCCGTTTCCGCCACCAGCGCGCCACATCGTGTGGCAGGGCGTGCCAATAGTTCTGCTTTCCTTTCATGGCCCTCAAGAAATCCTCGTAGATCTTGAGGATGGCCGGGCTTCTCAGATAGTCCGGATGGCTGTTTAGCAAAGCCATGCCGTGGTATTGCTCGATGAATTCCACTTTTTCCAGCCACAGGCGGGGGGTCTCTTGGCCAAGCACCAGGGCGAGGGTGCAATCCTGCACCAGGGTATAGGGCAGTTCGACAAAGCGCCCCAGAGAGAAAGGCCAGAGGCTCATTGTCCCACCCGGGATCGGCTCATAAGGGTCTGTATCGAAGAAGGATGAATCATACTCAATATTGAGCTCCTGCATCCACAGCGGGTTGCGGCAGGTCAAAGGGGAGCGGAACCCCACCGCACCCAAGGCTTCCATGTAAGCATTGATCTTACTGGCCTGCTGCGTAAACACAGCCTGGGAGCGGTACAGCCAGGCAGAATGCTTTAGCCCGTGCACGCCAATCTCAAAGCCGCGCTGGCGCAACTCTTCGATTAGCCCAAAGTCCACCTTGTAACCTTCCGGGACGAAGTTGAAAGAGGAGCGGAATCCCAGGCTTTCCTCCAGGTCGGCGACCTGGCGAATGTATGCTTGCCCCCGAGCTGCTTCCACATCGTGTGTGAGCACCAGGGCAAAGCGCTGGCTGGCGGGCCACAACGATCGGTGCTCTATCGTTTTCCGACCGCTCAGCCTGGCCGCCTGGCGCATCACCTCCCATAGGAAGCAGGCATAACGTGGCTCCTCCGGCCAGCCTAGCAGAGATTGGCCCTGAACGATGCGTCGGTTGGCTTTTTTCAGAAGACTGATCACCGCCCTTGGGAGGACTGGCTTGACCGTATAATAGAGTTTACGGCTCGGGCTGAGGCACCAGTGATCTTCTCCGAACTGCCCTTCCCCCAAGACCATTGTGAGCAAATCCTCCATATCTTGCGGTTGAGTGGTTAATCCCAGGCAGGGCGAGGCGCGCTGAACGGTTTCCTGCCACAGCTCAATGGGCAAATCAGGCTGGCAGAGCCAGAAATTCCACGGGGTGTTCGAACTCCACAGGTTGGTCATCAGGCAAAATATTTGTAGAATAGCTCACCGGAAAGCCGGCAGACCCAAGGCGGGGAGTGGCGGATGACTGATTTCACCAGTGATAGAAGTCTACCATTTCTATCCGACATGGGTGCTGCAGGAAAATAAGAATAAGAAAGAGGAATTTCCTCAGCGCCCCAACGACGCTTAAACTCTCGCAAGCCAATGTTAGATAGATCCGTCCGGCCCATATCTAGCCATCGATAGCCATTCTCACAACCCCAGCAAATAGCTTTCCAAAGGATCGGATCCATAGCTAATGATTTTCGACCCTCCTCGTTAGACGCAGCATACTTATAAATCAATGTGAAATTCCAATTAAGGAATATGGCAGCAGCCACGCAATGCTTGTCTTTGTATGCAGCCAGGATAAACCCATAGCCATTTTGCAGAAGCTGCTTCCAAAGCTGCTCAAAGAATTTCTTCGGTTGCACTGGAACCCCGAACTGGCGGCGAGTTTGGGTGTGCAGTTTATAGAAATCCCATAGCAATCTTTGATCAATGCCTTGTTCAACAGATACCCCTCGTTCCTTTGACACATTGACTTGCCGGAAATGCTTACGTTTGATCCGGCTGGCAACTTGCTCTGGCCCACCGTCCACATTAACCTTTGCCAGAACAAAGTTGGTTGCAGTTTGGATAGCAGGATGATCAGGATATCTCCAACGTAGCTCAATTTGGTGAATTGTGCCTTCCTTGGCAAGACTTGGTAGACTGGAAACAAGGTAGTTTTGAGCTGTTTCTTCTTGAAATAAGGGTGCGCAATGGTCTGTGAACGGCAGAGATACCCAACGCCTCCCTTTCTTGGAACCACCGATTTCCATAAAAGCGACGCCTGCCCCAATCTTATCTTCCGGACTTGACACTGCCAGGACAAATGGCTGGTAGCCATAGCACTCTGACAGCAGTTTCATCCATTGTGGGTGGTGAAATATGGTAGCCTGGGGTTGTGCGGAGATAAATGACCCCCAGCGTTCATCGCTTGGGCTGATCAGTTCAGGTTTCCATACTTGGATGGCATCTTGAGTCATATCAACGTTTGCGCAAGCGGTCTAAAACCTTTGAAGTCATTGATTGTGTAGCAACTTTAAGTGGAATTCGATTGTAGATCCAGCGTAGGGGTGGACTGAATAAATAATCGTAGGCAGGTGGGTAAAGGACTATCTTCCCACCAAAACCATACTTGAAGAAATTTGGCGATGAGTGCATGCTTTCGGGGAGTGACTCTCCGTTAAGAAGATACTGGGCGGCATCCTGGTCAATTCCTTCAAAGTCGAAATAACGGTAACCGTTCTCCTTTGCCCATAAAATAGCACCCCAGGCCAATGCTTCGTTGGGCCTGTGCTCACGATGCATGCCAGACCAACCCAGAATTTTGGCAATCACTGTGTCATGGAACGGCACTAACAGGAATGCGGAAACTGCCTGCCCTTCGTATTCGGTCAGGAGGAGTTTAAAATAGCCATGTGGTTCGAGCACCTGCCCCATGGTTTCAAAATAATGGAATGGGTAAGGTAGGAAATGCTGGCGCTGACTGGAACTAATATGGAGGTCATAGAAGGTGTGCAGGTCAGCCAGTGTCCCTTCCCGGAATGTTACACCTTCTCGGATACTACGCCGGATATTTTGGCGCGTCTGCCGCTTCATCTGGCCAAGGATTTCTTCCGGTTCTGGCTGCACATCGATCAGGATGGAAGCCACCGGCGCAAGCTCCAGCGTACTGAGGCGAAATCCCTGCTTCTCCAGCAGCCCTGTCATATAATGACTGTCATTGGGCGGTTGGATGGCCAGCAACTGAACATGGCGATTACGGCTGATCTTAGATAGCTGTAGCAGAATGTACTCCGCCAGTTCAGGATCTTGCTGACGCAGAAGGGGTCCTTTGGTCACATATCCAGCCGACCCTACCAGGGGATAAGGATGAAGCAGCACCTGGGCGCCCCCTATGATCTGGCCGCCTTGCTTCACGATGATCCGAAAAGCCTCCCAACCTAGGCATGCCTTGACCTTTGCCCACAGGCTGGTCTGTACATGGTGTCCACCCGGGACGCTGGCGACAAATTCGTCCCAGGTGGGATCCTCATGTTCATCGGATATTCTTAAATCCCAATTGGTGTTCATGGCGCAGCTTCCTCGACTTTTTCCAACCACTCTTCTCGCCAGAAGAAGAAGCAGGAGCGATCACAGCGACCATATGCACCGGTTCCATGGCAGATCGCACCCTCGAGGATGACCACTCCGCGGGTTTTTTTAAGGCGATAATCGCGCTCATCTAAGAAACGCTCCACGACCTTGAATATTCGCCGCTCTGTGCCGCAGTACTCGCTCATCTCTTCCATGAACCCGCAGCCCTTTAGCTCGTGCCAATGATTGAGGGTCGCCAGGATATCCTCGCGAGACCGCACCCGCACCCGGTCCCCGGCCTTGAAATGAGCAGGGAGCACCCTAGGCGAGACGAGATTTAAACCGGGCTTCCTGCGCAGTCCATCTAGCCATACAACCAGATCATTCAATTTCATCTTGACCATCCTTTTAATCCTCGGACTCAGGTGGCGCTTGAGGAACAGCCTGATTCGCCGGCGCATGGGCATGGGACCTAACTCGGAATCTGGAATTGCCTGACCGAACTTCGGCAGGCAGGTGATCTGGCAGCGGGACGTATTGTTATTCATAAGAAGAGATAAAATGTCGGAACCTCATTGCGCCTATCATCGAGAAACCCGAATATCATTAAATCTTGGGCCTTTTGAATGCTCAAGACTCAGTATTAATTGATAAAAGTCGAACAATTTGCCGGCTAAAATTCGCCAATCATATTCTTGCTCTACCACCTGTCGCGCACTACGACCAATAACCTCACATTGCTCAGGATTAGCGATTAACATCATGATCTTTTCAGCGAAATCGTTCTCATCCCAATCTGCCGTATATCCAACCTGATGGCGATCAAACAAATCCTTGATATCTCCGACGGGATTAGCCACAGTTGGGCGGCCCAAGCTCATATAATCACACATCTTGTTTGGCCACCTTCCGCGGTTATAAGGTCGATCTTCCATAGGTAAAAGGAAAATATCAGCACAACCCAGGTACCAGGGCAGCTCCTCAAAAGGCAAATAGCCGACACACCACAGGCGATCTAAAACCTTACAGTCCTCCGCCAGCGAAAGGACAGACTGCTTAACCTTGCCGGTGATCATCAGTTTTACATTTGGGTACTTGTGCGCGACAATGGCAAGCGACGCAAACACAATTCGCATATCCAAATGTGAATCGGCGCTGCTGAACCCCAGAACAATATCCACTTCACTCAATCCAACATGCCGGCGGCAATCTTGCTTCGAGCGGTATACAAACCAGTCCAGAAATGCTCCCCCAGGAATATGACAAAGGCGCTCAGGGGATACTCCTAATTGAAGAGCTCGCTGAGCTAGTGACTTAGAAATGACAGTGAGTCCGGCCGCTTTTGCGCGAAAAGCTTCTTCATAATAAGTCTCAACCCAACCGAACAAGTAACGATACCATTTTGGGCGGTTGACTTCAATCAGCCCTTTTCGACCATACCAATCGTTCCAATCCGTTAGCAGAGGCAAACCTTTTCGCTTTACAAAGAACAAGGCTGGATAGATCGTCGCCGGCCGGGTCTCAAAACAATGCACAAGGTCATACGGTGTTTTGTCGCGGTTCAAGAAATAAATCCGGCTGAGCGCATTCCATGGATCCCATCCGCTCCGCATTCGTCCCCACAACATATCCGGGGTATCTACTGTGTGTACCCCCTCCCATTCGTATTCTTTGAAGTGAAGACGTCCATATTCTGAAACTAATACCAATGTAACATGATGACCTTTTTGGACCAATTGCCAGGCCATGGCATGCGAACGGGCAAATGCCCCCCGTTGCCATCTGTGGGAAATCATCAGAATGTTCATCAGCAAACAGCTTTATAAAGGTTCTTTATGATTAATTTTGAGGACGAGGTTGAACTGCACCTAAACAAAGCTCCTCATAAAGATGCCGATAGTTTTCCATCATCCGCGCCACTTGAAATTCCTGGTATACAATGGCTCCAGCCTCCTCCGCCAATCGAGATCGTAATTGTGGGTTATCTAATAGTTGAAGCATCGCTGATTGTAGTGCTGGAAGCGAATGAGGGGGAATTAAAAGGCCCGCCTGGCCATTTGATACCACTTCCGCGGTTCCCCCAACGTTTGTAGCTATGACTGGTTTTCCAGCCGCCATCGCCTCAAGCAAACTTAAAGAAAGTCCCTCATTGCTGGATGGTTGGACAAAAATATCCATGGCTGCCAGGAGACGAGGTATATCCGTGCGAAAACCAGCCCAAATGACCGCCTGTGAAATGCCTAAACGCTTCGCTAACATTTCAAGCGAAGGTTTTTGTTCGCCTTCCCCAACAATGATCAAGCGCGCTTCTGGATGCACAGCCAGGATATTAGAATACGCCCGGACCAGGAGATCTATTTTTTTCGCCTGAGCAATTCGACCTGCATAACCGATGACCACCTGGTCCGGCGCTAATCCGAACTCCTCACGGCAACCGTTTCTTTCTTCAGGAGCTTGATACTTCTCAAAGTCAATCGCGTTTCGGATTGTTAAAATTCGCTTTCGCTTGAGTCCTGGTAATGAAGCGATCTGCCGATGCATCGTTTCACTAACTGCTACCAATACTTCGGGAAGATAAAGACTCAAGCAATCCAATAAAAGAAAAGCAGATCCCCAACGGCGATCATCTCGTCGGAATAAAATGTGTTTCGTTGCCAAATGGTGCACTGGCGAAGCAATGCCAAGTGCAAGGGCGACAGCAAGAATGGTGCGTGGTGTATGGGTATGGATCAGGCAGATATTGTGCTTCGATACATAGTCTCGGATTCTTTGATATTGCTCCCAGGGCCACCTCGTATTCGCAGAAAAGTCTACCACTTTTACGCCCAACTTTGTAAATTCAGGCTGCATTCCTCCCAACCCACACATTCCACCCACGTGCCATGAATAATTCACTTGCCCGAGATGCAGGATCAGGCGCTCGACAATACGGCTGATACTCGCATCTGCGAAACCATTCATCAGGTGGAGAATATCTATGGAATTTGCCACTCTTCCTAACCGTTTGTATATAGCCGAATCCCATACTCAAGAGCCGCTTTTAACTTAATGGCCGACTCTTCCCAGGCCCATTCTTGAGCCAGAACAATAGCCTTTTGATCCATGATGGGTAAAAGCATCCACGATTCCCAGGTCTGCCATAATGCGATATAAAGACCATCTATATGGATCCTTCAGCCCAAAAATACATGCCAAATTTTTCATCGTATCTATATTGCAAGCAATAGGGGTAGCCAGGATGGGTCGCAAAATCACCTCTCATTAAGAACTCCGGACCTCAAGACACTCGAGAAGCAGCTGCTCAATTTGCGGAGCGATAGAGCTCCAGGAGTAAGATTGAACTGCGCGCAGGCTCTTCTCACTCAACTTGTGGTGGTGTTCATCGTCTGCCAAAAGACAGCCAATGTAGGCTGCCATCTTGCCAACATCGCCTGGCTCGCACAGGTAACCCGTCTCCCCGTGGCGAACGACGTCAGGGATCCCTGCTGTGTTGGTAGCTATTACGGGAACTCCCCAGGACATTGCCTCCAGAATGACATTGGGCAGGCCATCTCCGATGTGCGAGGGGAGCACAAGGACTCGCGCCTGCTGTAAATAGTCAGCTATGGCTTCGTGCGATACTCGGCCCACGAAAGTGGTGGAGGTGCCATCTGCCAATGATTCAAGGCGAGTCCGGTCAGGGCCATCGCCCACGACCAGCAATTCTGCATGAGGAAGTTGCTTCATCGCGACGATCAAGTCGGCGACCCCTTTTTGTGGAATCAGACGGCCAATGTATATCACTTTGGTGCCCCCTGCCCGGGTCTGAGCTGGCAAGGGGGGTAGACAGATGCCATTCGGGATGATCCTTGCCTTAGCCAGTACAATCTTGCTTAATTCCGTCTTTCGTGCTTTTTGCAGCGCTCTACATAGGTCCTCCAGCATTCGAGGTGTTTGCAGGATAATCGACGTTGCCCTTCTGTAGACAAATGGTACTAGAAGGTGAGATGGGATGGATTCACACAATTGGTACTCTCGGTTTCCGCGTATGGAGACAACGGCCGGGATTTTCAGGAGAATCTGTGCCACAACACCGATCAAGCCATTGATTATAGTTTGATAGCAAAGGAGCGCTTCTGGACGGGGATGGCAGTGGGCGATATCCCACAAAGCAGCACCGATATCCCAGACCATCCGCGCGCCTTTCATCAGCATAACACGCCGTGGATTCACTGTGTAACCGTTCTGTTCCTTCCGTGATGGATAGAAACCGGAGCTGCGAGTGAAGACAATCACCTGATGTCCTTGCCCTGCCAACTGCTCGGCCGCCTGTTGTGCCTGCAATTGGGCCCCTTCCAGTACTTCGGGTGGAAAGCTTGAAACTAATATCCCTACTCTCATCGCTCAGCTCTCTGTGTTATCGTCATTTCAGAGTGTATTCAGAAAGACTTTCTGGTTTATACCTGGCTCACTTTGAACGTGGTAGGGTTAACCTTACCCATTACCGAAAGTCATAGGTACCTGCGAAATGATGAACTTGCGTTTGCCCGCCTCTGTTAAGGGAATGTCGTCCACAAGCTCAAACCTGATACTCATCGCTGGCCCGCAGCGTTCCTGGATTTGCTCTTCCAGCTTGGCCAGTGAGGCCTTTTGGAAACCAGGCTCCGTGATCAA
>Ga0315268_10003732_pt1 | contig 16677 bp, 32 predicted proteins | sample C1_top_MG_FD_204535 | JGI IMG/M metagenome (GOLD analysis project Ga0315268, IMG submission 204535) | Sediment microbial communities from Yellowstone Lake, YNP, Wyoming, USA - C1_top | ecosystem: Environmental > Aquatic > Freshwater > Lake > Sediment | place: USA: Wyoming | collected 2017-08-01
TTGCCGAAGTGCTGGTCCAGGGTCCGGCCGTTGACGACGATCTCGCCCTCGCCCGGCATGAGGCGGACCCGCGCCACCGCGGTCTTGCGGCGGCCGGTCCCGTTGAAATGGGTCGCAATGGTCATCGGGTGCTCCTCGTCAGGCGAGCGGCTCCGGCCGCTGCGCCTGGTGGGGGTGGTCAGGGCCGGCGTAGACCTTGAGCTTGCGAAGCTGCTGCGTCCCGAGCCGGGTCCGGGGGAGCATCCCCTTGACAGCCCGGCGGATGACCTCCTCCGGCCGACGAGCGAGGAGGTGGCCGAGCGTCTCCTCCTTGAGCCCCTGGGGGTAGCCGCTGTGGCGGCGGTACAGCTTCGTCTCCAGCTTGTCGCTGGTGACCGCGATGCGGGCTGCGTTGAGGACGATCACGTGATCGCCCGAGTCGAGGTTCGGCGTGTAGGTCGGTCGGTGCTTGCCCTCGAGGACGCGGGCGATCCGCGACGCGAGCCGGCCGAGCGTCTCGTCCGTCGCGTCGACGACGTACCAGTGGCGCTCGATCTCCGCCTCCCGGAGCGTGTACGTCTTCGTGGTCATGCTTCTCCGTTCATCGTGCCGGTCGTCCCAGGACGACCCGCCGCAGGCAGAGGCCCTTCGCCGGGGCAACCGCCCCGTTGAAAGCCGGCCCCCGCGACGCGAGCGCCGCGACGACCGCCGACTCCTCGACCTCGCCGCGCCCTACCAGGAGGAGGGCGGCGACGATCCTCCGGACCATCTGGCGAAGGAACGCGTCGGCCCTGACGTCGATCGTCAGCACCGGGCCCTCCCGCCGGACCCGGACCCGGTGGAGGGTCCGGACCGGCTGCCGGTCCGCCGCCCCGAAGGCGCTGAAGTCGTGCCGGCCCTCGAGGGCCTGCCCGGCGCGTGCCATCGCGGCGCTGTCGAGCGGGACCCGCACCCCGAGCGCGAAGCGCTCGCGGAGCGGGCTGCGCGGCCCGTTCCAGACGGTGTAGCGGTACTCCCGGTACCGCGCCGCATGGCGGGGGTGGAACCCGGCCGGGGCGCGCCGCAGGTCGCGGAGCGCCACGTCCGCCGGGAGGAGCGCATCCAGGGCTCGTCCCAGCTCCTCTGCCGGGAGGCGTCCCCGGTAGGTGAAGGCGATCACCTGCCCGAGGGCGTGGACCCCGGCGTCCGTCCGGCCGGCCGCGTCGACTCGCACCCGGCATCCGCCGGAGAGCGTGGCCAGGGCGGCCTCCAGTTCCCCCTGGACCGTCCGGGCCCCAGGCTGGGCCTGGAACCCGGCAAAGTCCGTGCCGTCGTATTCGACCCGCGCGCGGAGGCGCACGGGCGCGCCCTCTCGGGCGCCGCCGGCCCGGTCAGACGAGCTCGATCTGGACGATCGGAGCGGCGTCACCGAGCCGCCGGCCGACACGCACCAGCCGGGTGTAGCCGGAGGTCCGGTCGGTGTACTTGGGGGCGATCTCGTCGAACAGCTTGCGCACCACGAGCGGTTCCTCGGGCAGCTGCGCGATGACCGCCCGGCGGGCGTTGAGATCACCCCGCTTGGCGAGCGTGATCATCCGCTCGACCCGGGGACGGATCTCCTTGGCCTTGGCCTCGGTCGTCCTGACCTTCTCGTAGCGGAAGACCGCCACGACGAGGTTGCGATAGAGGGCCAGCCGCGGGCCCTGCCTGCGGCCGAGCTTGCGGCCGGCGATGCGATGGGCCACGGCTCAGTCCTCCCGGGCCTGCTCGCCGAAGGGCTCGTCGCCGAGGTCGTCCTCGAGGTCATCCTCGAGCCCGCCCTCGAGCTCATCGGCGATCTCCGACGGCTCGCTCTCGGGCAGGAGGAAGCCGCGCATCCGCAGGCGCTCCTTCATCTCGTCGAGCGATTTCTTGCCGAAGTTGCGCATCCGGAGAAGGTCGTCGTCCGACAGCTGCAGGAGCTGGCCCACCTTGACGATGTTGTTGCGCTTGAGCGAGTTGTAGGCCCGCATCGGGAGGTCCAGCTCCTCGATCGGCATCTCGAGCATGTTCGGCGGCAGGACCGGGGCACCGGCCGGCGCCCGCTCGCCCGCCACCGCCGCCTGGCCGATCCGGGCGAACAGGGAGAACTGGCCGACGAGGATCTCCGCGGCGCGCGACAGGGCCTCCTCCGGACCGATCGTGCCGTCGGTCTCGATCTCGAGCGTCAGCTTGTCGAAGTTCGTCATCTGGCCGACGCGCGTGTTCTCGACGCTGAAGTTGACCTTGCGGACAGGGGTGAAGATCGCGTCGACCGGGATGATGCCGATCGGCACGTCCTCGCTCCGCTCGCCGGCCGCGAGGTAGCCGACCCCGCGCTCCACGGTGAGATCCATCTCGATCGTCACGTCGTCGGAGTCGAGGGTCATGAGGACGAGGTCCGGGTTGACGACCTCGACATCGGCCGACTCGATGATGTCGGCCGCGGTGACGGGGCCGGCCCCGGCCTTGACGAGCTTCAGCTGGACCGGGTGCGGGGCGAAGCTGCGCAGCCGCAGCTTCTTCGTGTTGAGCACGATCTGGGTGACGTCCTCCTTCACGCCCGGGATGGCCGTGAACTCGTGGTAGACGTCACGGATCTGGATCGACGTGACCGCGGCCCCCTCGAGCGACGAAAGGAGCACGCGCCGAAGCGCGTTGCCGAGGGTCACGCCGTAGCCGGCGGGGAGGGGGCTCGCCTCGTACTTGGCGTACGAGCCCTGCTCGGCGACGGGCTCGACCTGCGTCGTGGTCTCCGGTTCGATCATGGCGGTGAAGCTCACCTCGAGTAGTACTCCACGACGAGCTGCTCGTTGAGCTCGAGCGGCATCTGGTCGCGGCGCGGAGCTGCCAGGATCGAGCCGGACAGGGTGGCGGCGTCGATCGACAGCCACTCGGGCACGCTGACGGAGCGGAGCGTCTCCCGCGCCGTCTTGAACGGGTCGCGCTCGCGACGCGACTCGCGGACCTCTACCCGGTCGCCCGGGTTGAGCTGGTGGGAGGGGATGTTCGTCGGCCGGCCGTTGACGGCGAAGTGGCCGTGGGTCACGAGCTGGCGGGCGTGGTCGCGCGAGGCGGCGAAGCCGAGCCGGAAGACCACGTTGTCGAGCCGCAGCTCGAGCAGGCGGAGCAGGTTCTCGCCGGTGACGCCGGGGCGCGACTCGGCGGTCTCGAAGTAGTTCTTGAACTGGCGCTCGAGGACGCGGTAGATGCGCCGGACCTTCTGCTTCTCGCGCAGCTGCAGCCCGTAGTCGCCGACCTTGCGGCGGCGGATGGCGTGCTGGCCGGGCGGCGACGGGCGCCGCTCGAAGGCGCACTTCTTCGAGTAGCAGCGCGCGCCCTTGAGGAAGAGCTTCGCGCCTTCGCGGCGGCAGAGCCGGCAGACGGGGTCGGTGTGGCGGGCCATTGGCAGGGGCTCCGTCAGACCCGGCGCCGCTTGGGCGGGCGGCAGCCGTTGTGCGGGATCGGGGTGACATCGGTGATGGCGCTCACCTCCAGGCCAGCCGCCTGGAGGGAGCGGATCGCCTGCTCGCGGCCGGCGCCGGGGCCCCTGACGTAGACCTCGACCTGGCGCATGCCGTGCTCCATGGCCTTGCGCGCCGCGGAGTCGGCCGACAGGGCGGCCGCGTACGGAGTGCTCTTCCGGGAGCCCTTGAACCCGACGACCCCGGCCGATCCCCAGCTGACCACGTTCCCGGCCGGGTCGGTGATCGTGATAATCGTGTTGTTGAAGGTCGCCTGGACGTGGACGTGCCCGTTGGGCACGTTCTTGCGCTCCCGCCGGCGCTGCTTGGGAGCCCGCTTCCGATCCGCCATCTGGGTGGCTCGTCCCTCCCGCTACTTCTTGCGCCGGGCGCCGACGGTCCTCTTCGGACCGCGCCGCTGGCGGGCGTTCGTCTTCGTTCGCTGGCCCCGGACGGGCAGGTTCCGGCGGTGGCGGATGCCGCGGTAGGAGCCGATCTCGATCAGCCGCTTGATGTTGAGCGCCACCTCGCGGCGGAGGTCGCCTTCGACCTTGTAGCGGCGGTCGATCAGGTCCCGCAGCCGGTTGACCTGGTCCTCGGTGAGGTCGCGGACCCGGGTGTCGGGGTTGACGTTCGTCTGCTCGAGGATCTTCTTGCTGGTCGACAGCCCGATCCCGAAGATGTAGGTGAGGGCGACCTCGACCCGCTTCTCGCGGGGGATGTCGACGCCGGCGATCCGTGCCATCCGCTCAGCCCTGGCGCTGCTTGTGCTTGGGGTTGGTGCAGATGACCATCACCGTGCCGTGGCGACGGACCACCTTGCAGTTGTCGCATCGGGCCTTCACGGAGGCGCGGACTTTCAACGGACCCTCGTTTCGTGTGCTCAGGCCGACCCTAGCGGAGCCGGTAGGTGATCCGGCCCCGGGTGAGGTCGTACGGGGACAGCTCGACCCGCACCCGGTCGCCCGGCAGAATCCGGATGAAGTTCATCCGGAGCTTGCCGCTGATATGCGCGAGGACGCGGTGGCCGTTCTCGAGCTCGACCGCGAACATCGTGTTCGGCAGCGGCTCGATGACGGTTCCTTCGACTTCGATCGCGTCCTTCTTGCCCACGGGCTCCCGTGCTTCCCCTCAACTCACGCGCACGTGCCGGCCGACCCCGGCCGACACGCGAACGCGTAGCGTATCAACTTCACTCCGTTCAGGCAAGCGCAGCGCTGATCGCCACCCTCATGCCGTCAGCACCTCCGCGCCGTCCTCGGTGATCGCGATCGTGTCCTCGAAATGGGCGGCGATCGACCCATCGCGGGTGACGACGGTCCAGCCGTCGGCCTTCGTCTCGACGTCGGCGGCACCGAGGGTGAACATCGGCTCGATCGCCAGGCAGATGCCCGGGGCGAGCTCGATACCCTTCGACTTCGTGCGGTAGTTCGGGACCTGGGGCTCCTCGTGCATCGCCTGGCCGATGCCGTGGCCGACGTAGGGCCGGACGACGCCCAGGCCGCGCGCCAGGGCCACGTCCTCGACCGCGGCCGAGATGTCCCAGAGCCGGTTGCCGGGAACCGCGGCCGCCACCCCGGCCTCGAGCGCCCGGCGGGTCGATTCGACCAGCTCGCGCACCGTCGGCGGAGCGTCGCCGACGATGAACGTCCGGGCCGCGTCGCCGTGCCAGCCGGCGACGATCGCGCCAACGTCGATCGACACGACCTGGCCCTCGCGGATCGTCCGCCGGCCCGGGATCCCGTGGACGACCTCGGCGTCGAGCGAGACGCAGATCGACGCCGGGTAGCCATGGTAACCCTTGAACGAGGGCACGCCGCCGCGGGAGCGGATGTGGCGCTCGGCGAGCGCGTCCAGGACGGCCGTGCTGACGCCGGGCCGCAGCGCCTCTTCGCACAGGGCGAGGACCTCGGCCACCACCCGCCCGGCCCGGCGCATCGCGGCGATCTCGGCCTTCGACTTGCGGGTGATCACGATGGGCACCGCCAGCTCGGCCGGGGCGCGATCGCCTCGAGCAGGGCCGTGCTCACCTCGGCGATCGGCCGGCTGCCGTCGACGCGGCGGAGGAGGCCGGCGGCGCGGTAGTGATCGACGACCTCCCCCAGCGCCCCGAGCTGCTGCTCGAGCCGGGCCCGGACCACCTCGGCCCGGTCGTCGTCGCGCTGGACCAGGGCCGACCCGTCGAGGTCACAGATGCCGGCGACCATGGGCGGATCGGCCGTCTCGTGGTAGGGGTGGCCGGCCGCCACGCAGACCCAGCGCCCGGACAGCCGGGCGACGAGCTCCTCCGTCGCCACCTCGATGAGGACGGCCGCCTCCACCCGCGCGCCGAGCCCGGCCAGGGCGGCGTCGAGCGCCTCCGCCTGGGCCCGGGTCCGGGGGAACCCGTCAAGGATCGCGCCCCGGGCCGCGTCGGGCTCGCCCAGCCGGGCCAGGAACATGCGGATCGTGATCGCGTCGGGGACGAGCTCGCCGCGGTCCATGTACGCCTTCGCCTCCAGGCCGAGCGGCGTCGCCGCCCGGACGGCGGCCCGGAACAGGTCGCCGGTGGCGATCTGGGGCAGGGCCAGGTGACGGGCCAGGACGGGGGCCTGGCTGCCCTTGCCGGCGCCGGGGGCGCCGAGGAGGACGACGATCCTCACCGGATGAAGCCCTCGTAGCTGCGCATGAGCAGCTGGGCCTCGAGCTGCTTCATCGTCTCGACGACGACCGAGACGACGATGAGCAGGCTCGTCCCGCCGAGCGACAGGCCCGCCAGGTCGGGCAGGAGGGCCGCGACGACGAACGGCAGGACGGCGATCGCGCCGAGGAAGATCGCCCCGGCGACGGTGATCCGGTTGACGACCCGGGCCAGGTAGTCCTGGGTCGGCCGGCCGGGCCGGATGCCGGGGATGAAGCCGCCGTTCTTGCGCAGCTGCTCGGCGGTCTCGTCGGGCTTGAAGGTGAAGGCCGTGTAGAAGTAGGTGAAGCCGACCGTCAGGAAGAAGTAGAGCGAGCCGTAGACGACCGGGTTGGCCGGCCCGAAGAACTTGACGATGAAGCTCGCCGCGTCGGCGACCGGCTTGACGTCCGAGGTGGTGAAGTAGCCGGCGAGCTGGCTCGGGAGGAGGAGGATGCTGACGGCGAAGATGATCGGGATGACGCCGGCCATGTTCACCCGCAGCGGCAGGAAGGTGCTGCCACCCTGGTACATCCGCCGGCCGCGGACCCGGCTGGCGTACTGGATGGGGATGCGGCGCTGGCCCTCGGTGATGTAGACGATCACCGCCACCACGATCAGGGCCATCACGCCCAGGACCGCGAGCGAGCCGAGGTTGGGCGACTCGAGGAAGCGCTGGGCGGCGCTCGGCACCCGCCCGACGATGCCGGCGAAGATGATGAAGCTGATGCCGTTGCCAATGCCGTTCTCGGTGATGAGCTCGCCGAGCCACATCAGGAAGACCGAGCCGGCCGTCAGGCTGATGATCTGGACGACCGTGTCCATCGACGACAGCCGGAACTCGGTGGTCAGGACACCGGCCGCGTTGAGCACCGCCAGGAAGCCGTAGCTCTGGATGACCGCCAGCGGCACCGACAGGTAACGGGTGTACTGGTTGATCCGGTTGCGGCCGTACTCCCCCTCGCGCTGGAGGGCCTGGAGGGCGGGCACCACGCCCGTCATCAGCTGCATGATGATCGAGGCGTTGATATACGGGTTCACCCCCAGGCCGACAACCGAGAAGCGCGACAGGCCGCCGCCGGAGAAGAGGTCGAGCAGCCCGAAGAGGGCGTTGTCGGCGAAGAACTGGGACAGCTTCGCGGGATCCGCCCCGGGCACCGGCACGTGGGCGAGGGCCCGGAAGACGATGAGGATGCCGAGGACGTAGAGGACCCGGCGCCGGATGTCCGGCGCCCGGAAGGCGTTGAGGAGGGACTCGAACACGGTCGCCGGCTCAGGCGTCGGCCGGGGCCGGCTCGACCCCGAGCACCTCGAGCGGCCCGGCCGGGACCTCGAGCACCTGGGCGCTGCCGCCGGCGGCCTCGATCTTCGCCCGGGCGCTCTTCGTGAACGCGTCGGCGACGACGAACAGCGGCCGGGTGACCTCGCCGTGGCCGAGGATCTTGAGCGGCCGGTCGAGCTGCCGGACGAGGCCGGCGGCACGGAGCAGCGCGGCCGTGACGGTGACCGGGGCGACCGTCCCCGGCGCGGCGCCCGGCGGCGTGCCCTCGGGCAGGCGGCCCATCTCGGCCGCGGCCGAGATCCGGCCGACGTTCACGATCTCGTACTCGACCCGGGCGATGTTGCGGAAGCCGCGCAGCTTGGGGATCCGGATGTGGAGCGGCGTCTGGCCGCCCTCGAACCAGGGCGGGATGGAGCCGCCGGCCCGGGACTTCTGGCCCTTCGTGCCGCGGCCGGCCGTCTTGCCCTTGCCGGCCGCGATCCCGCGGCCGACCCGCGTCCTGGGCGTGTGGGCGCCTTCGGCCGGGCGCAGGTCGTGGAGCTTCATCGGGACTCCTCCGGGCCGGCCTCGGGCAGCTCCTCGACACGGACGAGGAAGCGGACCTGGCGAACCATCCCCCGGGTGGCCGGGTTGTCCGGGACGATGACCGCGTCGCCGATCCGGCGCAGCCCGAGCGCCCGGATCGTCGCCCGGTTGCGCTCGATGTGGCTGATCGTGCTCTTGACCTGGGTGACGCGGAGCCTACCCGGCATCGGTCACCTCCGCCGCCCGCTGGCCGGTCACCCGGACCGTGACCGGCACGCCGCGCCGGGCCGACAGCTCCTCCGCCGAGTGGAGATCGCGCAGGGCCTGGAGCGTCGCCCGGACGACGTTGACCGGGTTGGTAGAGCCGTAGACCTTGGACAGGATGTCGCGGATGCCGGCCGCCTCCACCACCGCCCGGACGGAGCCGCCGGCGATGACGCCGGTGCCCTGCGAGGCAGGCTTGAGCATCACCTGGGACGCGGCGTACTCGGCCCGGACCTCGTGAGGGATCGTCGTCCCGACGGTCGGGATCCGGACGAGGTGCTTCTTCGCATCCTCCACGCCCTTGCGGATCGCCTCGGGAACCTCGCCGGCCTTGCCCAGGCCGGCGCCCACGTGACCGGCGCCGTCACCGACGACGATGACGGCCGAGAAGGAGAAGCGCCTGCCGCCCTTGACGACCTTGGCGACACGGTTGATCTGGACGACGCGCTCTTCAAGCGTCAGCTTGGCGGGGTCGATCCTGGCCACTGGCAGCTCCCTAGAACTCCAGGCCGGCGGCGCGCGCGGCCTCGGCCACGGCCTTGACCCGACCGTGGTAGCGGTACCCGGCGCGATCGAAGACGACCTGGCTGATGCCGGCCGAGCGGGCCCGCTCGGCGATCAGGCGGCCGACGATCCCGGCGTCCTCGGTCTTCGTCCGCTTCTCGCCGCGGACACCGGGCTCCAGGCTGGAGGCGGCCGCCAGGGTCCTTCCGACGCTGTCGTCGATCACCTGGGCGTAGACGTGGTTGAGGCTGCGGAAGACCGCCAGCCGGGGGCGGTCCGGCGTGCCCGCCAGGCGGAGGCGGATTCGCTCGTGCCGCTTCTGCCGCCCGGCGCCGCGCGAGGCGACCTGCGTCATCCGGTGCGTCCCTCCGTCACTTCTTGGCGCCGATCTTGCCGGCCTTGCCGGCCTTGCGGCGGATCACCTCGCCGGCGTAGCGCACGCCCTTGCCCTTGTAGGGCTCCGGCTTCCGCGCCGCGCGGACGCGGGCGGCAACCTCGCCGACGAGCTCCTTGTCGATCCCGACGACGGCCAGCCTGACGGGGCTGTCGAGCTCGAAGACGATCCCGGCCGGGGGCTCGATCTCGACCGGGTGGCTGTAGCCGAGGCTGAGCTGGAGCCGGTCGCCGACCTTCTGCGCCCGGTAGCCGACACCGCTGATCTCGAGCTGCTTCCGGTAGCCGCTCGTGACGCCGACGACCATGTTGGCCACGAGCGTCCGGGTCAGGCCGTGGAGCTGCTTGTGGGGCTTGGCGTCAGACGGCCGGGAGACGACGAGCTGGCCGTCGGTCCGCTCGACGCTGATGACCGGGTTGAGGCTCCGGGTGAGCGTCCCCCTGGGGCCGCTGACCGTGATGGCCGTGCCCTCCAGGGTGACGTCCACCCCGGGCGGGATAGGGATCGGCTGGCGGCCGATGCGCGACATGCGGGTCCCTCCTACCAGACGTAGGCGAGGACTTCGCCGCCGAGCTGGGCCCTGCGGGCCTGCGCGCCGGTCATGATCCCCTGGCTCGTGCTGACGATGACGATCCCGAGCCCTCCCAGGACGCGCGGGATGTCGGTCTTGCGGGCGTACACCCGCAGCCCGGGCTTGCTGATCCGCTTCAGCCCGGAGACGACCGGCGCCTTGCCGTCGACGTACTTCAGCTGGAGACGCAGGACCTGCGCCGGCCCCTGGCGCTCCTCGCCGAAGCCAACGATGAAGCCCTCCTCGGTCAGGATGCGAGCGATCTCGCGCTTGACCCGCGAGGCCGGCACGACGACGTCGGTGTGGCGCGCCCGGGACGCGTTGCGGATCCGCGTCAGCATGTCGGCGATCGGATCGGAGACGTTCATCGCGGGCTCACCAGCTCGACTTGGTCACGCCCGGCAGCTCGCCCGCCAGGGCGCGCTCCCGGAAGCAGATGCGGCACAGCGCGAAGCGGCGCATGTAGGCGCGCGGCCGCCCGCACAGGGTGCAGCGGTGATAGCCCTGCGCCTTGTGGCGCGGGGTGCGCCGCGACTTCGAGATCATCGACTTCTTGGCCATGGTCCTCCTCCCCGCGCCCTAGCCGGCGAAGGGCATGCCGAGGTGCTCCAGGAGCTTCCTGGACTCCTCGTCGGTCTTCGCCGTCGTCACGATGCTGATCTCCAGCCCGCGGAGACGGTCCACCTTGTCGTAGTCGACCTCGGGGAACGCGAGCTGCTCGCGCAGCCCGAGGGAGTAGTTGCCGCGGCCGTCGAACGACTTCGCCGGCACACCCCGGAAGTCGCGGATCCGGGGCAGGGTGAGCACCGTGAGGCGCTCGAAGAAGTCCCACATCCGGGCGCCGCGCAGGGTCACCTTGGCCCCGATCGTGTTGCCAGTCCGGACCCGGAACTGGGCGATCGAGCGGCGGGCCCGGGTGACGATCGGCCTCTGGCCGGTGATGATGGCCAGGTCGCCGACCGCGGCATCGACCGCCTTGGCGTTCTGGAGGGCCTCACCGAGGCCGATGTTGACGACGATCTTGGTCAGCCGCGGGACCTCCATCGGGTTCCGGTACTCGAACTGCTTCTGGAGCGCCGGCACGACCTCGGCCAGGTAGCGCTGGCGGAGACGGCTGCTCACGCCCCCTTCACCTCCACCGGCTGGCCGCAGCGGCTGCAGGCGCGGACCCGGGCGCCGCTCTCGAGGGCGAGGTGACGGACCCGGGTCGGCTGGTCGCAGCGGGGGCAGACGAGGATGACCTTCGAGATCGCCAGCGGCTGGGAGATGTCGAGGATGCCACCCTGCTGGACCCGCGGGACGCGGTCGTTCTGGTTCATCCGCTGGCGCGGCTTGGTGTGGCGCTTGGCGACGTTGATGCCCTCGACGACCACGCGGTACGGCCGGCCGGCCAGGTCGGGGCGCTCGAGGCGCTCGACCGTGCCGCGCTTGCCGGCATCCTTGCCGTCCAGGACGAGGACGGTGTCGCCGTGGCGGATGTCGGGGACCCGGGTGACATGGGGTGCGACCGGCCTGGGCATGTCAGAGCACCTCCGGCGCAAGGGACACGATCTTCATGTAGTTCCGGTCGCGGAGCTCGCGGGCGACCGGGCCGAAGATCCGCGTGCCGCGCGGGTTCCCCTGGTTGTTGATCAGGACCGCCGCGTTCTCATCGAAGCGAATGTAGCTGCCGTCCGGGCGGCCGTACTCCTTCGCCGTGCGGACCACGACCGCCCGGACGACATCGCCCTTCTTGACGGCCGCGTTCGGGATCGCCTGCTTGACGCTGGCGATGATGACGTCGCCGACCTCCGCGGTCGTCTTGCGCGAGCGACCCATGATCCGGATGCACTGGATCACGCGCGCCCCGGTGTTGTCGGCCACCTTGAGGCGCGAGTACGACTGGATCACGCCCCGGCCTCCGGCTCGCCGGCGCCACCATGGGCCCTGCCCGGGTGGGCCGCGGCGTGGATCGCCTCGGTGGTCTCGACCTCCTCGGCGACGATCTCTCCGGGGCGGCTCTCGCCGGCCCGGGAGATGATGTCGACCAGGCGCCAGCGCTTCGTCGCCGACAGCGGCCGCGATTCCTCGATGCGGACGGTGTCGCCGATCCGCGCCTCGTTGCGCTCATCGTGGGCGGCGAACTTGCGGCTGACGCGGACGACCCGCTTGTAGAGCGGGTGGCGGGCCAGCCGCTCGACGGAGACGACGATCGTCTTGTCCATCCGGTCGCTGACGACCCGCCCGGTCTTGGTCTTGCGCTTGCCCTGCACCGGTGTTGCTCCTGCCATGCCGGACCCCCTACGCGCTCTTGCGCGCGAGCGCGCGCTGGTGCCGCACGGTCAGGATCCGGGCGATCTCCCGACGGGACCGATCGACCGCGGAGAAGTCCTTCAGCTGGCGGGTCGCCAGCTCGAAGCGGGCCTGCCAGAGGTCCCGCTTGGCGTCGCGGAGCGCCTGCTCCAGCTCCGCGTCCGAGAGGGCGCGGATGTTGTCAATCTCCATTGCCGCCCTCCTTGGCCACGAACCGGGTGGCGACCGGCAGCTTGTGGGCGGCGAGGCGCATCGCCTCGGCCGCCTGGACGCGGTCCACCCCGGCCATCTCGAACAGGATCCGGCCCGGCCGGACGACCGCGACCCAGTGGTCGGGGGTACCCTTGCCGGAGCCCATCCGGGTCTCTGCCGGCTTCTTGGTCGCCGGCTTGTCCGGGAAGATCCGGATCCAGATCTTGCCGCCGCGCTTGACCGAGCGGGTCATGGCGCGCCGGGCGGCCTCGATCTGACGGCTCGTGATCCAGGCCGGCTCGATGGTGGCGAGGCCGAAGTCGCCGAAGGACACGGCGGTGCCGCCCTTGGCGATGCCGGACATCCGGCCACGCATCACCTTGCGGTGCTTGACGCGACGGGGCATCAGCATGGTTCAGCCCCCCCCGCCCGCCGCCGCGGTCGCCGGGGCGCCCGCGGGCCGCGCGGCTCGCTGCTCGGGGACCTCGCCCCGGTAGATCCAGACCTTGACGCCGATGGCGCCGTAGGTCGTGCGCGACATGACGCAGCCGTAGCTGATGTCGGCCCGCAGCGTGCCGAGCGGGATCCGGCCCTCGCGGTCCCACTCGCGACGGGCCATCTCGGACCCGCCGAGGCGGCCGGCGACGGCGATCTTCACGCCCTTCGCCCCGGCCTTCATCGTCCGCTGGATCGACTGTTTCATCGCCTTCTTGAAGGCGATCCGGCGGGTGAGCTGGCCGGCGATGTTGGCCGCGACCAGAGTCGCGTCCAGCTCGGGCTGGCGGATCTCCTTGATCTCGAGCTTCACCTTCCGCGGCGCCACGAGATCGCCGATCTGCTTGCGCAGGAGCTCGACGTTGGCGCCGCCCTTGCCGATGACGATGCCGGGCTTGGCGGTGTGGATCGTCACCGTGACGTAGTTGATGCCGCGCTCGATGTCGACGCCGCTGACGCTGGCATTGGCGAGCCGGCGCTCGATGAGCTTGCGGATCGCGAGGTCCTCCTGGAGGAGGGCCGTGTACTCCTTGTCCGCGTACCACTTGGCGGACCAGGTGCGCGAGGTCCCCAGGCGGAAGCCGTAGGGGTGGACCTTGTGTCCCATCTCTAGGCCTCCCGGTCCTCGAGGACGATCGTGATGTGGGTTATCGGCTTGTGGATCGGGAACGCCCGACCCTGGGCCCGCGGCTGCCAGCGCTTGATCGTCGGACCCTCGTCGGCGCGGGCCTCGAGGACGAACAGCTCGTCGGCAGCCAGGTTGTGGTTGTTCTCGGCGTTGGCGGTGGCGCTGGCCAGGACGCGGGCGACGTCCCGGGCGGCGCCCTGGGGCATGAAGCGGAGGATGGCCGCGGCTTCCTCGACCCGGCGCCCGCGGATGGCGCGGGTCACGAGGGTCGCCTTGCGGGTGGAGCCGCGGATGTACCTGGCAGTTGCGGAGACGCGCACGTTCGGCCGTCCTACTTCAGCGCGGTCGAGCGCTCGGTGTGCTTGCCGTGCCCGCGGTAGGTGCGGGTCGGGGCGAACTCGCCGAGGCGATGACCGACCATGTTCTCGGTGACGAACACGGGCACGTGCTTCCTGCCGTTGTAGACGGCGATCGTGTGCCCGATGAAGTCGGGGAAGATGACGGACGCCCGCGACCAGGTCTTGACGATCCGGCGCTCGCTCCGCTTGTTCATGTCCTGGACGCGGCCGAGGAGCCGCGCCTCGACGAACGGTCCCTTCTTGACCGAACGCGACATCCCGCTGCTCCTCCGCTACTTCCGGTGGCGGGACCGGACGATCAGCCGGCCCGTCGTCTTGCTGCGTCGCGTCCGGTAGCCCATGGCCGGCTTGCCCCACGGGGTCTTGGGTGGCATGCCGGTCGGCGACTTGCCCTCGCCCCCGCCGTGGGGGTGGTCCCGCGGGGTCATCGCCACCCCGCGGGTCTCCGGCCGGAGGCCCATGTGGCGGGCGCGTCCAGCCTTGCCGAGGCTCTGGTTCTCGTGATCCAGGTTCGACACCTGGCCCACCGTCGCCATGCAGCGGAGGCTGACCCGGCGCATCTCGCCCGAGGGCAGGCGGATGGTGGCGAAGTTGCCCTCCTTGGCCAGGAGCTGGGCCGCGGCGCCGGCCGAGCGGACGATCTGGCCACCGCGCCCGGCGACGAGCTCGATGTTGTGGATGGTCGTGCCCAGGGGGATGTTCGCCAGCGGGATGGCGTTGCCGACCCGCGCCTCGGCCTCCGGACCGGCCACGACGACGTCGCCGGCCTTCAGCCCGTGGGGCAGGAGCATGTAGCGCTTCTCGCCGTCGCGGTAGTGGAGGAGGCCAATCCGGGCCGAGCGGTTCGGGTCGTATTCGACCGTCGCGACCCGGGCCGGCACGCCCCACTTGTCGCGCCGGAAGTCGATCCGGCGGTAGTGCCGTTTCTCGCCACCGCCGCGATGGCGGACGGTGATCCGGCCCTGGCCGTTGCGGCCTGACGGCCGCGTCTGGGGCTCGAGGAGCGGCTTGTAGGGGTCCCGGGTCGTGATCTCCTCGAAGGTGGACCGGGTCATGAAGCGCCGGCCGGCCGAGGTGGGCTTGTAGGAGCGGAGCGGCATCGTCAGACCCCCTCGAAGAACTCGATCTTCTGGCCTGGCTTGAGGGTCACGATCGCCTTCCGCCAGGGCGTGGTCCAGCCGCTGGTCCGGCCGCGGCGGGCCCCGCGGCGCTTCTCCTTCGCCTTCGTCGTCAGGACGTTGACCGCCGTGACGTCGACCTTGAACAGCTCCTCGACGGCGGACCTGACCTGGATCTTCGACGCGTCCGGGTGGATCTCGAAGGTGTACTTGCCGCGGCCCGACTCGTCCATCGACTTCTCGGAGACGACCGGCCGGATGACGACCTCGTGGGCGGTGAGCGTCACGCGTACACCTCCTCGAGGCGGGCGATCGCCGGCTGCTCGATGACCAGGACGTCGGCCTTGAGCACGTCGACGACGTTGAGCGAGTCGGCGAGGAGGACCTCGACCGCCGGCAGGTTGCGGGCCGACAGGTCGAGGCGCTCGTCGCGGGCGGGCGAGACGATGAGGACCCGGCCGCCCGCCCCGAGGCTGGCCAGGATGCCGGCCAGGGCCTTGGTCCTGATCTCCTCGAGGCCGAAGGCGTCGAGGACGCGGATCGCGTCGGTGCCGAACTTGGCGGTCAGCGCCCCGACGAGGGCCAGGCGCTTCATCTTCCGCGGCAGGCGCTGGGCGTAGGAGCGCGGGTGGGGGCCGAAGACGGTGCCGCCGCCGGCGTAGTGCGGGGCGCGGCGCGAGCCCTGGCGGGCCCGACCGGTGCCCTTCTGGCGGTACGGCTTCCTGCCCCCGCCGGCGACCTCGCCGCGGGTCTTCGTGTCGTGCGTGCCGAGGCGACGGCCGGCCAGCTGAGCGGTCACCGCCTGGTGCATGACCACGGCGTTGACGGGGGCGGCGAAGAGCCCCGCAGGGAGCTCCACCGTGCCGATCGCCTCGCCGGTCCGGTCATAGAGGGTGGTCTCGGGCATCATCGAGCCTTCTTCACGAGGAGGAGCGCGTTCGGCGCGCCCGGCAGCGAGCCCTTGACGAGGAGGAGGTTCCGCTCCGGATCGGTGCGCACGACGCGGAGCTTCTTGACCGTGACCCGCTCATCGCCCATGTGGCCGGCCATGCGCATCCCCCGGTAGACGCGGCCAGGGGTCGTGCCCGGTCCGATCGAGCCCGGCTCGCGGTGGTGGTCGGAGCCGTGCGTCTTGGGGCCGCGCTTGAAATGGTGGCGCTTGATGTGGCCGGCGAAGCCCTTGCCCTTGGAGGTCCCGCTGACGTCCACCAGGTCGCCGGCGGCGAAGAGCCCGACGTCGAGCGTCTGGCCCACGGCGTAGGCGCCGACGTCGTCGACCCGGAACTCGCGGATCACCGCCACCGGGGGGAGGTCGCGGAGCTGGCCCTTCTCCGGCTTCGTCAGCCGGCGGGACGGCTCGGTGCCGAGCTGGACGGCGGCGTAGCCGTCGCGCTCCCTCGTCCGCAGCCGGGTCACGGTGTTGGGCTCGACGGCCACGACGCTGACCGGGATCATCGTCCCGTCCGCGGCGAAGACCTGGGTCATGCCGACCTTGCGACCGATCAGTCCGATGCTCATCGCCGGCTCACATCTTGATCTCGACGTCGACGCCGGCCGCGAGCGAGAGCCGCATGAGGGCGTCGACCGTCTTGGCCGACGGGTCGAGGATATCGACGAGCCGCTTGTGGGTCCGGATCTCGAACTGCTCCCGGCTGTCCTTGTCGATGAAGGGCGAGCGGAGGACGGTGAACTTCTCGATCCGGGTCGGGAGCGGGACCGGGCCCACGACGTCGGCCCCCGTACGCTGGGCGGTCTCGACGATCTGGGCCGCCGACTGGTCGAGCAGCCGGTGGTCGTAGGCCTTGAGGCGGATGCGGATGCGCTGCTTGGCCATGGCCCTACTCGGTGATGCTCGTGATCGCCCCGGCACCGACGGTCCGGCCGCCCTCGCGGATGGCGAAGCGCTGGCCGGTCTCGAGGGCGATCGGGGTGATGAGCTCGACGGTCATGTCGA
>Ga0315268_10003733_pt1 | contig 16674 bp, 26 predicted proteins | sample C1_top_MG_FD_204535 | JGI IMG/M metagenome (GOLD analysis project Ga0315268, IMG submission 204535) | Sediment microbial communities from Yellowstone Lake, YNP, Wyoming, USA - C1_top | ecosystem: Environmental > Aquatic > Freshwater > Lake > Sediment | place: USA: Wyoming | collected 2017-08-01
CCGAAAACTCCTTGGGGTAAACCGGCGCTCGGAAAGAAGACCAGAAAAAAATACAGGTACAGCAACAAATTTATTTTGAAAAGAAGAAAGTAATTTTGAAATATTTGAGAAGATTTTATGTCAAGATGTCTCAAAAAAGGACCCTATGTAGATGAAAGGGTTATGAAAAAAATAAGGGATCGCAAAGCCGGTGACAAGACGGTGATCAAAACCTGGTCGCGTTCCTCGACGATAGTTCCGGAAATGGTGGGATTCACCTTCGGTGTTCATAACGGCCGTGAATTTATTTCAGTATTTATCACCGAAGAAATGATCGGACACAAGCTGGGAGAATTTTCATTGACCAGAAAATTCGTGCGGCATGGCGGAAGAATGCAAAAAGAAATCGAGCAAGCGGCGGCTGTCAAAGAATCGCAAGCGGCCAAGGAGCAAAAAGCCGAGCCGGGGAAATAATAGCCTGATAAAAAAATGGAAGTCAAAGCTCAATTGAACAACTATCGAAAATCGCCGCGAAAAGTCCGGCTGGTCGCCAAGATGATCACGGGCCTGGATGCGATGAACGCTGAAAATCAGTTGCGTTTCGCGACCAAGGGGTCGGCGGTTGATATTCTGAAATTACTCCAGAGCGCGGTGGCCAATGCTGAGAATAATTTTGGCTTAGATAAAGCTAATTTATACATAAAGTCGCTGCGCGTGGACGAAGGTGCCAACCTCAAGCGCTGGCTGCCGAGAGCCCACGGCCGGGCCTCTCTCCTCCTCAAGCGAACGAGCCACGTCGAAATCATCCTCAAGGAAAAAGTTGAAGGCAAGGGCCGAAAAAAAGTCAAAAAACAGGAAATCAAAGAGGTTAGTCTCAAGGAAATGAAGAAGCCAGAGGCTGAGAGGGCGGAAGAGCGCGCCGAAGAAAAGAAACCCAAGCTTCCCGGAACGCGGATCCTCAAAAGTGATGAAGCAGTGAAAGAGCGGGAAGAAAAAGAATTTTTGGACGAAAAAAAGAAAAGTGAAAGCTCGAAAGGATTTTTGAAAAGAGTTTTCAGGAGAAAAAGTATGTAATCCAAAGAAAATATCATGGGACAGAAAGTTAATCCGCGGGGATTCAGAGTTGGGATAACAACCAGCTGGAAGTCTCGGTGGTTCAGTCAAAAAGAATATCCGAAGCAAATGAAAGAGGATTATGAGATCCGTCAATTGCTTGAGAAGCGCTTGCAAAAAGCCGCCGTGGGCTCTATTGATATTGAGCGTTCGGCCGGCGCGGTGAAAATCATCATCAAAAGCGCGAGACCCGGCGTCATTATCGGCCGAGGCGGAACCGGCATTGAGGATATCAGGAAAATTATAAAAGATAAATTTTTTAAGACCAAGAAGACCGAACTCAAAGTCGAGGTGGAAGAGATAAAACACAGCGAGGAAAATCCCAGAGTGGTCGCCAAGAACGTGGCGGAACAGCTCGAAAGGCGCATACCCTACCGCCGAGCACTTAGGGGAACGATCGACCAAGCCATGGAAGGACGGCGCATCAAAGGCATGAAAATCGAAGTGGCGGGCCGGCTGGGCGGATCGGAAATCGCCCGGCGCGAATGGCAGACCAAAGGGAATTTGCCGCTCCACACGATTCGGGCGGATGTTGATTTTGCCCGGGCCGAAGCTCACACAACCTACGGAGTCATCGGAGTAAAAGTTTGGATATATCGGGGAGAAAAATTCGATTAATTGGAAAGTATACCGTTATGTTGATGCCGAAAAAAGTGAAATATCGAAAGCAGCAGCGGGGCGGAAAGCTGCGGACTCGAACCAAGAAGGGAGCGGAAATCAGCTTCGGCAGTTTCGGATTGCGCTCGATCGAAGCCGGCTTGGTGTCAGCTCGCCAAATTGAAGCGGCCAGGCGCGCCATGACCCGTCATGTTCAGCGCGGCGGAAAGATCTGGATCAGAATTTTTCCCCAAAAGCCTATGACCAAAAAAGGCGATGAAACTCCAATGGGAAAAGGTAAAGGAAGCGTTGATCATTTTGTGGCAGTAGTCGAGCCGGGCCGGATAATTTTTGAGATGGATGGAGTCAGTGGTGAAATCGCGAGGCAGGCCCTGAAGTTAGCTTCGGCTAAGCTCTCGGTCAAGACCAGAATTGAAGAGCGAATCTAAGACATATTTATGACCACCAAAGAAATCAGGCAAAAAAATTCCACCGAGCTGCAAGTGAGTCTTTCGGAACTTCGGAACAAATTGACGAAAATGAGGCATGATATTTCTGGAAAACAAGCCAAAAATCATCGGGAATTGAGAAAGATCAAAAAAGAGATTGCTCGAATAATGACAGTTTTAAGCGAGAAAACCAATGACCAAGAATAATTTCGAAAAATCCAATTCTCAAAAAGCCGCCAAGGGCTTCCTCGAGGGGATTGTCAGGAGTGATCGAATGGACAAGACGGTGACCGTGGCGGTTGATACTTTCAAAGCGCACAAAAAATATTTGAAGCGGTATTTGGCGACCAAGAAATATAAAGCGCATGACCCGGAAAACAGATTCAAGATTGGAGACAAAGTCAGAATTCGGGAAGCTAAGCCTCGGAGCCGCGGCAAGAAATGGGAAGTAATCTATTAGCCAATAAGCGAAACTGGCAATTTGATATTTGAATTTAGATTTATATTATGATTCAAGCCGAGACAAAATTGAAAGTGGCCGACAATACCGGTGCGACGATCATCGAATGTTTCAAGGTGCTCGGAGGATCGCGAAAAAGATACGCCAAAATCGGAGATATCATCGTGGCTTCCGTCAAAGCGGCCGAACCGCGCGGCGTGGTCAAGAAGAAAGCGGTTGTGAGAGCGGTTATTGTGCGGCAGAAAAAATCATTGCGCCGAAAAGACGGGTCATATATCCGCTTTGACGAAAACGCGGCGGTGATTGTCGAAGGAACTGATCCGAAGGGCACGCGCGTGTTCGGACCGATCGCGCGTGAAATCCGAGAAAAAGGCTTCACCAAGATTGTTTCTCTCGCGCCGGAAGTTTGGTAAAAATCACGGAACACCTAGCATAATTTATTTGATTCATGAAGATAAGAAAGGGTGACAATGTGAAAATACTCGCGGGAAAAGACCGGGGAAAAACCGGCAAGGTGTTGAGAGTGGATCCGAAAGAGAAAAAGGCGGTTGTGGAGGGTCTGAATTTGGTTAAGAAGCACACTCGGCCGCGCCGCCAGGGTGAAAAAGGACAGCGAGTCTCAGTGCCGGCGCTGATGGACGCTTCTAATCTAATGATAGTTTGTCCGAAATGTTCAAAATTTGCTCGGATTGGATACAAAGTCAGAGGAGAAAAGAAATATCGAGTTTGCAAGAAATGTAAGAATGAAATTTAGAATATGCGACTGAAAGAAAAATATATTCGCGCGGCTAGGGGTGAATACCAGAAAAAATTTGACGTCAAAAATATCATGGCGATTCCCAGGATCACTAAGGTCGTGCTGAATTTAGGGATTGGAAAATACGCGAAAGAAAAAGACGCCTTTGATGAGATTTTTCAGGCCATCCGCTCGATTGCTGGACAGAATCCGGTATATACCCGAGCCAAAAAATCCATTTCCGGTTTCAAGATCCGGGAAAAACAGGAAGTCGGACTGACAGTCACTTTGCGGGGCGAGCGCATGTGGAGTTTTCTCGAGAGGCTGATTGAAGTTGCTCTGCCGCGGATCAGAGATTTTCGCGGGATTGATCCCAAGAACGTGGACCAAGCCGGCAATCTCAATTTGGCCGTAAAAGAACAAATTGTTTTTCCGGAAATTGCCGTTGAAAATGTGAGAAATATTTTCAGTTTTCAGATTACGGTTGTCAATAGCGCTAAATCAAAGGAACAGGGAGTGGGATTATTCCGGCTCCTCGGATTTCCGTTCAAGAAAGAATAATTATATGGCCAAAACATCAGTCGAAGCTAGAGCGAAGAAGAAACCGAAATTCTCGACTCGAATCGTGAGGCGCTGTTGGCGTTGCGGGAGAAAACGCGGATATATGCGGGATTTTGAACTTTGCCGCATTTGTTTCCGGGAGCTTGCGAGCCAGGGAGAAATCCCGGGAGTGAGAAAATCGAGCTGGTGATAATTATTGCAACAATATGGTAGATCCAATCAGTGACATGCTAACCAGAATAAGAAACGCCTCGAGCGCGGGACACGCGGACGTGCTTGTTCCTATTTCCAAAATGAAGAAAAAAATCGCCGAACTGATCGAAAACCAGAAATTCGTGAAGGCGGTCGGGGAAGAAACCGTCGGCGAGAAAAAAATGCTGAGAATCGCTCTTAAATATATTGAAGATAACCGCGGGAAAAGGGCGCCCTACATTCAGGGCATTCAGAGAATCAGCCGTCAAGGCCAGCGGATCTACGTGAAAAGAGACAAAATTCCCTACGTTAAAAGCGGTCATGGTTTTGCGATAATCTCGACTTCTCGAGGGCTGATGACTGACGGCATGAGTCGAAAATCGGGTCTGGGCGGAGAAATAATTTGTGAAATTTGGTAAGACTATGTCAAGAATAGGAAAAAAACCGATTACGATCCCGGAGGGTGTGGAAGTTCAAGTTTCCGGAAAAGAAATTCTGGTGAAAGGACCGAAAGGCAGCCTCAGCTTCCATTTTCACGATGAGGTTGAAATTGTCTCGGAAGGAAAAGAGGTCAAGGTAAACATTCGGAGAGTTAATAAGCAAACCAAGGCCCTGTGGGGACTGACTCGCATGCTGGTGGCTAATATGATCGAGGGTGTCACCCGCGGATTTGAAAAACAACTGGAACTCCAGGGAGTGGGCTTTCGCATGGCGGTTCAGGGCAAGAAGGTCAACATGGCGCTCGGTTTTTCCCACCCGGTGGAAGTTGAAATTCCGGAAGGGCTGGAAGCCAAAATTGAAAAAAATATTTTGACCATTTCTGGCATTGACAAACAAAAAGTTGGCCAATTCACGGCATCGGTGCGGGCTCTCAAGAAAGTTGAACCCTACAAAGGCAAAGGCTTCCGTTATGTGGGCGAAATAGTCAGAAGAAAAGCCGGCAAAAAAGCAGTGGGCGCCGAGAAGTAATATTTATTAATTTAGTATTTGATATGAGCATGAAAAGGAATAGTCTGAAAAGCAGGAGAGCGAGACGTGTCCGAGCCAAGATTTTTGGGACGGCTTTGCGGCCGCGGCTTTCAATATTTCGCAGTGCGCGATACCTCTACGCACAGCTTGTTGATGATGAAACTGGAAAAACTCTCGTTGCCTGCGACAGCCGGAAGATCAAGGGCGGGAGAAATAATGTTGATACGGCGAAAAAAATGGGTGAGGAGATCGCAAAAATTGCCTCAACCAAAAAAATCAAAGAGGTGGTTTTCGACCGCCATGGCTACAAATATCACGGTAAAGTGAAGTCCCTGGCCGAGGGTGCGAGAAATGCGGGACTGAAATTTTGATAATCCCTATTTAAATTAGATGGCAAGAAAAAGATTTCAAAAAAGAGAAAGGCCGGAATACGATCAAAAGCTTTTGGAATTGGCCCGAGTTACCCGGGTGGTGAAGGGCGGACGAAGGTTTCGTTTTCGGGCGACGCTGATCATCGGCAACCGCAACGGGAAAGTGGGCGTCGGAGTGGCTAAAGGCGCCGATGTCAGTGAGTCGATCCGGAAAGCTTTCAATAGCGCCAAGAAGAACATGGTGCAAATCAGACGGCACAACAACACGATTGCTTGCGAGACGGAAGCCAAGGTTGGCAGCGCTCGGGTGCTGGTGAAACCTGCGAGACCAGGCCGCGGTATTGTGGCGGGCGGGGCTGTGCGCGCGGTGACGGAATTGGCCGGTATTCGCGACATTGTTTCGAAATCCATGGGATCAGCGAATAAATTGAACCTCGCGAGAGCTACCGTCAAAGCGTTGGAACAAGTCAAATTTCTGTCCGGACGGGAGAAGTAATTAGAAAATCATGCAAATTCATCAAATCAGAGAAAAATTTGCGAAGAGGAAGCGGCGAGTAGGACGCGGAGGCAAGAAAGGAACCTATTCTGGTCGTGGAATGAAGGGGCAAAAATCCCGGTCGGGCGCGCATATTAACCCGATTTTTGAAGGTGGGCGATCAACACTGATCGAGCATTTGCCCAAAAAGCGCGGGTTCAAATCGATTTTTTCCAAAAATCAAATTGTGAGTCTCGAAAAAATTGAAAAACATTTCAAGGTTGGGGATGAGGTCAGTCCGCTTTCGTTGCATCAAAAAGGATTAGTCTCTAAAATGAAGATGCCCGTCAAGATTCTGGGATCTCATGAGATCGCCAAAAAAATCAGCGTCAGAGGATGTCTTGTATCAAAAAGTGCTCGGGATAAAATCGAAAAAGCGGGAGGAGAAGTTTTATAAGTCCAAATTGCAAAATCCCCGTCCGCTTTGACGTTTGGTTTTTTTATTTATATGTGGGAGAAAGCTATACAAATTTTTAAAATCAAAGAACTTCGAAACAAAATATTATTTGTTCTCGGGATTCTTGTTGTTTTTCGCCTTGCGGCCAATGTTCCAGTCCCCGGAGTGAATGCCGAACAACTCCGGAATTTTTTTGAAAACAATCAGTTTTTTGGCTTGCTGAATATGTTTTCTGGCGGAGGTCTCAGAAATATTTCGATCGTGATGCTCGGGGTCGGACCATACATCACCGCATCCATCATCATGCAGCTTCTCACAATGATTGTTCCGCGGCTCGAGCAGATCTATAAGGAAGAAGGCGAAGCTGGTCGGCAAAAATTCAATATGTGGACGCGCTGGATCACCGTTCCGCTCGCGGCGCTCCAAACATTTGGCATGATCACCCTTTTCCGTTCGCAGGGTATATTCGGAGCCTTGACCGGGCTTCAGCTCGCGACGATTGTCATTACCGCGACCGCTGGCACGGTTTTTTTGATGTGGCTAGGGGAGTTGATTACCGAAAAAAATATCGGAAACGGCGTTTCGATCATCATTTTCGCGGGCATCGTGGCTGGACTGCCGACGACAATATCGCGAATTTTTGCCATCTGGGATCCTTCCAAACTGTTCATCTATATTGGGTATCTGGTTTTCGCCCTGGTAGTGATCGGAGGAGTCGTGTTCATCACGGAAGGCCAGCGAAATATTCCGGTTTCCTATGCCAAGCGAATTAGAGGCAATCGGGTTTACGGCGGGACCTCGACCCACTTGCCGCTCCGAGTGAATCAAGCTGGGGTTATTCCGATCATTTTCGCGATGTCAATTATGCTTTTTCCCGGGATGATCGCCAATTTTTTCGTCCACGCGTCGAATTCAGCAGTCGCGGGCGTGGCTGCATCCATCAGCAATCTTTTCAAAAATCAGTGGTTTTATGGAACGGCTTATTTCTTTTTAGTTGTGCTTTTCACGTATTTTTATACTGCCGTGACTTTTGACCCGAAAAATATTTCTGAAAATCTCCAGAAGCAAGGCGGCTATGTCCCGGGAATTCGTCCTGGGCCATCCACTTCGGAATATTTGCTGCGAGTTTTGAACCGGATAACGCTCACGGGAGCGCTCTTCCTGGGCGCGATTGCGGTTTTGCCGTTTATCGTTCAAGGACTCACGAATATTCAGTCGCTCACGATCGGCGGGACGGGACTTCTTATTGTGGTGAGTGTCGTGATTGAAATTATGAAGCAAATCGAATCCCAGCTCATTATGCGGGATTATGAAGGATTTTAGTCACATAACATGTAACATGGAACACATAACATAGATATTGCTCCATGCTCCATGCCCCATGCTTTATGAATCTAATCATTCTTGGTCCTCAAGGTTCTGGCAAAGGAACGCAAGCGGAAATGCTGGCTGAAAAATACAATCTGGAGCACATTGAGATGGGCAAATTTCTTCGCGATGTTGCGAAGCAGAACACGCCTCTTGGGAAAACCATCAATGAGATTATTAATATCCAGGCCAAACTAGTCGACGACAAGATTCTGAAGAAAGTTTTGCATCTCAAGCTCCAGGATTTGCCTAGAGAGCAGGGAATAATTTTTGACGGCGTGCCGAGGCGCGAGGACCAACTTCGTTATATCGAGGAGGCTATGCGGGAATTCGGACGAAGGATCGATGCGGTCATTAATGTCAGTCTTTCCAAAGAAGAATCGATCAAGAGAATATCCAATCGGTGGGTTTGCCGAAAAAATCAGCATGTCTTGATTATGGGGAAAGATGTGCAAAGCGAAAAGGATAAATGTCCTATTTGTGGCAGTGAAATCTTTCAAAGAATTGACGACACGTCCGAGCGCATCGAAACGAGACTTGGCATATACCACAAAGACACCCAGGCCGTCGTTGACTACTACCGGGACAAAGGATTACTGATTGAAATTGACGGAACCCCAAGCATCGAAGAAGTCAGCAAAAATATCCTAAGGGAACTTGAGAAAAAGATAAATGATTGATTTGAAATCCAATAAAGAGATAGAAACGATGCGGGCTGGAGGCCGGATTTTGGCTGAGATTCTCGAAAAACTGCGCCAAGAAATCCAGCCGGGAACCAGCTCCGCCGAACTCGAAAAGCTCGCTCGCGAGCTTGTTTTTTCAATGGGCGCGCGGCCTTCGTTTTTGGGCTATCGGCCTGGCGGATCGGGTGAGGGTTATCCGGCGGCGCTATGTGTTTCAATAAACGACGAAGTCGTTCACGGCTTGCCCGGCGAAAATAAGGTTATTTTTGAAGGCGATCTGGTGAAGCTCGATATGGGCGTCGAATACGAGGATATACATACCGATGCGACGATTATGGTTGGGGCCGGGAAAATTTTGCCCGCGGCCGAAAAGTTGATGCGGGTGACCAGGGAGTGTCTGGAGCTCGGGATCAAAGAAATCAAACCGGGAGTATCTCTCAATAATTATGCCCAAGCCGTTCAAGGGCACGCCGAGAAGAACGGTTTTTCAGTTGTCAGGGATTTGGTCGGCCACGGCGTCGGCCGCACCGTTCACGAGCCGCCGCAGGTTATGAACTATGTCGACAAAAAAATGGAGAAAATAATTCTGAAAGTGGGGATGACTTTGGCGCTTGAGCCGATGATCAACGAAGGCGGATATGAAATATATCTCGCCGAGGATGGCTGGACCTACAAAACCGTGGATGGAAAACTCAACGGGCATTGGGAGCACACGGTCGCGGTGACGAAAGGTGGATGCGAGATTTTGACGAAATAAAAAGCCCCCGAAACAGAGGTTTCCGCGGTGGGAAACATGTTTCGGGGACTGACGGAGGCATGATTTACTTCAGTTGAGCCTCGAGTTTATCGAGAGCCTCTTTCGCCCTTTTATGCTTAGGGTTCAATTTGATGGCCTCCTGATAGTAGCGTCGGGCCTCTTCAAGATCATAGCGCCTTTCTTTATAGCGATAGCGATCTTCTTTATAGCTAGCAAGATCGTAGAATCTTTCAGCTTCTTTCTTGGCATCAACAGCGCACTTTGGCGCCAGATGCGTTGACCTGCTGTTCGCCCTCTCATACTCTTGAGCCTCGAGTTTATCGAGAGCCTCTTTCGCCCTTTTATGCTTAGGGTTCAATTTGATGGCCTCCTGATAGTAGCGTCGGGCTCCTACCAGATCTATGCGCTTTTCATTGATGAGGCCAAGATTGTAGGCTGCTTCGGCGGCTATCCTTGCAGACGCATCCCGATCTGCCACGATGTAAGCAATCTGTTTATTAGCCCTCACAACCTCTCTTCCATACCACACATACTTTTTCATAGCCTCCGAATATTTAGGTTGGGTTAGCTGCAGTCGCCTAACGACTGGGTCCGATGATTTCTGAGGCCACTTCAAGCTAACTATGGTGCTAGCTATACATACAAAGATGAGAGCTGCAAAAATCAGAATTACTATTTCGCTTTTTCCTGAATCTTTCAACATTTGATTTCCTCCCTTATTTGGGCTAAAATCTCAACAAATTGTATAGGAACTTATCAACGATAAAGATTATCATAATATATTCAGCATGTCAATACCTAAGCTAAAAAAGCCTTGTATAAACTATATATTAGGCATAGATTATGGGGAGTCGAAGGTTGGCCTGGCAATCGCGGATTCGGAGACGCGGATGGCTTTTCAGTATGGAACGCTGGAGAATAACAAAGATTTACTTCAAAAATTGGTGGAGGTTGTTAAAAAGGAAAGTATTCGTAAAGTTATAATTGGAGTTGCGAGCTACATAAATAAAGAGCCTGTGGTTTACCCTGGAGAAAAACTTGGGGAATTAATCAAGAATAAATTAAATATAGATGTAGAATACCAGGAGGAAATGTTTTCAACTCAGCAGGCCCAAAGAAATCTTATTGAAAAAGGCGTGAAAAAAATCAAGAAATACGACCATCAGGAAGCGGCCAGGCTGATTCTTCAGAGCTGGTTGGATAAAAGCGGATAATATGATAAAATTAAAAGGGAAAAACGAAAAGTGAAAAGCAACAACTAAAAGCTAAAAGGTTTTAAGTTTTGCATTGTTGTTTTTACCTTTTCGCTCTTAGCTTTTACTTTAATTTTATGTCCGAAATAAACAAAAAACCCTATCTCTCCGTCATTATTCCATCCTACAAGGAAGGAAAGCGCATTGGCCATAATCTGATGGAGATAAAGCACTACCTCGATCAAAAAGATTTTTCCTACGAAATTTTGGTTGTGGTTGATGGATCCCCGGACGATACCGCCAAAATCGCCAAAAGCTATACTGACAAGCTGAAAAACCTGACCGTAATCGCCAATCCCAAAAATCATGGCAAGGGATATGTCGTGAGGCAGGGACTTCTGGAAGCCGAAGGAGAAATTCGAGTGTTTCTCGACGCCGACGGATCGACTTCTATCAAGCACGTTGACAAATTTCTGCCTGAATTCAAAAAGGGATTTGAGGTTGTGATCGGCTCGCGCAAGGTCAAGGGTGCCTTCATCCAGGTTCATCAACCCAAATACCGGGAGATTATGGGGGATATGGGAAATTGGATGATTCGCATAGTTTTGGGATTGTGGAGTTTTCCCGACACCCAATGCGGTTTCAAAATGCTGACCGGAAAAGCGGCTGAAGCGGTTGCTAGCCGAATGGTTGTCGATAGGTTTGGTTTTGATTTTGAACTCATAATTCTTGCCAAAAAAATGGGCTTCAAAATAAAACAGATGCCGGTGCGCTGGCTGAACGAAGAAGGATCAACTGTCGGGCTGACCGGCCCCAATGGCTTCATCCAAGTTTTGATTGATTTGTTCAAAACGAAATGGAGATTGATGGCCGGACAATATAAACTTTGACTTTCATGGAGTACATAGCATGGAGCATACAACGATTTGTTCCATGAGCCATGTTCCATGTTAAGTGAAATAAAGTGGAGGAAAACAAAAAAGAAAAAAAATCATCGAAGATTTCGGAGCTCCGCCAGGATCCGATTACCGGCGACTGGGTTGTGATCGCCGTGGGGCGGGCCAAACGCGCCAAGGAATATATTAAGGCGCGTGAGCCCTATCCGCCGCTCGAAGACAAATGCCCTTTCTGTTTTCCGGAAGAAACCGGCCAAGAAAAGGATACGCTTATATTCCGTCGCAGCGATGGCGATTGGAGTCTTCGAGTCCTGCCGAACAAGTTTCCGGCTTTTTCGCGGAATCAAGCCCTGCGCCATTGGGAAGAAGGCCCGTATTTTGGGATGAACGGCGTCGGTTATCACGAAGTCGTCATCACGCGCGATCACGCGCGCCAAATCGCGGTTCTTGATCCGATCGAAGTCGCGGAAATAATCGATGCCTATCAGGATCGCTACATTGCTCTTATGAGCAAGAAATCCGTGAATTATATCGAGATATTTCATAATCACGGCCGCGAAGCCGGTGCCTCGCTTGAGCACCCCCACTCGCAGTTGATGGCCATCCCGGTCATTTCGCCTGGCGTGAAGTTGGAGCTCGACGGCGCGGAAGTCTATTACCGGAATTTTCAGAAATGTGTCTATTGCGCGATCGCTGAATGGGAGCTTAAGAACAAGAAAAGATTGATTTTTGAAAATGACAATTTTTTGGCTTTTTGCCCCTTTTCGTCGCGAGTGGCCTTTGAGGTCTGGGTAATGCCAAAGAAACACAAGCCCTATTTTGAGCGCATAAACAATGAAGAGAAAGTGGACCTCGGCGAGGCTCTCCAGAAAGCCGTTGCGATGGTTTATCACACCCTTCAAGATCCGCCCTACAATTTCTATATTCACACCTCTCCCTGCGACGGAAAGGATTACCCGCATTACCACTGGCACATTGAGATATTGCCGCACACAGCCATTTGGGCCGGATTTGAGCTTTCGACGGGGATTGAAATTTCAACCATCGAGTCGGAGAAAGCGGCTAAAGAATTATTGAGCAGGGTGTAGCGAGTAGTGAGTAGAGAGGGAATTTGTTAGATATTTTTCTACTTTCTACTTGCTACTCACTGCTAGCTATAATTAATGTTTCACATTGACTATTCTCATCTATTTCGGAACATACCGCCCGAGCTCGCGACCTTTCTGATCGCAATGGTCCCGATTTCGGAGCTCCGAGCCTCGATACCCATTGCCATTGAGGCTTATCATCTTTCCGCGCCAGCCGCATATTTGTGGTCGGTTTTGGGAAATTTAGTGCCGATGATCCTCATCGTTTTGATTTTGGAACCTGTGGCCAGTTGGCTTTCCCGAAATTTTCGAATATTTGAAAGATTTTTCAACTGGCTCTTTGAGCACACCCGGAAAAAAGGCCAAAAAAAGTTTGAACGCTGGGGGGAATTGGCGGTTTTTATTCTGACTGCAACTCCCATTCCACTTCTCGGAGGTTGGACGGGACCGCTGGCTGCTTTCGTGTTTAATATAAAGCTCAAGAAATCAATTCCGCTGATAATTCTCGGCTGCATGACGGCAGGAGTGATAGTGACGATATTTACTTTAGGCTTTTTTTAGAATTTGTTATATTTATGAAAAAGAAACTCGTTGTTGGCAACCTCAAAATGAATCCGGTGAGCCCGGCTGAATTCGAGCGGTATTTGGATATGCTCGAACGGGAAAGTCAGAACAAGAAATTTGAACGGACAGAAATTGTCATTTGTCCGCCGGCGATTTATTTTGACCGCCTTATCCGGCGCAAAATGAAAAAAGTGCAACTGGGAACGCAAAACGTTTTCTGGGAATATCAGGGAGCCTATACCGGTGAAATTTCCGCGGCGATGATGAAAGCGGCGGGAGCCCAATATGCGATTGTCGGCCACAGCGAAAGAAGGAAATATTTCGGCGAAGATGAAAATATTATCAACCTGAAACTGAAAGCGATTCTCAAAGCAGGCCTCTCCGCCGTTTTGTGCATCGGTGAAAGTCTGGAAGAAAGGAAAGACGGGCAAACGGCGCCGGTTCTCAAAAAACAGATCAAAGATTCACTTCTGGGTGTTGGGACGGGAAAAGCTGAATGTATTACTCTTGCGTATGAGCCGATCTGGGCGGTCGGCACGGATAAAACTCCCACTTCCGATGAGATTCTCGAAGCCAAATTGATTATAAAAAAGGCTCTAACCGAACTTTTTTCCAAAAAAGCGGTCGAAAAAATGAGAGTAATCTATGGCGGATCGGTAAAATCTTTTTTAGCGAAACAGGTTTGTCTTGACCCAGCGATGGATGGAGCGCTTATTGGCCGGGAGAGTCTCGCGCCGCACGAATTTTTGAAAATAGCGGAAATAATCGATAAAAATTAGAATAATGCATTTATCTCGCGCACCGATGTTTGAAAAAATACACCTTATAAATTTCAAAAGATAAATTTATGCTAGCCAGTGTCAAAGAAATTCTCAAGGAGGCCAGAAATAATGGATACGCGGTTGGAGCATTCAATGTGTTCAATATGGAGGAAGCTCAAGCAGTTGTTCGGGCTGCGGTCAGAAAGCACACCCCGGCCATAATCCAAGTGACTGAAAAAACCATGGATTATGCGGGAGATTGGGTGATCTGTGATGTGGTGAAGTCGATAATTGAAAGGGAATCCGCTTCGATCCCGGTTGGTTTTCATCTTGATCACGGACATAGTTTTGACATCGTCATGCGGGCGATTGACGCAGGGCTCAATTCGGTGATGATTGATGCCTCCGACAATCCTCTCCGGGAAAATATGACGATAACCAAGAGAGTGACTGACTATGCCCATGCCAAAAATGTTTCGGTTCAAGCTGAACTCGGAACTGTGCCGCACCTCGGAGGAATGGAGCAAAATCCCGACTGGGACAAAATAATGACGGATCCGCTGGAAGCCAAATGGCTGGTCGAAGAAACGGGTATTGACGCTTTGGCAGTGGCTATCGGCAACGCTCATGATTTTTTTCGAGAACGGGCGGAGCCGGACTGGGAAAGGCTTGCGGAGATCCACAAACTTGTTCCCGAAACTTTTTTGGTTCTTCATGGAGCGAGCGACTGGGTAAATCACAAAGTCGCGGAAGCGGTGAAACGGGGAGTGGTTTGCTTCAATATTGACACAGATTTGCGGGTGGCTTTCAACACGGTTCTCTGCCAGTTCACTCGAGATAAATGCAATATCATTGATCCGCGGGTGGTTATGGACGAAGCTCGCACGGCGGTGCAAAAAGTGGTTGAAAAGAAAATTGATCTTTTTAGATATCCCGAGCGAAGCTAAAAAAATGAAAATCAGAACAAATAATCAGCTTGTCTCACGCTTTAGGCTGGTGGCCCAAGCTTTGGCATCTTTTGTTTGTCTCATTGGAATTTCGGCCACGCTGGGCTGGCAGTTCAACGTGTCCATCTTGAAAAGAATTTTGCCGAGTCTTCCGGTGATTGCTCCTAACACGGCGGTTGCCTTTATCATTGTGGGAATATCGATATTGGTTCTTTCCAAAAAAAATCGCGGAAAATCAATAGCCAATTATTTTTTGTGGGCGCTTTCCGCCGCTATCCTGGTCTTGGGGATGGCGACCCTTCTGGAATATATCTTTCAGATAAACCTGGGTGTCGACCGAATTTTTTTCGCCCGCCAAATGGGTGCTAGCACCGTTCGAATGTCGCCGCAAAGTGCGTTCAATTTTTTCTCGATTGGTCTCGCAATGTTTTTCTTTGCCTTTCCCGGGAGAAAAACCATCGCAATTGGACAAGCCATTATTCTTTTGGCTGGTTGCGTGGCGCTGACTTCACTTTTCGGTTTCATTTATAACATTGCTGACCTTTATACCATCGGACCCTACAAAGGGATGGCGGCGCACACAGCGGTGGCATTCGTGTTGGTTTTTGCGAGCTTGCTGCTCTCTCATTCCGAAGCTGGTTTTATGCAGATTTTTGTGAGAAGAGGCCTCAGCGCGGTCGCGGCCAGACGTCTTTTCGGGGCGCTCACAATAGTTTTTTTGTTCGAAATCCTGGTGATGGAAGGACGGCGCTCAAATCTCTACGGGGCGACTTCCGAGTCGCTTATCCATCTAGTCGTGGTTGCGGGTGTTTTTGTTTTTCTTATCTTTTTTTCCTTTCGATCGCTCGACCAATTGACCGAAGCCGAGCAAAGCCTGGCGCATATTCGGGATATCGACCGGGCCAAGACGGAATTTGTTTCTTTGGCTTCGCATCAACTGCGCACCCCGTTAACCTCAGTTTCCTGGTTTGCCGAAATGCTCCTCAAAAATGAGGTTGGCTCATTGAATACAAAACAAAAAGAATATCTCAACGAAATGTATTCGGGAAACCGTCGCATGATTGATTTGGTCGATGATCTTTTGAACGCGTCGCGGATAGATATGGGGGTGCTGGTAGTGGAGCCGAAACCGATGAACCTCGAAAAAGTTATTCGAAGTATCCTGACCGAGCTTGATCCGGTTGCGAAAGGGAAAAACATCAAGGTGACGGCCAATTTTTCCGGTGATCTGGCGAGTGTTGAGCTTGATCCGGAGCTGACCAGAATTATCTTTCAAAATTTGATTTCAAATTCAGTGAAGTATACTCCGACCGGCGGCAGTGTTTCGGTCCAGGTTGAAAGAATGGGGACATGGATAAAAGCCAAAGTATCCGACACGGGCTATGGCATTCAAAAGAACCAGCAGAATCGCATATTCACAAAAATGTTCCGAGCTGATAACATAAGAAACAAGGAGACCGATGGAACAGGGCTTGGTCTCTATATCGCGAAAGCCATCACCAGGCAATTCGGAGGAAAAATCAGTTTCCAGTCCGAGGAAGGGAAGGGCACGGTATTTTTTATCGATTTACCTGTCAAGATCAAAGGTACTAAAAGAAATAAGACCTAAATTTGCGTTATAAATTTTTTTGAAAAAATCTATGGAGTCACAAAACAACGGGAAAAAGATTCTGATCATCGAAGATGAGCTACCGATGCTCAAGGCTCTCTCGGAAAAATTCAGTCGGGAGGGTTTCTCGGTGGTCGAAGCAAAAAATGGGCAGGAGGGACTGGAGCTCGCGCTCTCGAGCCATCCCGATCTAATCATTCTTGATCTCTTTATGCCCGTGATGGACGGGAAAGAGATGATGGTAAAATTGCGGGCCGATGAATGGGGCAAAAAGGTGCCGATAATGATTCTCACCAATCTCAATCCAGATGACAAAGTTCTTAATGAAATTCTCAAAAGCGGTCCGGCCTATTATTTCATCAAATCGAAGTGGCAACTTGAGGAATTGGTCGGTAAAGTAAAAAAAGAGCTGAAGCTCAGCTGAAGTTCTCATTTTTAGAAATAAAAAA
>Ga0315268_10003734_pt1 | contig 16672 bp, 17 predicted proteins | sample C1_top_MG_FD_204535 | JGI IMG/M metagenome (GOLD analysis project Ga0315268, IMG submission 204535) | Sediment microbial communities from Yellowstone Lake, YNP, Wyoming, USA - C1_top | ecosystem: Environmental > Aquatic > Freshwater > Lake > Sediment | place: USA: Wyoming | collected 2017-08-01
CCGCTGATGGTAGCCGCCATGAACGGCCATATACATGTTGTACAAATTCTGCTTAAACGGGGGGCGGATCCAGCGTTGCACGATAATAAGCATATGCGTGCAAGCGACCATGCACTGGCTCATGGCGATACCGATATTGCTGAATTATTGCTCAAATTTCGAAAATAGCGGTACTGAACGACCTCATGGCCGAATATCGTATACTTCGCATAATGTATATTATGTAAAATAATTGGGCAAAAGTAAAACTTCCTAATACAGGGATTTTGTGGCGATTTAGTTCTTCCCCTCTGCCCGCCGCGATCGTTTCGAAATTACCCAGTAAGCTGCTGCGACGAGCAGGGTCAGTGCCAGCGCGCCCGCCAGCCACAATTCTGCCGTATGCACCCGCAGCAGCCAGACTTCAATCTGCTGACCGAAGTAGTAGACGCCAGAACTCCATGCGCCAACCCAAAGCAGCGCGCCCAGCGCGTTGTAGAATACGAAGCGTTTCCAGCCCATTCCGGCACTGCCCGCAGCGATGCCGTTGAGTTGCCGCAGCACCGGGAAGAAACGCGCGACGATGACGACTTCCGGTAAGCGTCCAACCGCCCCACCTACCCAAGACGCGCGTTAGACGTTAGCACGCAACGGCAACAACGCATCAATCCGGCTATTGGGCCAAACGGGAAGTTTCTCAATCGTCTGTTTCAACCAAGCATAAGGCTCGATCCCATTCAGCTTAGCCGTCGCCAGCAGACTTTGAATCGCAGCGGCGCGTTTTCCCGCCCGTTCCGAACCCGCGAACAACCAATTCTTGCGCCCCAGGGCAATCGGCCGGATCGCATTCTCCACCGGGTTATTATCGATGGGCCTGAGCCCGTCCTCCGCATAACGCTGGATCGCCGGCCAGCGCTTCAGGCTGTAATCCAGGGCACGCGCCATGCCGCTATTGTCTGCCACCGTCAGCCGACACCCGATCAACCAATCGTGCATCGCGGCAAGCTTCGGCTGCGATTCCCTTTGGCGCAACTCAGCGCGCGCTGCGGCATCCCAGTCGCGTGCCTGTTGTTCGATGGCATACAGCTCGGCAATGCGCGTGAGGGCTGCTTGCGCCAACGGATGCGGGTTGGCCGCATTAATCTCGAAGAATTTACGCCGTGCATGCGCCAGACACGCAAGCTCAGTGACGCCGGTCTGAAACAGCGCTTTGTACCCCGCATAGTCATCCACCATCAAGTGACCCCGCCAGTCGCGCAAGAAATCTTGCACATGCCGCCCGCTGCGGCTTAACTGGTAATCGAAGACAACGATGGGCGGCCCGGTATCTAAATCATTGCTGCGATAAGTCCACAGATAGGCGCGATGGGTTTTACCTTGGCCCGGATCGAGTTGTGCCACCGGGGTCTCGTCCGCATGCAACACCGGGCTTTGTTTGAGTAACTCCGCCAAGCGATCCGCCAAGGGCTGCAAGGCCACGCCCACACGTCCCACCCATTCGGCCAAGGTGGAACGGGCGATGCCCACGCCTTGGCGCTGGCTGATTTGTTCGATGCGATACAGCGGCAGATGATCCAGATATTTCTGCGTCACCACCCACGCCAGCAAGCCGGGGGCGGCCAAGCTACCATCGATCACGGCGGCGGGAATGGGGGCAGCCGATACCGTCTCGCAAGCGCGGCAGGCGTATTGCCCACGGATGTGGCGCTGCACGAAGAAGCGCGCCGGTTCGACATCGAGTTGCTCGCTGATGTCTTCGCCAATCTTCACCAGCGGATTGCCGCATTGGCCGCAGGTGCAAGACTCGGGTTCGTGCCGATGTTCGATACGGGGCAGATGATCGGGCAAGGGCTGACGGCCTGCGGACTGGCGTGGGCCACGCACGGTGGGAGCGGCTTGCTCGACTTCGGCCTCGATGGCGCCCAGGTCGACGTTCCAGGTTTCTTGGAATAGATCGCGCTGTTCTGGGGAGAAGGCTTCGTTCTTATGTCCGAAGCGGATGCGGCGATGGTGCGCGAGTTCTAGGGTAAGGGCTTGAATCTTGAGCTGTGCGGCCTGGAGTTCGGTATCGCGCGCGGCGAGGGTTTGGCTGGCTTGGGAGAACATCGTCGACACCCAATTGGCCAAGTCTGGAGCGGGATTGAAACAAGCCAATTCGGTATCGAAATCCATGCGCGAATTATACCACGAAATGCCATTTACACCCTATAAATACAGCACTTTTATCGATATTTATGCGCATGCTCCGGACGTGATTTCAGCACCCGGTTTATACCTGCCACTGCGCGGGCGGCGGCGCGCTCAAGCGTTGCCAATCCACGCCGGTGACGAGCCAGTGCCAGTCGCGCTGATTCAGATGCAATACGGCCTCTGGGCTTCGTGGCCAGACGAAGCGGCCGTGGTGCAGACGCCGCTGGCACAACCACACGCCGCTGCCATCCCACACCAGCAGTTTGATGCGGTTGCCGCGCCGGTTGCGAAAGGCGTAGGCGCTGCCATCGCAGGGGGTCTTGCCCAAGGTTTGCTGGATGCGTAGCGACAGGCCGTCAATGCCGAGCCGCATGTCGACGGCTTCGATGCAAATCCACACGGACTCGGGCTGCGGGCTCATGGCAGTTGTTTGAGGAGGTCCGCTAAATCGACCAGCGCCACGGAACCGGGCAGGATGAGCTCCCATCCGGCGGGGCTGCGCAGTGTAGCGTGATCGGGGCAGCGGGCAACTTGTACCGGAACCAGGGTCAGCGGCGCGGCACAGCGAAGCTTGCCGGTATTCGGCAAAATTTGTCTGCGCCAGTAATCGAAGGTCGACAGCGACAGTCCTTCGCGTGCGCAGTAGGCGCGTTGGCTCAGACCGCTTGATTCCCAGCGGCTGAAATGTTGTTGCCAGCAGGATAACTTTTTTGCATCGCTTGCCATGGACGCTCCTCGCCTGGTGTTAGCGCGGGAGAGTCTGCGACGTTTGAGTGGATTAGGATAGGTGGGGCGGCTGGACGCTTACAAAGTACAAGCCACTGTCGAAGCTTGGCCTGTGGATGTTGTCGCAGACTACGCAAGGATTGTCGAACTTCTTATCGAGCACGGCCCGAACTTGCGTTTACCTCACTCACGCGCCTTTGGTGGCGGGTTGTTTGAATTACGCCCGCGCGGAAAATCGGGCATTGGAAGAGCGTTCTATTGTTTTCTTATTGGGCAACGCGTGGTGGTGCTGCATGCTTTTATTAAAAAGTCGCAGCAAACACCGCAGCCAGAAATCAAGCTTGCGCGCAAGCGAATGAAGGAGATACAAAATGGCTGAACTTAAATACGACCCTGTGCCGCACAATCAAAAAGCTTTTCTTGAAAAGGCATCGAAACGCCGTGGCTTTCGCGAAGCCCATGATGCCCTTGAAGCCGAGTATGCGCTCGCGCATGAAATGCTGTCTGCGCGCACGCGCGCGGGACTTACTCAAGAAGCAGTCGCTGATCGTATGGGCACCACCAAGAGCGCCGTCTCGCGGCTTGAAAGTGCTGGAAAGCATGCCCCTTCCATGGCATCACTCAAGAAATATGCTGACGCAGTAGGCTGTACGCTCAAGATTGAATTCATCTCGCAACCAGTCAAACGACGCACCGCAGCCCAACCCGGCGTTCGAGCGGACGCGCCAAAAGCGGCGCGCCGCTCGACTTGAACGTTGTGGAGACGAAGCATGAGGTCTTCCTGAAAACGATCATCCCGAGTCGAAAGGCCACTCGTATCTATCTTGATGAGGAGCGTTGAAATGGGCAAAGAAAGTAAACTTAGAAGAAGAAATTCTGGCTTCTTTTGAAAGGGGTGAATGGCAGCCCGTTCCCAAAAACAAAAGTGAAATCGCACGTTTTGCGGCAATGGCTTCTGCCTCTCTGGCTAAAGACAAGCGGGTCAACATTCGCATCTCATCCCGCGACCTCGACGATATTCAAGCAAAGGCCGCAGAAGAAGCGATCCCTTATCAAACATTGATGTCCAGCGTCCTTCACAAGTACGTCACAGGGCGTCTTGTAGAGCCGCAGGCCAGCCTAACCCATCGTTCAAGCGGGACGCGCCAAAAGCGGCGCGCCCCTTAACTCACACATTGAACAGGAAATTCAGCACGTCACCATCCTTGACGACGTATTCCTTGCCTTCAGAGCGCATCTTGCCCGCTTCCTTCGCGCCCTGCTCGCCGTTGCAAGCAATGAAATCGTCGAAGCCAATGGTCTGCGCGCGAATAAAGCCGCGCTCGAAATCAGTGTGGATCACACCAGCGGCTTGCGGCGCGGTATCGCCTTTGTGGATAGTCCAGGCGCGGACTTCTTTAACGCCCGCGGTGAAATAAGTCTGCAAGCCTAACAGGTCATACGCAGCGCGGATCAGGCGATTCAGCCCCGGCTCTTCCAAACCCATATCCGCCAGAAACAGGTTGATGTCTGCGTCGGATAAATTAGCAATCTCCGCTTCCATTTGCGCGCTGATCGCCACCACCGGCGCGTGTTCGGCTTGTGCATAGGCTTGGACTCGCGCGAGAAATGGGTTGTTCTCGAAGCCGTGCTCGTCCACATTCGCCACATACATCGTGGGCTTGAGCGTGAGTAGGCACAGCGGCTTCAATAGCGCCAACTGCTCTTCATCCAACTTCAGACCACGCACCGGCTTGGCTTGGTTGAGTTGCGCTAAAACCGGCTCCAGCACCGCCACCAGTTTCGCCGCCTCTTTATCGCCGGAGCGCGCTGTTTTTTGGTAGCGATGCAGTGCTTTCTCCACCGTGGAGAGATCGGCCAAGGCCAGCTCGGTGTTGATGGTTTCGATATCGGAAATCGGATCGATCTTGCCCGCCACATGCACGATATCGGTGTTCTCGAAACAGCGCACCACATGCGCGATGGCATCGGTCTCGCGGATATTGGCGAGAAATTTATTGCCCAGCCCTTCGCCCTTGCTGGCGCCCGCGACCAGGCCCGCGATATCCACGAACTCCACCACCGCCGGCTGGGTTTTCTGCGGCTGCACGATGGTCACCAATTGCGCCAGCCGCGGATCGGGTACTTCGACAATGCCGACATTGGGCTCGATGGTGCAGAAAGGATAGTTCTCCGCCGCGATGCCCGCCTTGGTGATCGCGTTGAACAGCGTGGACTTGCCGACATTGGGCAGCCCGACGATTCCGCATTGAAGGCTCATATAAAAATCCGTGATTAGGTGATTGGGTGATTGGGTGATTGGGTGATTGGGTGATTGGTGAACGGTAAGCGAAGTGATGAGGCTATGCAATCACCCTTCACCGATCACCGTTTACAGGTTTTTCTTTGGTATGCAATTGCTGCATGGCTGCCGCCATATCGCCCGCCACCATCAAGGACAGCGCGCTCAAGCTTTTATCCAGCGCATCGCGGATCAAGTGCTCTTCCGCTTGGCTCGGGCGATGCAGCACGAAATCAGCCACCGCCTCTTTGTCGCCGGGATGGCCGATGCCGATGCGCAGACGCCAAAAATCCGGGCCCAAGCGCGCGATAATGTCTTTCAGCCCGTTGTGCCCGCCCGGCCCGCCGCCGCGCTTCAGGCGCGCGGCGCCCGGCGCCAAATCGAGTTCGTCGTGCACCACCAGTATTTCTTCCGGCGCAATTTTGTAATAGCCGGCGAGGGCACTTACCGCTTGGCCGCTGATATTCATATACGTCTGCGGGGCTACCAGCCACACCTCTTGCCCGTGCAAGTTTGCCCGCGCCACCGCGCCGTGAAAGCGCGACTCCAAGCGCAAGCTCGCCCCCGCCTGGCGCGCGACCGCGTCGAGGAACCAGAAACCCGCGTTGTGGCGCGTATCGGCATATTCACGGCCGGGGTTGCCGAGGCCGGCAATGAGGCGAATGGCGGTCATAGGCTTAGTTGAAATGAAAAAGCCCGTCGGGGACGGGCTTTCTCCTGGCAGTACCCGCGATCAAGGCGCTGCCGGAGCCGCGCCAGCCGCGGGTGCGGCGGCAACAGCAGCAGCGGCCGGTGCCGGAGCCACTTCTTCTTCCACGCCACGCGGTACGACACAAGCAGCGACGGCTTGGTCCGCGCCGTGGCTCAAACCGATGAACTCCACGCCCGCCGGCAGCGCGACCTGAGACAAATGCAGCGACTGCCCGGCTTGCAAGCTGGACAGATCGACTTCGATGAACTCGGGAAGGTCTTTGGGCAAACACGACACTTCGGCTTCATTCAAAATATGCGTGATGTTGCCGCCGGTGAGTTTTACGCCCGGCGCGGCATCGCCATTCTTGAAGTGCAGCGGCACTTTCATATGCACTTTTTGGTTTGGGTCCACGCGCTGAAAGTCCACGTGCATGATGAGTTGCCGAAAGGGGTGGACTTGTACGTCGCGCAGCAGCACTTGCTCTTTGGCGCCATCCAGATTCAAGGACAGGATGGAAGCGTGGAACGCTTCTTTGCGCAGCTGCTGCACCAGGCTGTTGTGATCGAGTTCGATATTCGCGGCGGGTTTGTCCGCGCCATAGATGATGGCCGGAACTTTGCCCGCGCGACGCAGACGGCGGCTCGCACCCGTGCCCTGCAATTGACGCGCATTGGCGCTTACTTCAAATACCATGATGACACTCCTCAATTTGGCTTGCCCGCGACCAGGCTAGCCGGGTTAAAAAAGTTCCGGGTTAGGCGTTCTGGGTTTCGGGTTTTAACCCGGAACTCGGAACGCGAAACAAGAAACTCCGAATTACTCCGTAAACAAAGAGGATACCGAGTCCTCGTTACTGATGCGGTGCAGCGTCTCGGCCAGCAATTCGGCAACCGACAATTGGCGAATGCGGCCGCATTGTTTGGCTTCATCGCGCAGCGGAATGGTGTCGGTGACCACCAGTTCGTCCAACTGCGAATTGCTGATGCGCTCCACCGCGTTGCCCGACAGCACCGGGTGCGTGCAATACGCCACCACCCGTTCCGCGCCGTTGTCCTTCAAGGCTTGCGCCGCTTCGCACAGCGTGTTGGCAGTGTCCACCATGTCATCCATCAACACGCAGGTGCGGCCTTGCACTTCGCCGATGATATGCATCACCTTCGCCACATTGGGCTTGGGGCGGCGCTTGTCGATGATGGCGAGGTCGGCTTCCATGCGCTTGGCCAACGCTCTTGCGCGCACCACCCCGCCGACATCGGGCGAGACCACGATCAAATTCGGATAATCCTTTTTCCACACGTCGCCCAGCAAAATCGGCGAGGCGTAAATATTGTCCACCGGGATATCGAAAAATCCCTGGATTTGATCCGAGTGCAAGTCCATGGTCAGCACCCGGTCCACACCTGCGGTGGTGAGCATATTCGCCACCACTTTGGCGCTGATCGCCACCCGCGCCGAACGTGGCCGGCGGTCTTGGCGCGCGTATCCCAAATACGGAATCGCGGCGGTAATGCGCGAAGCGGAAGCGCGCTTCAAGGCATCCACCATCACCAGCACTTCCATCAAATTATCGTTGGTCGGCGTGCAGGTGGATTGCAGCACGAACACATCGCGGCCGCGCACGTTTTCCAAAATTTCCACCATCACTTCACCGTCGCTGAAACGATTGACGATGGCACGGCCCAGCGGCAGATTCAGTTTGCGTGCCACATCCTCGGCCAGCCGCGGATTGGCGTTGCCGGTGAAGATCATCATGCCGCCGTGACCTACGATCATGCTGCTTTCCCGTAAAAACTAAAAAAGCGTGTATCGCACACGCTTCTTGCTTAAATTGGCTGGGGAGGTAGGGATCGAACCTACGAATGCCGGAATCAAAATCCGGTGCCTTACCACTTGGCGACTCCCCACTATCGCTACTACTCCTCTCGCAGGGGATGCCGATCGAGCCCCCGCGCCACGAAGCCCTCGATCCACGCGGGCCGCATAGCCAGCACCTCCCGCGCTTGTTGCTGCGTCGCGAACGCACAAAACACGCACGCGCCGGAGCCCGTCATCCGGGCCGCGCCATGCTGCTTGAGCCATTCCAGGTGGCGCGCGACGCTCGGATAACGCGCTATGACCACCGGCTCCAAATCATTCCTGAATTTGTTCGGGTTTTTAGCCGGGTTTTGCCCGGCGGAAAAGGCCGCTATTGTGACCGGAAGCGTGTTTCGTGTCAATTCAGGCGCGCCAAAAACCCGTGCCGTCGGCACACTGACCGGCGGCACGAGCACCACATACCAAGCCGGTTCGAGCGCAATCGGGGTTAAGGCCTCGCCCACGCCCTCGGCCCAGGCGTTATCGCCAAAAATGAATACCGGTACATCCGCACCGAGTTGAAGCCCCAGCGCCATCAGCGCCGCACGCGACAAACCCGTTCCCCATAAGCGATTCAGCACAATAAGCGTGGTGGCCGCATCCGAGCTACCGCCACCCAGACCGCCGCCCACGGGCAAGCGCTTCTCCAGCGTAATCTCCACGCCTTGGGACGTGCCCGCCGTTGCTTGCAGCAAGCGTGCGGCGCGATAGCATAAGTCTTGCTCCACCGGCACGCCGGGTAAAGCCTGGGTCAACACAATTTGCCCATCGGTGCGCAGGGTAAAGTGCAAGGTATCGCCGTAATCAATGAAACGGAACACGGTTTGCAGTAAATGGTAGCCGTCAGGGCGGCGGCCGGTGACATGCAAAAACAAATTGAGCTTGGCCGGTGCCGGGTAAGCGTGCGTGATCACGGCGCGGGCACCTGCCAGTCATCGATGATCAGACGCAGGCTCAGCGTTGCGCCTTCCATAAAGACCTTACCCGGCAAGCGCACGCTACCGACGGGACGATAGCCCAGATAGTCGATTTGCCAGCCCTGCTCGCCGAGAAAATCCAGCAGACCGTCGCTGTTGTAGCGCAATACGGCAGCGCTGCTTACCGGCTTGCCCTGCACCCAATACGGCAGGCCGGCAAGCGGCAAACGGAACCCCAATGCTTGTTCGGTCAAAGTTTCCGCGTCCGCCGCGCGCAGCACTTTGCCGTCGGCCGTCTCCAGCATCACGCCCTGCGCATTTTTGGTGATACGCGCTATCCCCTGGCCCAGCGGCGCCAGAATCACGAACTCATCTTCCAGCGGCGTATGGCGCCAAGTGATGTTGCCGGAAAAGCCGTCCTTATCATGCCGCACCGCAATGCGCCCCGTGACCTGGAATGAAGCAATGAAGGGATACGTCACCGGCGCGACAGCGGGTGGGGGAGCAAGCGTCGCGCAACCGGCAAGCCACGCCAGCATTGCCAGCACACCCCATTTGACGTTCATCCGCGGCAACAACGTTTATGTACTGGTAACGCCTTCAACCTTGCCGGCTGGAAGCCGGCGCTACGCACCGCACGGTATGGGGTCCGTGCAAAAACGCAACGCCACTGTGTAGCGCCGGCATCCTTGCCGGCAAATCGGCTGGGTTTAATCCGGCTGAGTTTCATTGCTAATCAGGACAACTTTTGAATTATTTCGCTTTGAATTTCAGCATGGCGCCGGTTACCGCCTCATGACCGGGATTGTCCTTCAGCGCGGTATGCCACACTTTTTCCGCCTCTTCTTTTGCGCCACTCGTCCACAGCACTTCACCCAAATGCGCCGCGATTTCAGGATCGGCGCGCAGGCTCAGCGCATGGCGCAGCGTGGTAATCGACTGCGGATATTGCTTGAGCCGGTATTGCAGCCAGCCCATGCTATCCAAAATATAAGCGTCATTCGGCGCCAATTGCAACGCCTTGTCCAAATAGCGCTTCGCCTCATCGTAGCGCGTGGTGCGGTCCGCCAGGGTGTAGCCTAGCGCGTTATAGGCTTGCGCGTAGTCCGGCTTTTCTTGAATGAGTTTTTTCAGACTCGCTTCCATGACATCGAGGCGGTTGATTTTCTCCGCCGCCATCGCATAGTCGTATAGCAGATCGGGGTAGTTGGGCAATTTCTCCAGCGCCTTGCCCAAGACATCGAACGCTTCTTGATACTGCTTCGCGTCGCGCAACAAGGTCGCCTCGGCGGAAAACGCCTGCGCGCGCTGCTGATTGTCGGCCGTGGGCAATTGCTGCAAATAGGTGCGCGCTTGCGGCAGCTTGCCTTCCTGCGCCAGTACGCCGGCAATGCGCAGCTTGGCGATGAAAACCTGATTGCCGCGTACCGCGCCATACCATTGCTTGGCCTCGTCCCATTGCTTGCGCTCCTCGCTCAACTGACCGAGGTAGAAACGCACCGCGTTATCGTCTTTGCCTCCGGCTTCCAGCGCCTTGCGCAAATACGATGCTGCCGCATCGTAGTCCCGTAATTGCATCGACAGCAAACCCACGGCGAGCGGTACTTCCTGATTGCCGGGAAAATCGGCGACGAGTTGCTTGAATTCCTCGCGCGCCGCTGGGTATTGCTTCTCTTGCACCAAGAGCCGGGCATAGGCCAGCCGCACTTCGCGCGCCCGGGGAAAATCATGCAAGTAGGTGGCGTAATAAGCGCTTGCGTCAGTCACGGAAATACTTTGCAGCACTTGCGCCTTGAATAGCGCCGCGCCTTCCCAATCCGGCTGCAAGGCGAGCGCATTACTCGCCTCCTTAAGCGCAAGCGTTTTATCACCGGCGCTCCATGCGGCGTGCGCAATGGCAAAATGCGCTTCGGGCAGCTTAGGATAAACGCGCGCCAGTTCCTGCACCAAGCGCACCACGGCGGCCTTGTCCGGGTGCCGCGCCAGCAGATTATTCAAGCTCAAGAAGCCGTAACCAACATGCGTTTTTTCGGCGGCGAGAATTTTCTCCAGGTGCGGCCGCGCTTCTTGGAGCTTGCCTTGAGTAATCAAAATGCTGGCGATTACCCGCTGCGCGCCAATCGAATCCGGTTCCAATTCCAGCCAGCGTTGCGCCGCGATCAGCGCCTGATCGGGAAGGCGCGCAGCCAATGCCACCTGGGCCGCGCGCTCGGCGACCCGATAATCGTTGGTACTCTGCATCAGATCGAGATACGCGCGCGTAGCAATGGCGGGCTGGCCGCGCTGCAACGCAATTTCTCCCAGCAGAAACTCATACAGATCTTGCGAGGTAAGTGCCTGCTTGGGTGGCTCGGGCCGCTTCACTTCGGGCGCGGGCGCGACCGGACGCGGCTGCGCCGCGGCGAGTTTGACGGCGGGCGTGCGGGTGCTGGCGCAGGCGCTCAGCAGGCTCGCCGCGAGCAATATCCCCAAAAACTTGAAACTCTTTACTCCGGTCAAAGTCATATACTTGGCTCGTTACTGTATGAGGTCAGGATAATAAGGTATATTTCCCTTGTCTAGCGCACGCCGCGCGCAAAAAAAACAGCATGACGCAAACACCCGATATTACCCTTTCCGCGCACCGCCTCACCCGCCGCTATGGTACCGCCGTCGCGGTCGCCGAACTCGATCTGGAATTGAGGCGCGGGGAAGTGCTGGGACTGCTCGGCCCGAACGGCGCCGGTAAATCCACCACCATGCAAATGCTGACCGGCAATCTGGCCCCGAGTTCCGGCAGCATTGCCGTGTGCGGCATCGATTTACTGGAACATCCCAAGCGCGCTAAAGCCAAAATCGGCTATTTGCCCGAAACCCCGCCGCTGTACCGCGAGCTGACGGTGGATGAGTTCCTTGCGTTTTGCGGCCGCCTGCACAAGGTAGCGCGCGCCGACTTGAAAAACGCGGTCACCGAGGCCAAAGCGCGCTGCGGCTTGGCCGACATGGGACGGCGCTTGATCGCGCATCTGTCCAAAGGCTATCAGCAACGCGTCGGTATCGCCCAGGCGATTTTGCATAAGCCGGACGTGGTGATTTTGGATGAGCCGACGGTCGGGCTGGACCCGAATCAAATCCGCGAAATTCGCACTTTGATCCGCGAGCTCTCCGGCAAATATAGCGTGATTCTCTCCACGCATATCCTGCCGGAAGTGGAAACCGTATGCGACCGGGTGCACATTCTGCACCACGGGAAAATCGTATTCGCCGATCGCATCGAGGGCTTGCGCCGTTCGCGCCAAGTAGAAAACCTACTGCTCGGTGTCGCCCGCCCGCCCGCCGCGGAGACGCTCGGCGCCGTGCTGCGCGCGATCTCCGGCGTGCAAGACACGCAGCCGCTGGATAATGGCTTGACCCGCGTGCGTTGCGCGCCGGGCTGCAGCCCGGCCGAAGCCATCGCCCAAGCCGCCGTGGAAAATCATTGGGGGCTCACGCAACTCAGTCCCGAGCGCACGCGCTTGGAAGACGTGTTCGCGGAGCTTACGCGTCAAGACACCAACACGGTCGCAGCGGCATGATCGGAACCATCGCCTGGAAAGAATTCCGCAGCTTGTTCGCCTCGCCCCTGGCCTGGGTGATTTTGGCCGTGATCCAGCTGATCCTGGCATGGGTATTCCTGTTCCAGCTGAGCCAATACATGGACAACCTGCCGCGCATCCAGCAGCTCGCCAATCCACCCGGCATCACGGAAATCGTGGTGGCCGCGCTGTTCGGTTTCGCCGCGATTTTATTGTTGATGGCGGTGCCGCTCTTGGCCATGCGCTTGTTCAGCGAAGAACGCCGCGATCAAACGCTCACCCTGCTGCTCTCGGCGCCGGTTTCGACCACGGAAATCGTGCTCGGCAAATTCGTGGGCTTGTTATCGTTCCTGGCGGTCATGCTCGGGCTGTGCCTGCTCATGTCCGCTTCGCTCGCCTTGGGCGGCACCATCGATTGGGGTCTGATCGCGGCAAATAGCCTGGGGCTCTTGCTGTTGGTCGGCGCCTTCGCCGCGCTGGGGCTGTTCATCTCCAGCCTGACGCAACACCCGGCCATCGCCGCTTTCGCCACTTTCGGCGCGCTGCTGCTGCTGTGGATTTTGAATAGCCTGGTGCAAGACCCGAATCAGCCGCTGCTGTATCTCTCCTTGATGAAACATTTCGACGGCTTCAATCGCGGCTTGATCGACACCACCGATATCGCGTATTTCTTGCTGTTCGCCGCGACCTTTTTAACCCTCACCGTGCGCCAGCTCGACGCCAAACGCTTGCAGGGCTAGCGATGGAACTCAACCGCAAAACCCAATTTCAGCTCAGCTTCCACCATTGGCTGTTCGTGCTGCTGCTGCTGTTGCTGGCGGGTCTGCTGGGCGCGGTGACGCGCACCTACCACCGCAGTTGGGATATCACGCTCAACGGCCGCAACAGCTTAAGCCCCGGCAGCATTGCCTTGTTGCACGAGCTGAAAGAGCCGGTGCACGTCACCGCCTATACCGCGGCCGGCAGCAATATCGGCAAGGCCGCGCTGGATTTCCTCATGCCTTATCAACGCGTGAAGCCCAATATCAAGCTCAGCTTCATCGACCCCGCCGAGCAGCCCGAGCTGACACGCCAAGCGGGGGTCCAGCGCGAGGGCGAGTTGATCGTGCAGTACGGCAAGCGTTCGGAACACTTGATGTCATACAACGAATCCGCTTTTACCAATTTGCTGATGCGGCTGGCGCGCGACAAAGACCGGCTGGTGATGTATCTCGACGGCCACGGCGAACGCAAACTCGATGGCTCGGCGAATTATGATCTCGGCGATTTCGGCGTACAGCTCACGAGCCGCGGCTTTCGCGGCGCGCCACTGAATCTCACGCTGGCGCAAGAAGTGCCAAGCAACGTTTCGGTGCTGGTGATCGCCGGCCCGCGCATCGACCTGCTGCCGGCGGAAGTGGAGAAGCTGAAACAATTCGTGCAGCGCGGCGGCAATTTATTATGGCTGGTGGATCCGGGAAGTTTGCATGGCTTGCAGCCGCTGGTGGAACAACTCGGCATCGCCCTCACGCCAGGCACGGTCATCGATCCGGAAGCACAGCAATCGAACCTGTCCGCGACCTTCGCCATTGGCGCCGCCTACGCCCGTCATCCCTTGTTCCAAAACTTCGATTTGCGCACGGTTTTCCCGTTCGCGCGCGAGGTGGTCGCGCTCGAAGGCAATCACGGCTGGAAGGCTACGCCGCTGATTCAAGTCGCGGCGCGCGGCTGGCTCGAAACCGGGAAGCTCGATAGCAGCGTTGCCTTCGACAAAGGCCGCGACAAACCCGGACCCATCACCATCGCGGTGGCGCTGGAGCGTCAGGTGGAAAGCAAGGATCAACGCGTGGTGGTGATCGGCAACAGTAACTTCCTCGCCAATCAATATCTGGGCAATGCCGGCAATCTCGACCTTGGCATCAATCTCATCAATTGGCTGGCGGGCGACGATAACTTGATCGCGATTCAACCGCGCCCCACCCAAGACGCGCAAATCGCGCTCTCGCAAAATAAGAAACTCTTGATCGTAGCCGGCTTCCTCATCGTGCTGCCGCTGGCCTTGCTGGCCGCGGGCGGCATGGTTTGGTGGCGCCGCAGAAAACCGTGAGCCGCCGCTTAGGCATCAATCTCGCCCTCGCCGCGCTGGTGGCAGCGCTGTTATGGGTGGTGTTCCTCAAGCCGGAAGCGCCGTCCGGTAAAACTGAATACCCGCTTTCCAGCTTGGCCGCGCCCAGTATCGATGAAATCACGATTGCGCCGGCGAACCGGCCGCGGGTTGTGCTCACCCGCCGCAAGGGCGACTGGTTCGTGACGCAGCCCTTCAACGCGCGCGCCGACATGTCGCACGTGGAAGGTTTGCTGGGCTTGCTGTCGGCGCAAAGCGCGCAACGTCTGGCGGCGCAAGATATCTCCCGCTTTGGTTTGGATAAGCCGCTGGCGCGGGTGCGCGTGGGCACGCAAGAATTCACGTTTGGCGGCACCCAGCCGCTCACCGATCAACTGTACGTGCTCACCCAGGGCGCGGTGTATTTGATCTCGCCCGTATATTTCGTCGATGTCGCGAAGCAGCCCAGCGACTATCTCTCCAAACAACTGTTCGACGACAAAGACGTGCCGGTGGCATTCGCGTTTCCGCGCTTCACGCTGACACGGCACGACGGCCAATGGCGCATGACGCCGGCGGACGGCCTGCGCTCGCAAGACGACGCCAACGCCTTCGCCGACGAGTGGCGCCACGCGCTGGCGCTGAGCGTCGCCCCCGAGGCGATGCCCAAGCCCGCCGCAGCCGTTACCGTCACGCTCCGCTCCGGCAAAACAGTGGATGTGCAATTCACCCGCGGTGCCGATGAATGGGTGCTGCGGCGCGGCGATACGGGGCTCGCATATCACTTCATGCCGCAAGCGGCGCAACGTTTGCTCGAACCCGCGTTCGCGCCGAAGCAATAGGCGCCTGCCTTCCTAAAGGATTTTCCCCTTGCCCGAATTGCCCGAAGTCGAAACCACGCGCCGCGGCTTGGTTCCGCACCTTGCGGATCAGGTTATCCGCGCGGTCGTGGTGCGCCACCCCAAGCTGCGTTGGCCGGTGCCAAAGCAACTGGCCACCCTGCTGCCCGGCAAGCGAATTCGCCAAATTCAGCGGCGCGGAAAATACTTGTTATTCGACGTCGAATCCGGCTGGCTGATCATTCATCTGGGCATGTCGGGCAGTTTGCGCATGCTGCCCGCCGCGACTAAACCCGGCGCGCATGACCACTTCGATCTGGTGCTGGCGAACGGCACGGCGATGCGGCTGCGCGACCCGCGCCGCTTCGGCGCCGTGCTGTGGGGCGGTCACGCGCCGATGGCGCACCCGCTGCTCGCGAATCTGGGCATGGAACCGATGACCCCGGAATTTAGCGCCGAGCAATTTTTCCAAGCGACGCGCACGCGCTCCGCGCCGATCAAGCAGGTATTGATGGACAGCCATCTGGTGGTCGGGGTGGGCAATATCTACGCCAATGAGGCGCTGTTCGCCGCCGGCATCAATCCCAAAACGGCGGCAAAGCGCTTGGGCTTAGCGCGCGTGCAACGCTTGATCGATGCGGTGAATGCGACGCTGGCGCGGGCTATACTGGCCGGTGGTTCAAGCCTGCGCGATTTCGTCAAAGCCGACGGCGAACCCGGCTATTTTCAACTCGACTATGCGGTGTATGGCCGCACCGGCCAGCCCTGCCCCCACTGCGGCCAGCCAATTAAGCAAATTCGCCAAGGTCAACGCTCGTCGTTCTACTGTGCCGCTTGTCAGAAATAACTGGCAATTCAATGACTCATAAATAAACTAGCGTGCATTCACTGCCGCTGATATATGCTGCGTAACTTTAAGAATCATCCATAACCTGTTTGATTTAATGATATTTTGTGCTAGATTGCAATCAAACGTATTGGCCAGGTGGCCGCACGTCTTCCCCGTGGAGGAACTATGAGCAGAGATAACCTAGTCGCCCATTTTGAAGCTTACAGCGCTTGGCGCGGGCAATTGATGGAGACCGTGAGTGGGCTGCGCCACTGGCTCGACGAGCAAGAACTGAACGATGCGCAAATCAACCTGCGCATTCAGCACATTCTGGATCGGCTCAAGGACGATAAGCTCAATGTGGCTTTCGTCGCCGAGTTCTCGCGCGGTAAATCGGAACTGATCAACGCGATCTTCTTCGCCGGCTATAAGCAACGCTTGCTGCCCTCCAGCGCCGGGCGCACCACGATGTGTCCGACCGAACTCCTGTATGAGGAGTACCGCGACCCGTGCATCATGCTGCTGCCGATCGAAACGCGCGCCACCGACACCAGCACCACCGAATACAAGCGCTATACCGACGAATGGAAAATATTTCCGCTCGACGTGAATTCCGGCGATGCGATGACGCACGCGTTGCATCAGGTATCGGAAACCAAGCGCGTACCGGTAGCGGATGCCGAACGTTACGGCCTCTATCACCCGCATGACGTGGACAACGTGCTC
>Ga0315268_10003735_pt1 | contig 16671 bp, 27 predicted proteins | sample C1_top_MG_FD_204535 | JGI IMG/M metagenome (GOLD analysis project Ga0315268, IMG submission 204535) | Sediment microbial communities from Yellowstone Lake, YNP, Wyoming, USA - C1_top | ecosystem: Environmental > Aquatic > Freshwater > Lake > Sediment | place: USA: Wyoming | collected 2017-08-01
CGCTATTTGCGCTGGCTGGAGAAGCAGAAAGCCGAGGAGAGCCATGAGAACCGTCATTTTGATCTACCTACTGGGGAAGTCGGCATTGGGGAGAACCTTCTCCCGGTTTGATGTTCGACTGGCGGAAGTGGCCTGGTTGTATACCACACCCGCGCCGGACTGGTTGAAGATCATCACGAACAGCAGGGGCGACGTGAAACTGCCCGAGGCGTTCGCGGACTTTCGTTACGAGTTGTGGAGCCGTTTTCACAAGTAGGAGGCTGACATGGTACTGACCAGACATTCAATTCCCTTTCCCTTGTTTTTCGTTTTGCTCGTGGTGGCAGTGCTGGCGGTGTGGATCCTGGGGCCGTTGGTGCAGGAGGTGAGTGTGGGCGTGGCGGTCCCCGCTGTGCCTCATGCAGATGTGAAACACGGTTCGGACGCTGCAATTGCACGGCAATGCCTGGATGGGAAGCGACCGTTCTATCTGTTCTTCAACCAGGACACCAAACGCTACGGCACGGTCTGTTATGTGGACGACATGTGGGCGATTGTCATCGTGGATGAACTGGGGAATGAGATCACGGCTTTCGTGAAGAACAAGATGAAGTCTTTCGACCAGGTGCTGACGTACATGAAAAACGCAGGCTATGGCCTGGTGCATTGAAGGGAGTGCGAAATGAAATTTGCCCGTGGTTGTTTGTTCTGCCTGCCGGCCGCGCTGCTGATGTGGCTGGTGATCTGGTTGGCGGGGGGCAGTAAGTTCACGGTGATCCTGATCGCGGTGCTGGCCCTGGGGATGGCGGGAGCCGCGGCATGGAGCACACGGCGAAAGGCCCGTTGAAATGAACACAGAACAGATCGTATTCGGCAGCCTGATGGCAGTGCTGGTGATCGTGTGCCTGGCGGGGGACGCGTGGGCATTCCTGACGAATGAAGAGCGGGGGCGGTTGCTGCTGTGGATGTTCATGACGCCCTGGTTCCCATTGTGGATCGTGGAGAGCAATGCCTTTGTCCACCTGTTCGCGAAGTATGTGGGGAAGAGCCTGTTCCCGCTTGAACCGGACCTGTTCAAGGATTTTCCACAGTGATATTGGAGATCGGCGTGACGTTGTTCGTCCTGGCATGGATCGCGCTGGCGATCTTCTTCAGCAAGCACGGATGACTATGTGGTTGGAAAGGTGCGAGGTTTCCTGCACCTGTATTGTCGCACACGTTTTTGATTTTGTCAGAAGTTGGAGGCTAAAAATGAGCGGAAAAGTGTTGATCCTGACCGTGATCTTCTCCTTGATGATCATCGGCGGCGTGATCGGACTGATGGTGATGGTATGGACGCGATGTGGCCTTTCTTTTTAGGACTGGGAGCCGGCATGGGCTTGGCGGGACTCATTGTGCTGGTGGCTGCCCAGGTGAGAAAGAACCGGGACATGGAACGGCGCGTGACGAAGCTGGAGGAAGCCGGTCGGAAGCGGATCCCGTACGGGGTGGCGGAGGAAGTGATGGATGCGATGGCGGCGCTGGACAAGTTCGTGTTCGAGAAAGAGTTCTATGACGGCATCGTGGATAACGTGCGCGGTCACCTGGCGAATGCGCTGAAGACAGGGACAAAGGACGAGAATTGAATTGCATTGTGTGCGGCGGCGGCGTGGAAGAAGTGCCCATGTTACGAGGCGTTTGTTACGACTGCTATCGTGAAGCGTTCGAGCAGGGAAAGCTGGAAGAGTTGAAAGAAGGCTGCCCTACCCCACCCCAACCCTCCCCAAATATCCGGGAAAGCGCCGGAGTATTTGGAGAGGGAGTAGGAGAAAAAACACATGACTACGACATTTCAAATGGTGAAGCTGACCGGGGTGACGGTCAACATGAAGAAGAACGAGATCCATATCAGCGCGGTGGTACAGCTGACCGACGATAACTTCGAGAGTGCAGAGTCGCTGAAGCCATACCTGGACGCAGAACTCGGCGGCGTGACGATGGTGATCGAGCCGCAGCAAAAGCAGTTGATGGAGAAGTAAGCCCACCCGACCCCACCCCAACCTTCCCCAAATATCCGGGCAGAACACCGGAGTATTTGGGGAAGGAGTAAGAGAAAAGGAAAAGCCCATGAACAAACCAACCGATATCGAAGTTCGTCGTTACATGCGGAGCGATGGAGTGCTCCAAAGGTTTGCGGAATTTATGAACCAACGAGAAGCGGAGCGATACATTGCGAGCGTGCTGCTGGCTGTGGCCGGCGACACCCGGTTGCAGGAATGCACGCCGCAAAGCGTGCTGATCTCTGCCATGCGGGCGGCCACGCTGGGGTTGAGCGTGGACCCAGTGATGAAGCAGGCCTACCTGGTGGGGTTCAAAAACAGAAGGGGTGTTACCGAGGCGACACTGATCCTGCACTATAAGGGCTACATCCGACTGGCTTTCAACACAGGACTGTACGACAAGATCCACGTACGTGAACAGTTTGAGGGGCAGCAAGTGGTGGAGGACGATTTCGGCGATCACAAGATCAGCGGGACGCAGACCGGCCCGAAGGTGATCGGACGCATCGCCTTGTTCCGCCTGTTCAGCGGGTTCTACAAAGATGTGTACATGACCACGGAGGAGATCCGTGCGTATGGCCGCAAGTACGCGCCGGATTACAGCAACCAGAAGAGTCTGTGGCGAACGATGCCGGTGGGCGACAGGGACAACTGGATGGAAAAGAAGACCCCCCTGCGCGTGCTCTTCAATCATTGGGGTGTGTTCGATCCGGCAGTGAAGAAGGCGCTCTCGGCAGTGGATGAAGTGGTGGATGCAGACCTCACCCCAGCTTCCGGGCAGGAAAAGCACCTGCCGACGGAAGTGCTTCGCGACCCTCCCCAAATATCCGGGAAGCCGCCTCGTCTGATCGAGTCTGGCCCTGGCCCCGATACGCTGGGGTATATCGTCACCACTTCCCCTTCGCAGGAAAAGAAGGATGGAGTGGAAGGGTGGCTGAATGAACGGCCGTTCAAGCCCGAGAAGTTGAAGCGGGTGATCGGATTCAAGTCGAACGTTTTCAGCAACGATCAGGCCAGCGAGGAAGAGCGAGCCTGGGTAGAAGAATACCTGGACACGGACGCGCTGTGGTACCTGGTGAAAGTGAGGCAACATGCGGAATTGACGGACGCCCAAGTCAAGGCGCTGTACTGGTGGATGCAGAGCGCGCCGATCACGATGATCGATGAAGAACGGCGCGCGATGTGGAATGAGGCGCAACGCTGGATCGAATTCGAAAAATAAAAAGGAGATAAGCATGTCACTTGAAACGCAACCTGCTCAACAACCGCAAGTCAATCAGCAAACGGAAAGGCTGGAGAAAGAAATCGCCGCCTTGCACGCCGTGATCGATGATTTGAAAAACGATTGGGTCGTGTGTTGGAGAACAACGCACCCACGGAAGGTGCGAGTGCACCAGTTCCAGCACTTGTGCCTTTGGCTGAAACAATCCGTTCGAACAATGATCGGATCAGCACAGCGACGAACCGGCTGACCAACATAATCAAACGGCTGGAGATATAAGCGTACCCTGACCCCCCTCTCCCCCCAAATTTTTGGGGGGAGAGAACAGTGGATAGGAATAGTCCGTTATGGAAAATAACAAGCCGACACCCAGCGCAATTTCGAAAGGTGACCTACGAACCGTGCGGGCGCAAACGCGACTGCGGAAACGCTACAGCCAGCTTCGCGATCGCGGGGGGTACCGCGCCCTGGCGGATGAGATGAGCATGAACCAAAAGTATGTATGGGAGTTCGTACGGCGGGGCGTGCTTCCTAATAATGAAGAGCTGCGGGAGAGACTATTAGACTGGCGGTCCGACGGCAAGAAGGAGAAGCCGCTGGATGACCTGATGCTGAGGCTGCACGATCTGATCCTGGTGCATAAGGGCGTGGGGTGTGCGATCAAGAAGAAGGATCTGTTGAAGGAACTGTACGGCGAAGGGGCGGCGGCGGATGAAAGTTACAACAACGTCTACGACCGGCGGCTGCGCTCGATGATCGAGCGGCTGATCCACGACCACGGGGCGCTGATCTGCTCGACACCCAGAGCCGGGTACTTCTGGGCCGGCACGCTGAGCGAGGGCCTGGCGTGCGTGGAGCGATCGGAGATGCGCGCCCGCAAGCAGTTGGACAATACGGGCCACCTGAAGCGCAACCTACAACTCGTCTTTGGCGGACAGTTGGAAATATTCCGCGAACAAGGAGAAGGAGAATGAAGAAACAAATCGTTCTATTATGCCTGATGGCTTTCCTGCTGACGCCATCCTCCGTGGTTGTGCCGGGGGTGATGACGGCGCGGATCGTGCAGGGCAAGAGCATTTCGATTCAGACCCATGTGGTGACCCAGTATTCAGTGGCAGCGCGTTACAACGTGATCGGTTTGCTGGCACACAACACGCTGGCCGGCGCAGAGTTCAACCAGATGAGGGTCGGCATGCGGGTGTATGTGATGACGGGCGGGCGCGTCGAGGTCTTTAGGGTGAGCGAGATCCGGCGTTACCAGGCTCTGGATCTGCACCGTTTTATGGACCTGACCACGGGAAAGAGACTGACCGATGTGGAGTTGTTCCGCCTGGTCTACATGGGGGAACGGCACGTCACGTTCCAGACGTGCATTGCAAATGGGAAGGACCTGGCATGGGGGCGGTTGTTCGTGATCGCTGTCCCCGACCTCGAGGGAGTCATACGATGAAGCTGTCAGAGATGAAACAGCAAGCCAATGTAGTGATCGATAGAATGTCGGAGCATTTTGGCATTTCATACTCAAAGGAAAGAAGAGAAGAATTACTCTCCATGTTGGTTGGGGTGATCAAGGACTTTCCTCCTCCCGATCCGAATGACGGCGCGGCATTGATTTCCGCCGAACGCTCCCGGCAGATGAAGGAGGAAGGTTGGTCGTCAAGCCACGATGATCAATGGAGGAACGGCGAACTTGCCACGGTGGCAGTTTGCTATGTTCTCAATGACACATTTGGGGTTTGGTGGCCAACCAGTTGGGATAAAAAATGGTGGAAGCCAAAAGACAAGATAAGAAATCTCGTGCGCGCTGGCGCACTTATTGCAGCTGAGATTGATCGCCTGCAAAGGTTGGCAGACGAGGGCGGCGATGGGCGATAGTACTGGCATCTCCTGGTGCGACCGCACCTACAATATTTGGATCGGATGCACAAAGGTATCCGATGGCTGCCAGTTCTGCTATGCCGAACGGGACAATAAGCTGCGGCAGTGGACCGATAAGTGGGGGCCGGGTGGGACGCGGCACAAAACGAAAACATCCAAAGACCTGAGCAAATGGAACAAGGAATACTGGGTGAGGTGCGAGTCGTGTGGATGGCGCGGGAAGATGACCACCTATCCGGAATGTCCTGCGTGTGGGGAGCCGGCTTTGAAGCCGACCCGCCAGCGCGTTTTCGTAAACAGCCTGAGCGATCTGTTCGAGGATCACCCGACGGTGTTCCCCTGGCGGAATGAATTTTGGGCCATGAGCCAGATGTACAACAACCTGGATTATCTGCTGCTGACGAAGCGGCCGGAGAACTATGGCCGCTTCGCACCGCGGGATTGGAACCGCTTCGGCTGGCCGTCGAACATCTGGTTGGGAGTGTCGGTGGAGAACCAGGCGCGCGCCAATGAGCGCCTGCCCTTCCTATCTAATGTAGGAGCGCAGGTGGTCAAGTGGGTTTCGGTCGAGCCGATGCTGGGGCCGGTGAGCCTGCATGAGGCGGGAGCGATCCACATCGGGCCACCCGGATCTTCCTCATCCTGGCGCAAAATCGACTGGGTGGTATGCGGCGGCGAGAGTGGCGCTGGCTGCCGGAAGATGAATATCGTAGATGCGCGGAGTCTGCTGCAGGAGTGCGATGCGGTGGGCGTGAAGTTCTATATGAAGCAACTGGGCGGGCACCCTGACCGGCGGGAACGGATGGAAGAGTTTCCGAAGGACCTGCGGGTGAGGGAGTACCCCACCCCGTTTGCCCCACCCCGGCCCTCCCCAAATGGGAGAGCACAATTTGGGGAGGGAGACTTATGAAAGAGCACCCGATCTTGTTTCAGCCGTGGAAGGTAAGGCGCATCCTGGAGTGGGACTGGTCGCTGGGCGATATGCAGACGCGGCGTGTAATCAAACCGCCAGTCACTGATGGAATTTGGTTTGAGGGGGAGTCGCGCGAATGGCGTGGATCTCCGCTCTCATTTCAGTTGCAAACTTGGCATTCTCCTTATGGCATGCCAGGGGATCGGCTGTGGGTGAGGGAGACATTTGATATCTTCACGCTCGAGGGCGAAAATATTCCCAGCCTTCTATATAAAGCCGACAGCACTGCCGTCCCGATTATTGGAACCGGCGCTTGGCTGCTTTCACTCGAACACAAGTGGCGCCCATCCATTCACATGCCGCGCTGGGCCAGCCGGCTGACGTTAGAAGTGGTAGGTGTATACGTACAACGGGTGCAGCAGATGACGGTGATTGATTGCTCTGCGGAAGGCGTTGTTCCTGCAACTCTACCTGCCTTCGAAGAACTGTGGAACACAATCAATGCCAAGCGCGGGTTCGGCTGGGATGTGAACCCATGGGTATGGGTCGTTACATTTCGTTTGGCCCCACCCGAACCCCACCCCAATCCCTCCCCAAATATCCAGAAGAACACTGGAGTATTTGGAGAGGGGGCGGTCGCTTCCCCTATAGATGAGAGCTCCCTCAATTAAAGAGTGTGTGTTGTGTGTGTTGTGTGTGGGGTGAGTGTGTGAGTGTGAGTGTGTGTGTGAGTCTGAAACCATATCTGGATGAAGGAAGAGATCATGCGACCAAAATCGAAACTTCTACGTGAGAGCCAGCGGGTGAATCAATTGTTGAGGGAAGAAGCCGAAGAGTTGCAGTTGGGAACCAAGCAAAGCCTGGCGCGGATGGAGCAGGCCAAGAACGATGCAAGCGCGTTTTCGTATTGGGCCGAGATGGAGTTTCGTGAATATGTGCGGAGGGCGCTGGAGAAACACAGAGCGATCAATGCCGTGGCGCTGATCAACGGCGGGGCGCGCATGCTGGGACTGTCACCGGTGACGACGAAGCGCTACATGGCCAAGCTGCGCTCAGAGAATGGACCCTTCGGAGGCCTGGGCGATATCGTGATCGTCAACCCGAATTATGTGCCGAAGGAGGAGGATGCCTATTGGCAGGAATCATCCAGGTCCCGGGCCATGCCGCGCGCGCCGATGGAAGGCAACGATGGAGACGATGAAAGGGACGTTCGAGAAACCCCTGTACCTGGTCGGGAGTGACCGCGTGCTGATCGACGATGTGACGCAATACGGACTGCACCGTAAGCACATCGTTCGCAAAGGCGCGATGCCCGACCTGACCAGCTGGGTCTATCCTGCACATGCCGAGGTCTTTGTCTTCATGTCGGAGAACGGGATCGGCCACCTGTGGATCTTTTGGAAAGAGAGTAAAGCATGACAAGATTATCTGTCGCATCCATTTTGCCCAACCCGGACCAGCCGCGGACGGTGTTCGATGAGGACGAGCTGAACAACCTGGCGAAATCCATCAAGGAGAACGGCGGCCAGCCGATCCAGCCCATTGTGGTGGAGAAGGCCAGCCGTGATCAATACATCATCGTGGACGGGGAGCGACGTTGGCGGGCCGTGAAGATGAACGGCGGAACAAAGATCGAGGCTGTGGTGCAACCGGCCAGTAAAGGCAACGACCGCCTGGTGCGCGCGTTGATCGCCAATGTACAACGTGAGGCGATGGGCCCGGTGGATGAAGGCCGCGTGTACAAGATCATGCTCAACGAGTTGGGTTCGCAGCGAGCGGTGGCCGAGCGAGTAGGAGTGAGTATCAACACGATCAGCCTGCGCATGTCCATCCTGCAATTCGCCGAGCCTGTACAGAGAATGTTCAACCAGAAGCGCGTGCCATTCTCCGGAAGCCTTATCTCCAAGTTGAGCGCACTGCCGCACGAGAAGCAGATCCGTGTGGTAACGATGGGCGTGACGCGCGGCTGGTCCCTGGACTCCTTCGAGCGCATGTTGACGAAAGAACTCAAAGACCAGCCGAATGTGAAGTTGTTGGGCGGCCACCGCAAGAAGAAAGAGTTCAAGGTGGAAGGTCACTTCGATGCCCTGGCGCTGGTGGAAGGATACAAGTCGCTGGCGTCGCCGATCCTACAGACCGCACGCAGGACCTGTGAAGCCTGCGCGCTATATACCGAGGCCAGTGTGACACTCTGCAAGCAATGTCCATTACCCGATTTTCTGAGAAAGTTGAAGGAGAAACAATCATGAACAAGGAAATACTCGTCTCTCTTGAAATGCTGCACGATAACCCGTTCCAGCCGCGGCAGGCCATGAACCAGGCCGAGGTGGAGGAGCTGGCGGCCAACATCGAGCACAATGCCACGGAGGATTTTGACGGCCTGCTGCAGGTGCCGACCGTACGCGCCATCGAAGGCGGTCACTATCAACTAGGCTTTGGCCACCGGCGCCTGGCGGCGGTTCGGTTCCTGTTCAACGCAGGCAAGAGTCGCTACGGGCGAATGCGCGTGATGGTGCGCGAGCTGACGGACCTGCAGATGTTCGAGTACGCCAACTCGGAAGGCATCCACGTGCCGCTGAATCCAATCGAGCGGGCGGCTGCCATGCAGACCTATATGGACAAGTTCCAGAAGACCTCCGAGCAGGCGGGCGAGTTCTTCCACGTTTCTGCGGAAACGGTGCGCGGCATGGTGCGATTGCTGGGCCTGCTCGAGCCGATCCAAGTCAAGGTGCGGGAGGGGGCACTCTCGATTGGGACGGCGCGCAAATTACTGAGCGTGCAGGCTGTCAGCCCGGAGGCGGCGATCTCAGCGGCACAGGAAATTCTGGACGAGGGGGAGGATATCGACCCTGAGACGATTGACTTTGCACTCGATCGTGCCATCGAAAGAGATAAAAATGTGATCGAGATGTGGCTGGATGGCCGCAAGGGTGAGGCGCGCGGCGGGAAAAGCCTGTGGCCATTGACCTGGCAGCACAAGGGCAAGATCGCTCCGCTGACGGAGGCGCTGGTGTACTCTGCCCTGGAGATCAAGAAAAAGGATCTCCGCCGAAGTGATATGACCGCCAACCTCCAGAAGGTCAACGAACTGATGACACTCTTGGCCGCCGGGATGTACGTGGATCCTGCGCAATTTACATCCTTCCCGAAGGAAGCTGTTGAGAGAATTGCGCACCTGGCGAATCCGCCCAAGTGTGTGGACTGCCCGTTCTACAGTCAACTGAATAGCAGCCATTTCTGCGGCGTGAAAGGCTGTTGGGAACGAAAAGCCGAGGCGTGGGTGGCACAGGACCTGCAGAAACTCAGCAAGCAGTTGGGGATCAGCGTGTATGACCCGGCGGTCGATGGCGAGACGTTCGTGCTCTTCCGGGGTTCTTACGGTGAGCAGCTGGGGAAGTTCAAGAAGATGATCGAGAAGAAGGATCAGGACCTGCGCCTGATCGTTCGCCACCAGCAGTACGAATATCCGACCACGGACCATGCGTGGATTGCGGTGATCGATGTCTCGAAGCAGGCGGAGAAATCAGAGAAGGCCAAGAGTCAGAACGCGAAGAAGGAAGAGGAGCTGCGCGAGAAACAGCGCAAGCAAATGGAAGCCGAGAGTCATAAGGCTCAACAGGCAATTGCCTGGGTGCACGAGATAGCCGTACCGGTCTTTGCGAAAGCCTTCGACGGATTGACCAACGTGGAGGTGATGCTGGCGCTGTTCAGTGATTGGGATCGGCGTAAGTTGCGGAAGGAGATCAAGTCGCTGAGCAAGACCAAAGCACAGGCCTATCTACGCGCGAGGCTGACAATAGAGGTTTTGTTCGATCACGATATTATCGAGCGCTCATTCGCAGGGAATAACTCACCGTTGCGTAAAGGAACCGCGGCAACAGCGAAGTTCCTGCAGGGCGTGGCTGCCGCCTGGGGCGTGAAGTTGCCGAAGGACTGGTTGACGAAGGCGAAGGAGTGGGAGAGTGAGCAGACGGAAGAAGTGGTTGAGGAGTGACCTCACCCTGTCCCTCCCCAAATACCCTCGTTTGGCTCGGGATATTTGGGGAGGGAGAAACATCGCATAGCCATTAGGATACATCATGCTGACAAAACCCAATCCACCCATCCCATTATGCACACCGCGCGTTGATCTGTTGGCGGCTCTGTTGAACCTGTACACCGAAGAACAGTTAGAGCAATTCGTGCGGATCTCGACGGCCGCGCGCGATCATTCCGGCGAGGTGCATGACCGCAACGGTCTATTCGCGGATGTGAAGATACGCTTCAAGGCAGGCCTGCCACGCTGGATGGGGGTGGAACTTTGGGAAGAAACGGAAAAAGAGAAGGAGAAACCATGACCACCGTTGTTTACAGAGTCGACTGGACAAAACACGCGGGCTTCGTCAGTACGCGCAGTGGACCGGGCGTTGAGTATGCCGCCATGCCACGGATCCTGCGCGAAGGCCAGTCGTTCAACGTTATCGAAGTGAGATATCTCAGTGCCACAGAGCAATGGTTGAAGCTCGAGACGGGAGAGTGGACGGCGGGCATTCACCTGGGTGTGACGTATTGCTTCTTCGCTGGAGAACTGCCTCCTCCACCACCGCCCAGCACACCAGACGCGATGGATGTCACCATCGATGACCACGGCATCACGTACACAGGCAAAGTATATAAGGTGAGTGGATGAAGATCACTATCCAACACGGAGCAAGCAAGTACCAGGGAACGCTGGCGAATGCCATCCCGCTGAAGGATTTCCCGCCAAGCGAAGCGGCCGGGAGCTCATCGTTCTGCATCGCTCAATGTTTCCTGGTGCCTCAGGGCGGCCCGCTGCCGGGCGTTTCCTATGCGGCAGGCATGAGCAATGTGATCGAGATCGGGCCGAAGGAGATAGAACTCTTCCTGCGATTGAACAACATACAATCCCTCGAGGATCCGAAGGCGGCTTGGTCTATTTACCAGTGGGTGGGAGGGTCGACGCCGCGGCTGTACTCGTTCCTGGAGGGGCAGGATAAGCGGACTGCGACCGGTCTGCGCTGGCCGGTGATGTACTTCCCGAGCGCTGGACCGTATGTCAACAAGGCCATCGTGTCCGAGCGAAGGCTGGGGCTGGCACACCTGGAGGGGATCCCGAAGGCCGATGATTATTCCGATATCCAGATCGGGGATCCGAGGGTGATGCTGGCCACCTGCTATTACAAATATGGCGCAGAGCTGGGGCTGGCTCCCATCTCGTACCCGGAGGGAGCGCGGCGCGAGAAGATCTACGTGCCGTTCTGGAAGATCGACTGTGCCTGGAACTGGCGGTCAAAGGGCGGCGACGAGGCGTGGATGGACGAGACCTGGCTGGTGTGAAAATTGTTGTATAATGCACTTGATCGTCAGCGACATGAGTTGCTGACGCAGCAGGTGGCGGCGTGAAGCTGCCTCTGCTGGTCCGACAGATCGGGCAACCCGACGGGACGAGTCCATTGACTCGTCCCGTTTTTTGTTGCCTGACACCTGCCCCCATCCCGGCCTTCCCCCGAATGGGTAAAGCACAATTCGGGGGAAGGAGAAAATAAGAAGGAGTCGAAATGAAATTCAATTGGAAAGATCTCGGTGTAATTGTGCTGGCCGTGCTCACGTTCGGTGTGGGCTGGGTAGCCAATAACCAGGCCATGGTCATTGCCTTCCTGACGATGGCCATCGTGTGGCTGATCAGCTGGGCGGGCAGAACGTTCCCGCAACTGGAATGGATCAAAGGCAAAGCGTTCCTGACCGTGCTGGTCTTTGCGGTGGCCTTCGGTTTGTCGTTCTTCCTGCAACCGTTTACCCTTCCCGCCTTCCCGGTATGGACAGGCGATGTGGCGATCTTCATGCCTGCCCTGGCAATATTTCTGGCTGCCCTATTCGCAAATATTCAGACACAAGTGCTGTTCGCGATCGGCATCTATAACGTGTTGCTGGCCCAGGTACTGGATAAGCTCTCGACCAGTTTGACCATGCGGTTTTTTGATTTCAAACTTGGACTCAAAGGGAGCGGTTAGTCCGCCCTTCATTGCAGCCTACCATGGATTTCTCAAACCTAAAACTGGACGATCTGCTCACTGCGATAGCAGCCGTGCTGTTGTCACTGCCGGGCATTCTCGCGTACTGGCAGAACAGAAAAAAAAACGCAGTAGAGACCGCCAAGACCGACGCTGAAACCGAGAACGTTCATGCGGATGTGGCCGATAAATGGGCCAAGCAAGTAGGAGATTTGCTCAAACGAGTTGAAGGGCTTGAGGTCAAGGTTCGCACGCTGGAATTGGATAACGCAGACCTGCGCGACTGGGCAGAGAGGCTTCGGCGACAGGTCCGTATTCTCAATCCAAGTGCGGAGCCTGAGCCATTCATCTCAAGCAGGAAAGTGATGTGATGACCGACGTACCAGATGTCCCGCGCGTGTCCCTTTTCGAATGGGATGACCAAAAACGAGAAGCGGCCAGCCTGCTCGCACAAGGCCACTTGATAAAAGAGGTGGCCAAAAGCGTGGGAGTCAACGAGAAAACGATTGACCGCTGGAAAAGGGACATCGATTTTGCTGGCGAAGTGGATCGTCTTTCGCTCATCCTGGACGTTGCCGGCAGGGCCGAGCGCCTGCGGATTGCCAGGCGGGTGATCCGTGAAAAGACCAGGGGCAAGACGGTCCGGACCCGGAAGGATATTCTGCTTTGGCTGGAATTCGTGCAAAGCGAAACAACTGGCGCCAAGTTGGAGATCGGCGGCAGGTTGAACGTTGAAGGCCTGACCGAGGCACTGGAAAAAATCTATGGTAGTCGCAACAATCAAAGCGGATGAAACCATTGAGCGAATGCTGATCGCCATGCGGGATGCAGGTTGCCCGCGTGACCAGGCGGAACGCTTTGTGCAAGCCGGCTACATCCCCCTGGAGGGGATGCTGCCGTTTCATGCCGCAGCGAGAGAAGCGGATAACCCCGGAGGACCCGAGTGGATTGCGTTGGGGGGGAAGCGCGGCCCGGGGAAAACCCACACGACCATGGCGCAGGTACTGGATGACTGCCTGAGAGTGGACGGCTTGAAGTTCTTGTTCTTGCGCAAGATCCAGAAGGCGGCGAAGGAATCGCTGGAAGATGTGATCCGTAGAGTGTTCCTATACACCCCGCATACCTTCACCCTCGATGGCTTGAAACTTCCGAATAGTAGCCGGATCATCATCGGCGGTTTCAAGGATGAGAAAGATATCGAGAAATATTTGGGCCTGGAGTACGACGGTATTGTGATCGAGGAGTGTACGCAGATCAGCGAAACGAAGAAGGACAAACTCCGCGGCTCACTCCGAACATCGAAGCCCAATTGGAGACCGAGAATTTATCTCAACACCAACGCGGATGGCATCGGTCTGGCATGGTTCAAGAAGATATTCATCGAGCCGGCGCGGGCAGGTAAGCAAACGCTCACCCGCTTCTTCGATGTGACAGCCATTCGCAACCCGTTTGTAAACCCCGAATACGAGACCTGGCTGGACAGCTTGAAGGGAGCGCTGCGCAAGGCCTGGCGCGATGGTGACTGGGATGCGTTCTCCGGCATGGCATTCACAGAGTGGAACCATGAGCGACACGTGGTTGCCTACAAGGACATGTTCGATATCCCTGATCACTGGGTCAAGTGGACCGGTACAGACTGGGGTTACGCTGTTCCCTTTTCGACACATTGGTATGCAAAGAACCCGGACAATGGCCGCATCCTGTGTTACCGGGAAGCGTATCAAGCAGATCTCACTGATCGCGCACAGGCCCGCATGATCCGCGATATGACACCGCCGTCAGAGATTATTCAACTGCACTACGCGGACCCGGCCTTGTGGAAAACGCAAAACAAGGATGACAAGGTCTTCTCGACCGCCGATGAATACAAGAAGGAAGGAATCATCCTGACGCGCGGCGACAATAACCGGCTCGGAGGCATCCGCAAGGTGCACAACATTCTGGCCGATCTGCCTGATGGAATGCCAGGGTTGCAGGTCTTCGAGAGTTGTCCGCATTTGATCGATCAGATGGAAACGCTGGCACACAGCACAACCAACCCGGAGGACGTGGACACAGAGCAGGAAGATCACGCGTACGATGATCTGCGATATGCCCTGACCAACGAACGAAGACTTGAACAGAAGCCGGCGCCGCCGAAGACACAATCCTTGTGGGCGCATTAGGAACTCGGAGCAAACCATGGCAAAAAGCAAAACCAAAAACGATGAACTGGACCTGACCGGATGGGCAGAAGCGCAGGCTGAGGCGAAGAACCTGGTTACAAACTTCGGCACGGTCAAGCAGAGAATGCAAGCCAGCGAGGATGCGTACTTCCTGGAATGGAAGAACAAACCCAAGAGCCCGCAGGTGAAGAGCACGATCTCGCCGGCGGCGCGCATCAAAGTACAGGGGGCGGTGCGGCTGCTGACGGCCACGAGTCCCAAGTGGGAGGTGCCGAAAGAGAAGAACGATCCGACGGCAGAGCAACTGAGCAGCAGGATCGAGAAGTTCGCCAATTCGATGTGGCTCAAATCGAACAACATTCAGCAGCTGCGGGTGGAGGAAGACGTGGCGCTGTCTGCATTTTTGTACGACGAGATCCAGGCGCGGGTGATCTCAACGCTGGACCTATTGGACAGCATCAAGACTGCCGATGCCGACGCACAGAAGGGGGATGGGTACGATGAGGCCAAGTGGAAAAACGAGATCGCTTCCGCGGAGGTGGCTGCAAAACGCACGCCGTTCCTGTACGAAGCGATCAATCCCAAGATCGGCTACTACATCAAGAGCCGGCTGGGACTCGAAGCCCATTACACCGAGACCGAGCTGCTGGTGGCGGACATCCTGGCGCAATTCGGCCAACGCGCCCAGGGCGTGCTTTCAGGCGCCAAGTCCTACACCACCAAGACCGTCTGTGAATGGTGGGACAAGACCTATCATTATGTGTGGGTCGTCGGCGCCAACGAACCTATTGTCGCAGGCAAGCACGGACTTCCGATCATCCCGGTCGTGGCTGTGCGCGTGGAAGGCAGCACGCTGTTCACCAAACCCGAACAGCAGAACGAGCCGTTCCTGTACACCGTGATGGAGTCGGGGTTGATCGAACGACAGAATGAAATGTTGACCGTGCTATTCACGAACATGGCGGCGCTGATGGACGCACAGTTCGTGCACACGAAGGGCAGCGACCAGGCAAATTCCATCGAGGTCAACCATAACGTGATCGGCGGAGTTGTCGAAGTGGAACCAGGTGGAACGTTTGGACCGATGACCAAGAACATCTTCGACCCATCGGTGCAGAAGGGTTTGCAGCTGGTGGATGATCTGTTCGACGAGTCTACGCTGTACGCGCAGGCATTGGGTGAGCGGGTGGGTGGCAGCGATAACTTCTCGCTGGTTTCGTTATTGTCTCAGGCCGGCCGGCTGCCATTGGTCCCAACCCAACAAGCATTACAGACCGCCTTCGCTGCGTTGATGGAGATCTCGTTCAAGTGGCTGAAGCACGATGGTCAGAACGCCAAGTACGACTACGGCGAGATCTCTGCTGAAGAGATCCCCGCGCGGCTGGAGTTCACGGTGAAGGTCGAGCCGGATATGCCGCAGGACAAACTGCAACAGGCGGCCATTGCCGACCAGCTCACGAAGGGACCCGACCCAATGGTATCCAAATCTTGGGCGCGCACGCACATCCTGAACGAAGGCCAGAGCGACGCACTACAGAAAGAAATTTGGAGTGAGCAAGCCAGTTCGTTTGCATTCCAGAGCGGTGTGAAGGATGTGGTAGCTGGCATGTTACGAATGCTGGCGGGGATGAACCAACCAACTCCGACAAGTCCCACAGGTCCGACAGAGTCGGTCACACAGGTTCCGCCGGATCCGAGTGCAGCCAACAGCATGCCACCGGACCAGATGCAGGCTGGAGCGTTACCACCGAAACAGCCCGGTATGGAGGCCACGAATGCCCCTAACCAATAGAGACGCGCAGGATGCAGCGCTGGCCGGCACGCTTGAATTCCAGGAATGGGCGCGTGAATGGATGAAGGAATGGCTGATGCCGGACCTGCAAACCATGCAAGCGCGCAACGATGAGCGTATGGTGCAGTTGTGGGACCAGATGCCGGCCGATCAAAAAGAGCAAATCAGCCTGAGCGACCCGGAGACCTTTGCCAAAGCCGAGAAGAACATCGGCGTGGTACGCGAAAGGTTGAAACGTGTACAACAAACTGCTTCTGTCACTACTACTGCTGGCGCTTAGCGCCGGCCCGATGATCGGAAAGGAGAACAAAATGCCTGAAGGATTTCAGAAGACGAAGACCAAAACAACTAACGAAGTGCCGGGATGGGCGCAAGCCATTGGTAATGCGTTCAACCTGACAGGGTATACGCCAGGTGCAGGTGGTGCAGCGATGCCTTACGTTCCTCCGGGAACCAGAGGAAGCAGGATCGCAGCAGGAAAAGGTGCTCAACAACAGGGACAGTTACAGCCCGCGATCCCCACGCAAGCCGGACTGCAATCGAGCGTGCCGGGATGGGCGCAAGCCATTGGTAATGCGTTCAACCTGACAGGGTATACGCCAGGTGCAGGTGGTGCAGCGATGCCTTACGTTCCTCCGGGAACCAGAGGAAGCAGGATCGCAGCAGGAAAAG
>Ga0315268_10003736_pt1 | contig 16671 bp, 15 predicted proteins | sample C1_top_MG_FD_204535 | JGI IMG/M metagenome (GOLD analysis project Ga0315268, IMG submission 204535) | Sediment microbial communities from Yellowstone Lake, YNP, Wyoming, USA - C1_top | ecosystem: Environmental > Aquatic > Freshwater > Lake > Sediment | place: USA: Wyoming | collected 2017-08-01
CTGGTGGTGGATGACGATCCGACCATGCGGCTGGTGCTTACGGCAGCGCTCAAGCGCGACGGCTACAGCGTGGAGGAGGCCGCCGATGGCGAGGAGGCGCTGGGGATGATCGGGGAGGAGCCTCCGGATCTGATCCTGCTGGATTTGACCCTGCCCAGAGTGGACGGGATGGCGGTTCTGCGGCAGGTGCGCGCGGCGGAGAAGACTGCGGCGCTGCCGGTGATTCTGTTGACCGCGCTGGCCGACCTGCCGCATACGGAAGCCGGCTTCGCGGCCGGCGCCACCGATTACCTGACCAAACCCTTCACCGTTCCGCAGTTGTTGGCAAGGGTGCGCGCGTGCGTGGTCAGAAGCATAGCTGCCGGCGGCGCACGGGCCGCGGGTGTATCCACCAACAGATAGCCGTGGACGTGAAGGGCCCACATCTGCCAAAAGCGGGCAGACGCGGGGTAGCGACCGAGGTATGCCGATCGTTGCCGGAGGGATGCATGGCGGAGCCGGTGTCTACCTATTACGCCCCCGAGCGGCGCGCGACGGCGGAAAGGATCGCCGGCCAGAGCCGTTATTTCAGCGATGCCCGGTTCTTCGGCGAGCTGCTGCAGTGGCTGCCGCTGATGGTGCTGATCCTGAACGAGGAGCGGCAGACGGTGTACGCCAACCGGGCGGTGCTGAAGACGGTGGGGGCGGCGGACTTGCAGTCGGTGCTGGGGTTGAGGCCGGGCGAGGTGTTCCGCTGCCGTCACAGCGGCGACATGCCGGGGGGATGCGGCACCACCGTGTTCTGCCGCTATTGCGGCGCGGTGAATGCCATCCTGAGCAGCCAGGCGGGGCACCCCGCGATGGAGGAATGCCGGCTGCTGGTGGAGCGCGATGGCGGCGAGGAGGCGCTGGACCTGCGAGTGTGGACCAGGCCGGTCGACTTCGGCGGCGAGCATTTCACGTTGTGCGCCATGACCGACATCGCCGACGAGAAGCGCCGCCAGTTTCTGGAAGATATTTTCCTGCACGACATCATGAACACCATGACGGCGCTGCGCGGGTTTTCCTTTCTTGCGGGCGATGACGCCGATCCCGGCGCCCGGGCCGCGTACGTGCGCCAGATCGCCAGCCTGACCGAACGCAGTATCGAAGAAATCGAGGCGCACAAGCGGCTGGTCGAGGCCGAAGAAGGCGAGTTAAGGCTCAACCTCAAGCGCGTGAGCGCTCTGGCGATACTGCGCCAGGTGCTGGATAGCTACAACCGGCCGGAGGCGATGAACCGGCGGCGCCTGCGCCTGGACGACGACTGCCAGGACGTGGAGTTCGATACCGACAGCGCGCTTTTGACGCGCGTGCTTGGCAACATGGTCAAGAATGCGATCGAAGGGTCGGCGCCCGGGGAGACGGTCACGCTGGCTTGCGGCATGGAAGAGGGGCGGGTGACGTTTCGCGTACACAATCCCACATACATGCCGGAGAACGTGCGCCTGCAGGTTTTCAATCGCAGCTTTTCCACCAAGGCGGCGGGGCGAGGGCTGGGAACCTACGCCATGAAGTTCCTGACCGAGAAATACCTGGGCGGAACGATTTGGTTCTCTTCCAGCGAAGCGGAGGGAACGACGTTTGTGGCCAGGTATCCGGTGACCTTGCCGCCAGGAAGCGCTCCAGCACCGCGCATCGTCCCGGCAATCTGAATCTGAAATCTGAAATCTCGATTCTGAAATTTCACCGTTGCGCCGTCGTCTCCGGCCGATGGAACCAGTCCCCGATGGCCTGCTTCATCACCTGCCCGAACACCACGGAAATCGAGGTGGTCAGCGGGATCGCCTTGGGACAAATCTGCACGCAGTTCTGGGCATAGGCGCACTCGTGAATGCCGCCGTCGCCCATCATCGCGTGCAGCCGCTCCGTCTTCAGCGCCTTGCCCGTGGGATGGTCATTGAACAGGCGCACCTGGTTGATGATGGCCGCGCCCACGAAGCCGGTGGCCATGGTGACCTGCGGGCACACCTCCAGGCACAGGCAGCAGGAGATGCAGCGCGACAAGGGATACATCTGCTCCTGGGTTTGCGGATCCACGCGCGGGCCGGGCCCGAGGTCGTAGGTTCCGTCCACCGGCACCCAGGCGCGCACCCGCTTCAGGTTCTCGAAGAGCACGCTGCGGTCCACCGCCAGGTCGCGCACCACAGGGAAGCGCGACAGCGGCTCCAGCCGCACCGGGTGCTGCAGCGTGTGCACCAGCGCCGAGCAGGCCATGGCCGCGCGCCCGTTGATCAGCATGGCGCACGACCCGCACACTTCCTCCAGGCAGTTGGAATCGTAAAAAATGGGCGTGGTCGGCTTGCCGAAGCGGTCTACCGGGCTGGCGGCGATGTCCATCAGCCCCGAGATGACGTTCATGCCCGGCCGCCAGCGCAGGTCGAACTCCTCCCAGTGCGGCTTCGCCTCCGGACCCGCCTGGCGCTTGATGATGAAGCGGACGACTTTCTCCGCCATCGACGACCTCCCAGCTCCGCACCGCGCGCGCTGCTATCCAGGTGCGATGCCGGGAACACGGCTTGGCGTTGGTTTGCACGCGAGCAGAAAAGATGGTCAGGCGTGAACCGGAACTTTGAGGGCGTCATCCTGGGTCCTGAGCGCGCCCCCTCGGAGTGTGCGGCCCCTTCGACTTCGCTCAGGGCAGGCTTCACCGGGCCGCCCACTCAGCATGACGCCGTCGTAGAAACGAAACTCACCTACAACTTTGCCTTGATCCGCTCCGGCGTGATCGGCAACTGCAGCACCCGCGCCCCCACGGCATCGTAGATGGCGTTGGCCACAACCGCGCCCATGGTGATGATGGGCGGCTCGCCGCAGCCCGCCGCCGGCACTTCCGGGTTGTCGATCAACACCGTCTCGATCCTGGGCATCCAGGAGAAGCGCGGGAGCTGGTAGCTGTCGAAATTGCGGTCCAGCACCTCGCCGTTGCGGAAGCGCACTTCTTCGGTCAGCGCGTAGCCCAGGCCCATCATGATGCAGCCTTCCATCTGCTGGCGCGAGCCGTCGGGATTGACGATCACGCCCTGGTCCTGCGCCGTGACCACGCGCTTCACCTGCACCTGGCCGCTGCGCTTGTCCACCGCCACCTCCGCCATGGTGGCCACCCAGGTGCCCACGTCGGTGCCGCAGGCCACACCCACGCCGCGCCCGCTCGGCGTCTTGCCCGGCTTCCAGCCAAACTGCTTTGCCGCCGCCTGCAGCACCCGCCGCAGGCGTTGGTTGCTGAGGTGCGCCAGGCGGAACTCCACCGGGTCCACGCCCGCCTTATGGGCCAGCATGTCGATGTGCGACTCGCGCGCGAAGGTGTTGGTGTTCACCGCCGGCGCCCGCCACGGTCCTACCGCGAACGGATGCAGCCCCTGCGCGTTCCGGTCGCCCGACGAGCGGGTGCGCTGGTGCGGAATGTCGTAGAACTGCTTGGCCTCGCGTTCCCCGGCGCAATAGACGGTGAAGTCCCACAGCGTCATCTTGCCCGCGGGGCTTAACCCGGCGCGAATCTTCACCACCGCCGCCGGGCGGAAGGTGTCGAAGAAGAACTCCTCGTTGCGCTCGAACACCACCTGCACCGGCTTGCCCACCAGCTTCGCCAGCCGCGCCGCCTCGATCGCCTGCCGCGACGCGCTCTTGCCGCCGAAGCCGCCGCCGACGTAGGGCGTGATCACGCGCACGTCCTCCGCCGCCAGCCGCAGCGCCTGCGCCACCTGCTGTTTGACCGGAAATGGCGTCTGCGTGCTCGCCCACACGGTGACCTTGCCGTCTTCAAACGACGCCGTCGCCGAGTGCGGTTCGATGGGCGCGTGCGCCACGTAGCTGTTCAGGTACGTGGTCTCGATAATGCTCGCGGCCAGCTTTTCGCCTTCCGCCAGACTGCCGCTTTCGCCCAGAACCTGCGGTGGCGGCGCGGTTTTGAGCAGATGATCGAAGATGCTGACGTCGTCGGTGCCCGGCGGCGCCGGCTCGAACTGCGCCTTGACCAGCCCCAGCGCGTGCCCGGCCACATCGCGGCGCTCGTGCAGCACGGCAATCAGCTCGCCATCGCGCACTACCTGCACGCCGGGAATTTTCCCGGCCGCGCTGGTATCCACATCAATCAGCTTGGCGCCGTGGGCCGGCGGCCGTACCAGGCGCGCGTGCAGCACGCCCGGCGGCATGATGTCGCCCGCGAACTTGCCCCTGCCCGTGACCTTGTCCAGCGCGTCTTTGCGCAGCGGCGATTGCCCGTGGACCTTGAAGGCCGAAACCGGCTTTACCGCCACGTTCGCCAGGTGCCGCTCGATGCGCTTCCCCGCCACCAGTTGCGCGTAGCTGACGCTCTTGCCCTGCCCGGGATCGGTTACCACGCCGTCTTTCACCTGCAGCCGCGCCGCCGGCGCCTGCAGATGCTCGGCCGCCATCGCCAGCAGCACGGCGCGGGCTTCCGCCGCGGCGCCGCGCAGCACCGGGCCGAACATGCGCACGGTAAGCGAGCCGAACGTGCCCATGTCCCACGGGCACAGGTCGGTGTCGCCCATCACTATGTCCACCGCATCGAAGGCGACGTCCAGTTCCTCGGCCAGCAGCATTGGCAGCGCGGTCATCGCGCCTTGTCCCAACTCGACCTTGCCCACGAAGCAGGTCACCCGGCCGTCGGGCGCAATCTTCATATAGGCGTTGAAGTCGGTGGGATAGCTGGGCCGCCCCAGCCGCGCCGGCTCCTGCAATGCGTCCAGCGGCCCGGCCCAGAAGAACAGGAACAGCCCGGCGCCGCTCAGCGCCAGAAAATCGCGCCGGCTCAGGTCCAGAGATTCACTCTGCACGCTTTCGTCTTCCCACTTCAGCTCTTCCGGCTTCATCGCGCACCTCCCTTCACCACAGCGCGGGGAACACCAGCCGCTTCCTCGATTGCCTCCACAATACGCAGGTGGACGCCGCAGCGGCACAGGTTGTCGTCCAGGTGCCGGATGATTTCGTCGCGCGTCGGCCGCGGATTTTTCCGCAGCAGCGCGTAGGCATTCAGGATCATCCCCGGCGTGCAGTAGCCGCATTGAAAGGCGTGATGCTTCATGAACGCCTGCTGGATGGGATGGAGATGCTTCTCATGGCCCAGCCCCTCGATGGTCAGCACCCGCTTGCCGGCGATCTCTTTGACCGGGGTGGAGCACGACCGCACCGCCTCGTCGTCCACGATCACCGTGCAGGCGCCGCACAGGGCGCTGCCGCAGCCGAATTTGACTCCCGTCATCCCCAGGTCCTGGCGCAGTACCCACAGCAACATGCGCTCGTCGTCCACCGTCAGGCGCGCCGCTTTGCCGTTCAGCGTGAATGAAATGGTTCGCTGCATGGTCACCCCCGATTTTCCGGAACCGCACTTTATACACGAAATCCACCCCCGGGCGCACTAACAAGCGCGCCGTTCGGCCCGGCGGCAGCCGCCCTCGGCGCGCTAAATCGAAGCCAGGCTTACGCGCCCTTTCATTTACAATTATTCGCAATGCGCAAAGCTAGTGTTCTCCTACTGCTGCTCATGGCCACGGCCGCTCTTACCGGCTGCACGAAATCATCAACTCCCGCTGCTTCCTCCGCCGCGTCCTCGGCCGCTTCCCCCGACCCGGTGGAGCGCAAGCTCCAGGAATTGGCCGGCGGAGGCGCCAGCGATTGCGGCCACTTCAAGACGCAGACCCTGGCCCAGATCAAGCCCGGCAGCGACTGCGCCATGCAGGCGGCGCAAAACAAGCGCCCCTTCTATATTGCCTACGAGATGCCGGGCCTGACTGTCGGCGTGGCCGGCAACAGCGAGGGCAAAATGTTCGCCATACAGACCGAAACCGCCGCCCAACCCGGCGCCACCGCCGAGGTCAAAAGCGCGCCCTGCCCGGCGCCGCTGCGGGTTGCGGAAAGCGGCCGCGTCACCTGCATCGCTCCCGGCTCTATGGGCATGAGCACTGGCGGCAGCTCCCATGGCGGCATGACAATGCCTCCGGCCGGCACTCCCAATCCCCACGCCGGCAAGACACCCCCGCCCTAGCCAAAACCGGGCTAGGACGGGGCACCCCGCAATCTCGTCCGGCGCTCAGCGCCACAGCCAATCCCCATTTGGGCCATGAACCTCGTTTTCCCCTGCGGCGGGGGGATTGCATTCCATTCTGGAGGGGTACACTTAACCCAGGAGGTTGGGACCGAATCAGGAAGTCAGGCGCGGACGCCAGCAATCGACACAGCGAGGTGAATCATGGCTGCTGCCGCTACTTTCTCATTTGGCAATAAGACATACAACGTCGACAGCGAAGAGTTTCTTTCCGATTTCAACGCCTGGGACGAAAACTACGCGCGCGGTATGGCGCCCAAAGTCGGCATCATCACGGGCTTGAGTGACGATCACTGGAAGATCATCCATTTCATCCGCGACAATTTCAAGAAGACCGGCCGCTGTCCTCTGGTGTATGAGACGGTGCGCATCAACCGGCTCCATTTGCAGGAACTGAAACGGCTGTTCCCCTCCGGTTACCTGCGCGGGGCCTGCAAACTGGCGGGCATGACCTACCGCGAGGGCTATCTCGACCAGACCTGGGTCGAAGACTTCGCCGAGCAGGTCACCACCGGGTCCGAGAGCAAAACCTACGAGGTGGATGTCCGGGGGTTTCTGGTCAATCCTTTTCAATGGGACCGAAGGTTCGCCGTGCACAGGGCGTGGGACATGAAGATGCCGCGCCTGACCGACAAGCATTGGCAGGTCATCAACTTTCTCCGCGAGAGCTTCGAGAAGAACAACCTCGTGCCCACCGTGTACGAGGTCTGCGAGGCTAACCAGATGGAATTGGAGGAACTGCAGAAGCTGTTTCCCGACGGTTACCACCGCGGCGCCGTCAAGGTCGCCGGCCTGCGCGTGCGCTGACACTCGAGCGGAAGAAATGACCCCGGGGCACGGCGCCTGCCGTGCCCTTTTTTTCTTTGGGCGCCGCGCGAAATCGCGGCCCGGCCCTGCGCGCCGCAAATTACCGCCGTGCTGTCCTGCTCCACTTACGGCTCCAGAACAGGGGTTTGGAGGTATTGCGAGGCCGAAAAAAGTCACAAAGAAAGGTGCGCTCTGCCCTTGTTCCTCCAGGGTGATGAATCGAAAATCCAGTCGCGCCGCGGGCCCAACAGCAGGTACAGAGGGCACGTCATGAGCACTGCAACAATCACGAGATGCGGTCTTGCCGCCATCCTCGGCTCCAGTGCGCCGGCCGACCCACGGGTCGCCACGCGCCTGGGGCTGGTTTTTGTGTGCTTTACGGGCAACCGCCGCGCTCCGCTGCTCGCGTTTTGGCAAGCGCGAACAAGTTCAGGCATAGCGAGGAGCATCCCATGAAGTACTGGCGACGACCGCTGGATCTGGACAAGGTCACCATCCCCCACGGCAAGGTCTACATCGTCGAAGACCGCTGCAAAGGGTGTGGTTTCTGCGTTGAATATTGTCCCAAGGACGTGCTGGTTCTGTCGGACCGCTTCAACCGCAAGGGATACCACCCCCCGGAGGCCGTCAAGGAAGGGGAGTGCGTGAACTGCAACCTCTGCGAAACCATCTGCCCGGACTTCGCCATCTTCAGCGTCGAGCTGATGGCCACGCAGCCCCCATCGGCGCCCCCTCCCGCCACCGCGGAAGTTAAAGAGTCAGTGAAGGAGATGCGATGAAAGCCGATCCCAAATCTGTCCTGACCGGCACCCATTATCTCGACGGCGACTATGCCTGCGGCGAGGGAGCCATGGCGGCTGGCTGCCGCTTCGTCGCGGGCTATCCCATCACCCCCTCCACCGAGGTGGTGGAGCGTATCTCCCAGCGCTTTCCCTTTATGGGAGGCACCTTCATCCAGATGGAGGATGAGCTGGCCAGCATGGCGGCGGTGGTGGGCGCCAGTTGGACGGGGACCAAATCCATGACCGTCACCAGCGGTCCCGGCTTCAGCCTGATGATGGAAAACATCGGGCTGGCGGCCATGATGGAAACCCCTTGCGTGGTGGTGAACGTGCAGCGCGGCGGACCCTCCACCGGCCTGCCCACCATGGTCGGCCAAGCCGACATGATGCAGGCCCGCTGGGGCTCGCACGGCGACTACGAGCTGATTGCGCTCTGTCCGCAATCGCCGCAGGAAGCCTTCGACCTCACCATCGACGCCTTCAACCTCTCCGAGGAGTATCGGGTTCCGGTGCTGTTCATGATGGACGAGTGCGTCGGCCACATGACGGAGAAGGTCGTCATCCCACCCGCCGACCAGATCCAGCTCCGCCCGCGGGTGCTGACCAAGGTGCCTCCTGCCGAGTTTCTTCCCTACCGCGTGAACGGCAGCCAGATACCGGAATTCGCCCGTGCCGGCGACGGCTATCGCTTCCACACCACCGGCTTGACCCACGACGAGCGCGGTTATCCGGTCATGACCGTCGAGATGCAGGAGATCTGCGTGCGGCGCCTGGTGGACAAGATCAGGCTCAACGCGGACAAAATCGCGCGCTACGAGGAAGACGGCGTCGAGGGCGCCGACGTGGTGGTGGTCGCCTACGGGATCACCGCCCGGGTGGCCCGCGAGGCGGTGGACCTGGCCAGAGCCCAGGGCCGCAAGGTCGGCATACTGCGGCTGATCGTGGCCTGGCCATTTCCGGAGAAGCGCATTCGCGAGCTCTCCAAGCGCGTGAAAGCCTTTGTGGTTCCCGAGATCAATTACGGACAGATGGTGTTGGAAGTGGAGCGTTGTGCTGCCGAACGGGCCGCCGCCATCCCGGTTCCGCACGGCGGGGGTGGCGTCCATGATCCCGAGCGCATTTGCGCAGCCATCCTGGAGGTAGCGAAATGACTGACGTAATCGAAAAAATCGAGATGCCGGAACATCCGATTGCGCCGTTTATCCGGATGGACCGCATGCCCCACATCTGGTGTCCCACCTGCGGCATCGGCACCGTGGTGAAGTGCTACGCGGCGGCGCTCAGCGACAGCGGTCTCAATCTGGACAAGGTGTCGATCGTCTCCGGCATCGGCTGCACCGGCCGGGTTGCCGGCTACATGAAGCTGGACGCCTTCCACAGCACGCACGGCCGGGCCATTCCCTTCGCCACCGGCGTCAAGCTGGGCCGGCCGGAGTTGCTGGTCACCGTCTTCTCCGGCGATGGCGACCTGGTGGGCATTGGCGGCAACCACTTCATCCACGCCGCCCGCCGCAACATGGATCTGCTCGTCATTCTGGTGAACAACTTCATCTACGGCATGACCGGCGGGCAGAACGCTCCCACCACTCCGCTGAAGGCCAGATCCTCGACCATGCCGTTCGGCAACTTCGAGCGGCCCTTCAACCTGCCCCACCTGGCGGCCAGCAGTGGCGCCAGCTACGTGGCGCGCTGGACCTGCCTGCACACGCGCCGGCTGAAACAGGCCTTCGAGGAGGGGCTGCAGCGCAAGGGGTTCCGTTTCATCGAGGTCATCGCGCCCTGTTCCACCTTGTACGCGCGCCTCAACAAGCTGGGTTCGGGCCTGAACCTGATGCGCTTCTATCACGACAGCGCCGAGGTGCGGAATGGGGAGGACACGCGCAAAGTCGGCATGGGCTTCCAGGACAAGATCATCTGCGGCAAGTTCGTTGACGAGGAAGGGCCGACCTTCTTGGACCTGATGCAGCAGCACTACAAGGGGGTGCTGAAGGACAGGTATGTTCCGATGCCTCCCGAAGGGGGATTGCTCCATGAGTAGGACAGAGATACGGATCACCGGCTTTGGCGGCCAGGGCGTGGTGCTTTGCGGCTACATCATCGGCAAAGCTTACGCTGTGATCGCCGGCAAGCACGCCACCATGATCCAGAGCTTCGGCCCGGAGGCGCGGGGTTCGTTCTGCAGCGCAACCCTGACCATTTCGGATATCCCGATCCTGTACCCCTATACCCGCCGCCCCACCGTCCTGGTCGCCATGTCCGGCGACGGCTATGAGAAGTTCCGCGACGAACTGGCCGACGACGGGATCCTCATTTACGAGGAGAACCTGGTCCGTCCGCGCTTGAAGCCGGGCCAGAAGGGCTTCGGGATTCCTTCCACCCGCCTGGCTGAACAGCTTGGCCGAAGCCTGGTGCAGAACATCGTCATGCTGGGCTTCTTCACCGCAGTAACCAACATCGTTCCCCGCGACGCCGTGCGCGAGGCGGTGCGGGTTTCCGTTCCCGCGGGGACCGAGGAATTGAATATGAAGGCCCTGGATGCCGGCCTCGGCTGGCTCGACAAGATCCAGGCGCCCGCCCCTGAGAAGCAGCAAGAGATAACCGTTACCGCCGGCGGCAAGTAAGGGCCGCCGCCTGACCCGATGTCTTGGATAATGGCCATGGACAATGGAGTCCAACAGTCGGATACAGTGACCCAGGCCGGCCCGAACATGAGGGCCCTGGTGATCGGCGGCGGCATCGCCGGCATCCAGGCCGCTCTTGATCTGGCCAATGCTCGCATTCGCGTGACCCTGGTGGAAAAGTCGCCCACGCTGGGCGGCCGCATGGCCCAGCTCGATAAGACCTTTCCCACCATGGACTGTTCGATATGAATCCTCGGGCCTAAGGCCATGGATGCCGGTCGGCATCCCCTGATCGAGGTCATGACGAACGCCGAGGTCATCGGCTGCGAAGGTGAGCCCGGCAGGTTTCGGGCGCGGGTGCGCAAGCATCCCCGCTACGTGCGCGAGGATCGCTGCGTCGCCTGCGGTCTGTGCGTGGAGGCCTGCCCGCAGGTCGGCGGCAACGAATTCGATGTCGGCCTGAAAGCCCGCAAGGCCATCTATCGTCCCTTTCCCCAGTCGGTTCCGGCCGCCTACATCATCGATCGCGAGTCTTGTCTCAACAAGAAGATCCTGGTTTGCGACCATTGTTCCAGCGCCTGCGACGTCCACGCCATCGACTTCGACATGCAGCCGCAAGAAGTAGATTTGGACGTGGGCGCCATCGTGGTGGCCGTGGGCTTCCAGGAATTCGACGCCCGCAAGCTGGGCAACTACGGATACGGCCGCTTTCCCAACGTGGTCACCAGCCTGGAGCTGGAGCGGATGCTGACTCCCTCCGGCGTCACCCAGGGCCACGTGGTGCGGCCTTCCGACCTGAAAACGCCGAAACGCATCGTGTTCGTGCAATGCGTGGGCGCTCGCGGCGAAGGCGGCCGCCCCTATTGCAGCCGCTTCTGCTGCATGAACGCGGTCAAGGATTCCCTGCTGGTCAGGGACCACGATCCCGAGGTGGAAGAAACCACCATCCTGTACACCGATCTGCGCGCCTTCGGCAAGGGGTTCGACGATTTCGTCAAACGGTCTGTCGACCAGCAGAGCGCCATTTATGTTCGCGGCCGGCCCTCCAAGATCAGCCAGGTGGGCGAAGACGGCGGGCTGGAGATCTTTGTCGAGGACACCCTTGCCCACCAGCAGAAGCGCATCCCCGCCGACCTGGTGGTGCTCTCGGTGGCGGCGGCGCCCAATGACGGCGCCCGCAAGCTCGCCGAAATCCTGGGAATCGGCACCGATCTGTATGGGTTCATTGCTCGTGCGGATCCGGCCATCTCCGCCGTGGAGACCTCGCGGTCGGGCGTGTTTGTCTGCGGCAGCGCGGTCGGTCCCCAGGTCATTCCCGACTGTGTTTCGCAGGCTTCGGCGGCCGCCGCCCGCGCCCAATTGTTCCTCACCGGCCACCGCGTTCAGGAGGAGAAGGCTACCGTCGAACCCATGGATCTGAGCGGTCCGCCCCGCGTCGGCGTGCTGGTCTGCCACTGCGGCGTCAACATCGCCGGGCTGCTGGACGTCGAGGAGCTGGCCCGCTACTCGGCCACTATTCCTGACGTCGCCGTTTCGCAGACCCACATGTTCGCCTGCTCCTCGACCGGCCAGGATGAGCTCATCGAATTGATCAAGCAGCACCGGCTCAACCGGGTCGTGATTGCCGCCTGCACCCCGCGCACTCACGAGCCCATCTTCCGCGAGGCTTGTGCGCGAATCGGCTTCAATCCCTACCTGGTGGAAATGGTCAATATCCGCGACCAGTGCTCCTGGGTGCACAGCAAGCACCGGACAGCAGCCCAGCAGAAGGCGCGCGACCTCATCCGCATGGGCGTGGCCAGGGCTCGCCATTTGGAGCCGCTGCAGCAGGGCGACGTGCCGATGACACGCGCAGCCCTGGTGATCGGCGGGGGCATCGCCGGCATCGAGGCGGCCACCGATATCGCCGTGCAGGGTTTCCCGGTAACGCTGGTCGAGAAAACGGGCCGCCTGGGTGGCCGCCTGGCGGAACCGAACCTGAAATTCATGTACCCCAACATGCGCCCTGCCAGCGAGGTCCTGGAGCGGAAGATCGCCCGCCTGCAGCAGAGCGGCGCCCGTGTGCTGCTGAACACCGAGGTCGAGCAGATCACCGGCTTCGTGGGCAACTTCCAGGCCACCCTCAGCAGCAAGGAGGTGCTGCCGGTCGGCGCCATTGTTCTGGCCGCAGGAGCGGACCTGTACGATCCCAAAGGCGAATACCGCTACGGCGAATTCTCCAACGTGCTCACCAGCCAGCAACTGGAGCAGACCTTCTGCGCCAGCGAATCACCGTTGACGGTCGACGGCCGCAAGGTTAAGAGCGCGGCCTTCGTCCTGTGCGTGGGTTCCCGCGACCCGCAAGGGTTCACCGGCTGCTCCCGCTACTGCTGTCCCACGGCTATCAAGCAGGCCATCATGCTGCACCGCCAGGGGATCGATACCACGATCTTCTACCGCGATATCCGCACCGTCTCCACCGGCGCCGAGGAGATGTACCGCGAGGCCCGCGGCATGGGGGTTCTGTTTGTGCGTATCCCGACCGGCGAAAAGCCGGAGGTGATCGGTGACCAGCGGGCCCAGGCCGTCAGGTGCCATGACGATCTCCTCGGACGCCAGGTGGAGGTGGGGGTTGACCTGGTGGTTTTGTCGGTGGGCATGAGGCCGCAGCAGCCGGACACCGATAAGTTCCACGACATGCTGAAGGCCAGCGTCGGGCTCGATGGCTTCTTCCTGGAACGCCATCCCGAGCTGGCGCCGGTGGAAACGGCGGTGGATGGAGTGCTGCTGGCGGGCACCGTGCAAGGTCCCAAGGACGCCGTGGACACGGTCGCGCAAGCTTCCGCGGCGGCGGCCAAGGCCACCGTGTTCCTGGCCAACGACCGCATCAAGCTGGACGCGGCCGTCTCCATCGTCGACCAGGAAAGGTGCCGCGCCTGCGGCGAGTGCGTGAATATCTGCCAGTTCCTGGCCCCCAAGATTGTGGAAACCGCTCCCGGAATTTTCGCCGCCGAGATCAACCCCTCGCTGTGCAAGGGCTGCGGCACCTGCACCAGTTGGTGTCCTTCCGGCGCCATTCAGTCGCAGCATTTCACCGACCGCCAGATCCACGCCATGATTGACGCCTTCTTCACCGAGGAGGTGACGGCATGAGTGCCACCCCGGCCATGGCTCGATCCGACGCCCCCACGGCCTCCGCCTGGAATCCCAGCATCGTGGTCTTCGCCTGCAACTGGTGCTCCTACGCCGGGGCCGACACCGCCGGTGTTTCCCGCATCCAGCACCAGCCGCACTTTCGCACCATTCGCGTGATGTGTTCGGGGCGCATCCATCCGGGCTTCGTGCTGCGTGCCTTGCAGCATGGCGCCGACGGCGTTCTCGTCTCTGGCTGCCACTTCGGCGACTGCCACTACATGTTCGGCAACCATCGCGCCGTCGAGCAGTTCGAGCGGACCAAGAACGTGATCCGGCTCCTCGGCCTGGAGGAAGGCCGTATCCGGCTGGAGTGGATCAGCGCCGCCGAGGGGGCCCGCTTCGCCCAGGTGATCAACGAGTTTACCGAGCAGATTCGGACGCTGGGGCCGACTCCGCTCGTGCCCCGGCGTTCCCCAGCCCAGAGTCGCGAAAAGGGAGGCGACAGTGCAACAGCTCGGTGAAGCCGCGGTTTGCATCTGCGCCCTGAAACTCAGCAGCGCTGCGGTGCAGGCCTACAAGAAACAGGCCAACGTATCGGCCTGCTACGACTGTGGCAAGTTCACCGCCACCTGCCCCATCGCCCGCGTCGGCGGCAGCCACAGTCCTCGCCGCCATGTGCTGACTACCAATCTCGGTCAGGAGCGGGATCTCTTCCATGGCGAAACCCTGTTTCATTGCCTGACCTGTTCTCTCTGCGATCAGCGCTGTCCCGCCAAGGTCGGCTACACCGGCCTGGTCCAGAAACTGCGCGAGAACGCCTACGACGAAGGCGCGGAACCGGATTGCCCGCACGGCGGCGCGCTCCAGTCCCTGATGCGCATGATGGCCACCGGCGAAACCCGCCAGAACCGGCTGGAGTGGCTCAGCGCCGGCTTGAACACGCAGCCCGCGACCGGCGAGGTCTTCTACTGGACCGGCTGCACCATGTACTTCGACGCCCTCTTCCCCGAGCTCGGGGTCGCCACCTTAGACGGAACCCGCTCCGCCGTGCGCCTGCTGAACAAGCTGGGCATCACGCCGGTGGTCTCGGGCGCCGAGCGCTGCTGCGGACATGATCTGCTGTGGAACGGTGACCGCAAGAATTTCGAACTGCTAGCCAAACACAACACCCGGCTGGTGGCCGAAAGCGGGGCCAAGACGCTGATCAGCTCCTGCGCCGAGTGCGTGCGCACCTGGAAGCTCGATTACGAGCCGTTCTTCCCGGGCAAGCCGCCCAAGGTGCTGCACCTTACGGAATTTCTCGCGCAGCGCGCGGCAGACCTGAAGCCGCAGGCCAACGCGCGCCTGCGAGTCACCTACCAGGATCCGTGCCGTTTGTGCCGCCACCTGGGCATCTGCGATCCACCCCGCCAGGTGCTCAACGCCCTGCCCGGCGTCGAGTTGGTTGAAATGCGGCATGCCGGCGCCGCCGCAATCTGCTGTGCCGGCGGCACCTGGTCGCACTGCGACCGGTTCGCCAAGAAAATTCAGGTGGAGCGGCTGCGCGAGGCGCGCGCCACCGGTGCTGAGCTGCTGCTGACCGCCTGCCCCAAATGCCGGATCCATCTGGCCTGCGCCATGAAGGACCCCAACCTGGGGCAGGAGATCGGGATACAGATGCGCGACATAGCCGAACTGGTGGACGCCGCCCTGGGCGGTCCGCCGCTCAGTTCCCAGCGCGTCCCTGCGCTAAACCAGAGGGAGGGAGCCCATGAGTGACAACCCCATGAATGGGAAGCTCCGTATCGGTGTCTTCGTCTGCGATTGCGGGCTGAACATCGCCGGCGCCGTGGATTGCGGGGCGGTCGCCGATTACGCCAAAGAGCTGCCCGGCGTGGTCTGCGTAGTCCGCAACAAGTACACCTGTGCGGGGCCAGGTCAGAACGAAATCAAGAAGGCGATCGCGGAGCACCACTTGAACCGCGTGGTCGTCGCCTCCTGCACCCCCAGACAACACGAGCCCACCTTTCGGCAGTGTGTCGCAGAAGCCGGTCTCAATCCCTACCTGATGGAGATGGCCAACCTGCGCGAGCATTGCTCCTGGGTCCATCCCGGCGCATGGGACGGGGCCACGCAGAAGGCCAAGGACCTGGTGGCCAGCGCCGTCGCGCGCGCCGCTTTCCTCCAGCCCCAGGTGGAAATGACCGTCCCGGTCACCAAGGCGACGCTGGTGATCGGGGGAGGCATTGCCGGGATCGAAGCTGCCCTGCAGCTGGCCGAGGCCGGGCACAAGGCCATACTCGTGGAAAAGGAGGCGTCGATCGGTGGGATCATGGCCCAACTGGACAAGAACTACCCCACCATGGACTGCTCCATATGAATCCTCGGGCCGAAGGCCATGGATGCCGGTCGGCATCCCAACATCGAGCTGATGACGTTCAGTGAGGTCGCCGCGGTTTCCGGCTACGTCGGAAATTTCACCGTCAAGATTCGCAAGAAAGCGCGCTACGTCGACCACACTCTCTGCAACGCCTGCGGCGAATGCGCCAAGATCTGCCCGGTGACCAAGCCCGACGAGTTCCAGACCGGCCTGTCTTCCCGCAAAGCCATCCACATTCCCTTCCCGCAAGCCGTTCCCTGCTCCTACATCCTCAACATGGACGATTGCCTGGGCAACAATCCCATCGCCTGCGGCAAGTGCGCCGATGTGTGCGAGAAAAAGTGCATCAACTACGACGATCGTGACGAGATTGTCACCCGCGAAGTGGGCGCCGTCATCGTGGCCATCGGCCTGGATGTCTACGACCCCACCGAGATGGACGAGTACGGCTACACCCGCTTCGACAACGTCATCACCTCCATGGAGTTCGAGCGGCTCATCTGCGCCGCCGGGCCCACCCAGGGCCACTTCATGCGCCCCAGCGATCAGCAGCGGCCCAAGCGCATCGGCTTCATTCAGTGCGTGGGCTCGCGCAATCCCAAGATCGGCCGGCCCTATTGCTCCAATATCTGCTGCATGAACACCATCAAGGACACCCTCCTGCTGGCCGACCACTACCCGGATACGGAAAACGTGGTCTTCTACCAGGACATCCGCGCCTTCGGCAAATCGTTCGAGGACATGTTCCAGCGCTCCAAGGAGGCCGGCACGCGTTACATCCGCGGGCTGCCCGGCGACATCGAAGAGAACCCCGTAACCCGCAACCTGATTGTCACCGTCGAGAACACGACCCGGGGGAAACTGGAGCGCTACGAACTGGACATGGTTGTGCTTTCCGTCGGCGTG
>Ga0315268_10003737_pt1 | contig 16669 bp, 18 predicted proteins | sample C1_top_MG_FD_204535 | JGI IMG/M metagenome (GOLD analysis project Ga0315268, IMG submission 204535) | Sediment microbial communities from Yellowstone Lake, YNP, Wyoming, USA - C1_top | ecosystem: Environmental > Aquatic > Freshwater > Lake > Sediment | place: USA: Wyoming | collected 2017-08-01
CCAAGATTTCTACTGTAGCGCAGCTGTCAGTAGTAAGCAGGAGGAATTTTTGTCGTTTCAGCTTCAATTGTGCCACTGGTTTAGTGGCGCAAGGATGACGGCTGAGTGTCTAAAGTTGAGTTATTATTTATTCAATCTAATTATATCGTTGCGGTAACCAGAGGATCGGCATCCCAATTAATTCCAACTTCAGGAATTTAATTAAAACAGCATGTGTGCGAAGCATGCCACTTAATTTAAAGTCCGTGGCTGATGCTTGCCGGCCTTACCCCAACTTCTTTTGCCAGAACATCCCCTTGCCCATCCTCGGGTCGAGTTCATACCCGGCAAAGCCACAGGCCTTGTAGGCCGCTTGCGCAACGGTATTACCCTCCAGCACTTCAAGCGTGAGTTTGCAGCAGCCCAGGCGTAGCGCGATTTCTTCTGCGTTGGCAAGCAGGCGCTTGGCGATACCGCGCCCTCTGTATTCTTTCGCTACGATGATGTCGTGTATGTTCAGCAGAGGCTTGCAGGCGAAGGTTGAAAAGCCTTCAAAGCAAATAGCCATGCCAACGGGCGAGCCCTCAACGAAGGCGAGCAGGACATGCACGCCTTGCCGCTTGCGCAGCTCGGCAATGAGGTTGTCTTTCGCCAACGCCGACAGTTCCACACCACCGCCCATGTCGTCTTTGGCGTACTCATTCAGCAAATAGATTATGGTCGCTGCGTGCTTGGGCAAGGATAGATTGGCGACAATTAATTCTTCTTGCATGTGCGTGTCTATCCTGTAATGAATGACTCTGGCTCGAATCTTTAAATGTTCAGTATGCCGCCCCTTAGTTCGGTCAGGCTGGGCAAGCTTCGCAGGTACTTTTCAAGCGAGTTTTGTGCTACACAAACATCACGTGAAGCTGACATTTACTGTGTTTTAAAAAACTGCGTATCCACAAAGTGAATCAATTGCTGCACATTAATCGGCTTGGATAGAAAAGTTTGCCCACCAATGAGTTGACCCGGTTTATTTGGATCAATTCTATCGACGAGCATGGTGAGGAATACGTATTTCAGGTTTTTTAGTTCGGGGTCATCCAGCATTTGCTCAATTATCTCTTCTCCGGAAGGGGACGGCATCATTAGATCCAGCAGGATTAAATCCGGCATGATTTTGCGTATTGCCGAGATTGCCTCTTTGCTGTCGTTCACAACCCGCACTTCGTACATCTTGGTCGATTCCAGAGCGGTTTTAATAATGTCCGTGATATTTTGATCGTCGTCAATTGTCAAGATTGTCCTTAGCATAAGCTTCCTCACTAACGTCCGCATTAAGTATCAGATATAAACCAAAGAGGCGCCATCGCCTGTAATTTTTGGCACGATAATTTTAAAAAAATAATGATGTGAAGCATACACTTAAATTGCAATTCGGTGGCCGACGCGTGCCAGACTACCCCCCAGCTTCTTTTGCCAGAGCATAAAATCAGTGGGGAAGATGTCGTGTATGTTCAGCTGAGGCTTGCACGCGACGGTTGAAAAGCCTTCAAAGCAAATTGCCAGACCGGCAGGTGTGTTGGCAATAAAGGCATGCACGATAGGCACACCTTGCCGCTTGCGCAGCTTGGCAATGGGGTTGTCTTTCACAAACGCCGTCAATTTCGCACTGCCGCCCATATGGTGGAGATTTCCGAGCGTACCGGCGCCGATATGCGCTGGCTGCAAACGGCATTTGACGAAGCCGCACGCTCGCACGCAAAGGCTGTGGTAATTGGCTTGCAGGCTGGCGGTGTCGGACTCGACAAATACACGCATTTTGTAAAATTGCTGGCGAATCTGGGCGTTAAATTTGCCCGCCCGGTATTGATGTTGAACGGGGATTCGCATCTATATGGCGCCGGCCAGCCGCTGGGTGATCCCTGCACGTTGCCAAAGAAATCAGCATATCCGGACTGAATTTTTCCCGCTTGCCTCGTATCAGATCGGGCACGCGCGACTGGGAGATGCACAGTATCCGGGCGGCTACAGATATTTAGGCTGCCCCGCAGCAGACGCACGATCTTCATTTCAGCTGTCGCCTCAGCGCAAACGACCAGATCTATTGGCGCTGATGTTTCTCCTCAATAAACAACTGCGGATCAACCATCGCGCCATTCAGTATCACGCTCCAGTGCAGGTGCGGGCCGGTGGCGCGGCCGGACATTCCTGACAGGCCGATGGTTTGCCCTTTGCTGACTTTATCGCCTGTTTTCACGTCGCTCTGGTCCAGATGGCAGTACATGGTGATGAGGCCGTTGCCGTGGTCGACAAAGATGGTTTTGCCGTTGAAGAAATAGTCGTCCACCGCCAGCACCTTGCCTGCTGCGCTGGACATCACCGGCGTGTCGCGCGGGACAGCGACATCCAGCCCGGCATGGGGCGAGCGGGGTTTGCCGTTAAAGAAGCGGCGCAGGCCGAAGTTGCCGGAGAGACTGCCTTCGGCGGGGATGATGAAATCCAGATCGGTTTTATCTTCATCGCTCCAGTGCAGCTTGAGTTCCTTGATGGTGGCGATTTCGCGCACCGCGCGGGCTTCGTCTTCGGGGTTGAGTTCCACTTTGCCGGTGTCTTTAAGGGTGATGTACTGCGCGGGATATTTCTTTGACTTGACCACGAAAGATTGCACTCTCGTTTCGTCACCCATTTTGACTTTCAGCTCATGCGAACCCGGCTTGATGCTAAGCGGCAGGCCGACCACCGCATACCATTCATTGTGATCGGAGGTGACAAGAACAGGCTGCTCGCCCAACCAGGTATGCGGCGCATTGACACTGCTTGAAACGCTACCGAGCGGAACAATCGAAATTCCGCCGGGCACGCTGGAGGATTCAGGGAGGCTTGCCTGCGCAGATAGAGGCGCCGCCAGGATGAACAGGCTGAGTTGGAAGCAGATGCGAAGCGTAATGGCAGGATATTTAGGCATGTTTTCTTCTTGAAGAGATGGCGGCAGTGTGGCGAGCTTTCTGTAGCATAAGTAAAGTCAGTCTCGTCATGTTGGGTTTTGTATTTTATATAAAAGCAATTTGTCGCAATTATTGATCTTTTCATAAGTCATGACAGATATCTTAACAGCAGTCGTCATTCCCCGCGCAGGCGGGAATCCAGACAGATGCAAAACCGCCACAAAGTGGCGACAGCACCCAAACATGACGTTGCCCGCTGCGCGGAGATTATATGTCAAGCTGGATTTCCGCCTGCGCGGGAATGACGACATGGCTATTTTTTCGTCTGAATCTATTTTCGTTTAAAGCATTGTCTTCAATTACGGAAAGCTCAATCAGCCCGGATATCCATCAGGCGTTTAAAACCGGTGTCTTCAGCACAGTAGCCCGATTCGCGTCGTGGACATTCTTGTGCACTCCGGGTCGACCGGTACGATTATCGCGCAGAAATCTCCGCTCCTACAACAGTATTTGGCTCTAATGGATTATCCGGGATAAAGAAAGGATAAAGCCTCGTAAGTAGACCAACAGGCTGGCACAGTCGTCGGGCAAGATTAGCCTGCTTATCATACTGCAGCAAGGAACGCTGGTTGTTTAAAATTTAAAAATCACTTTCTCCTGTCCGCTATCCCAATCGCCTCCGCATTAAGCCATCCCATGCCTTTTAAGATAACTTCAAAAAGCACCTTAATTTACTATGACAAAAACGCAAACGGTATTAGAGCGCTATTGTTTAACAAAAAGTTGTTTAGATAAAATGAGCTATTGATCATTTGGATTAAGGTACCATATAGTCAATTGAGCACAACCAGATGTATTTGGTATGCATATTAACCAGGAAAATGACATGCAACTTACCCGCTTTACCGACTACGCTTTACGCATTCTGATCTATCTTGGAAAGAATTCCGATCGTCTGGTTACGATCAGGGAAATTGCCGAAGTGCACAAGCTGTTCGAAAACCATCTGGTAAAAATCGTGCATAAATTGGCCAAGCTCGGATATATCGAAACCGTGCGCGGCAAGGGCGGCGGCATGCGCCTGGCACGCCGCCCGGACTTGATAAGCCTGGGTGAAGTGGTGCGCGACACCGAGGGAAACATGGATATTGCGGAGTGTTTTGGAGTTGGCGCGGTATCCTGCACGCTGCTGCCCTCTTGCACCCTGAAGTCAGTATTGATCGCAGCGAAGAAAAACTTTCTGGGTACGCTTGATTTATATGCGCTTTCGGATTTGATCGGCACGCAGCCGGGAACGGCAACTTTGGCGGAAACCTCAAAGCTGACAAGCGCGATAAAGGTTACGCAACGTTAACAGCGCAATTTTGTAATTCAAGACATCTTGCCAGCCTTGTTTGTGCTCACCCGTGCATGCCAAAGAACCTGTGCAACCATCTGTTTAAATTGAATAAATAAACACTCCCTTGCGCAATCAGCCTGTCACCAGAAAATCGATGACGATTTCTCCCGGCATGCGCGATACGTATGCCGTTTTGATGCGCGAGCCAAAGTGAGCATCAATCTGTGTCAGCAATGGCAATGGGTCATGATCGTTGCAAAAGCGCATGGTTTCGCCCGCTTTCAATGCGTCCAGCGCGCCGAAGATCGCGGCGTGGCGAAAGCGTTTGGCGATGCCGCGTGCATCCAATGGATAAACGCCTTCTGCGATGACAGGAATAGAACAGTTGTGTGCCATGATAAAACTCCTCAATGTGTAGTATGTAAAAAAAGAGGCCAGCATAGTCCGGCCTCTTCAAAAAAGGGCTGATGATCAAATTACGGTCAAGCCCCTTTGCTTGCTGCCGCCGGTACCATCAACGGCTGCTTGCGTTTGGCACCCGTCAGCAAGCGCAACGCGAACGCGGCCAGGAACAGTATGCCAATCGCGAACACCACATCGCCCGGTACACGCATCCACACCAGCGTTTCCATCAGATGCGAATGCACGATTTCGGGCGAACGGGCAAACCACATGCCCTGGCTAATGCTGGCCCAGGCCTGGTAGATGCCTGCCGGTACCAGCGAGATGAAGACCATCATTGCGAGTCCTATATTGAGCAACCAGAACATGGGCTTCAGCAGCGCGTCGGACCATGCGGCGCGATCTGACAGGCCGCGCAAACTGAACAGCATCAGTCCTATACCCAGCATGCCGTACACGCCGAATAAAGCCGCATGGCCGTGCGCTGGCGTCATATTGAGGCCCTGCATGTAGTACAGCGAGATTGGCGTGTTAATCGTGAAGCCCAGCAAACCTGCCCCCACCACATTCCAGAAACCGACCGCCATGAAGCACATGATCGACCACTTGTAGGTCTGTACCCATGGCGCAGCCCTGGAACGCTGATAGTTGCGGTAGGCTTCGAACCCGATCATTGCCAGCGGAACCACTTCCAGCGCCGAGAACATGGCGCCGATCGCAATCACGAAGGTGGGCGTTCCGGTGAAGTACAGGTGATGCAATGTACCCAGAATGCCGCCGAACAGGAAGACGATGGTTTCCAGCACAATCGCGCTGTTGGCCGTGGCGGCGCGTATCAAGCCCAGGCGCGTGAACAGCAGTGCAATAACCGCAGTAGCGAATACTTCAAAGAAGCCTTCTACCCACAAGTGCACCAACCACCAGCGCCAGTACTCGATCATCGAGTAGTGCGTATGCTGGCCCCAGGCCAGGGAGGTCGCATAAAATCCGCCGATGCACGTTGCTGCGAGAAAAACCATCGCAATCAGGCCACGGCTCTCGGATGGCGTTTTCAACGCGGGCATCAGTCCGCGTCCCAACAGCGTAACCCAGAACAACAAGCCGATAAACATCAGGATTTGCCAAACACGGCCCATGCTGGTGTATTCCAGGCCCTGATTGCCGATCCAGAAACTGAAGTTATTGCCCAGATGCTGCAACGAACCCAGCCAGCCGAAGGCGGTGGAGCCGACCACAATAAATAGCAGCGCATAAAACAGCACATCGACGCCGAGCTTCTGGAATTTCGGTTCATGTCCCGAAATCGCAGGCGCAATGTACAGGCCGGTAGCCAGCCATGCGGTGGCTATCCACAGTACCGCAAACTGGGTATGGATGGTGCGGCTGACGGTAAAGGGCAAGAACTCGGCCAGCGGGAAGCCGAAGAAGCTGTGGCCTTCGACCGCATAGTGGGCGGTAATCGCTCCCATCCCAACCTGCACCAGAATCAGGCCGATCACCACGTAAAAATATTTCCTGGTGGCCTTCATCGACGGTGTCGGCTTCATATCGAATAAGGGATCGGCTTTTGGCGGTACAGGATCGCCCTCTTCCTTGCTGATCGAGTGATAGAAGATCATGCCCGCAATTGCAGCGATCAGGAAAATAACACTGGCTATCGACCAGATGCCAGTACCAGCAGTCGGAGTATTGTCGACCAGCGCGTCATGCGGCCAGTTACTGGTGTAGCTGATACCCGAAATACCCGGCCTGTCGGTTGCTGCCGACCAGGCAGACCAGAACATGAATGCCGGTAGCGCCTGCAGATCGTCCGGATTGGGTAACGTTCCGGCATTCATCGCGTATTGTTCGCGCAACTTGTCGAGTGCCGGGTCATTGCCGAACAGGCCAATATAATGCTGCGTTACCTGCCGAACGGCTTCGGCGCGATCGGGTGAAAGCGTAATGATGCCAGTCTTGGCATCGTAAGTGTTGCCCCGCATCTCGCTCTTGAGCCGTCCGTTCAATTCCGCTTGCTGCCCGATACCCAGTTGTTCAAAAGGCTTGCCAAAATCATGCTGCGCCCATATTGCGCGCAAAGCCACTGCTTCGCGGTGCAGCCAGTCCGCCGACCAATCCGGCGCGACATAACTGCCATGCCCCCATACCGTTCCGAGCTGCTGTCCGCCGGCAGAAAGCCATGCTTCCTGTCCGCGTTGAACTTGTCCTTCAGAAAACAAAATGGCGCCATCGCTGCTGATTACTTGTTTTGGAATGGGTGGCTCCGACTGGTAAATTTCCGTACCGACCCAGCCTAAAACGGCGAAGGACAGTACACAGATGACGGCGAGCCAGGTCCAGAGTTTGCGGGCAGAATGCATGATATGGATTCCTTATTTGTGGTTAAAAAATGTGAGCTGGTGCAAGATAAATCAGACACCATTGAAGATGTATTCTATATACATCTAATATAAAATGCAAATAAAATATATCTATACAGTTTGATTTTATTTTCAATCAAACAATGAAGCACCTCGTGGCAAGCCGCGGGTATCTGCAGCAAGGGGAATAGCCGCAAGTGCGGCAAATTCGACCCAAAAAGATAAGGGGCAATCCCAGCGAGGCATTGATGTTTTCCAAAATATTCTTGCATCTCCTGTCGTTGCCTTTCCCGTTACAGTCTTATTTCATACCCGTCCAGTTTGCATCTCTTCGTTGCCGGTCTCTGCAGCACTGTTTTCTGGTAACGCCGGATTTCCACCAATGAACAGCGTGCCCAGCCACCACAAGAAGAGCATGAAAGCAAGCTTCACCATTAGCCAACCGGTGCTCTCCTGTTGATTCACCAGGTAGTTGTTGCAGACCCGCACCGGTGCGTCGATGTAGAGCCAGCCCAGCACGGCCAGCATGCTGATAAAGTTGGTCCACACGAAGCCCCTGCCGATAATCGAGAGTCGCTTCCAGGCCAAAGCCAGAGGCAGGCCGACCAGTACGGGAAGGCTGATGAATTTTGCCGCCTCGGCCAGCGGGTGCGACAACGCGGCATCCAGTGCACGCGGCAACATCCAGTAGCTGGCTGCAAACAAGGCCAGCAATACACAAGGGATTGCGCCGCCCATGGTGACAAATAGCTTCTCCTGCCAGTATTCAGGCAACAGCATGCAGGAGAGGAAACCGCTGGCCACCAGAAGCGGAATCTGCACCAGCATGTGCGCGCTCATCGTCGCTTCCATCGACTCGCGTGCTAGCGGGGTCGCAAGGAGCAGACACAGCGAGCCGAGCCAGAGGGGGGCGTAGCGCGACAACACAATCCTCAGTGCCATGTTGCGATCCTGTCTGCAAATTGTAGCGGGTCGTCGATGTCGATGATCTGAATCAGCTTCCCGTCGCGGCCTAGAAGATGGATGGCCGCGTTGTGTTCGAATCCTCCCAGCCCGTCAGGTATCACGACTATGCCGAAAGCATTGAGTAAGGGCTTGAGATCCGCCGCATTACGCACTCGCGCGATACGCCAGCGCGTGCCGTCAGCGCCATAGGTATTGGCATATGCCTTCAGGCTGGACAAATCGTCCCGCTCTGTGTCGAAACTGATGCTGACCAGCGCAAAATCGCGCCCCGGCGCTTGCTGCGGAACGCGATCAAGGATCTGTTTAAAAGCCATACCCATGCTGCGGCAAAGTGTAGTGCAACGCGTATAGATGAACTCCACCGCTACAAGCCTACCCTGATAATCCTGCAACCTGAATACATGCCCGTCCTGGTCTTCGAGGGCGGTCGCGGGCAACTGTCGCGGCGAACGCAGAACTTCCAGGCGCCGGGCGGTTTCGGCTGTGAACGCACTGAAACCATCTGTACCCCACCATAAAATACTTGCGCCCATCAGGATCACCAGCCCTGCGGCGGCGATAGTGCGTTTACCCGGTATCACACGGCTGCGCTTCGCGCCAGGGTGGCACGCTGGTAATCACGGCTGGACAAGCCCAGGCGAGCCAGGAATCGGATGATGAATACCAGCACAGAGGCGATTACCAGCATCGCAAAGATTGAGCCGATCTTGTCATAAGGAACCCACTCGGGCAGATGAACCGCATAGCGGCGTGGCACGCTTTCCTCACCGGATTTAAGGAGATTTAACGTGAAGCCGAGGGTGCCCAATAAAAAGCCCCAGAATGCGAAGCGGTCAAGGAAGCTATCCTGGGCATTCTGGTAGGGCTTGCCGAGGTAGTACATAAAACCGAATACCATAGTCATCATACCCAGCAGCAGATAAGTATGAAAGTGTCCCGGCACCCACATCGTATTGTGCATTACATAATTGACCGTGATGGTGCCGTCGATGAACGCCGGCATGACGCCGGCGGCCCAGCCGAACAAGGATACGAACAGAAGCATGGAGCACATATCCCAGCGGATGCCCGAACGGTACACGATCATCAAGCCGCCATAAGCCGTGACCACGAGTACCGGGAAGGTGCTGAAATAACCTATCACCTGACCCATGATCAGCATCCATGTCGGAAAGGCAAAGTCCATCAGCAGATGGTGCGGAAAGATGAACAAGACCATAAACGTGGAGGCCGTCCACGCGGCAAGGAATACCCGGCTAGACTTCCAGGGCCGCTGTGTGTAGCGCGGCAGAATTTCATAGACCGCGATTACCGCCATGTAGATGGTGGAGTTGATGAACACGTGGCCAAACAGGTAGATCATGCCCTTGGCCAGCAGGGGATCGATGTTGAATCCCGGGAAATACAGGTTCACCAGCATCATCGACAGGATGCTGGCACCAACCACCAGGCTGACGATGTTGATGATGGTCACCATGGTACTTGCAACCACCGTGGGCGGCGGTGCCTTGCCGTCGTCCTGGCCGAACAACTGCGGCCAGCCGAGTGAGCGGGCGAAGTTGCCATAGCGTGCCATGATGGCGCGTGCGATGTCCAGGTGCATCAGCAGGAAGCCGACACCGATCACCAACATACCGCCCATAAACAGGGCCGCTGCTTCCTGACTCCACGTGCCCATCGATTTTGACGGCAGCGGATAGAGAAAGGTCCAGGCACCGTAGAAGTGCCCGAACAGGACACTTGCAAGAATCATCGCGACACCGATGATAAATAGCACCAGGTTGGCGATGAACACACCCTGCGAGAGAGCCACGTATTGGCGCAGGAAGTGCCACATGATTGCCGCTCCGGAAATACCAGCGATGCCTACCATGCCGGCGCCGTGTAGTGTCATGAGTTCATAAAACCAGATCGCTCCCATGGAAATGAACTGCGCTTGCTCCATGCGCATAAGCAGGCCAAAAACCATCATCAACAGCAATACTGTTGCCGCTGTGACCAGATAAGCCAATACGCCCGCCTTTGCTCCCTGATCAGGCACGGAAGTGTAGGTATAGTTTGCCATTTTCATTTACTCCCTTTTAAATCGCCGACATGGATTTCGGACATCATGTCGTGGTGCCCGATACCGCAATACTCCATACACAGTATCTTGTATGTGCCAGCCTTGGTGAAGGTATAGTGGATTTTATTGGTGTAGCCGGGCATGGCCTGTGTCTGCGCGACCAGATGCATATCGGTATCGTAGATGCCAAAGCCGTGGTTGACGTCCGCGCTGGTCACACGAAATTCTACCGGCTGATCCTTTGCCACCCGGTCACGGCTTAACTCCCAACGCCATTCGTAACCCGTTACGTCAACGACCTGTACCGGGCCAATATTATTCCCGGCGTAACTGGTATCGTAGGGCAGAGACAGCAGCGTGTAGATCATCGCCGGACCTAATATCAATACCATAACCCAGAACAGTTTGGTGCGCAGCCGGTAAGCGCGCTTTTGCAGCAGCGGGTAGTCTTCCTCACGCGTGCCGGAGTTGATAGCGACAAATGCAAACCCGAACGCTATGAGCGTCATCAATACCAGCGAAACCAGCCAGGCAATTTGTTGTGACATATATCCTCTCTTCCTGTTGTTGTCATCGACCTGTCAGTTAATCAGATCAGACTGTCGACTTCTATCATTAATGGTAAAAGCTCATGAATATTCCATCCACAGGGGCATTTTGACGATCATGCATGATATGGATTCGTTATTGGTCGTTTATAAAAGTGAGCTGGCGCAAGGCTAAATTTCCCCCATGCCATTGAAGATGCATTTTATATACATCTATTGAAAAATGCAAACTAAATGCATCAGTTAAGTTTTATTGATATTTAACAAGGAAGCTAGAAACCACAGGCAGACTTTGAAATGTCGCACAGCATGTAATCAAAGAGCCGAGTTTTAAGAAATATTGAACCCGGATAATTCATCAGACCCAGATAATCCGTTACACCCAACTTTGTCTTTCCCGCGCAGGCGGGAATCCAGCCATAAAAACAGTCCGCGTGGCGAACAAAACCTTTGTTTCGTCCCGCTACGCAGGGATTATTTAATCAACTGGATTCCCGCCTGCGCGGGAATGACGGCCTAACGGATTAATTGGATTAAAGCAGAAAGCTACTTCTCGAATCGGCTGGAAGCTTCCTCTTTAGCCTGAAGTTCCCGTTACTTGCAGTCATCGCGGAACAGTAAACCCCCCGTAGTTATTGAGTAAAGGCACCTTATGGTGTCTTTTTTAGGTTCAATAATGTAGTCACTAAAAATATTTGACGATACGCGATATTTTGTATATTCTTTCACTCATGACTGCCCGCACTGGAACTGCACATGTCGTCACCACAACCCGCAAGTACAAGGATCGGGTTTATCGCACGCACCTGCTTCGTCGCAGCTACCGCGAAGGCGGGAGCGTCAAGAACGAAACTCTGGGCAACCTTTCGCACCTTCCGGATGAGCTGGTGGAAATCATTCGCCGCTCATTGCAAGGGGAGACCTTTGTTCCCGTTTCACAGGCTTTCGAAATTTCATGCTCACGCGCACATGGTCATGTGGAGGCAGTGTCCACAGCGATGCAACGCTTGGGGTTTGCTTCGTTGATTGTCTCCAAACCATGCCGCGAACGTGATCTGGTGCTGGCCATGGTAGCTGCACGCATTGTGGCGCCACAGACCAAGTTGGCCACCACACGCTGGTGGCACACCACAACGCTGGCTGAGGATTTCGCCGTGGCCGACGCGAGCGAGGATGATCTTTATGCTGCAATGGATTGGCTGCTGCAGCGCAAGCACAGCATTGAGAAGAAACTCGCTGCCCGTCATTTAAGTGCGGGCGGCCTGGTGCTTTACGATCTGTCTTCCAGCTACTTCGAGGGCAACACTTGCCCATTGGCCAAGCGCGGTTATAACCGCGATGGCAAGCACGGCATGTTGCAGGTTAATTATGGCCTGCTCACCGATGGCCGGGGCTGCCCGGTAGCTGTTTCTGTGCACGAGGGAAACACCTCGGACAGCACAACCTTCATGCCTGAAGTGCAGCGCTTGCGCACTGACTTCGGCATTGAGCGCATGGTGATGGTCGGTGACAGGGGGATGATCTCGCAAAAGGCCATCGACGAGATGCGTGCTTCAGAGGGTATTGGCTGGATCACTGCGCTCAAGAGTGTCTCGATTCGCGCACTGATTGAACAGGGACATCTGCAACTGGGATTGTTTGATGAGCGCAACTTGATCGAGTTCAACTCTCCTGACTATCCTGGCGAACGACTGGTAGCATGCCGCAATCCGCATCTGGCCAAGCTGCGCGCGCACAAGCGCGAAGAGCTGCTGTGTGCGACGGAGCAGAACCTTGGGAAGATCAAGGCCAGAGTGGCAGCCGCCAAGCTCGCCGGCAAGGATGATATCGGCGTACGCGTGGGCAAAATCATCAACCAGTACAAAGTCGCCAAGCACTTTGAACTCGCCATCGAAGACACCACGTTCTCGTTCCAGCGCAAGCCGGACAGTATCGCCGCTGAAGCCGCTCTTGACGGCATCTATATCATCCGCACCTCGGTGCCTGATACCCAAATGGAGAGTGCGGGCTGTGTGCGTAACTACAAGTCACTGGCCAACGTCGAACGCGCTTTCCGCTCGCTCAAGACCATCGATCTCAAGGTGCGCCCGATTCATCACCGCTTGGCGGATCGCGTGCGTTCTCACATCTTTCTGTGCATGCTCGCGTACTACGTCGAGTGGCACATGCGCGAAGCCTGGCGCGAACTGATGTTTGCCGATACCGATCAATTGGCCAAGACCACCCGAGATCCCGTGGCTCCGGCCGTGCGCTCCAAAGCCGCGCTGTCCAAAGTCGCCCGCCACACCCTTGACGACGGAACCCCGGTACACAGCTTTGGCACCCTGATGGCTGAACTGGCCACTATCGTGCGCAATACCTGTCGCACACCTCAGACCCCAAACGCCCCAGCCTTCGATATTCACACGACACCCAACTCGAAGCAGCAGCGTGCGTTCGAACTCCTGCGGCAGATCAAGGTGTAGACAGAAACAGGAAGTCAGCTTTCAAGCCGTGGGCTTGTAAAGACGGGGGTACTCGCTCTTTTCGTATAGGAACTTCAGTTTAGCCTTGAGCCTGGCTTGATTTGCCGCCTGCCACAGGTACCATGCAGCCACCGAGCGATACGGGCTCCATGCCTGGCCAATTTTTGCCAGCTCTCTCGGCAGAGGCTGTTTGGCAAGCGACTTCAGCACCCGCCAACCTTCGCGTACGCCAAAATCATCCACCGGTAAAACATCGGGTCGTTCCAGCGTGAAGATAAGTATCATCTCGACGGTCCAGCGCCCTACTCCGCGCAAGGAAACAAGACGCTCGATTATTTCTTCATCGCTCAGGGCGAGTGCAGCGCTGCGCATCGGTACCAGGCCCTCCAGCGTCTTCGCGGCGATGCCGCGGATCGCGGTGACCTTGGCGGCGGAGAAGCCGCAGCCGCGCAATATGTGCTCGTCTGTCGCAAGAATATTCACCGGTGCGGGAAAAGCCTCATCCGGGTAAAGCGCCAGAAAGCGTGCGGTGATCGCGGCTGCGGCACGTCCATGCAGTTGCTGATAGGCGACAGCGCGGATCAATGCCTCATACGGCTCACGCTCGGATTTGGACTGCAAGCCACAGGGGCCGATTTGCTTTATCAGCCGAGCCCAGTCGGGATCGGAATAGGACAGATGCGCGATGGCTGCAGCAAAAGGCTCAACTCTGGTTTTGCGTGCCATGCTTAAAATGCCTTTCTGAAAGTCAGGTTGATCCGCCTTGAACCCAGAAGCGGATGATGTCCGTCGGCGAGCGCTGCGATGCCATGAAAATTGAATCTGGCGGGGCCGCCCCATACCGCGACATCACCGTGCTCAAGGCGATAGCGCTGCGGGCGAATGTTGCGTCTGGCGCCGCCAAACAGGAATATCGCCGGCAGCCCCAGCGAAACCGAGACGATGGGCGCGCCGGCATCGCGTTCGTCCTTGTCCTGGTGCAGCGACAGCCGCGCGCCCGGTTCGTAACAGTTGATCAGGCAGGCATCGGGCAGGAAGTTTTCAAACCCGGCGCACGCCGCCGCTCTTTTTGCGACATCCAGAAAAACTGCGGGCAACGGCGGCCATGCGCGTCCGCTTTCGGGATCGGTGGCATCATAGCGATAGCCGCTGCGATCCGATACCCAGCCAACCGAGCCGCAATTCGTCATCGCCACCGACATCCGGTAACCGCCCGGGGTGACCATGTGGCGAAAGGGTGCCCGAGCGACTATCTCTTGCACCTCATGCAGCAGAAGACGATCGATATCTTTGACAAAACCCCGCAACAGTAGCGCGCCCTCCGCAAGACGAAGCTGCTGCGGATTGATATCGGGTTGATCATTAAACAGGTCAGCAGTCACCATCCGGGTTCCTGACGGAAAAAGTTTGCAGTATTGGCCACTTGCAAAAGTATTCGTATCCCCTTCTTCATTTGCCGGCTTCCCGCAGCAGCAATGCCCGCTTCCGCTCCACGCCCCAGCGGTAGCCGGATAGCGTGCCATCGCGCCGCACTACGCGGTGGCAGGGAATGGCAACGGCAATGGCAGCACAGGCCTGCGCAACAGCGCGCACCGCCTTGGGTGATCCGATAAGCCCGGCGATCTCGCTGTAGCTCGCGGTTGTGCCGGCAGGAATTCCGCGCAGCGCCTGCCACACGCGTTGCTGAAAAACTGTGCCGCGCATATCCAGCGGCAGATCGAGCCCGAGTACAGGCGCCTCTACAAAGCCGACCACTTGCGCCACCATCTGCTCGAAACCCTCATCTCCCCCTATCAATTCCGCGCGCGAAAAACGGTCCTGCAGATCGCGCAGCAGCATATCCGCATCGTCGCCCAGCAAAATTGCGCATACGCCCTTATCCGTCGCAGCCACCAGAATCGCACCCAGCGAACATTCGCCCAGCGCAAAACGAATTACGGCATTAACGCCGCCGGCACGGAAACTGCTCGGCGTCATGCCCAGCATTTGTGCGGCTGCGGCGTAAAAACGGCCATTGGAATTAAAACCTGCGCCATAGATCGCCTCCGTCACGGTGGCGCTGTGAGCCAGCATTTCCCTGACCCGGTTTGCGCGACAGGCAGCGGCATAGGTTTTGGGCGTCATACCGGTGACCGCCTTGAAGATACGGTGAAAATGAAAACGGCTCATGTCGGCGGCTTGCGCCAGAACATCCAGGCTGGGCAGCGTCTCGGCAGCCTCGATCAAACGGCATATCCCGGCCACCCGCGCTGCATGCTGACTGGCGAGCAAGGGCTGGCCGGGTTTGCAGCGCTTGCATGGACGAAAACCCGCGCGTTCTGCGTCTGCGCAACTGGCGTGGAAACGCACATTCTCGCGCCGGGCCAAACGCGAAGGACAGGACGGACGACAGTACACACCCGTGCTCGACACCGAATAATAGAACAGACTGTCGGCGGCAGCGTCGCGCCCGACCACTGCCGCCCAGCGCTGTTCGTCATTGTTGAGCGGCGTTAAAACAGCAGCGCTCTTGATTGTGGTGTGCATGAGAGTATTCCTTGCCGGCATTCATAATTCATTTGCGCATTTTAGCGATGATTCAATCAATCGCACTCCGGCTCTTGCTTTTGAATTATTGCTTTTGCAAGATGCGTTTTATCTTGTTGATTATATGCTGGTATACACCTCCCATTCCAACGCGAATATTCGCAGCGAACTTGACCAACATGATAATGATCATTATCATGTTCATACCTTCACAAGGAGAGTTCTAAAATGAAAACGGCACGCATGACAATTCTTGTAACACCAGAGGCGAAAACCGCTATTCATGCCAGAGCCGAACACCTGGGTGTTTCGACCGGCGAATTGGTACGCCGTGCCGTCGAAGAGTATGGCTCGGCAGCAAACGATTTTCCATCCGAGTCGGAAGAGATGTTGAACGCTCTGGCGGATGAGCTATTCACGGCAGCGAAGGAAGCGAAATTAGCGTTGGCCGCCGCCAACCATGATGTGCAGCAAACAATTAAACAGCTTGCCAAAAGCCGCGAGATAACAAATGGCCGGGTTTGATCGGGTTCTGGACGGAATCAAAGCGGTGCTCATGGCCAACGAAGAAATTAAGCGCTTGTCGGGTAGTGTTCGTGAACTAAGCGGCGATGTGAGAGAGATTGATCGCAGAGTCTCTCGAATAGAAGGCGTGATGGCAGGGCAGACACGTACTGCCTCCCCCGCAACCCCTGCGCCACGCAAGCGTTTACCAAAGAAAACAGCTTAATTCGCAAAGGCTGATGCTGAGTACAAATGAGCCGGAGATTCGAAACAATGTTGCCCCTGGTTTTGAGCGGGCCTTTCGTAAGACCGTGCGCCAATTTCCGCGAGTCTACTCACCTCAGCCCGGCTGCGATTCCAATGCAAAAATATACTTGAACTTCTGCCCACTTTCACCGTACTAATGAGGTGCTGGCCCGCTCTTCTGTCATACAACTGCGACCCATCTTCGGTAGAATAGCTCTAGCGGCCTGAAATCATTATGGCCTGATAATCGTCGGCGCAATACCACCAAAATACTGAAAGAGAAACTCAAAAACTAATGACACTGATTGTACATTCCATAGAAGAACAAAAATCGGC
>Ga0315268_10003738_pt1 | contig 16666 bp, 15 predicted proteins | sample C1_top_MG_FD_204535 | JGI IMG/M metagenome (GOLD analysis project Ga0315268, IMG submission 204535) | Sediment microbial communities from Yellowstone Lake, YNP, Wyoming, USA - C1_top | ecosystem: Environmental > Aquatic > Freshwater > Lake > Sediment | place: USA: Wyoming | collected 2017-08-01
GCCCGCCGACAGGTAGATGAATGGCAGGTGGGTGCATTTGGCGGATTCCTGGAAGTGGTGCATCGCTTCCTGCCGCGTGTAGGCCTTCTGTCCCTTGAAGCTCTTGGTACCTTCGACGAACTTCATATTGATCGGCACTTCCAGCTTGAGCACGTCCACGCCGTATTGCGGCTTGGTGAACTCGCGCATGTAAGCCTTCACGATCTCCGGCTTCTTCTTCGCATACTCCAGGCCCTTCTCGTCCATGCCTTCTTCGTAACCGATGATCTCGAGGAAGAACGGGATGTCGTTGGCCTTGCATTCGTCGCCGATGCGCTCGGTCCACGCGTGCTTATGATCGTTGATCTTCTTGGCATCGTTGGGAGCGTAATAGAGCAGGATCTTGACGCAGTCGGCGCCGGCTTCCTTCAGCCGTTTGACGCTCCACACGTCGAGCAAGTCGGGAAGGCGGCCGGGGGTCTGCTTGTCGTAGCCCGTCTTTTCATAGGCCAGCAGCAGGCCGGCCTTCTTCTGGCGCTTGGCTGCCGCAGGCAGTCCCCACTCGGGATCGAGCAGGATGGCGCTTGCGTACTTGGTAAGGACTTCGGAGACGGCGATCTTGAATTCGATCAGTTCCTTGTCGCCGGCATTGGGGCCGAGCGCCTTCTTCAGCGAACCGCGTTGATCCATGGCAGCGGCTGCGATCACTCCGTGATCGTTCGATACGGCTCTCAGGCCAGCAAGTTTTCCAGGTGTAAGCTTCACGGCGAACCTCCTGTGGTTCACGACTCAGCAAAGATATGAAGACATGCGGTTTCCCGCGCTACTCCGTCGCGGAATGCAGCGCCAGCGACGGCCCAACCCATCCATTCTACCGCAGCCCGCGCGCCCCTTCGAGCATTCGCCATCACAAACCGCTATTCGTAGATCGAACATCCGCATCCGGGAGAGGGAACGTGGACCTTGAGGAAATCGGAGACCCTTCGATAGGCGTCGATCTGGTTCTCGACACGGGCGAATCCGTGGCCTTCGTTGTCATAGATCTTTAACTGCACCGTGCCGCCCTGCTTCTTGATGGCGTCGGCGACCTGTTGCGCTTCCGTCTTCGGGCACCGAGGGTCGTTGCCTCCGGCCAGCAAGAGGATCGGAGCCTTGACCTGGTGTATGAAGTTGATCGGCGAGCGCTCCTGCCACAGTGCCTTGTCCTTCACCGGGTCGCCCATGAACAGCCGGTCCGACTCCTGCAGTTGCGGATCCTCATTCTCGAATTCGGTGAACCAGTTGACGAAGGGAACGATCGGCACCGCTGCCGCCCAAAGCTCGGGCGCCTTGGTGACGGCCATCATCGAGAGATATCCACCGTAGCTTCCGCCCATCACGATCAACTTCTTCGGGTCGACGAATCCGCTCTTCTTGATGAACTCGGCGGCCTCCAACACGTCCTGCAGCTCGCCTCCACCGGCATCCATGCGATTGGCGTCCTGGAACTCCCGCCCGTAGCCGCTGCCCCCTCGATAGTTCGGGGCGATGACCACGTAGCCCTGGTTCACCATGTATTGGATGATGCGGTTGAAGCTGTTTACCGTCTGCGAGATCGGTCCCCCGTGGATGAAGACGATCGCCGGAAACTTCGCATTGCGCTGGATGTTATGCGGAATGTACGCCCACGCCGAGATCGTCCATTTGCCGTCGCGGCTTGGATAGTGGACCAGCGACGGTTCCACCATGTCGGCCGAGCGCACGCCGGCCACCAGCGAATGTGTGACCTGTACCGAGGTGCGCGTCTTCAGATCGAGGTTCCAGAGGTCGTTCGGAGCCGTCGCGCCGTTGTGATAGTAGAGCAGGCGGCGTCCATCGCTGGAGAACGCGGTCTCGTGTCCTGCCGGGTGGTTGACGCCGGCAGGCAAGGGAAGCAGTTCGGTCCTTCCCGTCGCTAGTTCGTGCAGATAGATACCTTGTTCGCCGTCCACGTTGGCCGTCCAGGTCACGAACTTGCTGTCCGGCGAGAACCCCCCGCCGGAAATCTCCCACTTGTCTTGGGTCAGCCATTCGATCTTCCTGGTCGCTAGGTCCAGCAGGCCGACGTTCTGATAGCCGTTCAGTTCGTTGGAATCGACGAGCAGCTTCCGTCCGTCGGCAGAGAACTCGACCGCCGTCGTTTCCGTGTCGGAAGCGTACGCGGTCAGATTCGTCACCACTCCGGTCGCAAGCTCCGCGACCAGGACGTTGGCCTTCTTGCCGCTGGCGTGTGACTGCGTCCAGGCAAGCATCTTTCCATCATGGGACCAGATGGGGTGCGAGTTACTGAGTTCGCGTGGGGTCTCCTTGGTGATGTGCCGCGTACTCCGTGACTCCACGTCGATGACATCGATCTCGAAGCTCGGCGAAGTTTTCGCCCGCTTCATGTAGGCGATCTGCTTTCCATCGGGCGACCACGCGGGCGACTCCTCCGCCGTCTCGGCCGACGCCGTCAGGTTCGTGACTTCGCCACTCGCCGGTGAGACTAGGAAGATGTCCCACATCTCGTTGCCATCCTTGTCGCTTTCGTAGGCGATCCATTTGCCATCCGGCGACCACGCCGGAGCGCTCTGGCGCTGGTCGCTGATCGTCAATTGCGTTGGCCATCCCCCCTCGGAGCCGACCACCCAAAGATTGTTTCGTCCGCTGATATTGGAGATGAACGCGACCTGCCGCCCGTCCGGCGACCAGGTGGAGCCCCCGATAGCGCGCGTCATGTAGAGCTTTTCGATCGAGAGGTTTTGGATCTCGGTGACAGCGGTCGTCTGCAACTGTTTCGGATCGGTAATGGCGTTCGGAACCGGGAGGGACTGCGCGGCAATGTGGGATGTCGTCATGATGATTGCGATCAGGGTAAGCAAAGATGCTGCTGCAAAACGCATCGGAAGCCTCGTTCTCGGGTACACCCGACAGGATAGCGGAAGCGATGGCCAAAGGTCACCTTTGTCGTGGTTACCCCCTAAAGTCGTAGGGGGTGTACCAAAGTTGCTCCGCCTTGACACCAAGAATTGATTCCCATCAATCCCCGGAACCGCTACTATCGCGTCGATTCATAAAGGTATTTTGCACGGACCCCAGTAGTCGATCGTGGTGGGCGGCTTTAAGGGTGCGCGATGAACGCAAAAAAACAATCTCGACTTCATAAAATCGACCCTGAGTGGTGGTTGATCTCTTCTCTCTTCGCTGTTTCGGTCGCCGTGATCCTCATCCCCTTTACCAGTCACATGTTGTTGTTTCTGTATCTGGGCCCGGTCATGATCGCAGCCTATGTGCATGGTCGGCGTCACAGCATTTTGACCGCCGTGGCCTGCGTCCTGCTGGTTTCGAGCGGCACCTTCTTCAAGGTCTTGTTGCTGGATTCGGATTTCAAGGTTTCTCTGAGCAATGAACATTGGGGAGAGCTGCTGACCTGGAGCCTTCTGCTGGTCGCCTTCGGTTGGGGGCTGGGATGGCTGTTCGGCGATTTCCGCCAGACCCACGAAGGTTTCGCCGACATCATGCGCTACATGGTCGGCCGCGACAACGAGCGCCACAATTATGTTCGCCGCCTTTCCTATATTTCCGGCGTCATCGCCGAGGAGTTGGGACTTCCCGCGCAACAGTGCGAAGTCATCCGGCGCGCCGCACTCCTGCGCGATATCGGCCAGCTCGAACTCAGCCGCGATACCTTCCGCCGTTTTTCCATGATCTGCCAGGAAGAAGATTCGCACGAGATCAAGGCCACCGATTCCGAAGTCAGCCTGGGTGAAGTGATGGACCTGGTGCTCTCGGAAAAGATCTATGGCACGAAGATCGACCGTCAGCCCCTGGGTGCGCGCATCCTGGCGCTGGCCATGGAATACGACGATCTCACGACCTCGCAGAAACGCCGCAGCGCGCTGCCCCCATCGGTGGCCCGCACCATGATCGAGCGCGAAGGCGGCAAGAAGTTCGATGCCTCGCTGGTCCGGGCTTTTTCGAGAGCTTGCGACAACGGCGCATTCTCGCCCGCCGCCCGCCGCTACTCGGCCGCCGCCGGAGATTAACCTTTCTGAAGTTCACAAGCGCCGGCTGCGATGCTGGCGCTTTACTTTTGCGCAGCCTTCGCCGCCGCGTGCACATCCACCGTGCTGTAGCTCTTATCGCCGGCGTGGCAGATCTTCTCCAGCGGACACTCCGCGCACTTCGGTCCGCGCGCCATGCACAGCGCGCGTCCGTGATGGATCACCTGGTGCGAGAAGTCGATCCAGCGTTCGCGCGGCAGGATCTTCATCAGGTCCTGCTCGATCTTCTGCGGATCTTCCTGGCTCGTCAGTTCCAGCCGTCGCGAGATGCGGTGGACGTGGGTATCGACCACCACTCCTTCGGCGCGCCCGAACCACGAGCCGAGCACCACGTTGGCGGTCTTGCGCGCCACCCCGGGAAGGCTCAGCAGCTGCTCCATGTCTTCCGGGACCGTGCCGCCGAATCTTTCCAGGACCGCCTTGGCGGCTCCGACCACCGACTTCGACTTGTTGCGGAAGAAACCCGTGCTCCGTAGGTCGGGCTCGAGCTCCTCCGGTTGCAGTGTGGCGAAGTGCTGGACCGTCGGATATTTCTTGAACAACCCGGGCGTCACCATATTCACGCGCACGTCGGTGCACTGCGCCGAGAGGATGGTCGCGACCAGCAGCTCCCATGCGCTGGCATGTTCGAGCGCGCAGCGCACTTTCGGATACCGCTGGTCGAGGACCCTGAGGATCTCGGCCACGCGGCCCGGCGCCGTCGGTTGGTAGCTCTTGGGCGCTTTGCCGGGAGTCGCTTTTGCGCTCGCGGGTTTCTTCAGGACTTTGGGTCTTGCGGCCCTGGGTTGCAGGGCGCCGCCGGCTTTCAGGGCCTTGGCGCCGCCACGGATATTCTTGGCCGCTGTATGGCGGCCGCTCTTCGAAGGTCTGCGGGGTGGGTTCGACTTTCCTCGGGTCATCTCGTCGGAGAGATTACAATGGACGCGGATTCTGAACAAATCACCCGAGGTGGGGAATGTCCGAGAGACACGGCGAAGTGCAGGCGCGGAGCGATGAGACCTATGGCGTCCCAATCACCATCGAAGGTTTCTCGGTGCTGCACCAGGTATTCCGCTTCAAGTGGCCGGAGTGGCGGCGGCTGTCGGCCTGCGATCGCAAGTCCATCGTCCAGGAAGCGGTGCAGCAGCTCCAGGATCACGAAGCCAACGGCATGTCGGCGCTCTTCTCGGTGCTCGGACACAAGGGCGACCTGCTGGCCGTTCACTTCCGCGATTCCTTCGTGCAACTCAACGACACCCAACTCAAGTGGAACAAGCTTCGCTTTGCCGACTTCTGCGAGCCGACGACTTCCTATCTCTCGGTGGTCGAACTCAGCCTCCACGACTCTTCGATGAAGCTCTACCAGCAGTTGGCCAAGGATGGCGTGGAGCCGTTCTCCGTGGCCTGGAATCAGGTCGTCGAAGAGACCATGCTGCGCCAGCGCGAGGCCATGAAGCCGCGTCTCTATCCCAAGGTTCCCGAGACCCAGTACATCTGCTTCTATCCCATGGACCGCCGCCGCGGCGAAGACAAGAACTGGTATCAGTTGCCCATCGAAGAGCGCCAGCGCCAGATGGACCAGCACGGTACCGTGGGCCGCCGCTATGCCGGACGCATCCAGCAGATCATCTCCGGCTCGGTCGGGTTGGACGACTGGGAGTGGGCGGTCGACCTCTTTGGCAACGATCCGGTGGTCTTCAAGAAGTTGATCTACGAGATGCGCTTCGATAAGGTCAGCGCCGTGTATTCCAATTTTGGACAGTTCATCGTCGGCCTGCGCTGTCCTTTGGCCGAGCTGGGTGCCATGCTCGAAGGCAATGCTCCACGCTTCGAAGGCAAGGAATTGCCAGCTCCGGCGGGGCGTCCCGGCAATCCCGTCGGAGGCCAGTCGTAGCCATGGATCAGCCCGGCGCTTCCACCATCGACCCAGCCGCAGCCAGGAAACTGGGTGCCATCCCCATCCTGTCGCAGCTTCCCTTTGAGCTTCGCAAGGCCGACCGCGGCGAAGTCGAACTCAAGTTGCCCTACCAGCACGCCTACGACGGCATCTTTGACTCGTTGCACGGCGGCCTTCTGATGACCCTCGCCGATACCGCTGCCTGTGTCGCCGTCCTGACCATGACCGGCCCGGACGCGATGATCACCACCACCGACATGAACATACGATTCCTCGCCGCCTGCCGCTCCGATGCCACGGCCAGGACCCGGATCGTCAAGTTCGGGCGCAGCCTCGTCCCGGTCCACGTCGACCTCTTTGACGCCAACGGAACCCTGGTCGCGATCTGCCAGGTTACTTATATGCGGCTGCGCGGCTAATTCGAGGATTGCTCCCGGCCGTTGAAACCGTTACCCTGAACCCATTGCTCGTAGACAGCGCCGCAAGGCAGAGATAAGAGAGAACCATGGCCGTCAAAGCGATACAACTCGGACAGGTCTGGCGACAGGAGTCGACCGGCAAGAATTTCCTGGTGACCAAGCTCTATAACGAAGTCTTCAGCCAGTTCGCGATGTTGCGCCCAGCCGACGCCACCGCTGCCACCACCGACACGGTGCGCATCAAGGTCACCAAGGCTGGCGACGGCGCCACCCTGCCCGGCTATACATTTACCCAAGATTCCGGTGAAGAGTTCTAAGTGATTTCGAAGATCCTGTTTGCCCTGGCCGCCTTCATCAAGGCGGTCATTTCATCGATGAGTTATCCGGGCATCGCCCTGCTGATGGCCATCGAGTCGGCATGTATCCCGCTGCCCTCTGAAGTCATCATGCCGTTCTCGGGCTACCTGGTCTATACCGGCCGCTTCAGCTCGTTGTGGCTCGTGGCCACCATCGGAGCCATCGGTTGCAACCTCGGCTCGGTGCTGGCCTACGAGGTCGGAGCCTATGGCGGACGCCCACTCATCGAGCGCTACGGGCGCTACATCCTGCTCAACAAGCACGACCTGGAGGTTGCCGACCGCTTCTTTCAGAAGTGGGGAGCGATGGCCGTCTTCGTCGGACGCCTGTTGCCGGTGATCCGCACCTTCATCGCCTTGCCCGCCGGCATCGCCCGCATGCCGCGCTTGCGCTTCCACGTCTATACCTTCCTCGGATCGTGGCCGTGGTGCTGGGCGCTGGCTTATGTCGGATACAAGTTGGGCGAGCATTGGGACAGCGATCCGCGCCTGAAGACATGGTTCCACCGCTTTGACGCCATCATCATCGTGGTGCTGCTGGTCGGAATCGCCTTCTTCGTCTACAGCCACTTAAAGAACCGCGTGCGCCAAGCCAACGCCTGAACCTATTTCACAAATTGCATCGGGCGTCCCTGCTCCCACGGACGATAGCGCAGCGCGTCGCGCAGACGATCCGCGGTCGCTGGATGGCTGTAGGTCCAGAAGACGTAAAACGCATTGGGCGACGGATAATCCAGCGACTTCTCGCCCATCTTCTGGAACGACGAAGCCGCGACCTCGGGCGAATCCTGGTTGATGCCGTGCGTGACCTCCAGGCCGTAGACGTCGGCCTGGTGTTCGAAGTAGCGGCTGATCGTCGAGTCCAGCGGCATGCTGGCAAGGCTCAGCACGGTAAAGATCAGCAGCAGCAGCGGAATTCCCGCCATGTCGTCAAAGCCGCGCAGGCCCCAGCGCGTGCCGTCGCGGAACACTCGAACCAGGAGCGCCCAACCGATCCAGATCCCAAACAGCGAGAGGAATGCCGAGGCCGCGATGCCTTTCCAGATGTGGTCAAGAACGTAGTGTCCCATCTCGTGTCCGAAGACGAACAGCGTCTCCGGCGTCGTCATCTCGCGTTCGGTGGTATCCCAGACCACGATGCGCTTGCTCGATCCGATTCCGGTCACGTAGGCGTTGTAGGTCGTTACCTTCTCGCTCGCCTTCATCTCGAACATCCGCTCGGGAGGGATGTCGAGGCCTCCGCGATGTGCGACCCGCGTGAGCTCCACGACCAGCTGCGGATTGGTCTTTTCGAGCGGCTCGAATTTGTTGAACATCGGATCCAGCACGATGGGCACGATCCACACGGCGAAGATCGTCAGCGGCACCGAAACGGCCCACACCCAGAGCCACCAGCGCCGCGGGCTGCGCCGCATCAGGCTGTAGACGCCGAAGCCAAGCAAGGTTCCGATCGCCACTTCGACGGCGGCGCCTTTCGTCCAATCCACGAACCACGAGGCCCAGCCCTGCACCGAGAATCCATAGTCGAGTCCGGTGTGATGCCAGAAGAGCCGTAGCGGCAGTGAGAGGACGCGGATGCTGAGGAAGAGGAGCGGAAAGACGATGATGCCGCGCACAAAGAAACTCTTACCGACACACTCCGCCAGCTGGCGGAAGCGGACTCCAATGCCGAAGTGCAGCAGCGCCCAAAGTATCCCGAGCTCGTAGGCCGTGGAGATCGCGAACATCACCAGCTCGGTGTGATACAGCGTCGTAGCCTTCGCGAGTTTGTCCGGCGGCAGGGAATAGCTGTTGGGGAAGGCTTGCGCCGACACGGTCGTACGCTCGCCGGCCGTCCGTGCGGTCTGCGCCGAGACGCCGACGGCGAGCATCGCCATGAGGATCAGCACGGCCGCCAGCGGGCTTCGCAGGTGAGTCATTCGCCTCACAATCCCAATTTCCTGGCGACGGCGCTCTCGTAGCGCTTCCACGGCACCACTCGCATCATCCACGAATAGAGCTTGGCGTCCGGCCCGACCAGGTACCGCAAGCGCGGCCGTGGGTCTTTCGCCACCGCGGCGATCACCCGGGCGACCATGCGGGCGTCCCGCTTGGTGACGTTCTTGCGGACATAATCGCGGAAGCGCAGCGAACGCTCGTGGTTCGGTGAATCCTGCTCGAAGGCGCGCCGCGCCACGTGAGCGTTGGCCTCCCAGATCTCGGTCTGGAACGAGCCCGGCTCGATCAGCACGATATTGATCCCGAGCGGCTTCATTTCCAGCCGCAGCGACTCGCTCCAGCCTTCCAGTGCAAATTTGGAACTGGAGTACGAACTCAGCACCGGATGCGCGCAGCGCCCGGCAATGCTCGAGAGCTGGAGGATATGTCCGCTCTTTTGCCGTCGCATCTGGGGCAGCGCCGCCTTGGTCATCGAGACCACGCCAAAGAAGTTCGTCTCGAACTGCTCGCGCAGCTCCGCCAGCGTACAGTCTTCGGCGAATCCGGCCATGCTGAAGCCGGCATTGTTGACCAGCACGTCAAGGTGCCCGAGATCCTTCACAACCCCCGTCACAAAGGCCTCGTGGGTGTCGAATTCGGTCACATCGAGGCGTCGGACTTCGATCCTCTCGCTGACCCGCGCCACAGCGGCGGCCTCGTCGAGACGCGTCCGCTTCGACAGGGTCCGCATGGTGGCGACCACGTGGAAACCTTCCGTAGCCAACTCAACCGCGGTCAGCAGTCCTATGCCACTCGATGCTCCGGTTACGACGGCGACTTTCTGCTCCATGCCTTTCAACCTCCAGAATTCCCCTCACAACCTGCGCTCACTGCCATCCGCTTCCGCAGGACGCTCCAGAGTACAACAAGGTTTACAAAAGTGGCCCGCGGTGAAAAGATAAACAGTTTGCGTATCAATTTGTGTCATTCGTATACAGATCTCGCTCCAAGGAAGTGAACTCTTAAAATGGCGACTGGGAAGAAACCTACCAACTCCCCCACTGTGATCACCAAGCCCAAAGGCAAATTAGGGATCCTCATCCCCGGCATGGGTGCTGTGGCCACCACGTTCGTTGCCGGCGTCGAAGCCGTCCGTCGTGGCATCGCGGCTCCCATCGGCTCGCTCACCCAGATGGGCACCATCCGGCTGGGCAAGCGTACCGACGGACGCTCCCCGAAGATCAAGGACTTCGTTCCCCTGGCCGACCTCAAAGACATCGTCTTTGGCGGCTGGGACATTTTTGAAGACGATATGTACACGGCGGCCCGTAAAGCCGGCGTCCTCGAAAAAGAACTGCTCGATCAGCTGAAAGGTTTCCTCAAGGAAATCAAGCCGATGAAGGCCGTCTTCGACAAGAACTACATCCGCAAGCTCGACGGCCCCAACGTCAAGAAGGGCAAGAACAAGATGGACCTCGCCGAGCAGGTGCGCGAGGACATCCGCAACTTCAAGAAGAAGCACAAGCTCGATCGCGTCGTCATGATCTGGTGCGCTTCGACCGAATCGTTCATCAAGCCCAGCAAGATCCACGACACCGTCAAGTCGCTTGAGAAGGCGATGCTCGACAACGATCCGAACATCCCGCCTTCGATGATCTATGCCTATGCCGCGTTGATGGAAGGTGTCGGCTTCGCCAACGGCGCGCCCAACCTCACCGTCGACGTGCCGGCGATGCACGAGCTATCCCGCCGCATGAACGCTCCCATCTGCGGCAAGGACTACAAGACCGGCCAGACCCTGATGAAGACCATCCTCGCCCCCGGATTCAAGGCGCGCATGCTCGGGCTTAACGGCTGGTTCTCCACCAACATCCTCGGCAACCGCGACGGCGAAGTGCTCGAGGATCCAGGCTCCTTCAAGACCAAGGAAGAGTCGAAGCTTTCGGTGCTCGAGCACATCCTGCAGCCGGAACTCTATCCCGCCCTTTACGGCAATATCTGCCACAAGGTCCGCATTAACTATTACCCGCCGCGTGGTGATAACAAAGAGGGTTGGGACAACATCGACATCTTCGGCTGGCTCGGCTATCCGATGCAGATCAAGGTCGATTTCCTCTGCCGGGACTCGATCCTGGCAGCCCCGCTCGTCCTCGATCTCGTGTTGTTCATGGATCTGGCGCAGCGTTCGGAAGAGCTGCGTGGCATCGGCATCCAGGAGTGGCTGAGCTTCTACTTCAAGTCGCCGATGACCGCTCCCGGCCTCTACCCCGAGCACGACTTGTTCATCCAGTTGATGAAGTTGAAGAACACCCTGCGCCACATGCAGGGTGAGGAACTCATCACCCACCTCGGCCTCGAATACTACGACTGATTCGAGCTTCGCAGACTTGAAAAGGCCACCGGCGACGGTGGCCTTTTCCTTGGCTTTGGATGGGGTGGAGGCGCAGGCGCCCCCGCCTGCGCGCTCTCTGCTTAGGCTGCGCCCTTTTTCTTGAACTCGTCGAACTTGTCGAGAAAACGGTCGATCTCCGCCTTTTGCAGGTAATACGGCGCCGACAGCCGGAGCTTGCTCGGATCGCCGCCGCGAATCCGTATGTGGTGATTCTTCCAAAGCCAATTCTCCAGCTCCATCCGCTTCACGCCCGGACAATTGACGGTGACGATGGCGCAATGCATCCGTGGATCCATGGCCGTCCAGCTCTCCGCGCCCCGCGCCAACATTTCCTTGAGCAGGTAGTCGGCGAGTTCGCGTTCGCGCTTCTCGATGCGGTCGAGCCCGATCTCGTTGGTCATCCCTATGGCGGCCACCATCCCCGCCACCACCGGAATATTCGCCGAGCCATATTGCTGGAAGCGCCCGGCGCGGAGATTCGGCTGATCCCATCCCCAACTGGTGGTGTTGCTCCACAGCCGGTCGATCATCTCGTCGCGCACGTAGAGGAAGCCCGTACCCTTGGGTGACATCAACCATTTATGCGGGCTCGAGCCGTACATGTCGCAGCCGATGTCTTTCACGTCGATCGGCATCATGCCGCTCACCTGCGCGCCATCCACCATCGAAATGATTCCTTTGCTCTTGGCCAGCGCGCACAGCTCCTTCACCGGCACCACCACGCCCGTCGTGGTGGTGATCTGGCTGACGAACAGCACCTTGGTCTTTGGCGTGATCGCCGCTTCCACGGCCGCGATTATCTCCTCGGGGCTTTTCGGCGGAACCGCGATCTTGAATTTCTTGACCACCACGCCGTGGCGCTTCGCCCGCATGTTCCACGGCTGCTCGCCGCTCGGATGCTCCTGGTCGCTCATCAGGACCTCGTCGCCCGCCTTGAGGTCGAGCCCGAAGGCCATGATGCAGTTGGCTTCCGTGGCGTTGCGGACGATCGCCAGCTCGTCTTTCGAACAGTGGATGAATTTCGCGACCGGCTCGCGGAACTGGTCGAAGTTCCCGTAGCCGAAGAGCGGATACTGCTCCGGGTCGGGGTCCGCCATCTTTTCCAGGTCGTTGTAGGAGTCGAAGACGGCCTTCAGCACCGGCGTCGGCGACGAGCCGCAAGTCCCGTTGTTGAGGTAGACCTCCTGCTCGGGGATCACGAACAGTTTCCGTATCGCCTTCCAGTAGGCGGTTGGATCGCGGTCATACAGCGCTCGCGGTGGCAGCGCCGTAGCCGGAGTGTCGTGGGCCGAAGCCGCGAGTTCAAAGGGAAGAGTGGTGAGGGCGGTTGCTGCCGCCGCCGAGTAGAAGAACCTGCGCCGATCGAGCATGGTGAGCCTCCGCTAACGGTCGGCCATGTTATCGGCTCTCAACCTCCGGTGCAAATCGCGGTGGCCGCGGCGGCGGCGGTCAGTGTTTCTTGGAGTGTCCGTGCATGCCGGCGACGAACGAGCGCGGGTCGAGCCGTGGCAGGTTGCGCCCGATGCGCTCCGGGAAGAGCGAGTGGTGGCGGCAGGTGACGAGGAATTCCGGCACCGACCACACCGATTTCTCCGAGGTCATCCAGTCGTGTTTATCGAACTTCTTGAGATCGACTACCACCGAATATCCGCGCAGCGTGCGTTCGCCGCGCAGATTGTAGTAGTCCTCAAAGTACGACAACGCCAGTTCGCGCGTGGTCTTGTAGACCGGCGCGCGGAAGCGCAGTCCCGCGAAATTCGATTTGGCGATGGCGCCCCAGTAACCAAGGTGCTTGTAAAGCGCCAGCACGTGGTCGTCGTCGCGGATCCCCTCCAGGTCCATGACCAGCGGCCGATAGCCGAGCGCGCGCAGCGCCGCAGCCGCCAGCAGCGCCCCTTCCAGGCAGTGTCCGGTGCGCTCGCGCAACACCTTCCGCGGCGACCACGCGGTGTCGGCGTGATGGTAGGGAAGGGCATCGAGAAATTTCTGGATGCCGGCGGGCGTCTTGAGCGCACGCAGCGCGCGGAACTCTTTGAGCGTGAGGCCGTAGGTTTGTGGAGGCACGGCGACGATTATAAGGAATGCCGATGTTAAAGCACTTCACTTTTCTGGCACGCAGGATCTTCGCCGCAAATCGCAAGCCCGCCGTTTTCGCGGCGGGCTTTCGTGCTTGCCAGGGTTCTACGCTTGCGGAGCCGTCTCCCAGACTCCGCTCTTCAGATACTCGTCGATCGACTTTGCCGCCCGCCGCCCGGCGCCCATGGCGAGGATGACGGTTGCGCCACCGGTGACGATGTCGCCTCCCGCAAAGACTCCGACCTTCGAAGTTCGTTGCGTGATCTCGCTCGCCTGGATGTAGTTCTTCTTGTTGGTCTTGAGGTCGGGAGTGGTCGACTGCACCAGCGGATTCGCCGTGGTTCCCGTCGCGATGATGGCGAGGTCGCAGGGAACCTCGAAGTCCGATCCCTCGATGGTGACCGGGCTGCGGCGTCCGGAAGCGTCGGGCTCGCCCAACTGCATCTGCACGCAGCGCGCCGAGCGCAGCCAGCCTTTTTCGTCGCCCTTGAACTCCACCGGGTTGGTCAGCATCTTGAAGATGACGCCTTCCTGCTGCGCGTGGTGGACTTCCTCGATCCTCGCCGGCATCTCCTGCTCGGTGCGGCGATAGACCAGCGTGGCCGTCTTGGCGCCCAGCCGCAGCGACGTACGGACGGCGTCCATCGCGGTATTGCCGCCTCCGACCACGATGACGTGGCGATCCTTGCAGTCGTAGACCGGCTGATCGTATTCCGGGAATTTGTACGCCCGCATCAGGTTCACGCGGGTCAGGAATTCGTTGGCCGAATAGACGCCGTTGTAATGTTCGCCCGGGATATCGAGGAAGCGCGGCAGTCCTGCGCCGGTCGCGATGAACACCGCGTCGTAGCCTTCGTCCTTCATCAGCTCGTCGAGGGTCACGCTCTTGCCGACGATGACGTTGGTCTCGAACTCCACGCCCATCTGGCGCATGTTGTCGATCTCCTGCCGCACGATGTCCTTGGGCAGGCGGAATTCCGGGATGCCATAGACGAGCACGCCGCCGAGTTCGTGCAGCGCTTCAAAGACCCTCACCTGGTGGCCTCGGAGCACGAGGTCGCCGGCGCAACTCAGTCCGGCAGGGCCGCTGCCGACGATGGCAACCTTCTGCCCGGTAGCCTCCGCCTTCTTCGGCAAGCCCAGCTTGCCGGTCTTTTGTTCGTAGTCGGCGACGAAACGCTCCAGGTATCCGATCGCCAGGGGCTCGCCTTTTTTGCCCAGCACGCAGCCGCCTTCGCACTGGTCTTCCTGCGGACAGACGCGCCCGGTGATCGCCGGCAGCACGTTGTCTTCGCGGATCTTGGCCGCCGCCCCGAGATAATCCTTGGCCAGGATGAGGTCGAGGAAGGCGCGCACGTCGACCGAGACCGGGCAGGCATGCATGCAGGTCGGCTTGTTGCACTCGATGCAGCGGTGCGCTTCGAGCACGGCCTTTTCCGCCGGCAAGCCAAGGTTCACTTCTTCGAAGTTGTGGGCCCGCACCTGGGCGTCGCGCTCCGGCATGTGCGTGCGCCCGATCTTCATCCGCTCTTTATTGGGAAGGGTATTGTTAGACATTCTTGTCTCCCACGGCCACGGCTGCTTCTTCCCGTTCGGGATGACGTATCAGGTCGAGGTCTTTATGGGGGTCGCGGAGGAACTCTTCGAGCGAGATCTTTTCCTTGTCGCGGTACATGGTGTTGCGCTGGCTCAGGACTTCGAAGTTGACGCGCGAGGCGTCGAATTCGGGGCCATCGACGCAGGCGAACTCGCTCTTGTTGCCGATCAGCACCCGGCATCCGCCGCACATCCCGGTGCCATCCACCATGATCGAGTTCAGGCTCACTACGGTCTTGATGCCGCGCAGCTTCGCCATTTCATATACCGCTCGCATCATCGGGACCGGGCCGCAGGCGAGGATGAGGTCGATCTTGGTGTTGGCATCGAACAGTTGCTGCAACTTCGCCGTCACCATGCCCTGTTCACCGTGGCTGCCGTCGTCGGTCAGGATGTAGGTCTGGTCGGCGACCTCGCGCAACTCGTCTTCGAGGATGACAAGGTCTTTGCGGCGCGCGCCTTCGATGGCGATCACCTGGTTGCCGGCCTTTCTCAGCGCCTTCACCGTCGGGAAGGCCATCGCCGTGCCCACGCTTCCGGCGATCACGCACACGGTGCCGTACTTTTCGATCTCCGAAGGTTTGCCGAGAGGTCCAGCAACGTCCAGGATGGAGTCTCCGGCGACCAGCAGGTTGAGCAGGTGGGTGGTCTTGCCGATGGCCTGCACCACGAGGGTGATGGTGCCGCGCTCCGGGTCGGAGCCTTCGATGGTGAGCGGGATGCGCTCTCCGTGCTTATGCAGCCGGAGGATGACGAACTGTCCCGGACGCTGCTTGCGCGCGATGCGCGGAGCCTCGATCTCGAGCAGTTTGATGCCAGTGCCCAGTTCCCGGGCGTACACGATCTTGAACATGACGGCGGTGGCCTCGCTCGCCCAAGATTGAAGTTCGGGCGACCCAAGAGTTTCGCCCCCGCATGCACCCTCAGGCTGTGACTGGAGTCACCGGCGACTGTGAGGGTTGTCGCCTTTACTGCAGGGCCAGCGCTTCCACCATCTCGAAAACCGTGTCCACCAGCACATCCGGAGGATGCATCTTCAGCGACTCCGGCGAGAAGCCGTAGGTGACTCCCAGCGACCACATCCCGGCATTCTGCGCCGTCAATACGTCGTTCTGCGAATCCCCGATCATGACCGACTCCTCCGGCCGCGTCTCGGTCTCGTCCAGCAGGGTGAGCGCGCCCTCCGGATCGGGCTTCTTGGTCGCGAAGCTGTTGCCCCCATAGATCTGCAGGAAGAATTCGCTCAGCTTGAGGCCGTCGCAGATGCCGCGCGACGGGTTCACCGGCTTATTGGAGAGCACCGCCATCTTGAGCTCGCCATTCGACTGCCGCAGGCGGCGTAGCGCCTCCAGGACGCCGTTGTAAACGTACGTGTGGTCGAGCTTGTGCTCCCGGTAGAAGGTCATGAAGTACTTCAGCGCCTCCTGGACGAACCCTTCGTCCTGGGGATCGCCCAGCGCGCGCCGCACCAGCATCGGCGCACCGTCGCCAACGTAGCTGCCAATTAAGTCTTCCGGCAGCTCCGGGCGCTGGTAATGCCGCAGCATGGCGTTGATCGACTTTGTCAGGTCGGCCTTGCTGTCCACCAGCGTGCCATCGAGGTCGAAGACCAGCAGTTTGATCTTGTCTTTGGGAATCGCGCGGTTCACTCGGATCATCTCTTCGAGTATATCGGCTCAGGGGCGGCGGCTCGGTCGGCCTTCTTCCTGGGCGACGGATTCAGGTTTCCCAAGGCGGTTGACTTGTTACAATACGGAGTTCCCGGTCGCTCTGGTGGGGCGACTTGGACCCACGCACATCCAAGAGGAAAATGATGTCCAGCAAAACCGCGCAAAAAAGCGTTCGCGAAGGTGCCGTTACGGCTTCCGACAAGTCGTACCAGGGCCTCAGCCCGAAGCAGCTGATAGAGATCTACCGGCTGATGTTCCTCTCGCGCCGCATCGATGACCGCGAGATCCTGCTCAAGCGCCAGCAGAAGATCTTCTTCCAGATCT
>Ga0315268_10003739_pt1 | contig 16664 bp, 9 predicted proteins | sample C1_top_MG_FD_204535 | JGI IMG/M metagenome (GOLD analysis project Ga0315268, IMG submission 204535) | Sediment microbial communities from Yellowstone Lake, YNP, Wyoming, USA - C1_top | ecosystem: Environmental > Aquatic > Freshwater > Lake > Sediment | place: USA: Wyoming | collected 2017-08-01
CTCGATTTTGCCCGCATCCTCCGCGCCTTCCTGCGCCAAGATCCCGACATCATCCTGGTGGGCGAAACGCGGGACAAGGAAACCGCCAAGATCGCGGTGGAGGCCGCCCTGACGGGCCACCTGGTCTTCACCACCCTGCACACTAACGACGCCGCCGGAGCCTTCGTGCGTCTGGGGGAAATGGGCATCGAGCCCTTCCTGATGTCCAGTTCCACCATCGGGGTCATCGCGCAGCGCTTGACCCGGCGGCTCTGCCAGTCCTGCAAGGAGTCTTACCAGCCGGATGAACTGTCGCTGAAGTACATGGGCATTCCCGCTGACCGGCAGCTCACTTTCTATCGGCAGAGGGGTTGCGACAAGTGCTCTTTCACAGGCTACAAGGGCCGCGTGGGTGTGTATGAAGTGTTGCGGCTGAACGCGGAGTTGCGACGGCTGGTGGCCCAAGGCGGCAAATCCGAGGAGATCGCTCACTTGGCTGTTTTGAATGGCATGATGACGCTGAAGGACTACTCCGTGTGGCTGCTGGAAAATGGTTGGACCACGATGGACGAAGTCCTGCAAGTAGTCGCGGTACAGGAGTAGCGCCGCAAACTCCTTGACCTGAGCTTCGGTGTGGGTATGCTTGGCCCGTCCCGGCGAGAGCCGGGAGGGGCCCTTTAGTCTATGGCCTACTTCTTGGGCATCGACGGCGGAGGAACGCGCACCACGGCGTGGCTAGCGGACGCGACCGGCCGCGTCCTGGCACGGGCCGTAACCGGACCTAGCAATCCGCTCAAGGTGGGGTTTGCGGCGGCGCAACGTGAACTTCTGCGCGCTGCCCACGCCGCTCTGCGGCAAGCGCGCCTGAAGCCTCTGGTGACGGGGCCCTCTGGCTCTCGGCCCGTGCCGACCTTGGAGGCTATCTGCGTGGGCTTAGCCGGTGTGGATCGGCCGCCGGTGTATCGCCGGTTGTTCGCCTGGCTACGAAGAGCGGTGCCCGCGCGTTTTCACCTGCTGACGTCGGATGCGGCCATCGCCTTGCGTGTGGCCATCGGCAATTCTCCCGGCATTATTGTTGTCGCCGGGACGGGCTCCATCGCTTATGGGCGCGACGATCGCGGGCGGGTTCTGCGCTCGGGCGGTTGGGGCGTCCCGTTTGACGACGCGGGTTCGGGCTATGACCTCGGGTACAAGGCCATCGTGGCCGCCCTGCGTGATTATGATGGCCGGGGGCCGTATACGCAACTCTCGGCGAAGGTTCGTCAGGCCCTCAAGCTTCCCGATATCACCCTGGTAGTTTTGAAGGCCCTCACTCCGCAGGAGATCGCCGCGCTTTTCCCCCTGGTTCTGGAAGCAGCGCGCCGGCGGGACTCTGTAGCCCAGCGTTTGTGCGAAGAAGCGGGACGTGACCTGGCAGATCTAGCTGTGGCGCTCCTCAAGCGCCTGGGATGGCTGAGCCGCGTGGTGCCCGTTGTGTGCGCCGGGGGAGTCTTTCGCGCGAGCGCCCGCATTCGCCGCAGCTTCACCCGTCACTTGCACCGCCACGCGCCCGCCGCGCGCGTCCTGCTCCTGCGCCACCCTCCGGTCGAAGGCGCCCTGGCCCTGGCCCGCGACCTCGCCGCTCCCGGCGAGATGTAGTGCCAGGTTATGCCAAACCCGTCTACAGCCCGTTGGAGCTCAGATGTAAGCGATGCCACAACTGCCTGTTCTTGCGCGTCGCCGGGTTGGCAACACTTCGTGGCCGATGCTGCCGCGATGCAAGCCCAATCCAGGATATTCCCGCCTGAGACGGTCTGGCGTCATCCGTGGTCGATCACATGCTTTTCACGGGCCCCATCGCTTGGCGCATAGCGCGGAACGCTTCCGTATCGGTCGTCTTATCCGCGAAGTCTCCCTGGGGGTATTGCCGTTGGACTTGGACCGTTAAGAAGCTTCCGCGCAGAACGTTCGACTCGTGACTGGACCAAACCGCGCTGGTGGTGCGGCCCCCGTACCGCTCGATGAGGATTTCCGAAAGCCGGGCAGCCTGGCGCGGGTCGTACCCGTGCTCAATTAGACTCTGCAAGGCAAGGCGATCAGCCTGGTTTTCCAAGCGGCGGCCGTAGCCATTCCATATCCAGACCAAGCCCAACTCTCCCAGGAAGTTCGCTAGATCGCCGATATAGGCACTGGCTGCCACGGCCGCAATCTCCAAGAGTATGCGCTTCGTCCGGGTGTCATGCACGTGGCGCCAACTGTGGGCCTGAGTGATGTGGGCAATCTCATGGCTAAGGACGAAAGCGAGCTCCGCTTCGTTCTCCAACACCCCCAGCAGGCCCGTGTTCACCAGGATGGCCCCGTCGGGCAAAGCGCTGGCGTTAATCTCCCCATTCTCGATGACGTAAAAGCGAAATTCCACCCCCTGGCGGGAAAGTCGCTCGTGAACCTCGGCGGGCACCAACTTCTCCCCCAGCGCCGAGACGTAATCTTGCACTTCCGGCACAGGGAAAAGCTTTAGCCTGCCGACTACATCCTTCTTCTTCTGAAACTCCAGAATGTCAATATTCGTCTTGGAGTCCTTCGAGCGGACCAGCTTTATGCCCTGACCAATCTCATAGGCGTCGGCCGGGGGAGCCGATCCGAGTTCCAGTTCCGTGGCGGCAATGGTGCCATCCGGTCGCCGCACACCCCGATAGCGGACTAGACGTCCTGCCAGCTCTTCGCCGAGCTGCCACTGTCCACCGGTCAGCCGAACAGCCGGCTGGCCGCCCTCCGGGCCCGCGGCCTTCGTGCTATCGTCCAGCACCAACGTTTCCCCGTCGACACGGATCTGCAGTCCGGTGCCCGCGCCCGCCCCCTGGCCCTTGGGGACCTGCTCCAGGAACGCGCTCTCTTTGATCTGTTTGTCAAACTGGTCCCAATCGCATTTGATTTTCTCGGCCTCAAACTGGTGCTTGGCCTTCCACGTGCCTTCGGCTTCGATGAGTGTTCCCGGGGTCAGGTCCTGAAGCGTCAGTTGCCTTCCTGCTGGAGCGTCTTGCACCTCCAGGCGAGTGTTAGGGCGGAGCTGAATGACGTCCTGGAGTATCTGGAGATCCGCTTCCGGTGTCTTCGCCGTGATGTACCCGCGCACCTTTACCCGCGGCGCGGCAAAGCAGGGAATGAAGGCTGCCGCCAGAAACGCGAGCGTCATAATCGCCTTAGTAGTTTTTCCGCACATGGTATCCCTCCTCGGCGCCCCGGAGGAAAAGGCTCCGCAACGGCGACACGGCGGTCGGGCTTGCAGGGTGCGCCTTTGCTGCGGATTCTACCACAAATTGCCCTTGTAGTGTTCCCTGCCTGCCTCTATAATCTCGCCGCGCCGAGGGCAGAGACCGTTATCATCGGACAGTTCAGGAGAGGAGGAAAGGCTATGAGGCCGACGCTGGTTGCCATTGCTTTGGTGGGATTATTGTCGGTTATGCCCGCCTGGGCCAAGAAGGGTGAACCCAAGTTCAAGTCCATGGAGGTGAGGCACTTCTCGCGCGTCGAAGGAGTGGAACTTCCCCCCGAATTTCCTGACTTCCTCTATGCCGCCGTGCGGGAGGAGTTGGAGAAGTCAGGCTTGTTCAAAGAAATGACCGGCGAGAACGAAGTGGTCGATCCCGCCGACGCTCCGCAATCGTTCATCTTGGACGGTAGCATCCTGGAATATGGGAAGGGGAGCGTGGCGAAAGCCGTGCTTATTGGGTTCGGCACCGGGAGGAGGACTCTCCGCGTCAAGATGACGGTTCACCGGCGGAGCGACAACCAAACCATGTTAGATCAAGAGCTGAAGGTGCGGACCCCGCCGCAGATGAAACCCCAGATGCTGGCCAAGTCTGTGGCCAAGAAGATCGCCGGCGAGGTCAAGAAAGACTTGAAGTGAGGAGCCTTTCGTGAGGCCAAGCCGGCAGTCGTTGCCGGCTTGGCTCAGCTATCTCACCGCCCTTCCCACTCGGCTCAACTCGGCGGCGCTGAGGCGCTGAGACTTTCAATTGCCTCACGCAGCTTGACGCCGCGGAGGAAGTTGCGCACGGCGGTCGTGAGGCACTCTTCCAGACTGGCCTGCGCCCTCTTCATAATGTTCCTTTTCCTAAGCGCCACCTGCTCTATGGATGTCCCCAGCGCAGGCACCTCCTGAGACTTGCCCGTGGTGCGCGACTTCACCACCACGTTCATCTCCAGTTTGGTAAAGATCTCAAACCCTGAGCCCTCCGCCAAGCCGAACTGGAACAGGTAAACGGAGAGCAGGAAGTCGGCCGAAGCTTCGTCGGGAGCCAGCATTCCCGCGGCCCGCAGCGAATCCTCTAGCGCTTCACGGACCACGGCCGTGCGGTCCCGGTCGAAGAAGATGCCTCCCCGTACTTCGCTAACCAACATGGGCCGTGGGTCGCCCGTGCGGTCGATTACGTTCGCCACGAAGAACTTGAGAGGACGCGAAAAAGTCTGGGGTTTGACCGGCTCCGGCAACTTAAGGCTGATGGTGTTCTCTGGAGTTTGCTGGGGTTCCTTCTTGCCTTGAAGGACGAGGGGGTTCAGCAAGAGGAACATCCCGAGTCCCACCATCACGATGGACAACCGTGAGCGCGCCATGGTTGATCTACCTCGACTGTAAGATGCGCCCAGCCTATTACCTTCGCGGAGGCAAGTCAACCGCCCCGCGTGTGGCCCGCCGGTGCTCTCCCCCTCGCGAGCGCGGTACGGTTAGCGCCGGTGGACGCAGGATCGGGCCCCCGGTTGCGCGAGGAACGATCGTTGTTTATGATGACAGCGCCGGGATGGGCGAGGGGATTCCATGTCCTTAATGCTGGAAGAAATCTTCGACCAGCCGCGAGCCTTGCGGCGGACGTTCAAGGCCGAGCGCGAGCACGCGCAGTCGTTCAAGCAATTCGCGCGCCAGAAAGATTTCCGCCTCGTCGTGCTCGTGGCCCGCGGCACTTCCGACAATGCCGCGCTTTTCGGGCGCTATCTGCTGGAATTGACCACGGGAATTCCGGTCTCGCTCTGCGCCGCGTCGATCCACACCCTCTACCACGCGCGGCTGAATCTACGCCGGGCGGTAGTGGTGGGGATTTCGCAGTCCGGCGAAGGGACGGACATCAACCTGGTCCTGAAGTCCGCCCGGCGTCAGGGGGCCTACACGGTCGCCATCACCAACGAGGCGCGCTCGACCATGGCGCAGCTAGCGGACGAGGTTTTCCTGGTGCGTGCCGGCAAGCAGCGCTCCGTCGCCGCCACCAAGACTTACACCGGCCAGCTCCTGATGTTTTACTTGCTGGCCGGCGGGCTGGGCCCGCACATCACGCTGGAGAGTGTCAGCGAGATTCCCGACCGCGTGGAGGCGGCACTCGAACTTGCTCCCTCCATACGCGCACTGGTGGAGCGCTACCGCTACATGCGCCAATGCGTCGTGGTGTCGCGGGGCCTGAATATCGCTAACGCTTACGAACTGGCCCTTAAGCTCATGGAGACCTGCTACGTGGTGGCAGAGCGGTTCTCTTCGGCCGACTTTGCCCACGGGCCGGTGGCGCTGATCGAGCGCGACTTTCCGGTCATCATCCTCATGCCGCCGGGGAAGGTTTTCCGCGACCTGAAGCGCTTGGCGGAACGCCTGCGCAAGTTGCGGGCAGAAACGCTGCTGATTTCTTCCACCGACGCCCGGCTGCCGGCGGCCACGCGGACGATTTGCGTCCCGGGCCCTCTCCCGGAAATCTACACCCCCATCCCGTATATTGTCCCGGGACAGCTCTTGGCCGCTTCGCTGGCGGAAGTGAAGGGGCTCGACCCGGATAAGCCACGTTCGTTGCAAATTGTCACACGGACCGTCTGAGGCTGTTTAAGTTCACCCGCGAGTGGGCAAAAGAAAAACCCCAAGGAAGGAGCAGCTTCCTTGGGGTTTCATTTAGCACCGCTCCGCGGGCTCGCGGGGCCAAATCTGCCCGCTGGCGGGCTAACCTCCCTACCAGACGAACTTCAGCGCGAACTGAATCTGCCGTGCCGGGCGCGCCTGGATAATCTTTCCGAAGAAAGGGTTGCGCGCGAGAATCTGCGCGTACGGGTACGTGAAGAAGTCCGTCCAGCCCTGCCCAGCGAGGCTGATCGGTTCGCGGAAGTTCGCGTGGTTAAAAGCATTCAGAAGCTCCACCCGGAACTGGAGGTTGGTTCGCTCGCCTTCCCCGAAGTAAGTATTCTTCAAAAGCGAAATGTCAAAGTTCAGCAAAGGGGGAGCAATATAGCTGTTCCGACCCAAGCTGCCCGGCTTGAAGTCCCAGTAGTTGTTAAGGCTGAAGGCGCTTCCCGTGACGCCGATAGGCGTGCCCCCATCAAGCGCCTTGTCCGTGTCTATGGTAGATGTCTTCGGGTGATACAGCTCGTCGGGGCGGAAGTTGTTGCCGAAGTAGTCTATATAGATCGTGTAAGGCTGGCCTGACTGTATGGTGGTGATGCCTGCCACCAGCCAGCCCTCGCCCAGGCCTCCTGCCCGCTCCACCTTGGGCAGGTCGTAGATGTAGTTGAAGACCAGGCGATGCCGGACGTCGAAGTCGGAGCGAGCGCGCTCGCCGTTGAGATTGTTCGCGTCCTGCGCGAGATGCGGCCGGGTGGTGATGACGGGGAGGTCAGGCCGTAAGCTGAGGGTGGGGCTGACGTTGTTCATGGCCGAGAACTGGTCGGGGTTGATAGAGTAGAAGGAACTGAGGATACTGCCGTAAAGGGGTGAAACCATAAACACCTGCGGCTGGAGCGAAGAGGCCGTGTCGATGGATTTGGCCCACTGGTAGTGCGCACGCAGATTGAAGCCGCGCGCGTTGCGCACGTCAAAGCGTAGGATCAAGGAGTGGAAATTGGAACTAGCGCTGTTTTCCTGGTTCAGGATGGTCTCCAACAGGAAGGGATTTACGCCCGCGCCGAAGCACGAGTTGGGATCGTTAAAGAACATTGCCGGTGTGCACGCACTCATGTCGCGCAGACGAGGCAGCTTCCGGCCCAAGGATCCCGCATAGGCTACCTCGAACACCGCTTTGTTGCCCAAGCGCTGCTGAAGTCCAGCGTGAAATTGATTCACGTAAGGCGTCCGCGTCTGGGGATCGCGCGCCGTGATGGAGTACGGCTGTTTGGACCACAAGGACCACGAGTCATCCCCGTTGAGGTCGAACCACTCGCCAGACTCAGTCCCGCGGCCAGGGAACCCGGCCGGGAACGTGTCGGCGAGCGTCACGTTGGGATAGGTGGAAAACCACTGCTGCACGAACGGCGGATTGAGCAGCATGTTGACGGAGGGTTCCATCGGCTGTTGATCAAACACGACGGCATAGCCTGCCCGAAAGACCGTTTTGCCATTATTGTGAGGATCCCAGGCAAAACCAGCGTGGAGGGAGATGTTGTTGTAATCGGTGTCGAAGCCCGCGCGGGGCGCCGGCGACCACGCCGTCCCCAGCTCCTCACCGTAGGGACCATAGATGATCTTGGAGTTGGAGCGCAGCAGGCCGCTCCACTGCGTGTAGTAGTTCACCAGGCGGTCACTGACTTCCACCGGGGCGGTGTTGACCTCATAGCGCACCCCGGCGTTGATCGTCAGGTTGGCGCGCACGCGCCACTGGTCTTGCGCGAACCCATTGAAGGACTTAGAGCGGAAAGAGCGGCCAAAGCCGCCGCCAAAGTCCTGACTGACCCGGGCGACGGAAGCCACATCGGGCGCGTCCGTCAAGGCCACAAAGGAGCCGGTCCAAAACTCAAGCGACCCGCGGGCCAGGCCTTCGTTGGTGACGTCCAAGCGGGCGTAGCGGACCTCCCCGCCCAGCTTCAGATTGTGCCGCCCGTGGATAATACTGATATTGTCAGCCCCGGACCAAACCGTATCCACCCGCGCGCTGGGCACGCTCGCGTCGGCTCCCAGCGCTGCGTACGGTGCCAGCATGGTCTGGATGCCGCCCACGCGCAAACTGGGGAGCCCCAGGCCGGCCGGAACGTTGTAAAGGCCCACTGCGGTGGGGTCAACCGTGCGGTCCAGCGCGCGCGTCTGCAGGCGGAAGCGGTTCCAGCCCAAGCGAAACTCGTTGGTCGCCCGCGGGGTAATCTGGTGCACGTAGTTGTAGCTGAAGTTCTGATTCAGCCCTGTGACCCAGGTGCCACTGCCGGGATAAGTCTCCGTCGCGGGCAAGGATCCGCCCTGCGTCTGGTCAATCCATTGCATGTTGTGCTTGAGGCTCATGCTGACGCGGTCGCTCTGCCGCCAGTCCACTCGCCCCAGGAGATTGTCCGTCGAGGTCTCATTCGCCGATTCTCCCGCGAAGAACCCGGTAAAATAAGGATCGATACCTGCGGATGTGCTCGACACATAGGGGCGCGGATATAGGTTGTAAAGGTTGTAGGCCGTGGGGGAAGACCACAACGTATCACGCACGCGTAACTCTGGGACACGCTCGAAGATGGGCCGGGGATTCGACACTCGAAGGCCTTCCCAGTTGAAAAAGCCAAACAGCTTATCCTTCTTCAACGCCCCGCCGGCGTTGGCGCCGAATTGAAGCTGATTCACTTTAGGCAGGCGGCGCTGGTACAGCGTGGCCAAGGCCGCATCGTCAAAGGGCAAGGGACTGGCACCGCCGAGTATCAGTCTGCGGTTATACTGGTCGAAGGTGCCGCCGTTATAGGCGGAGAAGAAATTGCGCGCGCTGATGGCGGAGTTACGGGCGAAGCCGAACAGCGTGCCGTGAAAGACGTTGGAACCGGTGCGGCTGATAGTGTTGATCTGCGCCCCACCCGCGCGACCGTATTCCGCCGCTGAACTGCTGGTCTGGACGCGGAACTCCTGCATGGCCTCCACAATCTGGAAGGGCAGCGACTGGTTGATGGTGTAGTCGTTGTTGTCCACGCCGTCGAGCAAGAAGTTGTTCATGTTGGCGCGCACGCCGTTCACCACGAGGGACGCTCCTTCCAGCACCGAGCCCTGCTCGACGGGATAGGTGCCGGGAACCAGCAGGGCCAGATCCAGGAAGTCCCGCCCTGCTAAGGGCAGAGTGCGCACCGTGCGGCTGTCGATGACTCCTCCCGCCGTGGTGCTCACCAAGTCCAGTGATACGCTCGGCGCCGCAGCCGGTCTGACTGTGGGCGCGGGTGGCTTCACCGCCACGGGTGGTTGGATGGGTGGGGTCGGAGGAGGCGCAGGCGGCTTGCCGGCTTCAGGCGGCGCTGGTGGAGAAGGCGTAGCCACAGGCTGCAATATGAAGGGGGGCAACACCAATTTGTTGTCGCCAACGCTGACTTCCATGTCTGGGCGGATGTCGGTGGCATAGCCGGCCTTCTCGACCGAGAGGATGTAACCTTCCGCCGGGGGGACGGCGGTGAATGTGTAATTCCCGTCATTGTCGGTTTGCTGACTCTGCGAATAACCAATTCCGGCATTGATCAGCCGGGCGGTGGCGCCGGGGACCGGGGCACCCGCCTGGTCGTAGACCGAACCCGTCACCAAGGCGTTTTGCGTCGCAGCCCAAAGGGACGCACTGGCCAGCAAGATTCCAAGAACCAACAAGAGGCTCAGGAGACGTGTGGTGAGTTTCATGGAAAGTTTCTCCTCCGCTCCCAGAGTTCAGGAACAGGCTTTCGGGGCATACTATGGCGCTAACTAGGTAATGTCAAGCCATAGTTGGTCATGTTGCAATATTATCTAGGGCGCGCCCACGGCTTCGGAGTAAAGGGCCAAAATCTTGGGGGAGACGTATTCCTGGGGGGGCTGGAACTGCCCGGCACGTTGCTTCAGGGCGCGAAAATCGTTTACGGCCATCTCCTTTTGCTGGCTGTCGGTCTCACCCGATAGGAAGTAGCGGGTGCTGTGGGCGGCGCCGCGGAAGAAATACGCCAGGGCCTGCTTCTGGCCGTTATTGTTGAGGTAGTCGGAAAGGCTGCGTTCGGCCTCCTCCAGGTCTCCCTGGAAGTAGGCCTGGAGTCCGGCCCGTAGTGTCCGCTCGCTGGCGACGGGCGTGGGAGTTTGCACTGGCGGCGTTCTCGCGACCTGCGGTTCGGCCGTCCTGCCCGAGGGCTTGGGCGGCGCAACCGCCTTCTTTACAGGCTCCGGTGGAGGCTGCCGGAGGCGGTGGATGTATGCTTGCGCCGCAGCGGCGTTGGGCCCGCCTGCCTGAACCACCTTTTCAAAGTTGGTGAGAGCGTCTGCGTTCTTGCCCGCATTCATGAGCCGCACGCCATCGTCGAATAGCCTGTTGGTTTCTGCCGCTGCGGCTTGCTTACGAAGCTCGGCCTGCACTTGGGCTAGGTAATTGCGGGCTTCCGCAGCCTTCGGGCCTCCCCCTTGCGCCACCTGGCTCAAACGGGATTGGGCCTCGGAGTACCTTCTCTCGTTAAATGCCTTGACACCTTCCTGGAACAAGCGTTCTTCGTTCTCCCGAGCATCGATTTGCTTCAGGAAGCGACTGATATCGCTGCGATGCCGAGGGTTCCTCAGTGCGACTTTAGCCGCCTGCTCGAACTTCTGCTTTGCGCTGCTGTAATCGCCCTGGTTGAAGGCCTGCACGCCCTCGTTGAAGAGGTTCTCTTCCATGGTGATCAGGCGCTTGACTTGGCTGCAGGCCATGTTCATGTACATTTTGGTTTGTTTGTAGCCCGGCTCGATTTGTTGCAGGAGTTCGCAGGCGCCTTCCATATCAGGTTTGTTGAACAGCTCAATTGCCTGCTGGTAACGCTGCTCCACGTCCTGCGCAATGGCTGGAAGGAGGCCGAGTGCGAGAAAGCCTGCCAGAAAGCACACGCCGGTCGCCCGGCCCAGGCTAATACTTGGAGACCAGTTGGTCGACCATATCACTGACGTTCACCTCAGAGACCTTGCAGTCCACCTGAGTAATCTTCCCGGATTCCACAACAGCGGGCACTTTCTTTGTGGTCTGGTCCTTCCTCAGTTCGATTACGTACTCGCCCGGCGGCAGTTCCAACTGCATGGGTGTATAGCCCTTTCTGTTCATATCTCGCCCATCTCTGCTCTGAACGCTGACGATCTCGGCCCAAGGTGCCGCCGTGAGCTGGGCATAGCCGGGCAGGCCTGGCTTGGGTTGGATGACGAAGTGCCAAACGGCGTATCCGGCAATTGCCAAGACGATCGTCCCTATACCTGCCCACAATGCAACGGGGATACGTTTTGCCGGGGCAGGTGCCGGCATCACCGCGGCGGGAGCGCGGGCCACGGGCGGAGCGACAGGGACGGCCTTCGCCACTGGCGCTGGCGCGACCACAGGCCCGGCGGGGGCAGGTGCGGGCGGCGGAGCGACAGCAGCTCGGGCGGCCGGTGGCGGCGTAGCGGGCGTGGGCGCAGGGGGTGGAGGGATAATTGGCGGACGGGTAGCGGGTACGGTCTCTTCTACAGAGCCAGCGCGTCGTGGAGCTGAGGGCTTGGGTGCCTCCGGCTCCCGCCGTCGGGGTCCTCCTTTCAGAGCCTCCCGCAGGCGCTCCTGAGAGGAGAGCAAGCCGGAGCTATCGGCCACAGGGAGTGTGGGGACCACGTGCAGGACGGTCTGGCGCCGAGCTTCCTCCGCCTCGAGCGCGGCCACCTCTGCGCCCCCGCGTTGGCGGGCCTCCTGCAACAAGGCGGCAGCTTCCTGCGCCAGTTCGGGCACCTCCGCTGATTGCCAGTCCACCGAAGTGAGCAGGCTGATGGCCTCCAAGTACCGCATCCGGCCGATGTCCACTCTGGCGTCGTCCAGCAGTTTGCTCCACAAGGCTCGGCGCAAACGAATCTCTTCCTCCTGGAGTCGCTTCTGGGCGGCCAGCAGGGCGGGATCGTCGGGCCAGGTTCTTAGGGCCTGCTGGAGGAAGACCTCGGCCTGAGCCAAGTCCTCGCGCGCGATGCTCTTCTCGACCTGCTCAACCGTGCTGCGGATCAGCGTGAGACGGCCCAGACCTTCGCGGGATCGGGCATAAACGCGCTGGAACTCCGCATTCTTGAAGTACGCTCTAGGGCACGCATCCAGCAGGGCTACAGCCTTACTTGCCTCGCCCGCCGCGAGCAACTGGGCCGCGTTCTGGAGGGTCCGCTCGCGCTGCTCCTCAAACTTCGCCCATTGTCCGCGGGCCACTTCCAGCAGAGAGGCGATCTCTGCGGCCTGTAGTTCGCTTTGGCTTCGCTCCAGCAGATCCACCGCTTCTTCGAAGTTCTCTTCGCTGAGGCAGGCCTGCGCCCGGCTGAGAACACGGAGAATCCGTTCCTGCCGCTGATGTTCAGCCTGCTGCTCGTGCGCAAACTGCAGGATTTCCATCAGCTCGGGAGATTGCCCGGCATGGCCCAGGGCTCGTTCCAAGGTGCTGATGGCCTTGGCGAAGTCCTTATTGCGGATCTGCTCGTTGGCCTGGCGAATGGCCTCCTGCCGCAGGCCTTCCAGACGTGCGGTCTCCTGGGCTTCCCGAACCGTCTTCAGGCAGGACATCAGGCGCGCATCGTTGGGGACCGTTTGCAGAGCACGTTCCAGCAGGGTGACGGCAGGGGAGAACTTGTTCTCCTGCAACAGTCCCCGGGCGGCCTGGATCTGCTCCTCCACATACCGGCGCTTCTTCTGAGCGTCCACGAGGCGGGAGGCCTGCGCGTGCAGCTTCAGCACGTCGGAGTTGTCAGGGAATTCTTCCAGGGCCTGGTTCGCCAACTCCAGGGCCTGTGCGAATTCGTCGCGGTTGAGAGCTTCCTGGATGCTGGCCAGGCGTTGCTCCAGGAAGCGTCGCCGCTCTTCCTTATCTTGGCTGCTGCGCACCAGACGGCCCAAAGACTCGACCTCGATATTGATCGGGTCGAGTTGGGCGGCCTTCTCCAGGAATTCCATTGCCTTGCCGAAGCTCTTTTCCGCCAAACGGGCGCGCGCGGCTTCGACCAGTTGCCGCACCTGCCGCACGCGATCTTGCTCGGCGAGCTCCTGCGTTACCGACTCCAGCATTTTTCGCGCCAGGGCGTGCTGGGGGTCGAGCGCCAGCACCGCCTCCAATTGGGCCTTGGCGCCTTTCAGGTCGGCGTCCGCCGTTAGTCTTTCCGCCCGCTCCATGTGGCGAAGGATCTTGCGGCTGCGGTCGCGGCGTTCGAGGGCCAGTTGCTTGTACTGCTGCGCCTCCTGGTGATCGGGATGCAGACGAAGGATTTCATCCAACGCGCCAATGGCCTCGTCATACTGTTCAGCCTGCAAGGTCTCCTTGGCGTGACGCAACGCCTGCTCAATCTTCTGCGCGCGCTGACGGGCGTAAATCTGCTCCTGCACCTTTCCCAGCAGGCTCTTGGCCACGTTATGGTTGCTGTCGATCTCCAGGACCTTCTGGAGCGATTCTTTGGCCAGCGTGAAGTTGCCTTCTTCAAACGAGCGCTGCCCTTGCTCGATGTAGATTTCCACCATGTGGCGCTTCAGATAGTCCCCGACTTGCGCCAAGTCAAAAGCTAGGTCTTCCGCGCTCTGGTAACGTTCCTCGCGGTTTTTCGCCAAGGCGCGCGTGAGGATGTTCTCTAGCTGCGGAGGGCAATTGGGTACCACGGAGCTAATGGGCGGGTACGGTTGCTCCACGATCTTGAACATGATGGTGGGCATATCGTCGGCGGCAAACGGATTCTGATAGGCCAGCAGCTCGTAGAGAATGACGCCCACGCTGAAGATGTCGGAGCGCGCGTCCACCGCATGGCCGAGGACCTGCTCCGGAGACATGTACATCGGCGTACCGAGCACAATACCGGTGCGCGTCATGGAGCCGCCGGCAATGCGCGCAATGCCGAAATCCACAATCTTCACCATGCCGTCGTTCAGCACCACGACATTGGCCGGCTTCACGTCGCGGTGGACGATGCCATGTTGGTGGGCGTAGTGCAGGCCCTTGCAGGTCTGCACCATGATGTCCACCTTCTTGACTACCGCCACCTCCTTGCGCGCGGTGATGATCTGTTCCAGCGATTCCCCTTCCAGAAACTCCATGGCGATGAAGGGGATGCCGTCGGCTTCATCGATGTCGTAGATGGTAACGATGTTGGGGTGGCGGAGTTGCCCAGCAGACTGCGCTTCACGGTAGAAGCGCTGCAACAGCTCCGGATCACTGGCCACCGTGGGCGACATGGTCTTCAGCGCCACGGGCCGGCCCAGACGGGGATCGAGCGCGCAGTAGACCACCCCCATAGCTCCGCGGCCAAGCTCAGACTTGATTTGGTACTTGCCGAGCTTTGTGGGCGCAGCCACTGACCCGCACACCTACCCCGTTGAGCGATCGGCGACTAACTGCCGGCACTTCCAATGCTCGCATCCTAGCATTGCCAGCCGCACACTTCAAGGGCTCCCCCCAGCTGCGAATCTTCCCGCCCAGCCAGCGGCCGGGGTGACCCCGGCCCTCGAGGCACCCACTGGGCCAGATACGTGGCGCCGCGGCGCGATAATAGGGCACAGATGCTGCCCTGGCTGGGGCTCAGGCAGGGTCAGGAATCCGGCTGGCGCGCTGCAGCCAACGAACCGCCGACAACGCGCTCCGGACAATGCACCACAGGCAATAAAATTCTTGCGGGGTAGAGCGTTTGCGATTAATCTGAGCAGCTCAGCAATCCTAGTTCCTGGAGGCTTCAAATGGCGCAAGTGAAAGTTGGCTTTTATGGCCACGTGCGACAGTACCACAACCTGCAGAAGGAGATTGATGCGGCGATTCACGAGGTTCTGGAGAGCGGTACCTATGTGCTTGGCCCGAAAGTGAAACAATTCGAGCAGGAACTCGCGGCTTACATGCACATGAAGGAAGCCGTGGGCCTCAACTCGGGCACGGATGCGCTCCTGTTGCCCCTTCTGGCGATGGGGATCGGCCCGGGCGACGAAGTGATTACCACCTCCAACACCTTTTTCGCCACAGCGGAGGCGATCTGGCTGGCCGGGGCCACGCCGGTTTTCGTCGATATCGATCCCAAGACCTGCAACATCGATGTGGACTTGCTCGAAGCCGCGGTCAGTCCGCGCACCAAGGCTATCATCCCTGTTCATCTTTATGGGCAGCCGGCGAAAATGCGGGAGGTGGCGAAAGTCGCCAAGGCCCACAACCTGTATGTCATCGAGGACTGCGCCCAGGCACTCGGCGCACGGGGAGATGACTTCGTCATCGGTGAGTTGAGTGACGTGGTCGCGACGAGCTTTATCATCCAGAAGAACCTGGGCTGCTTTGGGGATGGCGGCGCCATAGTTACGAACAACGACGCCATCGCCACCCAGGTCCGCAAGCTGCGCAACCACGGCTCGTTGAAACGCTCTTACCACAGCATCGGCTACAACAGCCGGCTGGACGAACTCCATGCCGCCGTGCTGAGCGTCAAACTGAAGCATCTGGACAAGTGGAACGACCTGCGCCGGGCGCGGGCCAAGGAATTCGATGCGGGGCTGGCGGGCACTTCCTTGACGCTTCCCTACGCCCTCCCCGGCTACCGGCACATCTATCACCTCTATGTCGTGGAGACCGATGATCGGGACGGGCTGCAAGCCTATCTCCAGTCCCAGGGCATTACCGCGCTGACCCATTACCCCATCGCCATTCACCAGCAAGAAGGGTATCCGTGGGGCCGTCCCGCCCGCATCTCCGGCTCGCTCAGGCACACCGAGCGCTCGGCAGCCCGCGTGTTGTCGCTGCCCATGTATCCGGAACTGACCAGCGAAGAAGTGAAGTACACGGTTGAGGCGATCAAGGCGTGGGAGAAGACGCGCGGTAAGTAGGTGCAACGCAGACCTTTTCTCTCAGTCTGCGGCTGCTTTCTGCATGAGACCCGGCAGGGCGCGAGAAAAGGCCCTGCCGGATTCCCCGGCAAGCATCCTACGATAGGGAGTTATCACCCATGAGCCCCAACACGAGGTACACGGTCGTGGTAGCCGGCTGCGGCAAGCGCGGCATGCACCATGCAGCCGAGTTCTTCAAGAATCCGCGGTTTCAACTGGTCGGGGTCTGCGACATTGACCGGGCCCGCATGGAAGCTGCCGCCAGGCAATTCGGCAATCCGGAAACGAGCCTCGACGCCGCTTCTTTGCTCAAGAAGACTCGGCCGGACATCTTCTGCTTTTGCACTCTGCCCAATCTCCGGCTGGAAATGATTCGGCTGGGCGTGGAATCGGGCGTCAAGCTCATCGCCTACGAAAAGCCCATCGCCACCTCCACCAATGAGGCGCTGGAGATTATGAAGCTGGTGCGCGAGGCCAACGTGAAGACGGCGGTAAGCCATCAGCACCGCTATGGCGAGCACTACAAGAAAGTCAAGGAGATCATCGCCAGCGGCGCGATTGGGCGGGTGCACACGGTTTACGGCACGGCTACCGGTTGGATGCTCCACATGCTTACCCACCTGATCGAATACACGCGCTGGTTTAACGACTACGCCGAAGCGGAATGGGTGGTGGGCCAGGCTTCAGGCAAAGGGAAGTTCACGGACAATCATCCCTCGCCCGATTACGTGGCGGGCCTGATCCAGTACGCGAACGGCGTGCGCGGCATCGTGGAAAGCGGCGACGGCGCGCCTGACGTCCCGGAGGTCGAGGCTTGGTGGCGCAAGTGCCGCATCGGCGCCCAGGGGACCGAAGGCTTCGCCGAGGTGCTCACCGGCGGCGGCTGGCGCGCGCTCACGCGCGATTCGAAAGGCGTCCTCTCTGGCCCCGGCAACATGGACTATGCGCACGACATGCCGCCGTATGTCCAGGAGATGGCTGATTGGCTGG
>Ga0315268_10003740_pt1 | contig 16664 bp, 15 predicted proteins | sample C1_top_MG_FD_204535 | JGI IMG/M metagenome (GOLD analysis project Ga0315268, IMG submission 204535) | Sediment microbial communities from Yellowstone Lake, YNP, Wyoming, USA - C1_top | ecosystem: Environmental > Aquatic > Freshwater > Lake > Sediment | place: USA: Wyoming | collected 2017-08-01
TCGGTTAAAGCGACCAAGAAAATTACGAAAGCAATGGAGTTGATCTCTGCTTCTCGTATTGTCAAGGCGCAACAAAGAGTTTGGGCATCGACTCCGTACGCAAATGAATTGACTCGTGCAGTGACTGCACTTGCTACATATTCATCTACCAATCATCCGTTGACGACTCCTTCGGAGAACCCAAAGCGTGCCGCAGTGCTCATCATTACTGCAGACCGCGGCATGGCGGGTGCTTACTCGAACAATGCCATCAAAGAAGGCGAACAGCTGGCCGCACTTCTTCGAGAGCGCGGACTAGAAGTAAGTTCATACTTGGTTGGTCGCAAGGCAGTCAATTACTACAAGTTCCGTAACCGCCAAGTTGCAGGCTCGTGGACAGGTTTCTCCGATAGCCCGACGTATGAGAATGCGAAGGAAGTCGCCGACTCGTTGATCACCGCGTTCTTGGCAGATTCGTTGAGTGACAGCCACGGAATCGACGAGATCCACATTATCTACACGGAATTCCAGTCGATGCTGACTCAGAACGCCCTTGCTAAGCGGATGTTGCCTCTGGAAGTCGTTGAAACGACAGTACCCATCCCAACAGGTCTTCTACCCATGTATGAATTTGAACCCGACGCTGGCTCGGTGCTCAATGCACTCCTGCCGCGTTATATCGAAGCTCGAATCTTCAACGCGATGTTGCAATCAGCTGCCTCTGAGCATGCTGCTCGCCGTCGTGCGATGAAGTCAGCAACTGACAATGCTGATGATCTGATCAAGTCGCTTACCCGACTTGCGAACGCAGCCCGTCAGGCTGAAATTACCCAGGAAATCAGTGAAATTGTTGGCGGCGCAGACGCGCTTGCCTCGGCTAGTGCAGGGAGTGAATGATGTCGACAGTAACCGGTAAAGGTCGAGTAGCGCGCATTATTGGACCGGTGGTGGATATTGAATTCCCCGCCGATGCCATGCCAGCGATTTTCAACGCGCTACATGTTGAGGTGACCATGAGTGGTCAGGCTCGCACCTTGACGATGGAAGTTGCTCAGCACATAGGTGACAACCTCGTGCGTGCGATCTCCATGCAGCCAACCGACGGCCTTGTCCGTGGCGCTGGGGTAAGCGACACTGGTTCGGCGATCTCCGTTCCTGTCGGCGATGTAACCAAGGGACACGTCTTCAACACTCTCGGCGAATCACTCGACGTTCCAACCGCCTCCCTTGATATCAAAGAGCGCTGGTCGATTCACCGTAATCCACCGCCTTTCGATCAACTCGAGTCAAAGACTGAAATGTTTGAGACCGGTATCAAAGTTATCGACCTTCTTACCCCTTACGTAAAGGGCGGAAAGATCGGTCTTTTTGGTGGCGCAGGTGTCGGCAAGACAGTTCTTATTCAGGAAATGATCTACCGCGTTGCGGAAAACTTCGGTGGTGTATCTGTATTCGCCGGTGTCGGTGAGCGTACCCGTGAAGGTAACGACCTCTTCCTGGAAATGAAGGAAACCGGCGTTATCAATAAGACCGCCTTGGTCTTCGGTCAGATGGATGAGCCACCAGGGACCCGTCTTCGTGTTGCTCTCTCTGCGCTGACAATGGCTGAGTACTTCCGCGATGTCCAGAAACAGGACGTGTTGCTCTTCATCGACAACATCTTCCGTTTCACTCAGGCAGGATCTGAGGTTTCAACCCTCCTTGGCCGTATGCCATCTGCTGTTGGTTACCAGCCAACCCTTGCCGATGAAATGGGTCAGTTGCAGGAGCGAATCACTTCAACCCGCGGTCACTCGATTACATCGATGCAGGCAATTTATGTTCCTGCTGACGACATCACCGACCCAGCCCCACACACCACCTTCGCTCACTTGGACGCGACTACAGTTCTTTCCCGTCCGATCTCTGAGTTGGGTATCTATCCAGCTGTAGACCCACTGGATTCAACCTCTCGCATCTTGGATCCTCGCTACATCGGCGAGCACCACTTCCGTGTTGCTAACCGCACAAAGCAGATCTTGCAGCGCTACAAGGACTTGCAGGACATCATCGCAATCCTTGGTATCGACGAACTCTCGGAAGAGGATCGCATCCTTGTAGGCCGTGCCCGTCGCATCCAGCGCTTCTTGTCGCAGAACACCTTCGTAGCAAAGGCCTTTACCGGTCTGGACGGATCATTCGTACCTGTTGCAGAAACCATTTCAGCATTCGAGGCGTTGGCAAACGGCGACTACGACCACATTCCAGAACAAGCATTCTTCATGTGCGGCGGTCTCGATGACGTCGAGCGTCGTGCCGCTGAATTGGCCAAGGGTTAAACGTCATGACTAGTGGTGCATTGCTAGGAGTAGAACTGGTCACTCCAACGGAGCGAGTCTGGTCTGGGGAAGCTCGGATGGTTTCTGCTCGCACCGTTGAAGGAGATCTAGGAATTCTTCCTGGTCATGAACCGCTTTTTGGCATTCTCGTTGACGGCAAGGTCAGCATCAAAGCCGCCGATGGCGCCGTTACTGATTTCGCAGTCCACGGCGGATTTCTTTCGGTTTCCAACAACCGTGTTTCAATTTTGACCGAGAGCGCGGGATAACTCGAACCGGACTCTCATGTAATCTCCCACCATGGCATCGGAGGATCTCCTGAAATTAGGTGACCAGGTCTCGATAAGAGTGGCAAGGCCGCAAGATGCGGCGAGATTATCTGAAATTTGCCTTTTAACTGGTGATTCAGGCTCGGATGCTTCAGATATGTATCAACATAAGGAGATGTTGGGGGATATCTACCTTCATCCGTACTTGAAATATGAAAGCGATCTTGCCTTTGTACTAGTCAAAGGCGAAGAGCCAGTCGGATATGTGATTGGCGCCCTTGATACGAACGTGTTTGCTGACTTAATGAATTCCCAGTGGTTCCCAGGATTGAGGGATAAATATGCCCCTTTTGTGTCCTCATTCAACGAGCATGAGGCTGAACTTTGGGAACTTATCCAAGAACCATTCTCACTGGACCCTCAAGTTCTTGAACGCTACCCAAGTCACTTGCATATAGATCTCCTGCCCTCAGTCCAAGGAAGTGGCTATGGCCGGTTCATGATGGCTGTTCTGCTCGAGGCCCTTCGGAGCGCAGGGTCTCGGGGTGTGCATCTTGGGATAAGTAGATCCAACGTGGGGGCCGGTCGGTTCTATGAGAAGGTTGGTTTCCAAGTGCTCTCCGAAGACGACACTGGCCTGGTTTACGGTCTGGATTTAACATAAATGTAATAGTTACTCTTACTAACTCATAAAAATGTAAAAATTTCTCACTTTATCTATTGCTGGGTGTGAGAAAGTTACGTAGTCTACGCGGACAGGCGGAAAGGGTCCTCAATGGATTCCTGACGGCCCCCCAGGGCTCACAAGGGAAGGCACTTCGTTATGACTAGTAAATGGAAGAGCGTGCACGCAAGAACTGCGATGCTCGCGAGCACATGCATGATCGTGGTTTCGACAATTCTCTCTCCTGGGGCGGCTCAAGCGGCCCAGGTACCTTTGAACTTGGCTAATGAGCAAGGCGCACTCTGGTCTTGTTCCTTTAACCCTTTTAATCCTTCATCAAGCCCGTATTCCGTGGGTGTTACATACGAGACTCTTGAATTCGTTAACTCACTTCAGAGTGGCAAGACCACACCGTGGTTAGCAACTGGTTCAACATGGAGCAATTCCAATAAGACTTTGACCTTCCCTATTCGCTCAGGAGTTAAGTGGAGTGATGGAACCCAATTCACTGCAGCTGACGTCGTCTACACATTCAATTTATTGAAGAAGTTTCCTGCTCTAGATCTCAATGCGGTCTGGTCAGTTCTTTCAAGCGTAACTGCTTCTGGAAAAGACAAAGTTATTTTCAACTTCTCGACCTCTGCAGTTCCTTATTTCTATTACATTGCAGGTCAGGTTCCGATCGTTTCACAATCTGTTTGGTCCAAGATTGCCAACCCAGTCACCGATCCAATTACAAAGCCAATCGGAACTGGTGGATACTTGATGAGCAAGTGCACTCCGCAGAATATTCAATGGACAAATAACACAAACTACTGGCAGTCGGGCAAAGCCGTAGTTAAGACAGTAAACATGCCAGCTTTCTTATCTAATGACACCTGCAACCAGTACTTGGCCACTGGCAAATCTCAATGGGGTTCACAATTCATCCCAAGCATCCAGAGCTACTACGTAGCAAAGAAGCCTGGAAACAGTTACTGGTTCCCGCCGGTCGCAAATGTTGTGCTCTTCCCTAACTTGAAAGTTGCTCCGCTTAATGATGTAGCAGTACGTAAGGCAATTAGTTACGGAATCAACCGAACTGCTGTTTCCAATATTGGTGAATATGGATACGAACCAGCTGCAAGCCAGACTGGAATCGTCTCCCCAACGTTCTCATCATGGACCAGCTCGGCAGCAACTGCATCTGCAGGAAAAAGTTATGATCCTGCAAAAGCAGAAGCCGCTCTCAAGGCCGATGGATATGTTAAGGATTCCAAGGGTTTCTATGCCAAGGCTGGCAAGGAACTTGCAATAACCCTTTCCACAAACGGCGGATATTCTGACTGGGTTGCATCGATGCAAGTTGTCGCCACTCAACTCGGGAAGATCGGCATTAAGGTCACAGTTGCTCCACTTGCTTCCAACACCTTCTATGCAAATCTCTATGCAGGTAAGTACGAATTGGCCTATAACGCAGAATCTGGCGGACCAACGCCTTTCTACGAGATGCGCCAATGGTTGTACTCAAAGAACTCAGCAGCAATTGGTACTGCAGCTGCATCGAACTGGGAGCGATTTGCTAGCCCAGCAGTTGATACCTTGCTCAATCAGTACGGCTCAACAACTAGTGCTGCAACTCAACAATCAATCGTGAAGCAATTGCAGCAAGTTATGGTTGATCAACTTCCTGTCATTCCTGTACTTGAGGAAGTTGACTGGTTCCAGTACAACTCAAAGGCGTTTACTGGATACCCAACTGCAAGTAATCCATATGCTCAACCTGGTTTGTACAACATTCCAGACTGGGGTTATGTTCTCGATAATCTAAAGCCAGGCAAGTAACAGGCTTGTGCATCGAGCCGGGTAGATGAAGTTTTTAGCTCGCCGTTTTAGTTTCCTGCTGATCGCTTTGTGGGCGGCTCTTACAGTGAACTTCTTCATCCCCCGGCTCATGCCGGGCAATCCAGCACAGGCGATGATGGCCAAGTTCCATGGACGCGTGAATCCATCTGCGCTCCATGCCCTTGAAGTCGCCTTTGGTGTAAATACGCATCAAAGTTTGGTCTCGGCATATTTCCAATACTTAGGCAACACCCTTACAGGCAACTTTGGCATATCAATCAGTTACTTCCCACTCTCCGTCAGTTCGGTTATCGCAAAAGCCCTTCCGTGGTCTCTCGCCCTCGTTGGTACGGCCACAATCCTCGGCTTTGTCATTGGTACCGCCCTTGGCGCGATTGCAGCCTGGCGCCGCGGCGGCGCACTCGACAATGTGCTCCCTCCAGCCTTCATCGTGATCTCGGCTTTCCCATATTTCTGGGTCGGACTTCTTTCCATTTGGCTCTTCTCTTTAACCCTAGGTTGGTTTCCACTCCTTGGTGGTTACAACGAGACAAGCACTCCGACCTGGTCTGTGCCATTTGTACTTGATGTTCTCTGGCATGCGGTCTTGCCCGCTTCGACGATCTTGATCACCTCAATCGGTGGCTGGATTTTGACCATGCGCAACAACATGATCTCTGTCATTGCCGAAGATTATGTGAAGATGGCAAAAGCTAAGGGCCTCAAGCCACGCAGAATTATTTGGCAGTACGCAGGGCGAAATGCACTTCTTCCGAACTTGACCGGTTTTGCAATGTCACTTGGTTTCGTGATTTCTGGTGCAATTCTCGTTGAATATGTTTATAACTATCCGGGGGTTGGTTTTATGTTGCTCCAAGCGGTTGAGCAGGAGGATTACGCGCTGATGCAGGCTCTCTTCCTCCTCATTACCGTGGCCGTACTTCTTGCAATTTTCATATCCGACATCTTGACTGCAATCCTTGATCCCCGCACGAGAGCCCAGTCATGAATGTGACAAGTGCACTTATTGGTGGGTTATCGAAGACCTGGCACTTCGCAACACGTAACAAGAAAGCCGGAATTGGGTCATTTCTGCTTTTAATTTTGCTTCTCATTACCGCCTTCCCTACTTTCTTTGCGCCGTACGATCCCACTGCCGAAATCTTCACACCCCGTGCCGGCGTAACGTGGTCACATATTCTTGGCACCACTGCATTTGGCCAAGATGTCTTCTCGCAAGTGATCGTCGGGACTCGCCAATCAATGATGATTGCGTTGATCGTTGGCCTTTTCTGCACGATTCTCTCGGTGATCGTCGGTGTGAGTGCCGCCTACTTCGGTGGAGCAGTTGATGATGTTCTTTCCTTGTTTACGGATGTCGTGCTCGTTATCCCAACCTTTCCGTTGATTATTGTTATCACTGCTTATGTAAAGAGTGCGAACTTCTGGTTGATGGTCTTTGTTCTTGTTCTGACTGGTTGGTCCTATGGTGCACGTCAACTCCGCGTTCAGGCGCTCTCCATCCGAAATAGAGATTTTCTCTTAGCTGCTAAAGCTCGAGGGGAATCCAGTTGGTATGTGATCATCGTCGAGATGCTTCCTCCTATGACATCTCTGATCGTCGCAAACTTCCTGGGAGCAGCCCTCTATGCAGTTCTTGCCGCATCTGCTCTTCAGTTTGTTGGACTAGGAAATATCAATACTCAGTCGTGGGGAACCATGCTCTATTGGGCCCAGAACAACGAGGCACTTGCGACTGGAATGCCGTTGTGGGCACTGGCTCCAGGGATAGCGATCGCTCTTCTTGGCAGCGCGCTGGCCCTTTTAAACTATGCCTTCGATGAAATCGCCAATCCTGCGTTGCGTCCGGTAATCCGGACGCGCAAAAGAAAGGTGATGGCATGAGCACACCGATTTTGAAGGTGCGAGATCTCGAAGTTGAGTATGCGACTCCAAATGGACCGGCCAAGGCGGTTGGAGGCGTGAGTTTTGACCTTGAACAAGGTGAGTTTCTCGCAATCGTTGGTGAATCAGGTTGCGGCAAATCCACACTGCTCTTTGCAATCGCGCAGCTTTTGACCTATCCAGCTTCTATGGTCGGTGGCACTATCAACTTTGATGGAGTCGATCTGACTGCGCTCAACGAAGAAGAACTTCGCAAATATCGCTGGCGTGACATCTCAGTCGTGATGCAAAGCGCGATGAATGCACTCAATCCAACATTAACAATAAGCGCACAGCTTGCGGATGCCTGCCGTGCTCATACTGATTGGTCTGATGAGAAGATCCTGGAACGTTCTCGCGAGGTGCTGTCTATGGTCTCCATGGATCACGTGCATCTCAAGAGCTATCCATTTCAACTGTCCGGTGGCATGCGCCAACGAGCGATGATTGCGATGGCCCTGCTCCTTAACCCAAGGCTCGTCATTATGGATGAACCAACCTCTGCCCTCGATGTCGTGGCTCAGCGATCGCTGATGAGCCAGATTCAATCCCTTCGGGAGGAACTTGGTTTTTCCGTTCTTTTCGTTACTCATGATATGAATGTGGTTTCACATTTTTCAGATCGCTTGGCTGTGATGTATGCAGGACAGATCGTTGAAATTGGGAAAACAAGAAAGGTATTTGATGAACCTCTTCACCCATATTCAGTAGGTCTAATGGATGCTTTCCCATCCCTGGTTGGTGCACCGCGACAACTTCTGGGCATCCCAGGCAACCCGCCTTCCCTTGTTGCGACTAGTCCAGGCTGTCATTTTGCAGCGCGTTGTCCTTCAGTAATGGAGATTTGTAGGACAAATCGGCCTGAGTTAGTCGACGAAGATGGGCATTCTGTCCGCTGCTATTTGGTGAATTCGGTCCAAATATGAAGAAGGTAATTCTGGAGGTTGAAGATCTCTCCCGCTACTTCCGGGTTGGGGGATTGAGAGCAAAAGGTCTCTTACACGCGACCGATCAGGTCTCCTTCACCGTAAAGCAAGGAGAGATCGTCGCGCTCGTTGGCGAATCTGGATCTGGAAAATCAACGATTGCTCGAGTGTTGGCTGGTATCTATGAGCCTTCCGAAGGCGAGATCATATTTGAGGGCAGTTCAATTTCGAAGAATTCTGATAAAGCTGTTCGGGGTCGGATGCCAATGGTTTTCCAAGATCCATTTAGTTCAATCAACCCGGTCTTTCGAATTAGTCATGGATTAGAGCGGTCGCTCAAACTGCACAGAAAAGGACTGAGTAAAGAAGCTCGAAAGGCCCTTGCGATTGAACTAGTTGAGAAAGTTGGTCTCACACCGGGGGCTGATGTACTGCGTCGCTACCCCCATGAACTCTCTGGTGGACAGCGACAGCGACTTGGTTTTGCCCAAGCTCTAGCCTCGCAACCTTCCTTGATTCTTGCAGACGAACCGGTCTCCATGCTCGATGTTTCAATCCGCATCGGACTTCTCAATGTTATGAAAGATCTACGTGATCGCGAGGGTGTATCTATTCTCTACATAACGCATGATCTGGCTAGCGCTCGATATACAGCAGATCGAATGATCGTTTTGTACGCAGGGCAAATTGTTGAAGAAGGCCTCAGCGAGGAAGTCGTAGCCTCTCCTAAGCATCCTTACACGCGCTTGCTCATGTCCACAGCACCGGATCCGCGCCTGCCATATGTTGAAATTGAGAATCCTGGTGATTTGGGAGAGCCGCCAAGAGTCATCGATCCAGAACCTGGTTGTCGTTTCGCGCCACGCTGCCCCTTGGTGATGGATAAGTGTCGAACCTCTAATCCCACAATGGTTCAGGTATCTCCGACAAATCGCGCCGCTTGTTTTGCCATCACATCATGAGCCGAATGCACTTGCTTCCAATACCACGCCAGATTGATTTTGGAACTGGGACTGTCCATTGGGGTCCAGAGCCGACCGCCATAATTCCAATCGAGTGGCAATCCGTAGTGGAAAATGCTGGTTGGAATTTTCGCAAGATTGAAAATTCGCAAGATCCCCAGATAGTCATTAAGAAGATAGAAGGCTTGGGTGATGAGGGCTATTCCATCAAGGTCGATGATGTCACTGAAATATCTGCCTCCACGGCTGCTGGATTGAATTATGCACTTACAACTCTTAGGCAATACGGCACGGAGCAGATGCAGCGAGTCGAGATTGTGGATTCCCCAAAGTATTCATGGCGTGGTTGCCACTTGGATGTCTCTCGTCATTTCTTTGGCGTTGATACGGTCTGTCGCTTCATAGACCTGTTAGCGGAGCATCGTCTAAATCGCCTTCACCTGCATCTCAATGATGATCAGGGCTGGCGAATTGAGATTCCACGTTGGCCCTTACTTACCGAAATCGGTGCTTGGCGTGATTCCAGCCCCATTGGTCATGAAGATGATGGGGTTGATGATGGCCAACCTCACGGAGGTTTCTACACGCTCGATGACATAAGAGTTATTCGCGAACATGCTGAAAAACGTTTTATTCAGATCGTTCCAGAGATTGATCTGCCAGGTCACGCCCAAGCAGCTCTTGCGGCCTATCCGCACTTGGGAAACACCGATCTGAGCCTTCGCCCATGGGTACGTTGGGGAATTTCAGATCACGTACTTAACGTTAGTGATGAGGCGCTAAAGTTTGCAGAAGATGTCGTGACGTATGTTGCAAGTCTCTTTCCTGGAAGTCCAATTCATATTGGTGGCGATGAGTGCCCGACCGTCGAATGGGAAGAGAGCCCGGCAGCACGGGAAGTTATGCGATCGCACGGATTCACCAGTGTCCAACAATTGCAGGGCCTTTATACGCGCCGACTTACAAAAGTGTTGCAAGCCAAGGGACATGAAGTAGTTGCATGGGATGAAGTACTGGATGCGGAAGTCCCGAGCGGAACGATCATCGCAGCTTGGCGAAGTTCAGAGAAGGGTGTTGAGGCCGCCAATCGTGGTCTTGATGTGATCATGGCGCCGATGGATTATCTCTATCTCGATTGGCTAAGCAGCGATGCACCCGGCGAACCGGTTGCCCAAGCCTCACTGCCTGTATTCACACCATGGGAGAAGGTCTACGGTTTCTCCGTCATACCTGAAGGTCTTACACCGGACAAGGCCAAACATGTCCGAGGCGCCCAAGTGCAGTTGTGGACTGAGTACATGGCGACTCAAGATCATCTGGATTACATGGCCTTCCCTCGTATCTGCGCCTTTAGCGAGGTGGTCTGGGGAAGCTCAACCACCGCACCAGAGTTCCGCCCTCGCCTAGAGGAACACTTGGCACTCCACCAGAGGGCAGGGGTGAAGTTTCGCCGCCTTGACCCCGAAATCGGATGAGGACGTGAAAATGATGAAAGAAATGGCAAGAAAATTCATTTTATTTGTGAAATTTTCTCAAAAAACCTTTGAAATATGTGAAGAAAGAGCATAGGGTACGGAAATGGATTCAAAGACGCGCCGGAGCATCATTGCCCAGCAACTCAGCGATCAGGGTGAGGCGTATATCGTCGAGCTCGCAAAGGCCTTCAATACCTCTGAAATGACCATTCGTCGCGACCTTGACCTCCTTGAAATGGAGGGCCTGGCCAGGCGGGTTCGAGGTGGGGCAATCTCTGTCCAAAGTCGTGCCTTCGAGCCTCCCATCTTGCAGCGTGCCTCTAATGAGCCAGAGGCAAAACGTCGAATTGGTGCCGCTGCCGCCGCGCTATTGCGTGAAAATGAAACCGTGGTAATCGACGGCGGAACTACCACTCACGAGATGGCAAAGGCAATCAACGAGAATTTTCCCCTGACAGTTATTACGAGTTCGCTTTTGATTGCTACAGAATTAATCACAAAGCCACTCGTTACTACCATCGTTACTGGCGGAAGTGTGCGTGTAGGCGAAATGAGCTTGGTTGGTCCTAGAGCCTTGGATTCATATCGCGACCTCAATTGTGATGTCCTTTTTTTAAGCGTGGCGGGCGTAACACAAGAAGGATTGACTGAATATAACCTCGAGGATGCATATGTTAAGAAAGCAGCGATAGAGAGTGTCCGCAGAGTTGTAGTTCTAGCTGACGCCTCCAAACTTGGTCATGTTGCTTTTGTTACCGTTTCCGAAATTCACAGAGTGGACCTCTTGGTCACTAACGCATCACCAGATAACGAGCACATCAAGACAATCAAGGATCAGGGTGTTGAAGTTCTGCACATTGAACCATTTCATAAGGAGAGCAACTAATGTCACGCTTCAATTCGATATTTCCTCAGTTTCAAAAGGGAACAAAACCTCTGATCGCAATGGCACATGTGCCACCTCTACCCGGCACGCCTCTTTTTGATAGTGCAGCTGGGGTGCAAGGGTTGATTGATCATGTAAAGCGTGACACTGAACTTCTTCTGCAAGGAGGCTTCGATGCGATCCTATTCTGCAATGAAGGTGACCGCCCCTATCAACTCAATGCCGGCCTAGAGGCATCTGCCGTGATGACCCGCGTTGTCACTGAATGCAAGCCTGATGACCGCCCTTATGGCGTTGATTTCCTCTGGGATGCTCAATGTGCGCTCGCTATCGCGATAGGTAGCAGCGCTTTCTTCATGCGCGAAGTTATTACTGGTTCGTGGGAATCAGATATGGGCCCGTGGACTCCGGATGCCGCAACTTTGTTAAGAAACCGCCGCAACTTTGGACGCGACGACCTTGGAATTTTCGCCAATATCACGCCTGAATTTGCTTCTAGCATTGGCCAGCGCACACCGGCACAAATGGCCAAATCCACAGTTGTTTCGAGTCTTCCTGATGTCATTTTGGTTTCGGGTCCGATGGCCGGGGCCGAACCAGATGTTCGCACGGTTGCAGAAGTGCGTGAAGCTGTTGATTCGTCAATTCCAGTTCTGCTGAACACTGGTGCTAAATCTGGAACCATTAAAGAGTTTTTTAAGTATGCAGATGGTTGCATCGTAGGTAGTGATCTCAAGAGAGATGGCTATACCTGGAATGAAGTAGATCCAGAGCGAGTAAAGCGTTTCGTCGACGCTGCGCGAAGTGCCTAATTCATCCGCTCATCTTCTCCTAGGTATCGACCTGGGATCTTCTGCAGTCAAGGCGATCCTTTTAGATCCTGAAAAAGGCTTGATCGCATCTTCAAGCAGTGCGGTTCATCTTTACAGTGATCAACCTGGTTGGGCAGAGGCAGATCCCCAGGAGTGGTGGTTGGCGACTTGTACCCTTATTCAAGGCTTGCTTAAACAAAGCAAGAGTGTCGCCGCAGATATTGCTGGTGTCGCCGTCAGCGGCATGGTTCCAGCGGTTCTCCTTGTTGATGAACAAGGAAAGACATTGCGACGGGCCATTCTTCAAAATGATGCGCGTGCAACTTCTGAAATTGATGAGATAAAAAATCGGATCGGTTCGATAGATCTCCTGACGTTGACTGGATCGATCCTGTCTCAGCAGTCGGTTGCTCCAACAGCACTCTGGCTCGCCCGTAATGAACCCGACATCTGGTCACAAACTTGTCTGTTACAAGGCTCATACGATTGGTTGGCTGGCGAACTCGGAGCCGATCACCATGTCGAAAAGAACTGGGCGCTAGAAAGTGGTCTCTATAATCTTGATTTAACCCCACTGGATGTTGTTCGAGAAGCCACAAAAATTCACTGGCCACAACTCTTGCCAGTGAAATCGCCCGGGGACCGAGTAGGAGAAGTCTCAGAGATCGCGGCAAAGGCAACCGGGTTGTTAAAAGGCACGCCAATCATTGTTGGGGGAGCCGACCATGTCCTTTCGGCATACGGAGCTGGCCTGATCGATGAGGGTGATTGTCTGGTCAAGCTTGGAGGTGCTGGCGATATTCTCGCTGTCAGTAACAAGATTCACCTGGATGCTCGTCTTTATCTTGATAGCCATCCTTCCCCAGGGAAATGGCTCCCAAACGGATGCATGGCGACAAGTGGCTCATTGTTGCGATGGGAACAAGGCATTTTCGGCGGCGCATCACTTGAAGATCTCGATGCTGCCGCTGCTGAAAGCAAGCCTGCCGCACTTCTTGCACTGCCTTATTTCTTGGGAGAAAAGACACCGCTTCATGACCCTGATCTGCGTGGTGTCATGGTGGGAATGCACCTCGGGACGACAAGAGGCGATATTCATCGTTCATATTTGGAAGCGATTGCATACGGATTCAAGGCGCACTTCGATGTCTTCGCCCAAGGCGGCCTTGATATCAAGAGAACGCGTGTAACCAATGGAGGATCAAAATCTCGCCTGTGGCGAACGATTCTTGCTGATGTATTAAATCGTGAACTTCATTCGATTGTGAATCATCCCGGCGCCTCCTACGGTGCCGCGGTCATTGCGGGCATTGGGACAGGTCTTATTTCGGATTGGTCCTATGTATTAGGGGCTCTGGAAGAGGGCGAAATAATTGAACCAAACGCAGAGAATGTCTTGATTTATCAAGAGCGATATAAAGATTTTCTAGAATTGACTGAAGTTACCAGGCCGATAGTCCACCGAATCGCAAGGAGTTAAACGATGTCACTACCTATTGCTGGAGTTACTGGAGCAGGTTCTGGTATTGGTGCTGCAATAGCGCGAATGCTTGGACAGCGTGGCTTTCACGTGATCGTTACCGACATCGACCTTACAGCTGCGCAAAAGGTTGCCTCGGAGATCGCGAATGCTGAGGCAATGCAGCTTGACGTAAGCAATCCAGATGCCTGCAACGCGCTAGTGGAATCCATCGTAAAAAAACATCAGCGCCTAGATGTTTGGGTATCAAACGCTGGTATATCGAAGATGCAGCGTTTCGTTGATATCTCACCAGCCGATCTTGCACGCAACTTTGAAATTAACACTTATGGCGTTTTCTATTGCGGTCAAGCTGTCGCACGGGCAATGATCGGACTTGGGACTCCTGGACGAATCGTCAACACTGCATCCATGGCAGCTAAACAAGGACGAGTGCCGTTTCTTGCCGATTACGTGGCCAGCAAATTCGCTGTGCTGGGTCTTACGCAAGCCATGGCCTTTGAATTAGCCCCGCATGGGATCAGGGTCAACAGCGTTTGTCCGGGTTTTGTAGCCACTCCGATGCAAACAAGAGAGTTGGCGTGGGAAGCAGAGCTTCGCGGAATAGATGCTGATTCGGTTAAGGAAATGTGGATCAAGGACACGCCTCTTGGGCGGTTGGAGACACCCGAAGATGTAGCCAAAGTGGTTGGATTCCTTGTTTCCGACGATGCCGAGTTCCTGACTGGAGAATCTATCTCCGTCAATGGCGGCGCGTATATGGATTAATTGCTTCTGATTAAAGGGTTCGCGATTTCTTCCAAGTCACTGTTTTCCCCTTAACATCAAATTCCGAAAAGGGTGGAGCGCCTTTCTCGGAGTCTTGGCGCATGATCTCTTTACTCTCCTGCTCGGCAATTCGGTGTTCACTTCCAGGTTTAAGAATTACATCAAGTAGGTCGATTCCCGCACTGGCAGAACTTGGACGCTTTCCCCCCGATCTTTTCGATCGTATTAGTTGGATGACGCCCAGGGCGATAATCACTATAACCAACCCTGGGAGACTCAGAGCGAAAAGAACCATCACAGTTTTATTTTACTCATGCTAAATGAAGACTCCCAGCGCCCATCGGATGAGCGGTACACAAGTGCAAACGTCAGCGGTACGAAAACTCCTCGATGATTTCACCTGTGTTTGCGTTTACGACGACGTTATTCTCCGTGTTCATTGCGCCATTCCGACCTAGAAATGTCATGGATAAGCCAGAAAATGACACCACGTATGCCGCTAGACCGTCGGCCACGAGTTGACGTGCACTGGAGGCGTTGATTGTCACGTATTGGTCGTCAGTAAAACTGCCTAAGGAGATCGCGACATTGCTATTTGCCAGTGTTAGGCCGAGTCGAGTCTTAGCAATCGCGATGGCATCGGAGGCCGACACTTGGACGGCGGTCAACTGCGAGTTCTGCAGTGGATCAAGGTGCACACCTACTGCGGCGGAGGCAGTGGCTGGAAGTGGTGTGTAAGAAACACCAACCTGACCCTGCACTTGTGGTGAATTCTTACTCGTGGCCTCTGCTCCTAGGATGGGAACGAGCAAAACGGAGGCGAGCAAAGTACCGGTCACGACGATGAAGACGAATCCTCTACGTGCCATAACAATCCCTTTCGTTTCGTCCAAATGTGGAATCCGTTGTCAACGGTGTCCCATGCAACTCCATAACGGGTCGAGTCAGAATCGAGGTTATCGCAATCCGAATTGGGATTCCCAGTACCCAGTTTCATCCCTTCGGGTGCTCAACGTCCTCGGCAAACTTGGGTATCTCGTCTTCAGTGACACTCGCCGTGATGTCGTTGCACTAGCTATGCGGGTGCAAGAAACTGGCAAAAGGATCAATGTGCGCGCTATAGGCCAGGGCTGCCATAACTACAAAGCCGTAGAGGGCGCCAGTTATGTGCGCGCTGTGATCCACGACGGACCTGTTACCGGAAGCGTTTGCTTTGAGCGAGAGCATCCTGCTGATGATCAGAAATCCAAGAAAGAATACAAAGGCCGGCATGGGTAGTACCCCCATGAGGAGAACTGTTGCGCGTGGGTTCATCAGAACTGTTGCGCCGATTACTGCACAGATAGCCCCTGAGGCACCCAGGGATGAGAAGGGTGTCCTGTTGTTTCTATGGCGAAGATAGCTCGGAATATTGCTCGCAACGATGGCACTGAGGTAGAGAGACAGGTAAATCGTGGAACTCACCGATGCAGGAAAAATCTGCCCCAGTCCTGACTCCACAACTGGGCCAAAGGAATAGAGCGTGTACATATTCAAGATCAGGTGAAGCACGTTGGCGTGGAGTGCGCCAGAGGAGAGAAGTCGGTAGTAGTCATGATTGCTACGTATGAGTTGTGAGGAGTTGACATACCGGTTCAGTAACCTCGGATTGTTTAGGGTGACTAGGGAGATGATGGACGTGATAGCAATGATCGTGTAACTAACCCATCCCGGCGGCAGTGGGTGCGTTGCGCTAACCACATATGTAGCAATGAAACCAATCGCCGTGAGCAATATCGTGATCAGCCATGGCCCTGAAGATGTGCCACCGGCGGCGGAGCGTGGTTGTGGCTTTCTTTGTGTCCTCGCTTGCCGTACCCACTCATCCATCGGTGGGGAGGGCGCTTCCGCCACCAATCCTGTCAGTGTTTTGTCTAGGGTGAGGGTGTACTTGCACTTCGGACACGTGAGCAGGTGTGGGTCCACAGTGTTGCCACACGGGCATGGCCAACCATTTCCATCGCCAATCATGTGTAAATAATGTCCGAAGGCGATGACATTTGCCAGGAACGGCCCAGTTTCATCCCTCTGGGCGTACTGAATTCGTTTGTCGCAGTTTCGAGAATGCGTGCACGATACGCTTGTAAGTAAACAGCTGGTTACTTACGTCAAAGGAATAAGATGACAGATCGGAACATCGACCGCGACTATGCCACGGCCCTTGACGAAGCCGAGCAGATGCTCGGATTCCGTCTTGAGCGCTTCCTTGGTACAGAGCCGTCCGAGCCGGCAAACGCTGAGGACTTCAAGCGCATCGCCACAATTCATGCATTCGGCGACGCGTGGCCACGCACCGAACATCTCGACACTCGAACGCG
>Ga0315268_10003741_pt1 | contig 16663 bp, 21 predicted proteins | sample C1_top_MG_FD_204535 | JGI IMG/M metagenome (GOLD analysis project Ga0315268, IMG submission 204535) | Sediment microbial communities from Yellowstone Lake, YNP, Wyoming, USA - C1_top | ecosystem: Environmental > Aquatic > Freshwater > Lake > Sediment | place: USA: Wyoming | collected 2017-08-01
CTTACCGTCAAAATATAATGACTCCCAGAAGGCACAATATTTGCAACTATAAGGAAACAAACGAAAACAGGGTAAATCCTTAAAATTCCCTTGACTTATGGGCTTAATTTCAACATTCATGTTTAAAATAACCTCTTCCACATCTTTAGGACTTAATAACTTCACCCACATCTTTCATGTCAACCTTACCGTCGTCGTTAACATCTGCCCGCGGATTCCAACTTTCGGTATAAAAATAAGAACCGAAGGCTTTAGAAACTATACCCACATCCTTCACGTCAACTTTTCCATCATAGTTAACATCGCCAGGCAAATCAGGTGGGAAAGAAGCATGATCAACAGTATAATCGGCTTCCACTAAAGGCAGAGAACCGAAAAGCATAGAGGCTAAAAAGCACACAGCCAACAAAACCACAACAAACCTTCTCACAAACACTCTCCTCCAAACCAAAATATCACAAATACAAAACATAAAATTTTCCATTAGTCGCTGTTAAAGGAATGATTAGCCTAAGCTAAACGATAAAGTTCATGGACTGTGAAGTTTTTGTTAGCCGAATGTGAATGTGGGCTCTTTTCTTGGCGGTTCTCTTGCTGCGTAAACGCTTAGGGCTAAAGCCCATAACATGTCGTCGTGGCTGTTTGTTGGATGGCTAAACTGTAGATGTCCGCTTTTGCTGTATGCGTATTGTTGCTCGTTGATTTGAGTGCATAACTGCCTATGATAAGGTATTGCCAAGCGGTTTTGTTCCATGGCTATCTTCAAATTTGATAACAATTCCTCTTTTGTCTGAACTGTAAATTTTAGTCCTTCAATGTTACTTAAGCCTTGGTTGCGGATTTCCTCGAGAACAGGCTCGCCTACGCCTGTCTGGTCCACAAGCACCTTTCTAAATTTGAATTTTTGGTTAGCTCTGACAAGCTGCCCTATAACATGCGTGTATGGAGTTTCAAGCGGAAACTGATAGAGATAAACAAGTTTGAGGGTTTCGCCTTCACGCTTCAAAACCGTCAGCACGGAGTAGTCTTGCAATTTGCCAAAATCCAGTCCAGCATAATAGTCGCCTGTTGGAAAGACTGCTTCAAGACTGGCGTAAAGCTCCACGCCTAATTTTTGGGCTAATTCAACACATTTTCGGATAAGGTCTTGTGGGAAATAGCTGTTTAAGGCTTCAACAAACTCTGCTTCATACTCCATCAGATAAGCCTCATGCGTCATGTTAGCCTTCATTTCCTCAAGAAACTCTTTCTTGATTAATGGGCATTGTTCGGACTTTACTTTATGCACGCTATAGGCTGGATTAACAAAGGCTCTGTAAAAGAAATGGTCCTTACCCCAAGGCGTGCTCAAAAAAATCGCATAACCGTCCGTGGTGCTTAACATGGGAAAAATCACCTGCGTTATAACCTCTTCAGGCATGAATGAAGCCTCATCACAAATCACCATTTGAGCTGTGTATCCTCGTAGTAAATTCTCGGAACAAGGTAAAGCTATTATGCGACTGCCATTTTCAAAATGAATGAGCGTTCTTGTGGCTCTTACAATCTTGTTTCTCAAGCGCGGAATGGAATAGACGAATGTGGCTATGCGGTCGAACATTATCATGCTTTGGCGCAGGCTTGGGCTTGTTATAAGCACGGTTACATTTGGGTTCGTATCTGCAAAGTAGATGGCTTTCATGGCTATGGTTGTGGTTTTACCCGTCTGCCTTCCCATACAAGCCACGATACGCTTGTTCTCATCTAAAAGAAGCTCAGCTTGATAGGGAAAAGGCTTCACGCCCAAAACTTTATCAGCATAATCCACAGGTCCCTTTACTTCAACAGCTTCTTCCCTAAGCAAGTCTCTAATCGCTTGCTGCGTTTCCTCAAGTTTTCTTAGCGCTCTTCGCTGCCTGTAATTCCGCAACAGCCGCAGCAAGCTCTTCAATCTGCTTCTCAATCTTCTCCCACCTCTGAAAACTACTCAAAAGAGGTCCATAGTCTTTGGCTGCTTGGAAAATTATGCGAAACCGCTCAAGCGTCAGCTTATCAACTTGCTGCACCTCGCAGATCTGCTTGAAGGCTGTGCTGAAAAGCTTGACAACCTCTTCCATGCTTAAAGCGTCGGGGGCTGGCTCAATAGTCTCAACTATTGCCGTCTGCTTAGTTGCGACTATAGAACCAAGGTTAAGCTGTTTTCTAATAGCCTCATAGGTTCTGTCTGGAAGCCTTCCGCTTTCATAAATCTCCTGTGCGCTCAATCCCCGCTCATCCAATTCCCTTAAAACTTTGATTTCTTCATCTGTCCACGGTTTACCTCTCGCCATGGCTTTACGCCTTCTGCGTCAAGAAAATACCCGTTACATTGCCAACAAGCCCAGAAATAACCGTGAAAATTTCTGGATTCCACCTTCCCAAAACAACCAAATGCACAGCCTCTAAAGCGGTTAAACAGCCAACCATACCAAGACTGAAATAAACCGCATAAAGCAGCTTCTGGCTCGGCGGAATCTCAACCCTTCTGCCACGCTTCACTTGAATGGTTTTTGTTAAAGCCTCTCGAATAGGATTCCTCAATGCTCACTCCCCAAAAGCGTTATTCTCCGCATTAATCGTCTGGCTCTTCCATGAATGAAGGCTTGCTGACAAACCTGAACATTCTCCGCATTCATTAATTTAGGCAACAAAATCTTAATGTTCTCAACTGTGCCGACAGGAATTATTGTGCAGTCAATCTGCCCATAACCTTGAGCAAATAGCCACTGGCTTGCAACAAGAACGATGTGTTTAGCGATTTTTCCGAAGGCTCCAATGTAAACGCCATAGCTTGTAACTGGCAAGTCAATTTCCGCCCCAGCAGCTCCAGCCTCCCGCAACTCCTCAACAGTCTCCAGCCTACCACGAGAAGCATCAAGCCACGTAACCTCAACCAAGTCGCCTAACTGCAAATCGCCAAGTTGTTTAAGCACCTTCTTACTCATTTGCCAATAACCACACATAAAATAAGACTGAAAAGGAGAGTTTTAAGCAAATCTGAATGTTTACTTTCATTAAACAAGTTTTTAATTAAAATTCTGTTTCAGATTTCCTTTTTAGCCTCTTCAAACGCTTTTTTCTATTGGAATAGCTCATGGCTTCGGTTACAGCAGACCAAATTCGCAAACGCTTAGGCTTAACACCAGCGGACATAAGCGATGAAGACGTTTTAGCGTTTAGGGATGAGGCTGCAGCTTTCTTAAGCGAGGAAATCGGCAAGACGCTTAACGCTGAGAATTGCACAGAAGCTGAGGCAAATGCAATTAGGAATCTGGCTGCAATTTATTGTTATTGTAAGGTTTCTGGCGGTTCCGCTGTTGGTTTAGATTTTAGCGTAGGCGATTTGCGTGTTTCAGAACAAACCTCGGAAAAAAACAAACAGCTTGATTTTTTGAAAGAGCAAGTTGAGCGGTTTATAGCCAGAGAGAAGCGGTTCGGCATAATCTTCCAGGAGGGACCTTAAACCATGGGAACGGTTCCCGAAGCCTACTACCAGTTCGTAATGCATTATTCTCCTTACTTTTACGTGATAGCCACAGCAATGGCTCAGGACCCGCCCTCTGGACAAAAGAACGTAACCGTTACGGATGGCTCAAAATTTCAAGTTGGATATCCTGTTGAGATTAAGGATGACGCCCATAGTGAATGGAATAAGGTTGCAGCTATAAACGGTAATGTTTTGACAATGGAAACTAATCTGCAACACACTTATTACGTTAACAAAAATGGAAGGGTGGAAGGCCCAGACCCAGCTTTTGGCAGAGGCGCCTTTCCAGCTGCTTTCGCAATCGACTTCTTATATGAAGCCTATTCCAGCAAACAGTTTGAAAGTTGCAAAACAGAAATCCTTGCCAAAATAACAGAGCTTGCAGACTTTATTTTAACCCAGCAATGCACCAATAATACCAAGGATGCTTATGGCGGTTTCAAAAACAACGAAAACGGAACAGAATACTGGAGCATTGATGCTGGTCGATGCATTCCTCCGCTTTTGAAAGCTTACAAGCTGACAAACAATGCGGATTATCTTAACGCTGCTAAGCTTGCTGGAGCCACGTTTCTCTATAACATGCAGCACAAACCAAGCGAGGAAGGAATCCACGGCAAGTATTATGGCGGTTTCGCACGGTATGTGGATATTAACAACAACTGGAGTCAACCCATGAATGTAGAGGACCTGTATGACTTTATAGGTTTGAAAATGTTGGCTGAAACCTATGACACAGCAAACAAAACCCTATATGAAACTATGATGGCTGATGCTGTTGACTTTCTTAGGGATGGATTCGAATCCCTTTGGTTATACTTTGACCCTAAGCCCTCTGGAGACGGAAAATGGCACCGTGTTGGCGTAAATGAAACTGAAGTTTACGATGACCCCATAAGTTTCGCTTTGCTTGGTCTTTACACTTATGAAGGTTGGAGCCTCACATGTCAGAGAGTTTACAATTTTATGCAGACGATAAGGGCTTCAGTGCAGTATCCGGCTTATCATCCCGCAATCTGCTGGCCAGGATACATTGATGTTGTTACAAGGTTTCCAGCATGCTCATACTACGATGCGGTTACAAGCGGAATCCTCTGGCGTATTAGAGCTGCGCATGACAAGCCAAGCTTAGCCTTCTCTATGCAAATCATCGAGAAATACCAAGAGCAGTTTATGTTTTGGGGACCAGTTTTCACGGATTATAGTCCCATAACCGAGCAGAAGGCTATGGCAAACGTGAGCTGGCTTGCACAACTATTCCTAAATTATGAGGAACCACTCACACCTTTCATACGCATTTTGCGGAGCAAAGGCGAGAATGTCCTACTTTATCCGATAAGAGCTGCTGCAGATAAAATCGAATATGGCGAGCCTTTAGACGTTAAAGCAATTGTTTCGCCCACAAGGGTTGAAGAGATTTTTATTGAGCCAGGCTACATGGTTAACGATTACATCACGGTTTACGCTTTCGCACCATTGAGGCAACATGACAAGATTAGGCGGAAAGGCGAGGACTACGAGGTTTTAGGCGTTCAAGCCTTCGACTTCCAAGGCGAAACAGCCTATTTCAAAGCGAATTGTAGGAGGCTGATAGGCGGATGAGCGAGATAGAGGACCCAGTTACCAGCGTGATTAGGCTTCTCAGCAAAAACATGCGAGTTGTCAAGGAAGATGGAGCCATAGCCAACATTTATGTGAGTAAAGAATGGTATGACCGTGAATTGTTCAAAAATTACGACGGACAAATAACTGTGGGCTTAGGCGAGAGCAGAGACACAAAAATCGAGATGTCCGGAAGGATACGCAGGCGTTTAGGCTCATTGCGGGTTAACGTTTGGGCTACTGACAGACCAGCCGCAAGCGATTCTGGAAGGCTTATGCGCCAAAAAATGGTGGAAGAGATAAACCGCATTGTCCGCCAAAACCGCAACAAGCCAAATGTGATAGAGTATAATTTTGCTGGTTTAGGCTATCCTGAAGGTGACCCGCATAAGGCTTTCCAATGTGGGCTGGGTTCGGAACCCAGTCCTATAGCTGCAGTTTGGACGGAGTTAACTAATGAGGAGTATCAGAAAATCTGGTATAGTGATGACATTCGCTATAGCAAAAGCCATAGTGTTAACGGCGAATATGCGTTTATGCTTTTCCGCTTCAAGATTGAAAGCAGAGAGCAGGCTGTTAAGAAAATTGTTTTGGCGTTTGAAGGTTATGGGGCAGCTCCAGCAGGTAATGGCGTTACGATAAAGGTTTGGAATCATGTTTCTGAGGCTTGGGAGCAAGCTCAAACGGGCACTGGTGGAGCAGATGAAACGTTAACTATCACTTTGACTTTAAATATTGTTAACTTTATCGACGCTAATGGTTATGTTTGGCTTCTTGCCAAGACCACAAATCCGAGTGATGGCACAACTCCAGCAGTTCTCTATTGCGATTATGCAAGCTGCACAGTAACCGTGAATGGAATCACATATCTGGATGTTGTTAGTTTCCGTGATGTTGACCGTGTTGATGTTAAACCCTTCATTTTCCGCACGGAATTTCAGTTGAAAAGCTGGATGTTTGAGGATGTTGGAGGTGTTTTCTAAAATCATAGTCATGAAATCATGACAAAAAGGAGTGTGAAAGAAGATGGTTGACACGTATGGTGCGCATGAATGCCGTGTGTATTTCGTTCAGGAAACAGTCTATGGCGAGACGCCAGCGAATCCTTCAATGGTTGGCATAAACACTGAAGGCGTAGAGCCTGGATTAGACCCGGGCTTAATAAAAATTCGAGGCGTAGGCTCAAGAGATCTACAGAGCATAAGCAAGGGTTTGCGGAAGGTGCATTTGAAGATTCCTTCGGTTTTGACAAGTGAGTCGCCAATAGCGTTTATCCAGCATGCTCAGACGCTTAACTCGCTAAGCATTGAAGTGCTTTATTACAAAGGGCTATTCAGCAATCCCTCAGACGTGATTAGCTTTCTTTACAAAGGCTGCAGAATCAACAAGCTGGAAGTTGAATGCAGCGTTGAGGATGTTATGCGGGCTTCTGTGGAATGCATTGGGCAAAACGTTGCAGTTGGCACAAACAAGATAGGGTTTTCCTATGGCGATTATGGTGGCGCTGTCCCCTACAGTGAGAGTTACATTAAGAGGGGGGCTGGAGACGGTTCAGGTCTAACCGATCTGGAAAGGGTAACAGACTGGAAGTTTAGCATTGAGAATAACCTTAAGCCTGTAACAGTCATCAAAACCACAAACGCCCACTTAATCAAGTATCTCCCAGCTCGCCACCGCGATCTAAGCGGCGAATTAACCTTCGAGTTTGAAGATAAAGCCGAGTTTGAAGATGTCATAAACGATGCTGAGTTCAGCCTAAAATTCGGGCTTGGCGGAACAAACAGCGCCCTATTCAAATATTGCAAGTGGGAAGAGGTTAGCACGCCAACAAAGATTGAAGACCTTGTAAGCCTCAAGGCGAAGTTTGCTGCCAAAGATGTTTGGATAAGCTAAGGCGATTAAAATGGCTGAAGTTAGTGTTTTAGAAAATTTCGGACGTGAGGCCGAGCTACGCAAAAAATGGATGCTTATGTGGGAAAACCTTGGACATCGCATTTTAAAGATGCCAAAGTGGATGCAGGAAATCGTGCTTGAAGACATCAACACAGCCATACGAAACCGAATAGCCATTATGGAGATGATTCAAAATGCGAAAAGAAACCATTGAAATCGGAGACGAATACGGCGAGGAATACAGGGGACGCTACGTTTTCCAAGAGATAACATGGGCTAAACGGAGCAGAATAATCCAAAAGCACACGAAATACAGCCAAATAACAGGGCAAGTCGTGAGCAGCGACTATGTGGCAATTCAAGCGGAAACTATAATGGCTTCGCTTAAGGAGCAGCCACCACACAAGCCTGTAACGCTCGAGAAGCTGCTCGCAGAAGAGAATGGTGTTCCAATAGGCTTAGGCGAATTGCTCAGCAAAATAGCCAATAGGCTTAACAGCCTAAGTGTTGAGGAGACACGTTTTTTGTCAGAGCACTCCGCAGAGGGAAGCCGCATCCAGCAGTCACAGAGTATAGGCTCTGCAAAGAGTTCGGATGGACCATCACGGAACTGCGAAGGCAGCCAGCCAAAACCATCAGCCAATTCCTAATAATCCTAAACGAGGTGGACAAGCAAACGGCTGAGGAAATGGAAAAGGCGAAGCGGGAGGCAAAACTGCGATGAGCATTGAAATAACGTGTGACGTTAAAGGCGTTGAAGAATTTCAACAGGCTATGCGTAATTTTGATTCTGGCATTCAAAAGCATGTGCACCGTCTTTTGGCAAGCTGGGCTGCAGACGTTAAAGCCTTAGCTCGACAGCTTGTTCCAGTCAGAACAGGACATTTACAGCAAAGTATCTATGCTGAAGTTAGAGAATGGATTGCACGCATCGGTGCTGAAGCAACTTACGCCATGTTTGTTGAGTTTGGCACACGTTACATGCAAGCCAGACCATACCTTTACCCAGCAATCCAAGCCTATCTTCCACAACTTGAAGAGATAATCCAAGAAGCTATTGATGCAGCTAAAGTGGAGGCTGGTTTTAAGTGAGTTTTAACGAGTTAGCCATAACCATAACTGCTGAGAACATGGCAAGCGCCGAGTTTAACCGTGTGGCTTCCGACGCTGCAGCCATGAGCTCTGCTGTAGGCGCCTCTGCAGGCGGGTTTGAAGCTTTGAAAACAAGTGCTGAAGCCACAACCATAAGCCTAACAACAGTTGCCAGAGCCTTTTCAAGCGTTACAATGATGGGTTCTGCAGTCATAAGCCTTGCCGGTGACCTCGGAATTGTGGACAAGGAGTCTGCTAAATGGGCGAGAACAGTTTTGTCTGTTATAACGCTTGTTGCCTCATTCATTCGCCTTCAAAGCTATCTAACGGTTCTCACAACGGGACACACGGCGGCCGTAGCCATAAACACAACAGCCCAGTCAGCAAACGCTTCAAGCAGCATTGCTGTAGCAGTAGCCCACAAGATTAAGGCTGCAGCCACATGGCTGGCTGTTTCAGCTCAAAACGCTTTGAATATTTCACACGCCACCTTTTTGGCTTTAACTGGGATAGGAATCGGGGTTATTATTGCTGCAGCCGCTGCCATGGCTTATTTTGCTTCGCAAATGAACGCTGCAACGGATTCAGTTAAGGAATATAACGAAGCGGTTGCTGAAACGCCAACACGCACCCGCTCGATTACTCGGGCTGGAGAAGAGGAGCTTTACCGCAGAGGTGTTGAGCCATGAGCGTTGAAATTCCAAAGATGGCTATAGCCTTCGGACAGTATGGTATTCCGCAAACTGATGTAATCGAGTGCCGTGTGCATTTAGGCTGCACAAGAGAGGTTAGCAGCTTCGAATTGCTTTTGCAAAATTGGAACGGAAAATATAGCCCAAACGGTTCTGTTCCGCTTGCTGTTGGCATGGACGGACACATAGACATTGGCAGAGGCTCTAATATTCCGCAGATTATCACTTGCAGAATTGAAAGCATAAAGCGTGAGTCAACGGCAACTGAGCACTACGTTCGTGTTAGCGGGAGATGCTGGGGTGAGCGCCTTTTCCGTAGAACGGTGACAAAAACTTACGAAAACAAAAAGGGTGAAGAGATAGTCAAAGACTTGCTTGATTATTATGTTGGTTTAAGCCATGTGAGAGACGGAACAGAGCTTGTTGAAGCTACCGATACAACCTATACAAAATTGGAATATGAAAACACTCCAGTCTTTGACATTTTAAAATATATTGCGGAGTCCGCAGACAAACAAGGCGTTATAGGCTTTGACTTTCGAGTAGCCCCAGACGGAAAGTTTGAGTTTTTCCCAAAAACAGCAAAAGCTCGCCAGTAAGCCTCAGCGAAAAAATTGAGGAAAGCGAATACCGCAAGGACATTCACCGCATCCGCAACAAAATTTATGTTTACGGCACTGCTGAAAAACCCTTTCCGCTTGACCAAGATGGCAAGCCATGGAGTGACACGCTCACAGAGGATTTGACTGTTAGTCCGGGAACAGGATGGGGCGGGTCGGATGAGCTTATACATGCCGTATATGGCAAATGGACTGTTTTAACGGGCAGCACAAACTTGGCTTTAGACACGAGCGTTAAGTATGCTGGAGCAAAAAGCGTCAAAGTCATAGAATCTGGCTACATGTATTATACGAATGTCGCTTTCCAGTTTAATGCTGGAAAAGAAATTAATGCAGACGAGTATCCACAAGTGATTTTCGCAATTTACATAGATGGTGCTCATCAGCAAACAGGCTATTTCCGTGCAAAAGACATTAACGGCAAATATGCACAGAAACGCTTGAGCTTCGCCAAACAAAACGAGTGGGAAAAAGTTATTCTTCCATGGGGTTCACAGAATGCTGAGCGTTGGGACTGGATAGATGCTGGTTTTGACTGGACAAAAATAACGCAAATTGACATCGCCGTGGACCAAAAATACGCCAGCAGCGGTGTCTGGCGCATTGACATGTTCCATTTTGGATATGGGCGATGGAAAAGCATTCAAGAGGACACGGAAAGCCAAAACGCCTATGGCTTAAGAGAGTTGGTGGAAGTTGACGAGGAATTAACAAGCGATAATGCTTGCGAAAGAAGAGCAAAAGCCCTATTAAACCATTTGAAAAGCCCAGCGGAATATTTGACAATAAAAAGCACTGTCCTTGACTATGGCAATACTCCACTTTTGCCCGGAGACAAAATCCACGTTACATTACCAAATGAAAATGTTGATAGCGATTTCAGAATTGAAAGCGTGGAATATCGTGTTGACGCAAAAACCCAGACTTTAGAGATAACGCTTGAGCTTGGAAAGGCTCCACCATTATTGGCTGATTATCTTTATGGTTTACGCAGCACAACAGTTACAGTTGAAAAGCTTGCCAGAACAAAGCTTGGAAGATTCAAAATCCCAACAATGGCTGGCGCAGGCGTAGGCATTCACGCCAGAGGACATGAGGCTGGGGATGAGGCGGGAGATCAGTGGCCTAACCTTAGCACAGGCGGTTGGGACCGCATAACTGGGTGGATTTCGCCTAAACACATTGGTCCTTTCAGCGACACAGTAGACATTATTCGTTTCAGAACAAAAAACAAGGCTGGTTCAGCGGTTTTAGATCACTTGTTTATTCCAAGCGACAATGAGCACGGCATTTTTGGGCGTGAAACAGAGCATTGGAAGGAACTGCACAGCAAATTCCTCGTGCTTTATCATGGTTTACAAGCCCCTTATGGAGACCTGCGCATTAAGGTTCAAGGCGAAGCTAATCCAAAGGCAAGGCTTACGGAAGAGCTTTTAGAGTTTGGTCCTGGAGGCGATTTGGCAGCAGACGTTTATCTCAAACGTATAGGCGACAATGCTCTTGAGCTTAAAGCACAATATCTTAAACCCCAAGCTGACAACATCCTCGAGTTAGGCTCACCTACAGGACCGAAGAGAATTGCCAAGATTTATGCAAGCAGCTTTCTCTTGCCCACCGATGGTTTTCTGCACATTATGGTTTATGGAGAAGACAACCCTAAAGCGAGGCTAACACAAGACGCTTTGTCTTTCGGTGCTGGTGGCGCATCAGCTCCAGACACTTGGCTCAAACGCTTAGCAGCAAACGACTTGGAAGTTTCAGCCGACATTCTGCCAGACAGCGACAACGCAAGAGAGCTTGGCGTGGGCGGAGACTCGCCTAAACGTTGGAAAAACATCTACGCTGTAAATATAACTGTCAGCAACATGCTCTTCAACTTTCACCTCATTCCAGACGCAGACAACACTTACGATTTGGGCGAAAATGCCACGCCTAAACGTTGGCGAGACCTTTTCCTCGCTGGAAAACTGATGGTTGGCGGATACATCGTTATTACAGCAGACCGTGTATTACAGAACGTAACCGCAGACGCAGCAATAATCACAAGCGGACAATTCCCATTAGCAAGGCTTCCCAGAGGCACAAGCGGCTATGTGCTTGAGGCTCAAGGCTCAGCCTATGACCCAATGTATGTTAACCCAAACGGGCGTTAGGCGCCAGCAAGCCATAACCACGCTGCAGGTGACATAACAAGCGGAGTTTTGGCAGAAGCTCGCATACCAACAGTTTTCGCAAACGCAAGAACCTTTAACGGCGGAATAACCATGGGCGCAGCCCTAAACATGAACAGCCAAAGCATCCAAAACCTTGCTTCGCTTAATCAAGCTATGCCTCCTGGAGCAGACCAAGGAGCAGTTGGCACAACAAGCCAATACTGGAACTGCATAGCAGGAAACAGCGTTTGGTATAAAGCCCTCGGGCAGTTCGACGCCTTAGACGATTTAGCTTTGATAAAGAAGATCAGAGCTAACGGAAAAGTTGACGAAAGAGGCATGCCGCTTGCTGATCCTGAAAGCCTTCCGCCAGAAGTAACTGAAAACGGTTTGATAAACGCTGGACACTTAATGGGACTGCTCATCGGCGCAGTAAAACAGCTTGCTGCAAAAGTTGAATCCCTCGAAAAAGAATTGCAAAAGGCTAAAAGGGGAGTGGCTGCATGAGCGGAAAAGAGAGACTTAGAAAACTGAGGGAGAAACTTCAGAAACGCAAGGCAACAGGCATAACAAGATGAGAAAACGAGAATTTTTCCGCATACGCCAATACGCCCGAAAATATGACCGAGAAACAGGCAAATTCATAATCAACATAAGCTACGAAACTGCTGCCCCAGAGCCAACCGAAAGAGTTGTAGGCGTGGCTGAAGCCTTCGGCTTAGGGCTTGACCAATGGGAAAAGTTCATAATTTACGACAATGTAGAGCTGAAGATAAGCCCAAAAGACATTGTTTACATCACGGGCGATAGTGGAAGCGGAAAGTCTGTTTTGCTTAAGGCTTTGGAGAAGGACATCCGCAGAGACATGCAATTAAGCACAATCAACATTGCGGATATTCAGCCACCGCTTGGTAAACCCTTAATCGAAACTGTTGGCGCAAGCCTGGAGGAAGGCTTAGAACTGTTAAGCAGAGTTGGGCTTAATGATGCTTTCCTTTTCTTACGCACATACGAGCAACTGAGCGACGGCCAGAAATACCGCTACAAAATCGCAAAAATGATTGAAAGCCAAGCTCAGTTTTGGATAATGGACGAGTTTGCAGCTACACTTGACAGAGACACAGCAAAAATCGTAGCCTACAACCTTCAAAAACTTGCAAGACAACAAGGCAAAGCAGTTTTAGCAGCAACAACCCACACAGACCTATTTGAAGACTTAAACCCAAGCGTTCATATTCACAAGCGGTTTGGCAAAGAGATAAGCGTAAACTGTTATCCTAATGTTCCAGCCAAAGAATGCAGTCTCATCCGAGAAATGCGCATAAAAGAAGGCACAACCGAAGATTGGCGCAAACTCGCAGCATTCCATTACAGAAGCCACAAAATAGCTGGACCACGCAAAATCTTCTGTCTAAAACGAGGCGAGGAACTATGCGGAGTAATCGTTTATGCCCATCCACCACCTACATGCTTCGGTAGAAAGCTCGTCTTACCAAAAATGAGTATGAACGAGCTTAACGAAAAATTAAGCATTATTAGCCGTGTCGTTGTGCACCCAAAATACCGAACAATAGGTTTAGGGTCTAAACTTGTCAAGAAAACACTAACCTTAGCCGGCACACCATACGTGGAAATGCCAGCAGTCATGGCGAAATACAACCCCTTCGCAGAAAAAGCAGGAATGCAAAAAATAGCTGAACAGCCGCCGCCAAAAGAAGCCTCAGCCATCGCCGAAGTTTTAAGCAAACTCGGATTCAACATCCACCTTCTCGGAAGCGAAAAATATGTTCTAAACAAGCTTCAATCCCTAAGCGAGATAGAGGCTCAAACAATTAAAGAGGCTTTCATCAAACATTGCCACGCACGCTTTATGAAATACTTTTTCTGCCACATGCCCTTCGGAAGGAAAGAGGCTTATGCCAAAGAAGTGATGAAAGCCAATCTTGAAAGGCTTGCACATTTAATTAGAGTCTGCGGGTTTTTGATGCAGACTAAAGTTTACCTGTTTTGGAAGCAGAATGGTTAGTTAATAAACTCCTTCCCTTTTAGCCCACTCCACCAATTCGTCTTCTCTCATAACTACAATTCGTATGTTTGGTTTTGCTTCAGCATAAATCCACAGCTTAACTTTTTCAATAAGCCAATCCCATAGTTCTTTATCGCTTTTATTTCTATGAATGCCTGTCTTCTTCCGCAGAGCATCTAAATTAGCTTTTCCCAGTATAATGACTCCCATAGAGGGACCAAGATTATTTAAATTCGAAACACTACCTTTAACATGCTTAGCATTCAAAGCCGAGCTTGACTCAATCTCAAAACCAACAACAGGTAGCTTAGGAACCCTTAGAAGCGTTTCAGACGCAGATGGCTTTGGGAAACGAAATCTATTATCATACCAAACAACATCAACCCAAGCCGACAAAGAAGCAGGGACTTCAGTTTCAGCATCAAAACCCAATTTCTTACCCAAATTTACAATTAATTCTGTTATATTAAGCATGCCGAGTCCACCAAACAATTTTTATTTTCACCCTATAAAATATGCGCGCGCTTAATCATTATTCTGGATTCATAAGTTATTTTTAAGCTTTAAACAAAAGTTTAAGCGTGAAGGGGAAAGCACAATCTATGAGCGCCCTTTCACAGTCTCACGAAGCGTCCTTTCAGGAAGTGTTCATGTCAGCCTTAGACAGGGCGATGCTTCTCCTCGGCGATTCAGGGAGAGAAGCCACATACTACCATATTGAAAAAGCCCTTAAGCTTAAAAGAAGCATGTGGCACAAAAACCCAGAAGCCTTCACAGAAGCGTTAAAGCAAATCTTCGGCCCTCAAGGAAGCAGACTCCTATTAAACGCGATAGCCAAAGAACTCATGGCACAATTAAACCTGAAAATTCAGGAAAAAACCGTTAGCCTTCCAGAGCTTATCCGCTTAGCTGAACAATATACACGTGGGGGGGGGAAATTTAACTGAAGAAAAAAGCCGAAGAAAACTTGAACACGCCAAAGCCAAGCATCCTCATCGTAGACGATGACGAAAGCATAAGAAAAGTTGTAAGCGAAATCTTAACCAGCGAAGGATACAATGTGGAATCAGCCGCAACAGGCAAAGAGGCAACCGAAAAGGCTGAAGCCAAACTGTTCAACATAGCCCTAATAGACATCAAACTGCCAGACACAACAGGCGTGGACCTGCTCACAAAAATAAAAGAAACAAAGCCTAAAATGCGAAAAATCATCATAACAGGCTACCCATCACTGCAAAACGCCGTTGAAGCCCTAAACAAAGACGCAGACGCCTACATAATGAAACCACTAAACATGGACAAAATCCTGGCAACCATAAAAGAGCAACTTCAAAAACAAATAGAAGAACAGGAAATGACAGAAAAACAACTCATCCAATACATAGAAACAAGAACAAAACAAATAGAACTACACAAAGAAAACAAGCCTTAAAAGACTTACACGCTTAATAAAAGTCTGCGGCTTCCTCATGCAAACGAAGGTTTATTTTTTCTGGAAAAAAGAAAAGTGAATGTTTAGGGACTATGGGCCATACACTTTCTGCAATCCAAGGATGTCGCCATATCCAAGTGTTCTTTTATGCGTTTCGCCAAGGCTTGCATAACCGTACATTGTCAACCAGTAGTCTCTGTCTTTGTATAGGTCGTCAAGGCCGCACCAGTGGCCAAACTCATGTGTCATGATGTTCTGCACATCCATCTTCCCAGATTCGCCTGTCAAACTCCACGCGAAATACACGTTCAACAAAGTGTCGGTTTCAACTATTGCCATGCGTATACGCCCACCTACAAGCGTACGCGTATACCAAATGAATGTTACAGCTATGGCATTGGATTGGGAATATTCGCCCCAAGAAATCACATTAAAGCCGTCATTTACTCCCGCTACGCGGTCTGTTGTTCCCTTGTATGAAAAAACTTGAAAGTTTGTTTCGCTATCCCAAGTGTCCGCAGCGGCTGTGATGTTGTAGACAACCTCATCATCTGGAAAGCCGTAATCATTCGTTGGGTTTATCAAATACTCCGCTGTAGTATACCAATGGAAAGACAGCAGTTTGTAATCCGAAGTACTATTTGAATTATCCGTTGATGGAATAGCGTTAAAGGTCACGCGTCCTCTGCCATACCATTCAACAACCATTAAATGGACTGGTGATTCTGCGGCGAATGTGGACAAAGGCATCATGGCGACAAGCGACAACAGTACAAGAACAGCTAATGCGAGAAAACCAATTTTCCTCATACTCTAACCTCTTTAACTAAATAAAACATTACTATAGGGTTTCATAAATAAGTTTTGGAGATAACCTCTATCCTTTGCCGGAAATAATGAGAAAATAAGATGCACTTATTAAAACACTGCCATGTTGTTTTAGGAAATACTTTTTCTGAGTATGCCATTCGAATTAAAAGGAGAATGTGCAAAAGCAATCGTAACGGCTAACCTTGAGAGACTTGCACGTTTAATAAAAGTTTACGAAGTTTTGATGCAGACGAAAGCTTACCTATTTTCCTAAACATATTAATGTTCACCAAAGGCCAATTGATTCAAAAAAGAAACTAACCCTCAAGAAAAACCATTAAAAAGAAAATTTTACTGCCATTTAAAAGCCAGAAGCCACAAAATAATAAGCGTAAAGGAGGGCGAAAAGAAAAATGCCAAAACCTGGAATGACAGGCATATGCCTAAAAACAGAAGTCGCAGAGTTACTCAGAACTAAAGCAAAAGAAGCCAAAATGGGAATAAACGACTATTTAACGGCTTTTTTGATGAAAACGCCCCTAAAGAGGTCTTCGGAGCGGAGAACGTGGGTTCAAATCCCACCGGGCCCGCCAAAAACAAGACGCTTCAAGCAAAAGCATCCAGAAACAGGCTTTATCAGAAATCATTAGAGGCGCAAAGTAGTGAAAATTGAAAATCTTCGAATAAGGGAAACTTTTTCTTTTAAAACAAAATATGGGATAGTTAGAAAAGTCCCAATAATTCGATGGAAAGGACTCACTCGTACTTGGCTGCAATTATATAATATTTCAATCATATGAAATTCTATGAAAAAGCGAATGAAAGAATATCGACTTTA
>Ga0315268_10003742_pt1 | contig 16658 bp, 10 predicted proteins | sample C1_top_MG_FD_204535 | JGI IMG/M metagenome (GOLD analysis project Ga0315268, IMG submission 204535) | Sediment microbial communities from Yellowstone Lake, YNP, Wyoming, USA - C1_top | ecosystem: Environmental > Aquatic > Freshwater > Lake > Sediment | place: USA: Wyoming | collected 2017-08-01
AACCCTCTGATCTTGGCAAGGCCACCGCAAAAATAAAGGAGTGGGATTACAATTCGGACGTTCCCATTCCCCTCGGAATATTCTACAGAAAGTCCGCTCCGACCTTCGAAGAGAAACTCCAGAAACCTCGCCTTGAGGCTGCCGAGCGCGAGAAGAAGCTGCTGGCATTGCTTAGCCCGGAAACGCCCACGGCCTGAGTCACCACGGCCTGAATCGTATTGCAAGACGCCCGCCCGTATGTTACCGTTATGTGTTTTTGCAGCACCCGTGTTCATTCGATTTTTTCACGCGACAAACAGGAGTATCAAGAATGGCGGACAAAAAAGCGGATCTCGCAGGCCCCGGTATAAGCACCTACGAGGAAGTGGAGAAGATATTGCCGAAGGACTACAAGCCCATCCTCGATCCAAAGGAGACGCAGATCGCGCTCCATGCTCTGAAGCGCTACATCGAAGACAACATGAACAAGGAGCTGAATCTATTCCACGTTGAGGTGCCGCTCATCGTCGATTTTGAGAGCGGGGTAAACGACTACTTGGACAGAGACGGTTCCAGGACGCCCGTGGAGTTCCCATGCGGTCTCGGGCTTGACAGGCCGATAAGGGCTCAGGTCGTTCAGGCCGCGACAAAATGGAAACGTTTGGCGCTCCGCGAATTCGGGTGCAAGGTCGGAGAAGGCATCAACACCGACATGCGCGCAGTCAGAAAGGACTATTTTCTTGACCACGACCACAGCTCTTACGTGGATCAGTGGGATTGGGAAAGAGTGATCACTCCTGATCAGCGGAATCTGAACTTCTTGAAAGACATCGTTAAGAAGATCTGGAAGGTCCTGGTTGGAGCCGAGAAAATGGTCCAGGAAATGTATCCGAAGCTCAAAGACCCGCGCTTTCCAAATCTGCCTGAAGAATTGAAATTCATCCACGCGGAAGACATTCTTGCAATGTTTCCCGATCTTCCGCGCAAGCAGCGCGAGACAAAGCTCATCTCCGAACATTATCCGGCGGTGTTCATAATCGGAATCGGTTGGGTTCTTCAGGACGGCTACCCGCACGAAATGCGGGCCGCGGATTACGACGACTGGGTGACACCGACCGTCTCCGAGGACGGAAGACCGATGCACGGTCTCAATGGAGACATTCTTGTTTGGAATTCTGTGACCAAGCGCCGTCACGAGCTCACGTCGATGGGAATCCGAGTTACGAAAGAAACTTTGAAGAAGCAGCTCGAGCTCAGCGGTCAGCTTGATTTCTTGAAGTTGCCCTATCATCAGGCAATTCTCAACGACCAGATTCCTCTCAGCATCGGAGGAGGAATAGGCCAGTCGCGCACTACCATGCTCTTGCTCAGAAAAGCTCACCTGGGCGAGGTAAGCGTGACTGTCTGGCCGAAGGTCCTCAAAGAAATCTGCCGGAAGAAGAACATCGTTGTCCTAGAGTAACGAGGAGCGATCAGGAGAATCGATTTAGAGGAAAGCGTTGACGCCCAAACGTCAACGCTTTCTTTGACTTAAGGCCGCGGCCGCTGACTCGCGAAGCCGCATTTTAGACCGAACCTTATTCAGGGCTTTGCGTATATTAGTTCAAAGCCCGCAAGGGTAGCATTACTAAGGGTGGCATCACTCGGTCGCTTTGTTTTTACCGCTGATGGAGGAGGTAGAAGAATGCTCCGCTCTCTGTTCTCTGTCTTGGCCCTCTTTTTCGCCGGTGTCCTTTGTTTTGCGTCGCAATCCGCCGCAGTAGAGCCTCATGCGGGCATGATGCGATACCCGGACGTGAGCCGCACGCAGATCGTCTTCGTCTACGCGAACGACCTCTGGGTGGTTCCGAAAGAGGGAGGCGTGGCCAGCCCGCTTGCAAGCCCGCCGGGCCAGGAATCATTTCCCAGATTCAGTCACGACGGCAGCACGATTGCCTTTGTCGGAAATTACGACGGAAATTTTGACATCTACACTGTCTCCGTCTCCGGAGGCGTGCCCTTCAGGGTCACTCATCATCCCGGCCGCGAAAACCTCACCGATTGGGTTTCCGGGAATCGCCTCCTCTATTACGCAGGAGCGGTGCAAGATTATCCCAGGGAATACGAGCTGTTCACCGTGTCCGCGAACGGCGGCCTGCCGGAAAAATTGCCGGTCCCCTATGGTTCGAACGGCAGCATCAGCTCAGACGGCAAGAAACTCGCTTACACTCCTCACACCGCAGACACTCGGACCTGGAAACGCTATCGCGGCGGCATGGCCTCCGACATTTGGATCTTCGATCTAACCACCAACAAGTCGAAGAAGATCACAGACTGGGAAGGCACGGACTCGCAACCAATGTGGTTCAACGATCTCGTCTATTACATGTCTGATGAGGGAGAGAGCCACCGCCTGAACATATGGGTCTACGATACGAAGACCGGGGAACGCAGGCAGATCACAAATTTCAAAGACTACGACGTTAAATGGCCTTCGATCGGACCGGGCTCCAACGACCAGGGTGAGATAGTCTTTCAGCACGGTCCCGAGTTGTGCTTGCTCGATCTAGGCACCGACAAGGTCAGAACCGTGAAGGTTACCGTCCCGGGAGCCAGGCCTAAGATAAGACCCCAGGCCGTCGATGCAAAAGAATTCATTGAAAGCGAAGACATATCGCCGACGGGAAAGCGCGTCGTCCTTGAAGCGAGAGGAGACATATGGACGCTTCCCGCCAAGAACGGGTCCCTGCTTAATCTCAGCGGAACCGACGGCGCTGCAGAACGGACTCCTTCCTGGAGCCCGGACGGTAAATGGGTGGCGTACTTCTCTGATGCGTCGGGAGAATACGAGCTCTACATCAAGGAATCTGACGGAATTGGGAAGGCGAAACAACTGACCAAATTCGGGAAAGGATTCTATTACCAGCCGGTATGGTCGCCTGATTCGAAGTGGATTTCGTTCTGGGATCAGTCCGGAAATTTCTATGTCCTCAACATCGACACCGGCGAAACGCGAACGGTCGATCACTTCATGAGCATCGGCGACGACCACCCTCGCCCCAGCTGGTCGAGCGATTCCAAGTGGATCGCCTATTCGAACAAGAAGGGCATCGTTTCGCCGGAGAACATTTGGGCGTACGATGTCACAAAAAATGAAAAACATCAGTTGACGAGCGGGGTGTTCGATAATTCGTGGCCGACTTTCGACCGCGAAGGCAAGTATCTCTATTACGTCTGCCGAAGCGATTTTTCCTCGCCCACGTATGACGACTACGGAACCACCTGGGTCTATTCCGAGACCGAGAAGATATTTCTGGTACCCCTGAGTGCCGTTACTGCCTCACCTTTCGCGCCCAAGAATGACGAGGAGAAATGGGGCGAAGACAAGGACAAGAAGGAAAAAGACGAAGGGAAGTCAGAGGACAAAGCCAAGGACAAGGCCAAAGAAAAGTCCGAGGCCAAAGAGAAGAAAGCTGCCGGCGGCAAGGAGAAGAGCGAAAGCGCTTCCGAAGAGAAGGAGAAAAAGCCGGAACCGGTCAAGATAGACCTCGACGGATTTGAGCACAGGGCAATAGCCTTGCCCATGGACAGGGGCCATTTCTCCAGCCTTTGCGTTGGCAGCGACGGGAAGCTCGTTTACGGCCGCAACAGAGTCGAAGCGAGCGCGGCAGACGACGAACTTTTTGGAAGTCCGGTCAACGTCACAATTCAGATATACGACGTGAACGAGGAGAAGGAAAGCGACAGAGAAAAGACAATTCTGTCCGGCGTGCAGGCTTTCGCAATGTCGAGCGACGGCAAGAAGCTTCTGGTTGCGGGTAAGGGCGGAACCATAGCGATAGTTGATGCGAAGCCCGATCAGAAGATGGAAAACACTGTTTCAACCGACGGCATGACCATGGAAATCGACCCGCGCGCCGAGTGGCGGCAGGTGTTCATGGATGCCTGGCGCATCGAGCGCGACTTCTTCTACGATCCCAACATGCACGGCGTCAACTGGGAGGCCGTTCGCGACCAGTATCTGAAAATGCTCGATGACTGTGCATCGAGAGAAGACGTCAGTTATGTGATCGGCGAAATGATCGGCGAGCTCAACGTCGGGCACGCATACTACTTCGGCAGGAACACGGACAAGGCTCCAAGCGTGTCGGTCGGCATGCTGGGCTGCGACTTTGAGCTCCACGACGGAGCGTACAGGATTTCGAGGATTCTTGAGGGAGCGCCGTGGGATGAGGATTCGAGAGGTCCCTTGAGCCAGCCCGGAGTCGGCGTCAAAGTCGGTGATTACGTTCTGGCAGTGAACGGCGTTCCAATAGATGCTGCCAAGGATCCGTGGGCGGCGTTCCAAGGAATGGCGGGCCGCACGATAAGCCTCACGGTCAGCGACGAGCCGAAGATAAGCGACAAGGCCCGTCACGTTCTCGTGAAGCCGAAGGCCGGCGATACCGACTTCAGATATCGTGCATGGGTCGAGAGGAACAGAGTCTACGTGGACAAGAAGACCGGTGGAAAGGTGGGCTACATCTACGTACCGGACACGGGTGTGTTTGGCCAGAACGAACTAGTTCGACAGTTCGTGGGACAGATCGACAAACAGGCGCTCATAATAGATGAGCGCTGGAACGGCGGAGGTCAGATTCCCACACGCTTTGTGGAGCTTCTGAATCGGCCCATATCGAGTTTCTGGGCGTCTCGCAACAAGGGCGAGAACATGCCCTGGCCTCCAGACGCTAACTTCGGTCCGAAATGCATGCTCATAAACGGGCAGGCCGGTTCAGGCGGCGATTATTTCCCATATTGGTTCAGGAAAGCAGGCGTCGGGAAGCTGATTGGAACGCGGACCTGGGGCGGGCTAATAGGAATCAGCGGCAATCCCGGTTTGATCGACGGTCAGGTCGTGACGGTGCCTAGATTCGCCTTTTACGAGACCGACGGAACGTGGGGCGTGGAGGGATACGGTGTGGCACCCGACATCGAGGTGATGGACGACCCGGCCGAGATGCTCGACAATAAGGATCCGCAAATCGATGCCGCCATCGATCTCATGCTGAAAGAAGTCAAGGAGCACCCGTTCAAGCCGGTACCCAGGCCGCCGTACCGTGACCGGAGCGGCATGGGGGTCCTGGAAGAGGACAAGTAGAAACAAAACAAACAGACGTTAGAAAAGCGCGCCTGGGGCGGAGTCGAACGTGCCTCGGGCGCGCTTCTTTCGTTCAGGACCTTATCATCGTCAGGACCATCTTGAATCTTTCAGCTGCCTTGAGGGCGTGCGGCTCGTTTGCTGGCATGATGGTCATCTCCCCGCTTTTTAGATTTAGAGTCTTTCCCGAGATTGTGATTTCAGCTTCACCGTCGATGACCTGAACCAGCGCGTCGAAAGGCGCCGTATGCTCGCTCAAGCCCTGCCCCTTGTCGAAGGCGAACAGGGTCACCGTACCCGTCTTTCTGTTGATTATGGTGCGGCTCACCACAGCAGCTTTCTGATACTCCACAAGTCCTGCCGCGCTTCCGACGCGCGCCTTGAGTTCCTCCGATCCTGAATCCGTCATCTTACTTTCCATTCGTGCACCTCATCTTGGTCATGCCCGAACCGGCCCAAGCACATTCGCAAACTGATAACGAACGCCGGCCAAAAAGACTCATTAAACGCGAATCTCAGAGAGAAGTAATCTCAAAGAGATGCCCGGCAATCTTACCCGGTTGTCGGGCTCCCTGGCAACAAGTGAAACATGCCAATTTGCGATGGATTCTGATGAGCAATTCTGATAGGGATAGGATACAATCATTTGTCGCGGCGACCTTACGTGTGCCCAGGCGTCTGGGTTTTCTTGAGCCACCGCTCGTTAGGGGCTCCCAGGCATCACCGATGTTTAGACTACACGCTGTGAAGTACAGTCTTCTTTTGGCAGGTTTTTTGATTATGTTTATGTCAGAAAATGCTCGCGGTTCTGCGGCAGTGCCGGCAAGTCTGGTGCTGATCAATGGGAAAATTGTGACAGTGGATGTCAAAGCGCCCGAGGTGGAAGCTGTAGCGATTCGGGGCAATAGAATCGTGGCAGTCGGGACCGACAGTGAAATCAGGCAGTTCTGCGGTCCGCGGACCAGAATGATAGATCTGCAGGGAAACCTTGCTGTTCCCGGCTTCATCGAGGGACACGGCCATTTTCTCAACCTCGGCTTTTCCAAGATGAGATTGGAGCTCGCCAGGGCAAGAAACTGGCACGGCGTTCTGGTGATGGTCGAGGAGGCGGCCCGGAAGGCAAAACCCGGAGAATGGATAGTCGGCCGCGGGTGGCATCAGGAAAAATGGGACACGATTCCCGAGCCAAACATTGAAGGCTATCCGGCGGACGACTCGCTGTCCGGAATAGCTCCCAGCAATCCTGTCATGCTGATTCACGCGAGCGGCCACGCTGTTCTCGCAAATAAACGTGCCATGGAGAGGGCGAACATAACGGGTTCGACTCAGGATCCGCCGGGCGGAAGAATCGTTCATTCTGCGGACGGAAGCCCGATGGGTATCTTTCTCGAGAACGCAATTGACGAGATTGAGAAAGCAGAAGAGCGAGACAGGGCGGGGCGCTCTGCGAGCCAGCTTGAAGAGTCGAGACTGAGGGCTGCGGAGCTCGCGGCGCGCGATTGCCTGTCGAAGGGCGTCACGAGTTTCCAGGACGCCGGGGCGAGCTTTGAAGAAATCGACATGTTTTCCAAGCTCGCAAGAGAGGGAAAGCTCGGTGTGAGGCTCTGGGTAATGATCAACGAGGGAAATGACAGGTTAGCGGGATGCCTGCCCGAATACAAGATTGTCGCTGCCGGCAACGGCATGCTCACTGTGCGAGCCATCAAACGCTTGATGGACGGAGCGATGGGCTCCCACACTGCGTGGCTAATCGAACCCTACAGCGATCTTCCGAACACTTCCGGCATGGGCACGGTCTCGCTTGAATCCTTGAGGAAGACTGCCCGAATCGCTCTCGAGAACGGATTTCAGTTGTGCACCCACGCAATAGGCGACCGCGCGAACAGAGAGGTCCTCGACGTCTACGAACAGATTTTCAAGGCGCACCCCGAATACACGGATCTTCGCTGGAGGATTGAACACGCACAACAGATCGCGGCCCCGGACATTCCTCGCTTCGGAGAGCTCGGTGTTATCGCTTCGATGCAATCCGTCCACTGCACCTCGGACGGGCCATGGGTGATTGAGAGAATAGGTGAAGCGCGGGCGCGGGAGGGCGCCTACGCCTGGCAGAAGCTTCTGTCCTCGGGAGCATTGGTGAGTAACGGCACCGACGCTCCGGTCGAGGACGTGAATCCTGTTGCCAATTTCTACGCCGCAGTTTCGCGCAGGCTCCCTGACGGCAGTCTGTTCTATCCCGAAGAAAGAATGACTCGCGAGCAGGCTCTCAGATCCTGCACGATGAGTTGCGCCTACGCGGCTTTCGAAGAAGACACGAAAGGTTCCATAACTCCGGGAAAATTGGCTGACATCGTTGTGCTTTCGAAGGACATCATGACCGTTCCGGATGAGGAGATACGCGAGGCCGGCGTTGTCTACACGATACTCGGCGGGGAGATCGTCTACCAGAACGAAACCCTTTACGAGCACAAATAGCGAGAGATTTCATGTATGCGAGAGATCTGATGTTTGAGGGAGAGGTCTAATGTTCTGCTGCAAGCAAAGTTCGCGCGCCCTTCTTGTGCTGCTCACACTTCTCTTTCTTCTTCCGATCGACTGCACGGGTCGTTCTTCTACGACGGACAAGAAGGAAATCTCCCTGTGGCCGGAAATAGAGCCGTCCAAGACGGATTACTTGAGAGTCTCCGACCTTCACGAGATCTACTACGAGCTCTGCGGGAATCCACAGGGAAAGCCGGTGTTTGTCCTTCACGGAGGGCCCGGAGCAGGCTGCTCGCCTTACTATAGAAGATTTTTCAACCCGGACAAGTTCCTCATCGTGTTGCACGACCAGCGCGGCGCGGGCAGATCGAGACCATTCGCGGAGCTGCGCGAGAACAACACACAGAATCTTGTCGAAGACATAGAAAAGTTGAGGAAGCATCTCGGTCTCGGCAAGATTATTCTTTTCGGCGGGTCGTGGGGGAGTACGCTGGCCCTTGCCTATGCCGAAACCTATCCCCAAAATGTCGCCGGCCTGGTTCTGCGCGGCATTTTTACGTGCACGCAGGCCGAGCTCGATCACTACTATCACGGAGGAGTGCGGGCTTTCTTCCCCGACGCCTACGACAGTCTGCTCGCTGCTCTGCCTGATCCAAACAGGCGCCCTCTGCCAAACTATATTTTTGAGCTCATGACGAGCTCTAACGAAAACGAGAAATTGAAACTCTGCAGGGCGTGGTCCAGATACGAGGACAAGATCGGGGAGCTCGAATCCACGGCAAGCTGGGTCGACGACACGAAGGCCTCCGAGGCCGCGAAAAGGATGATCATCACTCTCGGTCTTTTCGAGAACTGCTACATGGCCAACCATTGCTTCTTCAAGGAAGGCGAGCTCTGGACAAACGCGGACAGAATTCCTGGAGTTCCAATAACTCTCGTGAACGGCAGATACGACAGATCTGTCCGCCGGTGACCGCGTATCGGCTGCATCAGAAGCTGCCCTGGTCGAAGCTCGTCATCGCAGAAAGGGCGGGCCATTGGATGGGAGAAAAGACGATTCAGGAGGCGCTGCTCACGGCCATGAGAGAGATGGAGTAGGCAGATGTATCGAGTGTTTGTGGTGTCGGACGGCACCGGCGGGACGGCCGAGCGAGCTCTCAACGCTGCTCTCACGCAATTTCAGGGAGTGAAAATAGAGATCGAAGTGCGGCCGGCAGTGAGGACGGAGAAGCAGGTGCGCGATGTCGTCGAGGAGGCGGCGGAGGTCGGGGGCTTCATAGTGCACACTCTTGTTTCGAACGACCTCAGAAGGGTGATGCTTCGCACCGGCCGTCTTCACAACGTCGAGACGATCGACCTGATGGGACCGCTTCTTTCGAGACTCTCTCACCAGGTGGCGGTCTCGCCCGTGGAAAAGCCCGGGCTTTTCCAGCAGTTGAACGAAGATTACTTCCGTCGAATCGAAACGATGGAGTTCGCGTTTCGACACGACGATGGCCAGCACATCGAGGACCTGAAGCACGCCGAAATAGTGATCGTGGGCGTGTCACGGACTTTTAAGACTCCACTTTGCGTCTACCTCGCATTCAAGCGGTGGCTTGTGGCGAACGTGCCCATCGTCCTGGGCATAGAGCCGCCGGCGATTCTCTCCGAGCTTCCGCCCGGGCACGTGGTCGGCCTCACTTCGAACGTCGACTCCCTGGCCGTATTGCGCCGGGTCCGTCTCCGGTACCTGGGTGGAGTGCCGACGAAATATGCCGACCTCGAATATGTTCGTTCCGAAGTAATATACGCTCTCAAGATTTTTGAAAGCCACAAGTGGCCGATCATCGACGTGACCGGAAAACCGATCGAGGAAATTGCTTCGGAGATTGTTTCTCTGGTGCGGCATTCGCACGCGAGCGATTAGCTTGCTGACTGCCCGGACAGGATATCTCTTTCGATAAAGCAAAGTAGTACAGATGGGCGAGTTCTACGCACTCTTGACCGCCATCATGTGGGCCTCCGCGGTCATTTATCTTAAATGGTCTGGCGAGACTATTCCGCCGTTCGCTCTCAACGTGTTCAGAGTCGTGCTGTCTACGGTGGTTCTCTTTCTCACGATGGTCGCGACCAGGCAGGAGATATTTCGTGGGGCGCCGCTTGCGGATTATCTGATTCTCTTTGCAAGCGGGGTCATAGCCATCGCCGTCTCCGACACTCTTTTTCTCATGGCCCTCAACAGAGTCGGGGCCGGAATAATGGCCATCATCGACTGCCTCTACGCTCCGTTCGTAGTTCTCTTCGCTTTTCTTCTTCTGAGTGAGGAACTGACCCTCTGGCAGACGGCGGGGATGGTTCTTGTGATTTCTGGAGCCCTGATCGCCTCGCGCCACGAGCCTCCGGCGGGAACGACGACGAAACAGATCTTGATAGGAAGCGTCTATGGGTTCCTTTCGATGGCCACCGTTGCGGTTGGAATCGTGATCGCAAAGCCGGTGCTGAATCGTTCGCCGGTCCTGTGGGCAACCACGATGCGTCAGATCGGTGCTCTCGGCGCTCTGCTGCCTGTGGCTCTCTTGGCATCGAGCCGCCGTCAAACGTTCTCGTTTTTCAGGCCGGCACGGAATTGGAAATACTCCGTTCCGGGGACCCTTCTCGGATCTTATTTTGCTCTCATGTTCTGGGTCGCAGGAATGAAATACACGTCGGCGGGCCCGGCAGCCATCCTCAACCAAACGAGCTCGATCTATATCCTGATCTTTGCCTCGATCTTTCTTAAAGAGCGCTTTACCAGGAGAAAAGTGATCGCCACTTTGGTTGCAGTGGCAGGCATCGTGATGGTGACTGTGGGATAGCCAGAGGGCTGGGGTAGCGGTGCTATGATCGCCGGCGGACGGGCAATGGGACAATGGAACGATGGAACGGATGGCAGGAAACCGAGAGCCTGACATAATTGCGTTTGATTCCAGACATAGAGCCGCAGTGAGGAAGCTCGCTTGCGACACGGCGCTCCTCGGCGATTCTCTGGATTTCTGTTTTGGCGATCGAGAGGTTCTTGGAGACGTCTTGACGCTGTATTTCACCGATTACGAACCGGAGTCCTGTTTTGTTGCAGTGAAGGAGTCAGAAGTGGTCGGTTACGTCACGGGCGCCCGAAGCACACTGCAGATGAATCGGGTCTTAAGAGCAAAAATTCTGCCCCGGATTATTGTCAAGATCCTTCTCAGGGGAACGCTTCTTAGAAGAAACGCCGCCAGATTTCTTTTCCACGCCGCAACAAGCTATTTCGGAGGCGAATTCTCGGATCCGCCCGAGGCAGATCAGTTTCCTGCCACGCTTCACGTCAACGTCGACGAGAACTGGAGACGGACAAACACGGGGACTCGTTTGATGGAGCGGTGCCTCGAGTTTCTCCGGCACGAGAAAGTGACAGGTGTCCGCGTGAGCACAATGTCAATGGAAGCAAGGAGCTTCTTCGAAAGATTGGGGTTCACGCTGCTTTTCGAGGGCAAAAGGAGCTTTCTCAAGTATTGTTTGGGAAGAGATCTCCCCCTTTTTACACTCGGGAAAAGGCTGGGATAAAACTCTCGAAGGAATCGCGCGGCTTGCGGCTCCCGCTTTCTTCCGCAGTGCGGTCCGCCGTTCCAACCCGGATAATGCCGATTCCCCGACAATGTGATAAAATTACGTGCGGCAAGATAGGGAACATTAGATCCGAAGTTTCTTTCCCAATGACTGCGAGGGGCAAATGAGACGCCTAAGTTTTCGGATCCTTGCACTGAGCATTTTCCTGGCGGCACTCCCGGCCTTTTTCCCGGAACCATCGCGCGCCGACCTGATACTCCGTCCCGAAGAGCTTGTCCAGGCAAACGGCTCCAACATTGCCGTCTCCGGTTATTCCGTTCCATCGTTCGTTTTCTGGGACGGCGACACCTTGAAGGACCTCGTGGTGGGCGAGGGCGGTGGAACGAGCGCGCAGGGAAAGGTGCGCGTGTATCTTAACGTGGGTACCGCGTCCGCTCCCCAGTTCACCAATTATTTCTACGCGCAGTCTCAAGGATCGGATCTTGTCGTGCCAGCCGCGGGTTGCCTCGGCGCTTTTGCCCGCGTGTTCGACCTGAATGCCGATAATCGTAAGGACCTCCTGGTCGGCTTGTCTGACGGGACAGTGAAGCAGTATCTCAATGTGAACACGGATGCCGACCCCGGTTTCGACGGCGGGACGCTTCTTCAGGTCGGAGAACCGGGAACCAAGGTCAATATCAACGTCGGTGGACGTGCCACGCCGATTCTGCTGGACTGGAACAACGACGGAAAAAATGATCTGGTTGTTGGAGCGCTCGACGGAAAGTTGCACGTCTACTTGAACGTCGGAAGTAATTCGGCTCCCGACTTCCGGATCGAGACTTTCGCGCAGGAGAATGGTGCCGCTCTCGTTGTCCCCACCTTTAGATCCAGCCCCCACGTCGTGGATTTGGACGACGACGGCAAGAAAGACGTCCTTACCGGCAACACAGAAGGGCAGCTCTTGTTCTACCGGAACGTAGGCGCAGATAATGCGCCCTCTTTTTCCGGCTACACTCTCGTGGAGGCAGACAGCGCCCAAATTGATCTCCCCGGCTCCGCCCGGTCCAGGCCTTTCGTTTGCGATTGGAACGGAGACGGACTCAGGGACGTGCTCATCGGCGCAGGTGACGGCCTCGTGCACCTATATCTGGGCATGACAGAGATAATATCAGTGCCCGGAGAGACTCCGCCGCCGGGGGAGACGGGTGTGGCGCTCAAAACTTATCCCAACCCGTTCAATCCGGACGCCACTATCTCGTTCGCTCTCGATGCAGCTCAAAGGGCCAATCTCTACATCTGTGACCCGGCGGGGCGGAGAGTGGCAACCCTCCTCAACAAAGTCGTGGCAGCGGGAATGTATTACATCAACTGGAATGGAAAGGACGATCACGGCAGAGAAGTCTCGTCCGGCGTATATTTTGTGCATCTTGATGCTGGTTCGCAATCTTCAGTCCGCAAGATGGTGCTTTTGCGCTAGCTCGCTAGCTGACAGGCAATCAGTGAGTTTGTAATTACCAGTCGTATCAGACCGGTTCCGGATTGAACCGGGGGATCGGAATGGAAGCCCACGAGCAGGAATTTTGGTCGATTCCCACGCCGGATCTGCTCCGCGAGCTCAAGGCGTCGGCCGGAGGGCTGAGCAGCAATGCTGCACGCCAGGCGCTCTCGCGGTTCGGCCCCAATCTTCTCAAGCCTCGAAGAGAAACCGGTTCTACAATTCTGTTTTTCGCGCAGTTCAAGAGCCCGATCATAATCATTCTTATTTTCGCCGCCACGCTCGCGCTTCTTCTCCACGATAGGACAAACGGCCTGATTATTCTCTTGATCGTTGTGGCGAGTGGGCTTCTCGGTTTTCTGCAGGAGCGCGGAGCAGTGAACGCCGTGGACAGATTGCTCGCAGTTGTGCGAGTGAAGGCAAGCGTTCTGCGAGACGGTAACTTCGCGGACATTCCCGTGGAAGACGTGGTCCCGGGAGACGTGGTGGCCTTGCGCGCCGGTGACCTGATACCGGGTGACTGTGCGGTTCTGGAATCGAAGGATCTGTTTGTAGACGAAGCGACGCTGACAGGTGAGACGTTTCCCGTCGAGAAGTCGCCCGGCACGTCTCTTCGCGACGCTGCGCTGAGCAAGAGGACAAACGCGCTTTTCATGGGGACACACGTCGTCAGCGGAACCGGCAGTGCCGTGGTTGTGCGCACGAGTAAAAACACGGAGTTCGGCAAGATCACAGAACGCATGCAGGCCAGATCTCCAGAGAATGAATTCGAGCACGGCATCAGGAGATTCGGGTACCTTGTCATGGAGGTTACTCTGGTGCTCGTGATCGCGATCTTTGCGATAAATGCCTATTTCCAGAGACCCGTTCTGGAAGCGTTCATGTTTTCCCTTGCTCTTGCCGTGGGCCTCACTCCGCAGCTTCTTCCCGCGATAATAAGCATAAACCTTGCGCACGGCGCCAGGCGAATGGCTCGAAAGAAAGTCATAGTCAAGCGGCTGGCATCAATCGAAAACTTCGGAAGCATGGGGGTCCTCTGTTCGGACAAGACCGGCACTCTGACCCTGGGACGAATCGAGCTGCAGTCGGCTCTCGATGCGGAAGGCAACGAGAGCCAGAAGACGCTGCTCTACGGCTACGTGAACGCCTTTTTCGAGACAGGCTTCGCCAATCCCACGGACGAGGCCATCAGAAAACTGACACACATCGACGCGTCGGCATACGCGAAGTTCGACGAAGTGCCTTATGATTTTGTGAGAAAGCGCCTCACCGTACTGGTGTCCCACGAAGGCAAGTGCCTCATGGTCACGAAGGGCGCTTTCGAGAACGTTCTCGCGGTCTGTTCTCACGTCGAAACGCGCGAGGGAACGAGAGAAGACGTTGCTCCGCTAAGAGTAGCTCTAGAGGAACGTTTTGAGAATCTCAGCCGGAGCGGTTTTCGGGTTCTCGGGATTGCTTACAGGGACGTCGGGTCCGGCTGCGTAATTACAAAGGGCGATGAAATCGGCATGACGTTTCTAGGTTTTCTTGTGTTCCTCGATCCGCCCAAGCCCGGCGTAAGCCAGACCATTGCGCAGCTCAAAGCGCTTGGGGTGTCTCTCAAAATAGTGACGGGGGATAACCGGTTCGTTGCCAGGCACGTCAGCGAGCAGGTTGGATTATCCGACGTCTCTCTGATTACGGGCGGCGAACTGGAGGGTCTCGGCCCCGAGGCTTTGATGAACAGGATAAGCACGGTTGACGTACTCGCCGAGATCGATCCCAATCAGAAGGAGAGGGTGATACTGGCTCTGAGAAGATCGGGCAGTGTCGTGGGTTTTATGGGAGACGGCATCAACGACGCTTCGGCGCTGCACGCGGCGGACGTGGGGATATCGGTGGATTCGGCGGCCGACGTAGCAAAGGAAGCCGCGCACATCGTTCTGCTCGAAAAAGACCTCGGCGTTCTGGTCGAGGGTGTGATCGAGGGACGAAGGACGTTTGCAAACACGCTGAAATATGTCTTCATGGCCACGAGCGCGAATTTCGGAAACATGTTCAGCATGGCCGGTGCGTCACTCATTCTTCCCTTCCTTCCTCTGCTTCCCAAACAAATACTTCTGATGAATCTCCTCACCGACTTTCCCGAAATGGCGATCGCCTCCGACAGTGTCGATCAAGATCTGGTCGAAAAGCCGCGGCGGTGGAACATCAAGTTCATTAGAAATTTTATGATAACCTTCGGGTTGCTGAGCTCGATCTTCGATTACATGACGTTCGGAGCGCTCATGCTGATTCTTCATGCGACTCGAGAACAGTTCAGGACCGGCTGGTTTCTGGAATCCGTTGTCTCGGCAGGGCTGATAGTGCTTGTGGTTCGGACGCGGAAGCCGTTTTTCAGGAGCAGGCCCGGCACTCAACTGATGCTGGCAACGATATTGATCCTGGCGGTCACGGTGGTGTTTCCTTTCTCGCCGTTCGGCAAGGTCTTCGGATTCGGCGACGTGCCGCTCTCGTTTCTCTTTCTGATGGCGGGCATCGTCGCTCTCTACGTAATAGGCGCCGAGATAACGAAGGCCCTTTTCTACAGGCGGACAAGCTTCTGACAGGGGATTTGTCTAAAAGAGGGATCTATAGTAGGGAGGTCTTGTCGCCTCGTCGGGCATGAGGCGCAATTTTCCGTGCTCCATCTCGACATAGAGCACGGTTCCCCAGATTCGCAAGTTGTGCTCGGTCCGGCTGTCACTTCCGCACGTGATGAGTCGAGGACCCATCGTTACGCAGTCTCTTGTTTCGAGTCTGTGTCCTTCCAGCACGTTGTAGCAGAGAAAATCGGGCCGCGGGTCGAGTACCAGAACTGTTCCCGCTCCTTGCTCGGCAGAACCGTCTGCGGACGACAATCTCGTCCCCAGAAAGAGCCTTCCGTCAAAATATGCGTTGATCGCCGCCGCCTCGCCCTCGTGACGAACGAGAGTCGTCCGGCAGGTGCCTCTTTCCGCGTCAATCATTCTGATTTCGCTTCCGGTCGTTGCTCCCTCGGTCTCTGATCGGAGGAAACTCGAGCAGGTCACAATTCTTCCATCCGGATAGATGCTCAAAGAACGAATCTCGGATGTGTGACCCTCAAATATCTTCACCTGTTCCGATCCCGCGCGCCAAACGCTGAGCCGAGCATCGCGGCTTCCGGAGTAGACGTTACCGTGTCTGTCCATGGCGAGCGACAGCACCGGGCCGCCGTGCCCCCCGAGCGTCGTCGACGTCCCCGCCCGCAGGTCCCAAAGTCTTATTGTCCCATCCGCGTGCCCGGTGGCAATACTTCCATCACGATGAGAGCTCATGGCGGTCAGGGGAGAAGCGCCACTTCCAAAGCGCGTGACCGTGTTCCTGTGGAAGGAGGTTGACGCCAGCTGTCCACTTGTGTCTGCAGAGTAGATGTCTTCTCCGACTACGCTGAGATGAGCAACAGCGTTTTCGTGAGGTCTGGTGTAGAGGACTCTGTCATTCAGACCCGTCAGAACGGCAACGCTGCCGTCGAATCCTGAACAGGCAATCTGCCCGTGCGTGTAGAAGGCCGCGCGACTGACAGGAAACGTTTCAAGCTTTACGGATTGAAGGAGGTTGGGGTGCGCGACGAGACTTTCGTTCAGGATCCGCAGGAAGCCGGATTCGAGCGGCAAGAAAGGCGTGGAATCCGCCTGGCAGAGCCTTTCAGTCTCCACCGCGACTTTCTCGAGGCGCGAAGGTAGAATTTCTTCGAGCATCCCGAGAGGCCTGGTTCCTCTAGTGAATCTGCCGATTCTTATTTGGTCCGCCCAGGTGTCTACCTTCTTTCTCTCGAAGATCTGGAGAGTTTCTTCCTTGCTCAGTCTCGAATCTACTGAATTGTCCAGGTTGTATATGAGAACCGCTCCCTCCTTGTAAAAGGGCGTCTCCTCAATTGCCGGATCTTCTACAAGAGGAAGGTGCATCTTCACCATTTCAAGCGAGCCTTCCCGCTCCTCCAGGTTCATTCTTCTCGTGGAAAACGTGGACTGGAATTTTAGCAGCACGTCGAGA
>Ga0315268_10003743_pt1 | contig 16653 bp, 18 predicted proteins | sample C1_top_MG_FD_204535 | JGI IMG/M metagenome (GOLD analysis project Ga0315268, IMG submission 204535) | Sediment microbial communities from Yellowstone Lake, YNP, Wyoming, USA - C1_top | ecosystem: Environmental > Aquatic > Freshwater > Lake > Sediment | place: USA: Wyoming | collected 2017-08-01
ATATGTTTTGTTCGAAGACATCATGGACAAGCTCCTTAGGATAAAACAGCCGAGCCAGGCCAAGTCATATCTGTTAGGTTTCGAGCGGGGCCAGCGCTGGGCGACGGAATACGCTGATTATATCGATGCAAAGGAATGGGGGAAGATGAGCGCGGACGATTTCGAAGACCTGGTCCTCCCAGGCACCGAACTGAATGAATACAGGTTGATGAACGCTGATACGCCATTGGAATGGGCTGATTACCTGAAAGGATGGCTGGATGGGGTAAGAGAGGCGAGAAGGTAGAAAGAATATTTTTCAGGTTCAGGATTTTGATATTCGGGTTCGAGATTTTTTTCGGGTTCCGCGTTGCTGGATTTTGGTTCGGGATTTCATATCCCAGCGGCAGGAACAATCCTTGGTGGCGAGCGGTATGGATCGGGGCCGTCGAAAACAATCTCCCGTTTTTCACGGACAACAGCCACGCCGAATCCCTCGGACGGAGCATAATCGAAAAGCACACCTCGGCTGTTGTAGCGGCCCCAGTTGCCGCAGCCATAGTCACGGACATCAAGGCTTACAAGTTTATTTAGCCGTCTAACCAAGAGCCTGGCGTTCGGATCATTATTGGTCTTCTTTTTTCCGCAAGGTATCCCGTGTTTCGGATCTGGTATAAGCCAATGACCGCATTCGGTAGGGAATTTTTCCACAAGGTCGATTTCCTTTGCGACAACGATTCGGTCATTGCCGTCTTTTATAAGGGAAAGATCAGGGTGCTCGGCTATCAAGATCCCGTTCATCACATCAAGATGCTGCTCTGGAATAGGGAAGAGGCAGCGCTCTTTTGTTCTTGGATCGGTGAAGACGAGATAATATTTGCCGTTTATTTTTTCTGCCTCATCCCTGAACTTTTTTCCAGCTCCGACATAGGCGAATCCTGTTCCTGTCCATAATGGAAACGCGTTGCGGATCTCTTCCCAGGTACCGGTTTGAAGGGCAAGGTCTATTTCTAGGTTGGTCGCGATGCGGATCCTGTCCGGACCCTTTTTGTTGGCTATTTCAACTGCTTCCAATATCTTTTCGGCCGTTGCGCCATCCTTGTATCGTATGAAGACTTCGAGTTTAGGAAGTGATGGCTGGCTTGGAGAGTTCGATGAGGAACTTCTAGGAGCAAATAGGTGCATGATAATTGCTATGCCGTGAAATGTTTATAAATTAGCATAATTTGACACAAAACGAGATTAACGCGGGCATTATCATTCGTACCTCAGCGCATCGACCGGGTCCAGTTTAGCCGCCTGCCTTGCAGGTATTATCCCTGCGATTATCCCGATTACTGCTGAGAACACGAACGCGAACGCGAAAATCCTAAGCCTGACCCAATAAGGGACTCCGAAAGCGCCGACAACGGTTAATATCAAAAGGCCGGTCACAAGCCCGACAAGCCCGCCCAGGAACCCAAGGACGCCGGACTCTACAACAAATATGAAAAGGATATCCCGCTGCGAGGCTCCGACCGCCTTCAATATGCCTATCTCCTGCACCCTCTCAAGCACGCCCATGAACATGGTGTTCATGATGCCTATACCTCCTACAAAGGTCGCTATCAGGGTGATGAAAAGAAGGAAAAGCGACAATGTAGTGAGGAGCGAGCCTACAGTCTGGTTGATATAATCAGATGTGATCACAGTGAAATCCTTGTCCTCGACCCTCACCTTGTGGTTGTTCGCCAGACGGTCCTCGATTATGCTTTGTATATCGCTCCCTGAGACGCCGTCCAGGAGCTGGATGGATATGAACTGCACCTCGTTCTTGGTGAGGGTAGGTGCGAACTCCGCCCGCCCGTCTTCGAACGGGATATAGATGGAGCTGTCATCAGCGGAAGACAGCGAAGTGCCTATCTTCTTCAGTATACCGATGACCTTGTAGTCGTTCCCGTTTATCAGTATCGTATTGCCGACCCCTATCTGGTCTTTCCCGAACATCGAGTTCGCCGCATCGTTCCCCAGGACAACGACCCGCCGGTCGTTATCGGTCAAGACGCGCCCGGACTCGATTGTGATATAATCGTTCCACTGCTCGAAGTAGACGCCCTCCATTGCGAATATCGCTGTCGTGAGCTGTTTGCCTTTGAATTCGAGGGTCGCCCTGCCTTCGACTCCGCTAGCCACGGATTTTACCCCGGATATCGAGCGGATGGTATCAGCATCCCTAAGGAAAAGCTTGCCCTGCGTAGCTCCCTGTATCGGGCCGGCATTCCCGGTGAATGTCCTGCCGCCTGCCATGCTGGGCATGACGAACATCTTGTCAGGCCCGAAGGCGGCAAGCTGCGTGTTGATGTCCCTCTGGACGCCTTCGCTTATCGATGTTATCACGACGACAGCGAGCACGCCGATAACGATGCCTATCACTGTGAGGTAGGAGCGCAGGCTCGTCCTGGTGAGGCTCCTCCATGAATATGCGACTATGTCCTGGGGCCTCATACTGTGAGCGCCTCCACAGGGTCGAGCCGGGCGGCTTGCCGGGCCGGGAAAAACCCGGAAATGATGCCGACTACTGCCGAGAATGATATCGCGCCAAGGACGACCAGGGGCGAAATCGCGACATCCACTCCTGCGATCAAGGTTATCAAGAACCCGAGGCCGTATGCCAGGAGAAGCCCAAGGAGCCCTCCTGCCATCCCTATCATGCTGCTCTCGACCAGGAAGAGCCGTTCTATCTCTATCTCGCGCGCCCCTAGCGATTTCAGGATGCCTATCTCGCGCCTTCGCTCTGTCACGCTCATGAACATCGTGTTCGCGATGCCTATCCCTCCCACGACAAGGGAAATGCCGGCGACCCCGCCGAGGAACAGCCCCAATATCCCCAGGACAGAATCAAGCTGCTTGTTGATGAAATCGGCCGTGACCACGCTGAAATCCTTGTTTTGCTCGGTCACCCTGTGCGCGGCCAGCATGGTATCTTCGATGCGGGTAGCCACGTCTTTGACATCCGCTCCGTCTTTCACTGTGAGGCGTATCATGCTTATCTCGCGCTCTGCCAAAAGATCCTTGAAGAGGTTCTTTGCCTGGTCGAACGGGATTATGATGGCCGAATCGCTGGTGCTGAAAGAGCTCCCTGATTTGTTGAGTATCCCGACCACGCGGTATGTGTCCCCTGAGATGTTCAGGTTGGCCGACAACGGGACCTCCTCCTTGAAGGTGTCGTTGGAGACAGTGAAGCCTATGACCACGGAATTCTTGTCGGATGGCTCGAGGAACCGGCCCTTGTTTATGCGCATCGAACCGACTGTGCTCTGATAAGCAGCTGGATCCACGCCCAGGACGCTGCTCGTTATCGACTGGCTCTTGTATTGGATGGTAGCCCGTTCATTGATTATCGGGGTGATGGTGTCTATACCGGGAATCCCTTTGATACGGTCATAGTCCTTCATGAACAGCTTGCCGTTGCTTGGAAGGTAGGATGAGGCGCTCGGGTTCGCCCCGCTTTCCAGGTTTATGGGCAATATTATTATCGTGTTCGAGCCGAATGTGGATAATTGGTCTGTGAAGTAGTTCCTGAGGCCTTGGACCAGGCCGATGAGGACGACTATCGCTGTTATCCCTACTACTATCCCGAGTATCGTCAGCCAGGAGCGGATGCTCCGCTGGCGTAAAGCGTTCAAAGAATAAAAAAACATATCCTCGAGTTTCATCAGGGCCAGGCCTTGGTAAGGTTGCTCCGATTCAGCTGGAGGATGGCTGCTTGCCCTTGCGGAACTTGAAGTACCAGACAAGGACCCCCAGGATGAGCACGATAGGCACCAGTATTATCGGGTCGAAACCGCCCGCCGGAGGCCTGTAGATGCTCACTGTCCGCTGGATGTCCTTGGTCTTCCATTCGCCTGACTGGTCGCGGTAGGTCACCTTGACATCGACCGGGTATTGGCCGTCGGCCACATCTTTGACCTTCTCCTTGAACTGGACAGTGCTGAAGTCGTCGTTGTTCAGGCTCCCGATGTACTGGTCCTTGGAGATGTCGAGCGAGCTCAATGAATCAGAGCTGAAACTGACCGCGACGTTCTCTATCGGGTAGGAGCCGAGGTTGGATACCAGGACTGATATCGTGTGCTCCTGGCCGACAGTCAAAGGCGATGGTTTCGCTTCTAGGTATACTCCTACATCGGCATCCGAGCTGATCGTCAGCGGGACTTCTATATCTTGGGTCTTCGCGACATCCTTCTCGCTCCAGGTCAAAGTCGTCGGGACCCTGTTCAACCCTGGGGAGAGGTCCACGAACATCGAGACGGTCGTAGTCGCAATCTCCCCAGGAATGATATTCCCGAAATTCAGCTCGTTGCTGTCTTTCAGCCTTATTGTGTTGTTCCCTGTGAATATCATGCGCACATCCATCAGGGTCGTGTTGCCGTTGTTCTTGATCCCGAGCGTGACAGGGGTCTCCTGGCGCGTGATGACATCGGAGTTCTGGATGAAGGTGACATCCAGCTTCTGCTTCTTGACAGTCATGCGGACAGGATAGGATACTGTGTGCGGGTTGCCTAGCTCATCATCGTAATTCATGACTATCAGCATGTCCGTGGGTCCGTCTGAAGCGCTCCTTGAATCGAGCTCCAGGTGCGTCGTTACTGTATTGCTCAGGTCGCCCAGGTATATCTCGTTCTTCCCATAGAGGGAGATGTTGCCCGAGATGCCCAGGCGCACATTGGATGCTGCGCCGCCATTGTTGGTTATCGTGAGCGTGACATCGTCGATCCCGGTGAGCAGGTTGTTGTCTGTGTTGAAGTTGAAGATAGGCGTCTGCACGATGGTTATGGGTATCGAGACGGTGTTCGTCACAAGGCTGGATCCGCCGCTGGTATCAGCGGAATAGCCTTTGAATATAGCGTTGATGAGGTAAATCCCTGGTTTGGCATCGGGTTTCACCTTGAAAGGTATGGATACGACCGCAGAGCCGCCTGCGCTTATATCGGCCAGTTGCGGCGCGGCCGATAAGGATATCTCAAACGGGGTGTCAATGGTGAGAGTGAGGCTGGTGACCCTGTCGGCGCCTAAGGGGTTTGTCACAGTCACAGTCGCGACACCGGGCTGGCCTGGCTTGTAGGTCGTCTCTGAGACCGTGTAGCCGTTGATGGATATGCCGGCGAAAGATATGCTGGCTAAAACAACCAGCGCCAATGCGATTACGAATATGTTCCTGTCCATAGTTTTCACCATTTGATAATCATTCCTCTATCCGTCCATCGTTTATCCTGACCACCCTCTGGGCGATCCTTGTGATGGATTCGTCATGCGTGATTATGATGATGGTCCGGCCCTGCTTGTGCAACTCTGAAAGTATCTCCAGGACCTCTTTCCCGGTCTTGGAATCCAGGTTGCCGGTCGGTTCGTCGGCTAGGATTATCTCCGGCTCGTTGACGAGCGCCCTGGCTATCGCGACCCTCTGCACCTGCCCTCCTGATAGCTGGGACGGGTAATGGTCCAGGCGGTTGCTCATACCAAGGCTTTCAAGGGTCCGGCGCGCCTTGCCGTCGCGCTCGCAGTTCCCACACAAGATTATGGGGAGTTCGACATTCTGGAGCGCGGTCAGGCTCGGGATGAGGTTGAACCTCTGGAACACGAAGCCTATCTTGTGGCCCCGTATCCTGGCCTGCTGAGCCTCGTTTATATTAGTTGTGTCTATCCCGTCTATGAACCTGTGGCCTTTGGTCGGGGTGTCCAATAGGCCCATGATATGGAGCAATGTGCTCTTGCCTGAACCGGATGGGCCGATTATGACCACCAGCTCGCCCTGGCGGATGACGAGATCCGCGCCATCGAGGGCTTTCACATCGACGGCTCCCATGTGGTAGATCTTGCTCACGTTGTCGAGGCGCAGGACCTCCTTGGATTTGTCTTTCCTGGCAGCGGCCGGCCTGGCGCCCTTATCTGGATTCCCGGATTTCACGCTGCCTGTTTCCTTCATCCGATCATCTCTCTTATGAATTCCGCCCTGAGGCCCGAGCGGAAGAATTGCTTCTTGACTTCCTTGAGTCGCCCTTTCCCTTTATCCGTGAGCGTGTAATGCTTGCTGAGCCTCTTGCCATGACTGACTGCTTTAACTTTTATAAGCCCTTCACTTGTGAGGGAAGCAAGGAGCGGATAGACGAATCCTGCTCCCACCGTCGTGTAGCATATCTCCTTGTTGATGAGCCGTATCAGCTCGTAGCCGTTGCGGGGCTTCTTGGAGATAAGCCACAGGATGAAAGATGCCATCATCAGTTTCGCGAACTGCTGATGCTTCTGTCTGAGGATCTCCATAATGCTTTTTGAAGGGATATATATCAGCTCCTGATATATTATGGCCAGATATATATTTAAAAGAGTATGGCGGGTCAGCGATCCTTCGGCATAAGCCCCGGAAAGGATTAAAATGAAGACAGATAAAACAAGTCTAGACTAATATTCTAAATAGGAAAAAATCCAGCATGGGAGGAGATAATTTATGGAACTGAAACATCTTTCGCTTGTTTTCCTTGGGGCATTTGTTCTGCTCTTCGGATGCATAAATCTAGGCGGGAGCAGCGGGGGCACAGGCCTTCCGAATGTGACTGTCACCGGGCCATCTGTCCAGGTGCAGCCGAGCAGTGGGCCGTGCACACCGGATTACTCGTTCTCGCCGATAACGAACAGCGTCCTGTCGCAATCTGAGGATCTTGTCGCGACAGTTTCCTGCGCAGGCGGGATACCGCTCACGGCTAATGTCGATGGCGTGCCTGTGGATACGCAGATTGCAAGCGACAATGCGACTACACCGCTGACCTTCAAGCTTGTGGCGATAAAGGATGGGACATCGAAAGTGACTGTGACTGGCAACGGCCAGACCCTGCTTTCCAAGGATTGGGTGATAACGCCCCTTGGAAGCTCTGATATCAAGGGAGTGGAGAACGATGCCGTCTCATTCAGCGAATGGAGGGCTGAGAGCTTCAATGTCGAGAATGCGGTAAACCTCGGAACAGTCAAGCTGTACCTGAAAAGGCTTTCCTCGCAGACCCAACCAGGGACCAATGTCGTGGTCGAGGTGCGCAAGGACAATGCCGGAAGTCCTGGGGTTATCGTTGATTCTGTCAAGAGGCCGATAACAGACACCACGCTCAGCGACAACTGGATAAGCTTCGCATTCCCCGCGACGCCATTGCTCGCATCAGGGAAATACTGGGTCGCTCTCAGGATCGAGCAGAGCGAGAGCGTGCGGGTCGTGAGCGATTCTGTCAACTGGCATTATGTGACGATTGCGAGGGATCCTGGTTCTGGCAACGCGTATACCCGCCAGATGATCCTGAATGTCGATTCCAAGACAGGGGTCGCTACGGAATCATCGTGGAATCCGCTTTCCTATAACAGGGTCTACAGCGTGACTGTGAGCGCAGCGAAGTAAAAGTTGGTTTTCGCTTTTTATTTTTTCTTTCATTTTCTATTCTTTTTCTCTTGCTATTTTCCTATTCTTCAGCTCGTGCTTTCTTCGCTATATTTCTATATCTACAATTTACCATTTTCTGTTACAAGTATTAATATGCTTTCGACGCGCAGTTTCCCTTGGTGATGTTGATGGTTTCAGATGAAGAGAGCGAACTGGATATCGAGGAATTGCTGACGCTCGGGAACGAGGATGCCGATCCGCAGAATCCAACGTAGCGGAAGCCGTCGCGGTACTGCGGTTTGGATTGGGTTTTTTAAATTGTTTATTATCATATAAATGTGTGGGTGAGTATAACGACTGACAGGAGAACTAGAACCAGCAGGCGTCCTTCTATCTCAAGCCGCGAGACCGAACCAGCGGTCGTGCCGTCGAGACCTCCGAAGAAACAGAACAGATTTCCGAGTAAGAGGCCTATGGAAGATAGAACTGGTGTTTCAGCAAGCCAGCTATCGGAACCTCCTGGCAACGTCTCCAAACCACCTGAGCATCTTTCCGAACCGCCGGGCCGTCTCTCCGAACCGCCTAAACACCTCTCCGAAGCTCCTAAGCATCTCTCCGAACCGCCTGAGATAGACGAGGGCAGGAAGTGCATAGTGCCCGATGCTCCGGTGGACAGCGGTTTCGAAGGGACCCCGATGTCGAAGACAGGTTCCTATCTGCTTGATGAAATAGTCATGAAATTCGACGAAAAAGGCATCGAGATAGTGCCCAAAGGGCCGCCTCCGCTTCCAAAACAAAAGAAGAAATGACACTGCTTTTTCCGTGTCCGTATATGCTTTTATTTGATACTGGATATATGATATGACTTATGGAAAGGCAAATCACCCATAAGAAAACCTACTTCACCGCTGTCACTCACGACCTGCTGAGGCTCGGGTTCAAGTATATCAACAGCAACGATTTCGGGAGCGCTTCGCGTATTTTCCGTATGGCGCATGAGAACGAGCCGACAGACAATGTCCGATATGCGCTCGGCCTGGCGTATGCCAGGGCCGGGAAGCTCGATGAAGCGCAGAAAGTTTTCTCTACGATAGGTGATAAGGACGGCAGGGCCCAGATTATGGCCCGGCGCCTTGAGAGGTATGAATCCGGCGATAGGTTCTGCCCGTTATCCGAAACAGGGATGGCAGAAGCCAGGACAGCGGATCCTGAAATATTCCGGAAAAAAGCAAAGGAGGTATTCGGGAAAATCGGGAGGAGCGCATCATCCATAGCGAAAGAGGGCGAGCTGTGCCAGGGTGTCATCTCCTCGTTTATCAATGCGAACAATTACCAGTTGAAGCCAGAAGATAGGCAGCGGATATACCGGACATTACGTCGATGCGGCGTGGACGAATCGAAATGCTTCGAGCTTGAACGCTTGTATAAGTCTATCCCGAGGGAAGTTTTTTCCGAAAACCGGAAAATGAGGGGGGCCAAGCATTCGGAGCAGCTGGAAAGCCTGAAGACCGTCGAAACGGTCTTGGCCAAGATGCTCCAGAGGCTTGGCAGCGATTTCTCAAAGTTGAGCCAGATCACCGGACACCACCCGAGCTACTATAGCAATGTGTTCAGGGGATTGTGCATCTCGGGCACGTGGAAGGAACCGACCCTTAAGGCGCTTGCGGAGCTCGGTGCGCCTGAAGAAGAGATAAGGAGCTTGGATGCGATGTGCGAATCGGCTATGATTCGAAAACGTCGAAAAATATAGTTGTTTATTTTTCCTTTCCTTCGATCTTCCTCGCTATCTCTTTCAAGGATTCGAATCTCCGATGCATGTCGTTCTCCAGCTCGCCGAGAGTGTTCTCCAAGGTATAGCCCCGGAGGACATAGTTCCGCCCCTCTTTCACTACCAAGCCGGAGCGCTGGAACAGGTTCAGGTGATATATTATAGCTGCCTGGCTCACTTCTGAGAGGGCCATCAAATCCCTTGAAGATATGCCTTCCCCGCGCTTGCTGGCTTTCACCAGCGCTCTGAAGACATGGCGGCCCACGTCGTCCCGTTCATCCCCGAGGCCGAGGACTTGGTATATATAATCTATTTCATAATCTACATTGTCAGGTTCCTGGACCGGGGTCTGGATATAGCGGATGATTATCTGCCTGTAAAAGCGCCTCTGTTGAACCATATGAATACCTTTCCGCATTAAAATTTAAAAATCTTTCGATATATTAAACAATATGTTAAATATTCAAAATAATCAATGCTAAAAATGGTGATCCTACGGACGAAATAAAAGAAGGGAAAAAAGACGAGAGGAAGGAAGCGAAAAAAGAACCCAAGATCGCTTCGCAAGAACCGATAGCTCTTGCTGGCGAGAAGAAGGTCGAGCTTGGCGCTCCGCCCCAAGAGAAGCTTGTCGCCCATGAGGATGTCAAGCTGCTTGGGATATTCGGGGGCGGAAAAGGCAAGGAAAAGAGCGTTCAGGAAGCGAAAATAAAAGAGCTCGAGGACAGGCTCATGCGCCTGCAGGCAGAGTTCGAGAACTACAAGAAGAGGGCGCAGCGCGAGAACGAGATGGTGAAGGAGAACGCGTCTGCTGATGTCATGCTCAGGCTATTGCCGGTCGTTGACGAGTTCGAGATCGCGATAGGGCACATGGACAAATCGAGCGCGAAGGAGTTCAAGCAGGGCATGGAGCTGATATACTCGAAACTGCTCGACCTGCTCCGGAAGGAGAATGTGGAGCCGATGATATCGCTCGGCGAGAGCTTCGATCCCTACAAGCACGACGCTATCCGGACTATCGAGAGCGAAGGGGGGAAGGACGGGAAGATAGTCGAGGAGATACAGAAAGGGTATCATTACAAAGGCAAGGTCCTGCGCCATGCCAAAGTAGTGGTGGGGAAAACAAAGGAGATGAAGAGCCAGGACACTAAGGAAGGATGCAGATTCGAAGAATCAGAAGGGAAAGATCAGGGATTATGAGGAGGTAGATTGAGATGGGTAAAATCATTGGTATAGATTTGGGGACTTCTAATTCAGCAGCGGCATTCCTGGAAGGGGGCAGGCCGAAAATCATCCCGAGCACAGAGGGGATAACGCAATACGGGAAGGCTTTCCCGAGCTATGTGGCGCTAACACGCGACGGGCAGAGGATAATAGGCGAACCTGCAAGACGGCAGGCTGTCACGAACCCTGAAGGGACCATCACCGCGTTCAAGAGGAAGATGGGGACAAATTTCAAGTACGAGATACTCGGCAAAGAATACAGGCCACAAGAACTGTCCGCTTTCCTATTGCAGAAGATAAGGAAGGACGCTGAGGAATTCCTCGGCGAGAAAGTAGATAAGGCAGTCATCACTGTCCCGGCATACTTCAACGACAACCAGAGGCAGGCGACCAAAGACGCTGGGGAGATAGCCGGGCTGGAAGTGGTGAGGCTTGTCAATGAGCCTACTGCAGCTTGCCTTGCATACGGGCTTGACAAGGTCGGGAAGGAGATGAAGATCCTTGTATTCGATCTCGGTGGAGGCACGCTGGATGTGACCACCATGGATTTCGGAGGGGGCGTCTTCGAGGTCAAGTCCACGAGCGGGGATACACAGCTCGGCGGAACTGACATGGACAGGATAATCGCTGAATTCCTGACCGACCAGTTCAGGAAAGAGAGCAACATGGATATATCCAAGGACAGGCAGGCCCAGCAAAGGATACTAGAAGCTGCTGAGAAGGCGAAGATAGAGCTTTCCACGACGCTCGAATCGGAGGTCAACCTGCCGTTCCTGGCATCGGTGAACAACCAGCCCAAACATTTCGTGTACAAATTGACGAGGGCTAAACTTGAGGACCTGATAAGGCCGGTCATAGAGCGATGCCGTGGCCCTGTTGAACAGGCCATGCGCGATGCGAAGCTGAGCCAGGCGCAGATAGACAAGATAATCATGGTCGGGGGACCCACGAGGATGCCGATTGTCCAGAAATTCGTCGAGGATACGATAGGCAAGAAAGTGGAAAGAGGGGTCGACCCGATGGAATGCGTAGCCATGGGCGCTGCGATCCAGGGCGGAGTATTGTCTGGAGAGGTCAGGGACATCCTGCTTCTCGATGTGACGCCGCTTTCGCTCGGCATCGAGACTTTAGGTGGAGTGATGACAAGGCTCATCGAGCGGAACACAACGATACCTACGAAGAAAAGCCAGACATTCTCGACAGCCGCGGATATGCAGCCAGCTGTGGATATACATATTCTGCAGGGAGAGCGGCCGATGTCAAAAGACAATGTGGAGCTGGGGAAATTCTCTCTTGTTGGGATACCTCCAGCGCCGAGAGGGGTTCCGCAGGTCGAGGTCACTTTCGATATCGATGCGAACGGCATACTCCATGTCGGAGCGAAAGACAAGGCATCCGGCAAGGAGCAGAGCATGAGGGTGACGGCTCCGTTGAAGATGAAGGATGACGAGATAAAGGCCAAGATGGCTGATGCCGAGAAGTTCGCGACCCAGGACAAGGAAGCCTTGGAGCTCGCGACAGCGAAGAACGAAGCGGAATCCATGGTCTATGTCGCTAAGAAGACTGTGGAGGACTTCAAGGACAAGTTGTCCAAGGACCAGTTCGACAAGATCGCAGCCGCGCAGAAGAAAGTAGAGGATGCGATGGTCGGCGAGGATGTCGGTAAGATAAGGTCCGAGACCGAAGCGCTCAAGAAAGCTCTCGAAGAGGTCGGAGCTTCCATGTATGGCCAGCAAGGCGCGGGCCCGAATATGGGGGGAGACCCTAATATGGGCGCTGGCGGGGAAGGCGAGAATCCTGGAAACCAAGGCCGGGGACCCGGAGGCCAAGGGCCGGGTGCTCAAGGAGGTCCAGGAAGCGAAGGCGCTGGCTATGAACGGATAAAGAAAGGCAAGAAGAAGGGGAACGGCTCCGGTGATGACAATGTCGTCGAAGGGGAATACGAGAAAGTGGATAAGTGATGTTGATAGGATGAAGGCGAAACGATGAAGTATTACGACGAAGGCGCGACCTGGTACGACCTGCTGAGCAGCGGAACCCCAGGCGACCTCCCTTTCTATTTGAAAGAAGCGAAAAAGTCAAAAGGGAAAATCCTTGAAATCGCATGCGGAAGCGGAAGGATATATCTCGAATTGCTGAAAAACGGGATAGATGCATATGGCCTGGATCTGTCGCCCGGAATGCTAGGGATACTCAAAGAAAAGGCTGGGAAACGCGGTCTGGGGTTGGATGGACGGGTGAAAAAGGCTGATATGCGCACATTCCGCTATCCATTCAAATTCGATCTGATCATTATCCCATACAGGGCTTTCCTGCACATGGAAACAAGGGAAGACCAGAAGAGATGCCTCTTGAACGCTCGCAAGCATATGAAAAAAGGCGGGCGGCTGATTCTGAATTTCTTTGACCCGAGGATGGATATAATCTCCAAGATAGATTGCAAGTGGAAGGATGGGCGGATCAAGGATCCTGAATCAGGGAAAACGATCAGATACAAATCATTCTCGCATTACGATATTGTGAACCAGAAGACATCTGCTCACTACGAGATTAAGAACAGGGGCCAGGGCCTTCCTAATAAGAGGCTCGATCTCTCGTTATGCTACATCTTCCCGCGCGAATTCATGAACATGCTCGAACTGTGCGGATTCAAGAGATGGGAGCTGTATGGCGGTTTCAAAAGGGAGCCATACAAGAAACATGGAAGCGAGCTCGTGTGGATAGCGTATAGATGAGAATGGATTGATTCGATGTCTGCCAAGAAGAAGGATTACAGGAAAGTTCTCGGCGTTTCAGCCAAAGCTACACTCGAAGAGATAAAGAGAGCGTTCCGCAAGCTCGCGATGGAATTCCATCCCGATAGGAATAAATCCTCGGATGCGAGCGAAAAGTTCAAGGAGATAAGCGAAGCGTACGCGATACTTTCCGGGAAAGAGAAGGAGCCCCAAATCGTCGAACCCTCGAATTACGCGCAAAATTATGGTTTTGGGATGCGCGGACGCACTCGGGGCATGAAGAGGCATATGAGCCCTGACGAGGAATGGGCCATGGAAGTCCTTCGCAGATGGCAGGAGATGGAACAGGAGAAGAACAATAATATGTATCGCTGAATTACAAATCTAAGAGGATCCAAATGCCTGAGAAACGCGATTACTATGAAGTCCTTGGGGTTTCGAAGAGCTCCAGCGAAGACCAGATAAAACAGGCCTACCGAAAGCTCGCTCTCGAGTTCCACCCTGACAGGAACAAATCCCCTGAAGCGACGGAAAAATTCAAGGAGATAAGCGAAGCTTACGCAGTATTGAGCGACCAGAACAAGCGCGCGCAATACGACCAGTACGGCCACGCAGGCTTCGACCAGATGTACAGCCAGGAGGATATCTTCCGGACTGCTGATTTCTCTGATTTCCAAGATATGTTCGAGAGCTTCGGGTTCGGCGGAGGACCGTTTGGCAGTATCTTCGGTTCTGCTTTCGGGCGAAGCATGGGAGGGAGACGGGGCGGTGGAAGGAGAAGGGAATACGGAGCTGATCTCGCTGCCGAGCTCGAGATAAGTCTCGAAGAGGCGGCCAAAGGCGCGAAGAAAGAGATAGATTACCGTCACACCAAAGCCTGCAAGAAATGCGGGGGAAACGGAACGGAATCCGGAAGCGGAAGGAAGACCTGTTCATCCTGCGGGGGAAGCGGCCAGGTCCAGCAATCGAGAAGGATGGGGCCGATGCAGTTCTATACTGTCACGACCTGCCCTAAATGCCATGGCGAAGGGTCGGTGATCGAGAAACCATGCAAGGTATGCAATGGTTCAGGAAGGACAAGCGAATACGAGCATATCAATGTCAACATCCCTGCGGGGATACAGAGCGGGATGAAACTGAGGCTCGAAGACCTTGGGGAATATGGAAGGGACGGGCCGGGCGACCTCTTCGTCACTGTTTATATCAAAAAGCACGCCCGGTTCGAGCGCCAGGGCGATGACCTTTGGTTAGAGATCCCGCTCAGTTTCACAAGGGCGGCATTGGGCGGGGATATCAAGGTGCCGACATTGTTCGGAGAGGACAAGCTCCATATCCCGGCAGGCACCCAGTCGCATACTGTTTTCAGATTACGCGGAGAAGGGATGCCGAAGCTGAACCGAGGCGGCAAAGGAGACCTGATGGTCCGGGTTATCCTTGAAGTCCCGAAGAAATTATCGGGAAAACAGAGGGAGCTTCTCCAGCAATTCGACAAGGAAGGAGAGAAGAAAGGGTGGCTGGGCGCATTCTAAGAATACGAGCGAGAATGCGTTTGCAGCGACTATCGGCTCCTGTAACCGAACTTCTTATCATACGTCGGATGATCGATCAGATCGAGAATGACGCATAGAACTTCGAGCTTATCGCCCTGGATGGTGTATATCAGCCGCCAATAGTTGAACAGGTTCATTTTCCACAGGTTGTTTATACCATATTCGTTCAGGTATTCCTGCGGGAATAATTTCCTGGATATTTGGATTCCAGAATCCGGCGCGTATTTCAACCGCTCGACTTTCTCGTCTATGGATTTCAGAAGCCGTTGATTCTCTGAATTCATGGCTCCTTTCTGATGCTCCTGCTTGACAGTATCGACCAGCTTCTGGTATTCCTGTTCCGCATCTTCGGTAAAGATGATGCGGATGATCTTGCTAATGTTCGACACCCTTCCGGATAGCCATCTTGAGTTTCTGGCTTGGATTGTATATCCATGTGATACCTTTCTCGCCGATGTATATCTTTCCGCTGTCTTCCAGGTAATGAAGGATAATGTTAAGCGTGGGGTGCATTATCCGACCCTCGAGTCTCCGCTTTAGGGCTTCTCTGGACATGGACGTTTCTGCGTTTATTAGTATATCCTCTACCTGCAGGATCGTCTTAAGGGTTGGATAATGAAGGACTTTTTCCTGCAACAATTGTACTGCATAGTTTCTCTGTATCGTATCATGTCTCATAGTATAAGTTTATATCAATATAAGTTTATAATACCTCGTATTGGCAGGGTTAATCCACATGGCAACAAACCGGATGTAATGTCCTCATTTCAGGAAATCCGTTATCACGCTCGAAAGCGGTGTATCGCTCCCTTCCTTCCCGAAGATGTCAGTCCCGTGGGCTGAAGTACCGTAGTATATCTTGAGCTGTTTCTGGGGGGAGCTTTCCGTGCTGTAGACCCATTGGGCGGTTGCCGCGGCATCGTTATCGCCCGAAGATGCGACCGCCAAAATCGGCTGCATGTAATCAGAGACGGCCCTGTCTATGCTGACCCCTTCGTATGAGCGCCCTGGCGATATCATGACGACCTTGCTCAACCGGTTATCCTTGTCGGCCGCAAGTATCGCTGCGCTTGAACCTATGCTCGCCCCGACAACAGAGAAGGTGACGAGCGTCGGATATACGTTCCTGAGGGCGCCTCTCGCTGATACGATATCATCTGCGCTCGCCCGGTAATCATCAGTGGTGAAGCTTTGGTAGTTTCCGAGATTAGTGCTTTTCCCTGTGCCTCGTGGATCGATTGCGTACACGACAGTGCTGTCCATCTTGGCAAGGATATCTGTGATGAAGCCTACCGGATAGCTGTCCCTCGTGTAACCGCGCATCGGGACCAAGATGACTGCTTTGGTCGGAGCATTTGTGGATGCTTTGTAGAGCGTCCCGCTGATGTTCCAACCAAGAGAGATGAATGAGATTTCCATTGAGGCCGGGCCGGCAGGTGCGACTGACCCCCCACTTCCTGAGCTACCTTGGGCTCCTTGACCGGTGCCTTGCGTCCCTGAGGTTCCCTGGGTTCCCGAAGTTCCTGCGCTTCCTTGCGTCCCTTGGCCCGTCCCTTCCCCAGCAGCGCCTTGGGTGGCACTGCCTTGCGTAGCATTGCCTGAGACCGCAGGATGGGTCGCCGGTGTCCCTGTCCCTGATGTCTGGCCAGGGATCTGGATGCATCCGGACAACAGGACCGCTGCCAAAATGAGAGCTAGGTAAGTCTTCATGATAAAAGAAAGAAGGAAAAATATTAGAAACTATTCCTTGAAGAGGTCCGGCCGGTTCAGCGCCTTCCTTTCTTCTTGGCGGCCTTTTTCGGTTTCTTCTTGGCCGGTTTCTTCTTCGCGCTTTTCCCTGCCTTTTTCATCGGCATCGGAGAGCAGCAGCACGGGCAGGTGCATTCAGCCCCTTTGGAAGGCTTCTCCTCGGATTCGCCCATGGTCTCGACTTCCACCGACATAAGGTCTAGGTTCTGGGCCAGGTCATCTAGGGCGATTATCAGCCTGTCGAGGTAGCTC
>Ga0315268_10003744_pt1 | contig 16652 bp, 11 predicted proteins | sample C1_top_MG_FD_204535 | JGI IMG/M metagenome (GOLD analysis project Ga0315268, IMG submission 204535) | Sediment microbial communities from Yellowstone Lake, YNP, Wyoming, USA - C1_top | ecosystem: Environmental > Aquatic > Freshwater > Lake > Sediment | place: USA: Wyoming | collected 2017-08-01
TCCCTTGCTTCTGTTGCCAGGCCTAAAGAGGTCAAGGAAGTCCTTGAGCTTGCGTTGAAGAACAAGTTCTTGGAGTCCAGGGAAAAATTGCTTGATGTGATGCTGAATTATGGCTTGTCAGGCATTGATATAATTAAGCAGATACAGAGAGAGCTTTACAATCTTGATATTGAAGGTAGGGTCAAGATGTCGCTTATCGACAGGTGTGGCGAGACAGAGTTCAGGCTTTCAGAAGGCAGCGACGAGTTCATACAGCTCGAGGCATTCCTCGCGCATATTGCATTCATGGGTTCGAAGGAATAAAAAGAGGATGGTTAATTCAAATATTCTAGAGGAAATAGGGAAGAAAAGCCAAGAGATAATGCGTTCCAATGATGAGTTGGCTGCTCGGCTTAGGAAGAACCAGGAGACTTTGGCGCATTTCAGCGATGAATTGGAAGGGCTTAAAGGGGTTTCAGGCACGGCCTTCGAGTCGTCGATGCGAAAAGAGCTTGAGAAGCTGAAAAATGATCTTGAAGGTAAGAAGAAGCTGATAACTACTCTTATTGACGACATAGAGCCTCTTGAGCTTGACATGGCCCAGCGTGAGGATCTTGTCAATAGCCTGAAGAGGGATTCTGATGAGCAGAAGAAGAGGACTGATTCTTTATCTGATGATCTTCAGGCGAACAAGAGGAATCTTCAGCAGATGGATTTGCTTAATACTGAGCTCAAGAAGCAGATTTCAGAGAAGGATGGCCTGCTAAAGGTCATGAAGGACAGGCTTGCGAAAGATGTGTTGAATATAAAGGAACTTGAGGCGCGTAACAATGCTTTTGCAGATGAGCTTGTGAATGCAAAAAAAGAGATTTTTGCGCTTGATAACAGGACAGGGACTATTGAGAAGCGCGTCCATTCTACTGATGAGCAGAACCAGAGGCTGCTATATGAGCTTGCCAAGCAGAAGGAGCGGTTGTCTTTCCTTGAGTCAGAGATAACTGAAAAGAATGCCCTTCTGGAGTCTCAGAAAAGCGCGTATGCAAGGGACATTCAGGCGTTGGAGTTTGATGCTGAGCAGAAGATCTCTAGTCTCATAAGGGATCATGCGAAGAGGCTTGCGTCGATGAACGCTGCTATTGTTCTTCTCAAGTCAAAGCTTGAGGAGCAGAACAGGGTTGTCGAGGATAAGACTAGGCGTGAGCGAACTATCATTGGTGATTTCAACACTAGGATGCAGGAGATAATCGCTGCGAATACTACATTTTCATCTGATGTCCATATTCCTGAGATTCCTCCAGTCGAAGAAGAACAGAAACCACTGCCTGTATTCAGGTTCGAGGCTGAGAGCGATATGAAATTGCCTTCCAAGATGGATGAGATTGTCCCTATGATACAGCTTGCCATAGACCATGGCGATGACCGTGATAAGATACGTCATTCCCTGGTGAGTTCAGGCTATTCTCGCTCAGATATTGACGAAGCTTTTTCTGTGCTTAAGTTGAAGTAATATTTGTCCTGCATCTATTCTTAGTTCAATTTGCTGCAACACCGCCACTGCTACCGACCTGCGAGCCTTCAAGTTAATATTCGATTAACTAATTCTCGGCTGAACAATCAAGAAGATATGCTATGCGAGCGTCGTAGCAGTGGCGGTGCATTTATTCAATAACGCAGCGCCGCGTGAGGCTCGGCGTCTGTATTTCTATGCGCAACACGACATCCCCGTAGGGGGCATCCCCCTATCGTGTATTGATTATTATATTGAAGCGCCTGCGCAATTTCACGGCGGCGCTGCTATGTTCTAATATGCTAAAAAAACTATAAAAGAAAAAGAAAAAAATTAAATATTTACTGACCTACGTGGTATACCTCTAATAGCTTCTCGACATATGAGTCATAGTCGTATGTTATGTCTATTGCCACTAGCTTCTGTAGGTCTGATGGACTGTTTATTGTCTGTGTGCATCTTATCTCGCGTGCGTTGTTGAGCAGCTGTGCGTCTCCTTCATAGACGCTTCCTGATGCAGCTCCATTCTGCAGTCCAGAGCATGTCAAGCCATCTGCAAGGCCAGTATCGACCTTGATATGTACCTTGTCTTTCTTCTGGAAGTCTTGTGCGCATTCGCTTGCTGCCTCATGCACTGTTCCTGTGCCCATATGGCTTACTGTGAATACGAACGCTACCTTGTTTGCGCTTGAGACAGATTCTGTGAATTTTGTCACTTGCACTGGCGCTCCTGAGTTGTCTATTGGCTTGTCTTCATTTATTATGCATAGCTTGTTTGCTGTTCCTTTTGTGCCGAGTATGTCAGAGAGTACGCAGAGTTTTGTGTTGACCACTGTTCCGTATTTGTAGCATACATCTGCCCTGATATTGTAGCTTACAGAGCCTGCTATGTCTTTCTGGTGTGTCAGTGTTCCGCCGCCCTTGGGAAAGTCTAAGCTGACTGTCTCTCCTGCGACCGGTTTTCCTTCAGGGTCTTTTGTCGCTCCTCTTATTGTTGAGGGTGCGTCTTGTGTAAGGTCGGCTGTTGTGACGCCGAACTCTGCAGGGTCTATTCCTGTTATCCTTACTGTTGCGTCAGCGCCATTATCTATTGTGTGGTCTCCTACGTTTTGTAGGATTACGCTTGCGCCGAATGGCTGACCCTTGTCAAGCACTTTGTCTGGGAGTGAACCAGGGGCGAATGCTATTGATAGCCCTACAGTTCCTCCTGCGAATTTTGATCCTGCAACCCCTTGCTGCTGTTGACCCGTACATCCGAATGTAAGGAGAAGAGTCAATGCCAAGATGGTCATGATGATTGCTTTCCTCATTGTCTAATACCTCCTCTTGATTATCTTGCGAAATTAAGGTTCTCTATCTCTACTATTTTGCTTGCTGAATTCTTGTATCCATATTGGAGCGTCACTTCTATTGGTGTTTGATATGCAGGCATTGATGGTAGGTTCAGGTATTTGCAGAATATCACTGCCTGGTTGTTCACTAGCCTTATTGTTCCTGTAGCTGGTTCGCATTGCAGTGGCTGGCCTGATACCGCTACACCATATCTCACTAGGCCTAGATCCTTGTACTGTAGTCCGGCAGGGCAGTTTGCCATCATTGTGTCGTCGAATACTGTTCCGCCTGCAGTTGTTGTTCCGCTGCCTGATCCGCCACCAGCGCTGTTTGCTATGTGTATCCTGAAATACATGCCTCCTGGTCTTGCTTCTGATTCTATGCTCTGGACAGAGACCGGTGCTCCTTGACTTCCTGTTGAATACACTTTCTGCACCCTGCACGCTTTGTCAGTTGTTGTGTCTAACGGGTTTGCATCTACGCAAATTAGAGGCGTCGCGATTGTGCTGTATGGGTAGCACGCTGTTATCATGAATGTTGGTTTGTAGTTTGGCATGCTTGTGGGGAGGTTTACTGTCGGCGTCTCGAAAGTCACCATTGTATATCCTCCTTCAGGATTGAACTGGCTTTTTCCCTCGAGGGCTGTTGTCATGAGCTGTGATACTGGGAGCCCTTGCAGTATGTTCGGGTCGAATCCAGTGAGGTACAGTGCATAGCCCGGGACACTGAATGTCCCTCTGTTTCTTACTTCAAATAGGAATGTTAGCGGTGCCTGCGTATATACTTTCATAGGCGGCTGGTCAGTGACAAATTTAAGGACTATGCCTTCTGTGCCTGTTGCAGCGAATGCTGCGGATACTGGTGGCTGGTTCTTGCCGCCTAACGATGTGCATCCTGTGAGAATTAATGAAAGCGCCAGGAAAAGGCACAAAATCCTTATTTTGTTGTATTCCATTATTTTAGCCTCTTTTGCTATTGAAAAGTATGGGAAATGATTATTTGGACACAAAAACCTGTCTGCTTTTGTATGCTGGGATTCTCGTTTTTTCGCTTTATATATTTTTCGGTGTATTTGGTCGATGGTTTTACTTGTTTGCGCTCTTTAATGCTGCGCAGTCAACTCCTCCGGGTGGGGGCTCTATGTTGATATCCTGCATTGTGTTCTGCTGGACATAGTATCTCATCTTTACTGCGAGCGGGCTTGTGTATGTTCCTGATGTTGAGCTTATCACTTTTTTGCATATTGTTGATACATCCTTTTCCTTTATCTGGATGATATCTGGCGTGCATTGCATGATTTCCCCGCCAAGCTCTACTTCTATTGTGATGTTGTTTTGTCCTTCTAGTCCGCATCCGATGTCTGGATGGAATATTGTCACTTCTGTTCCTTTGAGTTTTTTTATTGATATTCCGAGTTGGAGCAGCATCTGCTTTTCAGACTGTGGAATCATGTTGACTGATACTCCGCTCAGTCCTACAGGCCCTCCTTGGCCTCCTGATGTGCTGACATCCTTCATCTGGCATAAAGCCTTTTCTGATGCTGGCCTGTTCAGTTTGTTCGTGTCTATGCAGAGGTCTATGTTTGCTGTTGTCTCGTAATAATAGCATGCTGTTGCCCGTATCTTGCTTGTGTAGTTCCTTACGATTGACTCCCTGCTTCCGTCATATCCTACATAGCATAGAGCTTTGAGCGGGAATGTCACTACATCTTCTTGACCTTCTTTCGCGTACAATGATTTGCCGTCGAGTATGAATGGTTTGGTGTTTCCTTCTTTGAACTGGTAGACTGACTGGTCAGGCATGCTTATCTTGATGATTGCCCTGTCTTTTATGCTGTATGCGCCGTTGTTTTTTATCTTCATGCTTGCTATGAAGTCTGTTCCGATGTATAGTTTCTTTGGTGGTGCTCCTTCTTGGAATTTCATGTCTAATCCGTCAGTGCCTGTCCTGAAATTGTATGATTGTATATTGCCGCTTCCAGAACTGAACATGTTGCCTAATCCAGAGCATCCTGTCAGCAGTAGTGCTAGTATGATAGAAATAACAATGATTGTTTGTTTGATTCTTGTTGTGTTCATTTTATTACCTGATGAATTTTTGTATGCTTATTTTTGGATGCAGCAGAATGGGTATCCAGGTATATAGCTGCTTGCGCAGCTGATATCCTTTGTTGTCCCCTCTCTGCAGTATGATATTGCACTATAGCAGCCGTAGTCAGGTGTCAGTCCATTCAATGAATTGGCTGCGTTATACTCGCAGGCTGCTGAGCACATGAATTTTCCGTCGCGGGTGGTGCAGTATTCGTTTCCGCTTCCGCATTTGTCTCCGGATGATTTTCCATTGCAGGCATCAATTGCTGTTTGTATCTGTTTTGCTTGTTGGTCGGTCACTCCTGTCTGTGCGCCTGTGGATGATGTGCCTGTAGGCGCTGTTGTCTTCTGGCAGTCCCCTCCTGTGGCGTTCTTGACAGCTATCTGGTATTTCTCCTGCACGACATAGTTGTAGTCGACAAGCGCAAGATATGTGGCCTGTGTAGGCTCTGTTATGTCATAGCCGTATGAAGGGGTTAGTTTGCATGATGGCGATACCCACTGCTGTCCTTTGGGCAGGCCCTTGAAATTAAGCTTGTCCAGGTAATCTGTTGACAATTTTATCGTCTTTCCTTCTTGAGTCCATGCGTCACATCCGCCTGATTTGATATCGAACAGGTCAGGGAGTGTCACTTCAAGCCTGTTGACTTTCGTTATCCACCCGTTCATCGTGTTCTCTATACCTATCTTGAATGTGAAGTCTGTCGTTGAATCTACTGGTATGAGTGGTATTTTCGCTGTCTCCATGATGACCTTTATCGCTCCGTTGTCTGATAAGGACTTGTAGCCTGTCAGTTGTCCCTTGAATATCTCGTTTTGGATTGCGCTGCTTATCTGTGATTCTGACTCGAGGACTATTCCTTTTTCTTTTGCATAGTTTGTGAGTTTTGTCCTGTATACTGTTTTGTCTATCACATAGTTCTGCATCTGCGCATCTGTCCTTAGGTTCTGCGCCTCTGCGCGCAGTATCACATAGTATTGTCCGCAGCCAGGTAATACAGGATAGCATGTCGCTTCCTGCTCAAAGCTAAGGTCTCCTACAAATCCATTTGCAGGGTCGACTGTTTGCCTTTCGCCGTAATCATCTACAAAACCTGGTTGCATTGTTATATTCTTCTGTGATGCGACTGACTGCATTCCACAATAGACATATACATTTACAGGGTTCTTCGGTGTGAATCCTTTTATCCTTGCTCCTATCTCTACCTTTTGTATGTCATTCTCCCTGACTGTCTTTGGGTTTGGTAGGTATGGCGGAAGTATGCTTAGTCCTATGGGCTCTTTTACTGTCTTGTCAGTCTCTCCTTCGACCCTTTCTCCTGTCGCTATCTGCTTCTGTTTGAGGAAGTCTGCATATGCTTTTGATATCACGGTTGATATTCCTTCTTTTCCTTTTCCTACTGTCTGGTTGAGCCCTCCTCCTTCACCTGATACATATCCTTGATATGCTTGCATCGCATACGCGCTCGTGTTCGTCACGAAGAAGTATGTTGCTGCAAGCAGACACAATATTAGTAGTGTTACAAGTATTACCTCTGTCCATGTTCCTTGGTTGTTTGCGGCTGCTTTTCCTATCCATATTGCCGCTATTATCAACGCGAATGGCAACATTGCTTTCCATGCTGCTGATCCTCCTGCTTTATAGACAAAGAAAGCCAGTAACGCAAGTAATAATGATATGAATACCGAGAATAATGGCGGGCCTTCTCCGCCTCCACCACCTTGTCTTCCTGAACCACCGCCTCCGACTTGGTTTGCCGCGATATTCGTCATTCCTTGCGGGGTTGGTCTTTGAGTTGGAGCCCGCGCTGTTGGTTGAGATTTTTGGGGTGGTGGTTGTTGAGGCTGCTGAGGTTGTTGAGGAGCTTGTGGTGTTGTAGGTGCGGCAGCAGGCTGTACTGTAGGCTCTGTTGGCATCTCCCCTCCGAGTTGTTGTAGAAGTTCAGTATCATCAGCTATCTGTTTTTCAAATGCAATAATTTTATCCTGTATCCTGCCTCTTTCAGCATTAAATTTTTGGATAGCGACTTCAGTGGCTATTGCTCCAGGATCATTTTTTGCTTGTTGATTTGCTAATTTTGCTTGTAGGTTTTGTTGATAATCATCTAGGTTTGTAAGTTCTAACTTCTCAGAATTTAGGTCTTTTCTTGTAGCTGTTATGTTGTTCTGAAGTGCTTGTATTCTCCTATTTATTGATTCTGCATCACCGCCTCCACCAGCAGGAGCCATACCTCTTTTATTCCTTAGAATCCTCTTGATTGTTTTATTGAGCATCAGAACTACATTCACCTCTCTTTTTTGAAATGATTTTCAGTCAATTTACTGTTTGAGTACTTCTATGCTTGTGACTTCAAGCGATGTGTCAGGGACTATCTTTATTGCGTTGTTCCCTTCGATTATGTAGTCGTTCAGGTTCTTTGTGTATGTGCTTGCTGTCTGGTAGAGGTTTGTCTCTCTTCCGTTGATGTTTATCTTGGCTGATTTCTGTTCTGTTGAGTCGACGAATGTCATCTTGAGGATGATGCTGTACTTGCTGTTCCTTACGTCCTGTATCATGCCGCTTGTGATGTCGAAGTAATATGCTGGCTGGAATTGAGTCTTCATCTCTGATGATATGCTTATCATGTCGATGATGTAGTTGCCTTCTTCGCTGTCGAACACTATTGTGTTCTCTCCTTCACGTAGGATATCTGTCGCGAATTCGATGATTGCTGTCGTCCCGCAGTCAGGCACTGAGTAATAGACAGAGTGCTGGTTGATGAGGACGTTGAGTTTGCCGACTTTTCCTGTTGCGCAGTCAGGCAGAAATCTGAGTATTGTGCGTTTTGCGTTTTCCCTTTCAGTCGCTGTTATGACAAAGACATTCATGCTCTTCTGCCTTGATATGTCCTTGACGTCGCCAGTCACCTGCATGCGCCCTAGATTATGCCTGTTCACTCTCCAGAATCTCCATCCTGCGCGCTCTGGCTCTAGTGTTATCACGTTTTCTCCCTGCACGAGTTTGCTCTTGTCGATGCTTATGGGCTCAGGGTTCTCGCTTGTTACAACACTATTGAATATCTCGTTTCCGTTGATCTTTATTATGAGGTTTCCTTTGGTGTCTGTATCTGTGAATGTGAGGAGCACGTTGTCGGTGTTCTCTAGGTCAGCCATGTTGAATTTCATGCTTGCGTTCTTGTAGCTGAATATTGTTGATCTCACAGCCAAGCTGGCAGTAGTCCCAAGTATCTTTGATTCCTTCTTTGAGAATAAAGTGAGTGAAGGGATTGTGTGTTGCATCTCCTGTGATGATATGCTGGATAGTGTTCCAGGGGTTGCCCTAAGGATTGTCTCGTTTCCTATTATTGCACTGTTTGTGCTTGTTGTGCTCTCATTGCCTTCAAGTATCTGGTCTCTGAAAGATGGTGGTATGAAAAGCAGGTAGAATATGATGAGTAGGGCGATTACCGCTATTAGTGTTGCTGCTGATGAGGATGTGTCTTGTGCCTTCTTAGAACTAAGTATTCTTGTTGGGGGTATTGGCATGCTGTCACCTTTTTACTTGATTATAGTTACTTCGGAATGAATATCTTTATATATTTATGTTTTTCTATTCGCTATGCCTCTAAACAGGCTTTAACACTGTAAAATGAAGATTTTAAGTTTCCACAAAAGTACTGCAAAGCTGCAGGTTGAGACCCTTGATGACTTGTGGTATCTTTCGAGTATCATTGATTCTGGAGATGCTATTGAAGGTAAGACTTACAGGAAAGTTAAGGTGGGTGGTTCTGAAGAAGCAAAGGATTCTGTCAAGAAGCCGGTTTATCTTTCTATCGCAGTTGAGAGGGTGGAGTTCCACAAGTATTCTGATATCCTCCGCGTTTCAGGCAAGGTATTGGAAGGTAAGGAAGATATCCCGAAAGGCTCATACCATACTTTCAATGTTGAGGCAGACACAGTAATCACCATCATCAAGCCCGAGTGGCTCAAGTATCAGCGTATGAAGCTTGAGGAGGCTAGTAAGGAGAAGAAGCTTGAGACCTTGATATGTGTGTTCGACCGCGAGGAAGCTTACATCGCGATAATGAAGAAGTATGGTTTTGATATACTCGCTGAGCTTAAAGGAGAGGTTGAGAAGAAGGCTGAGGTTAAACAGGGATCAAGGAATTTCTATGATGAGATAATCAAGAACCTTCAGGAGTATGTCAAGCGCCACAATATTCGCCATATCATACTTGCAAGTCCCGCATTCTGGAAAGAGGAGCTTTTCAAGTCCCTCAAAGATGCTGAACTCAAGAAGATGATTGTGCAGGCGACCTGTTCTTCTGTTGATAAGAGTTCTATCAATGAAGTCTTGAAGAGGCCTGAGGTACAGAGCGTGCTTTCTGAGGAGCGTGCTGCGTCAGAGATGAGGCTTGTCGAGGAGCTTTTTGCAGGCATTTCTAAGGATAGTGCTGTTTGTTATGGCATAAAAGAGACAGGTGATGCTGTGGCTGCTGGTGCAGTAAAGACGCTGCTTGTCACTGATGGGATTATCCAGAAGACGAGGCAGGAAGGTTCTTTTGATAAAATTAACAGCATCATGAGGCTTTCTGACCGTGCAGGTGCGCAGGTGCATATAATCTCATCAGACCATGATGGCGGAAGGAAGCTTGATGGTCTTGGTGGGCTTGGTGCCTTGCTGCGTTATAAGGTAAAATAATATTTATAGAATTGTAGTTATGTATTTTCTATTTTCTTCTTGACTTCTCTTGCGATCATGAGTTCTTCGTTCGTTGGTATGACAAGTATTCTTGCTTTCGATGTGAATGACGAAATCTTTCTGTTGTTCGTGTGGTTTGCCTTTTCATTTATCTTGATTCCAAGATTGCTTAGGCTGCTGCAAACTTCTTTTCTTATCCACCATGCATTCTCTCCGATGCCTCCTGTGAACACCATCGCATCGACTCCATTCATCGCTGCGATATATGCGCCGATATATTTTGTTATCCTGTAGCAGAACACATCCTGTGCTAGCTTCATCTTAGGATCATCCAGGTGGTCGTGTATGTCACGCATGTCTGTCTTGCCGCAGATACCAAGCAGGCCTGATTTTTTGTTGAACATCTCTTCTATCTGCCTGTAGTTCAGTTTCTCCTTGTGCATGAGGAATGGTATTATCGCTGGGTCTATGTCTCCGCTGCGTGTCCCCATCACAAGCCCTTCGAGAGGTGTGAATCCCATAGAAGTATCGACAGACTTACCGTGTTTCACAGCGCAGATTGAGCAGCCGTTGCCGAGATGGCAGCTTATTATCTTTAGTTGTTCCAACGGTTTTCCGAGGAACTTCGCTGCTTCATGCACTACATACTTGTGGCTTGTTCCGTGGAATCCGTATCTTCTGATTTTGTGTTTCTTCGCCAGCTCCGAAGGTATCGCGTATGTGTGTGCTTTTTCAGGTATTGTCTGGTGGAATGCGGTATCAAAGACAGCGACTTGTGGTACAGAGAATAGTTTCATGCATATCTCTATTCCTGCTAGTTCAGGCACATCGTGTAGTGGTGCGAGTTCCTTGAGTGGATTGAACTGCTTGATGTTTTCTTTTGTTATTATCTGGGGCGCTTCGTGTTCTCCGCCATGCACCACCCTGTGGCCCACAGCATCGACATGGATTCCTTTTGTCTCGATTTCAGAAATCACTTGCTTTATCGCTTTCTCGAAGCTCTTGACTCTTTCTATTCTTCCTTTTAGAAGTGTTTCATCATCTTTGAAGAGGTCGTACTTTATTGATGAGGACCCGATGTTGAGCACTAGTATGTTCATTTTTCACTCTCTTTTTTGCTTAACTGTGGTATGATAAGAAATATTTAAATAACTTCCTTATTTTAGCTAGATAAAAAGAGGTGTATATTGTGTCAGAGCCGCATCCTAAGAAAATTAAGAAAGATTTAAAGAGTTTGAAGGTCAAGCCCAATCTTGCTGATTACAATTCATTCTATAAGAATTTCTCATTGGCAGAAGAAGACAAGGAGATTGAATTCTTCAGTGACGGAAAGCTGAACGCTGCCTATGTCGCAGTAGACAGGCACATGAAATCAGCCATCAAGGAAAAGATTGCTCTGCACTGGCTAGGCGAAACATCAAATAAGAGCATCACGTATAAAGAGATGTTTGAGAGCTCTAATAAGTTTGCTAACGTCCTGAAGTCCAATGGTGTTGTGAAGGGTGACAGGGTTTTCATCTTCCTTTCTAGGATTCCAGAGCTCTACATAAGCTTCATTGGAACTCTCAAGACCGGAGCTATCGCTTCGACGCTGTTTGCAGCATTCGGTCCTGACGCGTTGCTTGACAGGCTTGGCGACAGCGGTGCAAAAATACTCATAACTAGTCCTGACCTCAAAGATAGGGTTGACAAGATCCGTGATAAGCTGCCTCTTCTAAGTAAGATTATTGTCACAGGCGATTACAAAGTAGGCAAGGGGGAGCTTCTTTTCGATTCTGAGATGAAGTCAGCGAGTAGTCAGTTCGATGTTGTCCATATGGACCGCAAGGACAAGGCGTATATGCTCTATACATCAGGTACTACTGGAAAGCCTAAAGGTGTTGTCCATACGCATTATGATATTGTGCATCAGCACATCACAGCGAAATGGGTTCTTGATATCCATAAGGATGATGTGTATTGGTGCGTCGCTGACCCTGGCTGGGTGACGGGGATAGCATACGGTATCCTGGGGCCATACTCGAACGGCGCGACGTGTATTGTTGATGCTGCAAGGTTCAGCGCTGAGCATTGGTACAAGATAATAAATGATTACAAGGTCACTGTCTGGTATACTGCTCCTACAGCAATTCGCATGATGATGAAGGAGGGTACAACTCTATCAAAGAAATATGATCTTTCATCATTGCGCCACCTCTGTTGCGTCGGAGAGCCGCTTAATCCAGAAGCGATTTGGTGGGGCCTTGCGAATATTGGCTTGCCGTTCCATGACAATTGGTGGCAGACAGAGACAGGCGGTATTCTGATTGCGAACTATGCGAGTATGGATATCAAAGTGGGCAGCATGGGTAAGCCTTTTCCTGGAATTGTTGCAGGGATTGTTGACGACAATGGAAATCCTGTTCCAGTAGATAAGGAAGGCAATCTTGCGATAAGGCCTGGATGGCCCTCGATGATGTTGGAGATTTGGAACAACAAGGAGAAGTATGATTCGTATTTCAAGAATGGTTGGTATATCTCAGGTGACCGTGCCTGGATGGATAAGGATGGTTATTTCTGGTTTATCGGTAGAGCAGATGATGTGATCAAGACAGCAGGCCACAGGGTTGGTCCTTTTGAGGTTGAGTCAGCTCTGCTCGAGCATCCTGCTGTTGCAGAGGCTGGTGTAATTGGTAAGCCTGATGAGCTTTTTGGCGAGATAATAAAGGCATTCATTGCTCTCAAGAAAGGTTTTGCACCATCTGACAATTTGAAGAAGGAAATCCAGAATTTCATCAAGGACAAGCTTGCAGGCCATGCATATCCAAAAGAGATAGAGTTCAGGGATTCTCTTCCAAAGACCCGCTCAGGAAAGATTATGAGAAGGGTTCTAAAAGCACAAGAACTCGGCCTTCCAGTAGGCGACCTTTCAACAATGGAAGATTAATTGCAGAGCCGCCGCCATCGACCTGCGAGCCTATGGATACTACATCTATGAACACTAAACTCGGAATAATATGTGGTTGATGAAGCAGTGCGAGCGTCATGGCGGCGGCGTCTTATCGTTAACGCAGCGCCGCGTGAAGCTCGGCGTGTGAATGTTTATCTGATTGCGCTGTAGCCCCGTAGGGGGCATCCCCCACTACGCGCTCTATGCATAGGTAGAAACGCCTCGCAACTTCACGGAGGCGCTGCTTCAGAATCAGAAAACAATTCTTACGAATTATCCTCTATATGCTGCGCCTCGATAACAGTCATCGCCGTTATATCTACGATGTCCTGCACAGTGCATCCTCTTGACAGGTCGTTCACTGGTTTTCGTAGTCCCTGTAGTATTGGTCCTATCGCTTCTGCATGTCCGAAGAATGTAGCGAGTTTGTATCCTATGTTGGCAGCTTGAAGGTCTGGGAATATCAGTACGTTTGCGTCTCCTTGTATTTTTGCGTTAGGGCATTTTATCTTTGCTACCCATGGCTCTACTGCTGCGTCAAGCTGCATCTCTCCGTCGATTATTGCCTCTGGAAGCAGTGTCTTTGCCTTGTCTTTTGCAATCTCTGTTGCCTCGATTATCTTTTTCACAAGAGGATGGTCTGCGCTCCCTTTTGTGGAGAAGGAGAGCATTGCGACCTTCGGTTCTATCCCGAATCGAATCGCAGTCCTTGCAGTGTCTATCGCTATCTCTGCCAGGTCTTTTGCGTCAGGCTCTATTGTTACAGCAGCATCTGAGAAAAGCATTATCTCGTCCTTGAATCTTATGAAGAACACTCCGCTTACCTTGTGGAATTTCTCTCTTGTCTTGATTATCTGTAGAGCTGGTAGCACTGTGTGTCCTGTGCTGTGTATTGCTCCCGATATGAGTCCGTCAGCATCTTCCATGTGCACCATCATCGTGCCATAGTATATAGGTTCTTTCAATAGCGTTCTGGCTTTCTCTATTGTCAATCCTTTTTCCTTTCTGATGTTGTAGAATTCATTCGCGTACTTCTCGAAGTATGCCCTGTTGGCGTCGCAGAGGTGGTCAACTACCTGGACATCTTCAAGATTTATCTTGACTCTGAGTTCATTTATCCTTTTCCATAGCTGCCCAGGATTACCGATTAGTATTGGCTTTGCAGTCCCTTCATGTATCACTGCTTCGATTGCCCTCAGTGTCCTTTCCTCTTCTGATTCCGGAAACACTATTCTTTTCGGATTAGCGCGTGCCATATCCTTGATATTGGCTATGAAGTCCTTCATCACATTTCACCTTCTTTTTTATCTTAAAAATATTGTATCAAGTCTGTGCTCATTGTTACTGTGCTTTTGCCTGACGTACTGCGCCCATTCCTCGCTTTTCTGCCTGCTGCGCTTGGTCTACATCTTTCTGCTCTTCTTTTTGTTGAGCCTGTTCTTTCTTTGCAAGCCTCTCAAATGCTTTCTCAAGCGAGTTTTTAATTCTTTCGTGGCTGGTCTTTATCATGTTCTCCTGGTTCTTTAGTTTTTGCATATTGCTGCTGACAAGGCTGTAAGCGCGTTGAAGGTGTTTGTATCCTTCTCCGATATGTGACACAACCCCTTTTCCTGCGCGGTACTCTTTGAGTATCACATTCTCTTCGAACTGCTCTGCCTGCCATATCTTCTCAAGCTCCTGCTTGGATTGCGGGTTCTTGTCCACATCTGCCGCGAGTTTAGTCAATGCTTCATTGGCCTTTGACAGCTGGTAGTACATCTTTGTGAGGTATTCTGACACTCTTGATAGTCCTGATATTGATTTTGCAGTTTCTGCAAGTTCCTGCATGAGCGGGACCAGTTCTTTCTCATGATAATCCTCGATAAGGCTTGCCATTGCCTCGAGTGTCTGTAGTATCTCAAGTGTTCCTTTGGTTGCTGTGGATAGTTCTGCGAGTGCTACTGTTCCTTCCTCTTTCTGGAATAGCTTCTGGAAATTGTGTTGCCTCTTTTGCAGCTCTTTCTCTTCCTTGTCGAAATCTTTTGTGTATCTGTGTAATTGTTCGCTGTGACTCTTTGCCTTATCGCTTATCTTTCTGATATCATTGATGCTCTTGTTCTCTTCTGTTGTTATCCGCATCAGCGCATTTTCTATCTTTATTAGGAATCGTTCGACGTCTGAAAGTTTTGCTGTGATATTCGCAAGGCCCGCTATTCTCTCATTCATTATGCTTATACGCTTTCCATTATCTTCTGCTTTTGAGCGTTTTTCATTGTCGATTGCGGTTTTCAGCTCACTTTCCTCTTTTCTTATCGATTTCCTCATCGTTTCGATATTTTGTATGGCTGCTTTCTTCATCTCCTTGAATTGTGACTTGTGCTCTTCTAGCTGTGTTGCTTCGTTTGCAGAATGTTGTATTATGCTCATGCTGCGCTCGAATACTTTGTTGGCTTTCTTTATCATGTTCTCTTCAGAAAGTTTTGCCTGGACAAGGTCGTGGGTCATCTTGAGTATCTCACGTGCTGTCTTCATTATGTACTGCTGCGCATCTGTTTCTATCTTGTCTGTTTGTATCCCTTGTATGTACTGCTCAAGATGGCTGCACTTTGCATTTATGTCTTCGATCAGTTTTCCGTCTCTTGCTTCTGTTGCTGCGATGCTGTCCTCTTCTTCATCCAGCGTCTTTGAGATATTTTCTCCTGCGATGACTATCTCCGCTTCCCGCAGTTGTTGTGCCTCGTTCTCCAGCGCTCTTTCGGCGAATCTTTGTTTTATCTTTCCTGCTGTCCTTACTAGTTTGTCCTTGCTCCAGCGGAATCCCTTGCGTGCAATTCGCCCTAGGAATTTCATCAGCCGTCTTTCTTTTGTGACAGGCACTCCTGCTTCCTGCAGCTCCTTAGCTGCATCGCTTCTTCCGAATATCTTGCTGAAATTTGCTTTCTTTATTACCCATCCTACAATGCTTATCACAATAATAATTCCTAATAATGTGTATGAATTAATAGATACTAAGAATGCTAAACCGTATAGTACGAGCAGGATGACAATGACTCCTTTCCATTCTCCTTCCTTGAACTTTGCAAGTAGGACAGCAACTAGGAAGAAGAAAACAATGATTCCGATGAGGTATATCTTGATGCCAAACATTATCGACAGGCATAGTGCCAATATCGCCAATGGTCCCCAGATGCCTTTTCGTTCATCTGTTCCTTTTTGGAATTCCCGGAATATCACTACAGCCATCAGGAGTGCTATCACAAGAAATATGCTCTGTGCCTGGACATTGCCTGATGCGTTAGAAATTAGTGACAGTAAGGACTCTCTGCGTGAATTCAACATTGCGTCTAAATCAGATACAGTTACCATTTTCTCTTTTTATTGATACTCTGATGATCTTACTTGAATTATCAATTGAAGTATTTATTTTTATATATTTATTCTACGGAATTCGCGTTTATTTCGTTTATTAATTCACCAATCAGTCACTAATAAAACCTTCTTATTTTGTGCTTATACAAGGGGAGTGAAAAATCGTAACATATATTAAGTAGTACTTGCTAGTCAATGCATCTTAGTGATAAAATTTTAATAAAGTAAAAAGGGGGAGGGTTTAACAATGATTGTGAAAGAAGAATTCCTGAGCAAGCTAAGGCGTTATTTCTCATTAAACTTATATGAAGTTAAGATTTGGACTGCTCTTCTATCTAGGGGTGTATCAACTGCAGGGGAACTTTCTGATATCGCGAATGTCCCAAGGTCAAGGAGTTATGATGTCTTGGAGAGCTTGGAGAAGAAAGGTTTTGCAGTCACTAAATTAGGCAAGCCGATTAAGTACATCGCTGTCCCTCCAGAAGAGGTTCTTGAACGAGTCAAGAAGAACATGAAAGAGGAAGCGGATGACAGGCTTAAACGACTTGATGAACTCAAGGGCACAGAGGTCATTGACGAGTTGTCTGCATTGCACTCTCAGGGCATCGATCTAGTCGAGCCTTCAGATTTGTCTGGCAGCTTGAAAGGCAGGCATAATGTCTATAATCACATGGAGCTTACGATAAGGAATGCTGAAGAATCTGTCTGCATCATGACCACATCGCAAGGTCTCCTCAGGAAGATAGAAGGGCTTAAGCCGACTTTTGAGAAGATAAAGAAGCGCGG